>Ga0114129_10005591_pt1 | contig 17786 bp, 16 predicted proteins | sample RhiMetdeltSRZDD1_FD_80071 | JGI IMG/M metagenome (GOLD analysis project Ga0114129, IMG submission 80071) | Populus rhizosphere microbial communities from Tennessee, USA - Rhizosphere MetaG P. deltoides SRZDD1 (version 2) (version 2) | ecosystem: Host-associated > Plants > Roots > Rhizosphere >...
AAGCAAGATTGCCAGGCCTTCGCCATCCAAACAGATATTACCCGTGAAGCTGAGGTTCAAACCGCAGTCAGCCGCGTAATGGAACGATTTGGGCAACTCGATATTCTCGTCAATAACGCTGGTAAAAACTTTTACTATGATGCGACTACGATGTCGGAGGCGGATTGGGATAACGCGATGAACGTGGATGTGAAAGGGGCCTGGCTATGCTGTAAGCATGTCCTTCCTTCGATGAAAGCTGCAAAAGCCGGCTCGATCATTAACATTGCCAGTGTTCATGCACGCATAACTATCCCAGGATATTTCCCATATGCGGCTGCAAAGTCTGCTCTTGTGGGCTTAACCCGAAACCTGGCGCTTGACTATGCCCCTTACAATATTCGCGTGAACGCAATTTGCCCCGGGTGGGTGAGAACAGCACTGGTCCAGGGTTGGTTTGATCAGCAAGCTGATCCCAAAGCGACAGAAGATCGTGTGTTGAGCTTCCAGCCTCTTCGGCGCATCGGCACACCAGAGGAAATTGCAAATTTTGTAGCATTTGTCGCGAGCGATGAGGCGAGTTTTATCACAGGAGCCGAACTCGTGATTGATGGTGGTATGAGTATCATGTTTGCACACTAAAAAAGAAAGCAACGGATTTTTTATGAATTCAACAATGTCTGCCCTCGTCTACGAAGCACCTTTGCAAATGAACATGCGCCAGGTGCCGATTCCGGTTATTCAACCTGATGAAGCACTGATCCGAGTCGCTTATTCGGGCATTTGTGGCTCAGAGTTAAGCGGGTATGAAGGGAAAAATTCCCTCCGTCAGCCACCCTTGATCATGGGGCACGAGTTCAGCGGCCATATCGAAGCGACAGGCAGTGCAGTTGACCGCCCTGAATTGAAAGTGGGAGCCGCGGTCACAGCAAATCCACTCGTGAGCTGCAGGCAGTGCCGCTACTGCTTAAGCGGGAAACAACACTTGTGCCCAAAGCGTAAATTGTTGGGCGCCCACTTACCGGGAAGCAATGCAGAATTCGTAGCGATACGGGCCGACGCCCTATTTCTGATTCCGCCTGAACTCCCGCTCACTATGGCTGCATTGGTTGAACCTGCGGCGTGCGCTCTTCATGCAGCAGCTATCGCCACGCCAGCACCGGACGAACAAGGTCTCGTGGTTGGTGCCGGTCCAATCGGACTCATGGTCATTCAGGCGCTGGCAGATCGAGGAATAAGTCAGGTATTTTGCATTGACTTAAATGCAGAGCGCCTTGCGATGGCCGAGAAATTGGGAGCCATTCCGGGAACATTCGAGTCGCTCGCATCCCAACCAGTAGATATCGTGGTTGATGCTGTTGGCGCCTCCGCGACACGGCAAGGATGTGGTCATGTAGTGCGAGCAGGCGGGCGTATTGTCTGGATTGGCCTTCACGAGTCAGATACAGCCTTGCCTGTGAACGACTTCATCCGACGGGAAATCACCACCTATGGATCGTTTGCATACACACCAATTGATTTCGAAAACGCTCTTCAGGCGCTTGCTCAAAGGCGCATCACACTTGAGGACGCGTGGACACAAATTGAACCGTTGGAAAACGGCACAGCCTGCTACGAAAAACTATTGCATGGAGCCCCGATATCTAAATATTGGCTTACGCCCAAGGAGTGACTTGCATGAAAATTACCGCTCAAAGGATGGTTAAGTGAAACTTTTGACCTTTCACCGTAACAACGTTTTGCAATTAGGCATTCGCACGGAAGCGGGTGTGATAGATGTCGCTCAGGCTTCCGAGGGACATGCAGGGATTCCGCTCACGATGGATGCAGTAGTTCGCGGCGGGGTAGAGGCGATGAAGGCTTTGCAAGGTTTGGTGGAACAGCCTGCGGTTGACTGGCTTTTGAATGAACAGGATTTGCAGCCTGGTCCCTGCGTGGGGAATCCGGAAAAACTCATCTGCATCGGGCTGAATTACAAACGCCACGCGCGGGAAACGGGGATGGCTGTGCCGGAAACGCCGGTGCTGTTTTCAAAGTTCAACAATACGCTGGCGGCAACAGGAGAGCCAATTCCTCTGCCAGACAATGCTGTCCAATACGATTATGAGGTTGAATTGGGGGTGGTGATTGGAAGGGAAGCACGACATGTTAGCGTGGACGCGGCGTTGGATTATGTATTTGGTTATTTCACCGTCAATGACATGAGCGTTCGGGATTTGCAATTCCGCACATCCCAATGGTTGCTCGGCAAAACCCTCGACAAATTTTTTCCAACTGCCCCATATCTGGTGACTGCCGATGAAGTGGGCGATCCGCAAAATTTGAGACTTTCCTGCTGGGTCAACGGCGGACTCCGCCAGAATTCCAACACTGCTGATATGATTTTCAGCGTCGCGGAGTGTATCAGCTACATTAGCCAATACATGTCGCTCAAGCCGGGGGATGTGATCTCCACAGGGACACCGGAGGGAGTGGTGATGGGCATGACGGAGAAGATTTGGCTGAAGCCCGGCGATGAGGTGGTGGTGGAAGTTGAGGGATTGGGGAAGTGTACGAATCTGATGGAATAGGCGATGTCAAACTTGATATGAAAAAATCAACCTTACACTCGAGCAATTCCAATGTGGAAGAGAGCGTCCGATGATACAACCCGAACTCATAGCTGACTATCAGTGTCATATCGGTGAGAATCCCCTGTGGCATCCATTGGAGCAGCGCCTTTACTGGACAGATATTACCCGTGGCAAGCTGTTCCGCTACGACCCCGCGACGGGAAAACATGAGCAATGCTATAGCGGCCCGCCCGTCGGCGGCTTCACCGTCCAAGCCGATGGAACGCTCCTCCTGTTCATGGCACGGGGTGCGATTGCCCAATGGCTGGATGGCCGCCTAAATTACATCATTGAAGAGATTTCGGATGAGCGCGAGAGCCGGTTCAACGATGTGATCTCTGATCCAATCGGTCGCGTCTTCTGTGGCACAATGCCAACGCCGACCCGCCCGGGCCGCCTTTATCGCCTCGACCCGAATGGCGTGCTTCACCTGCTCCTGGAAGGTATCGGCGTCTCAAATGGAATGGGCTTCACATTAGATCGCCGGCACATGTACTACACGGACTCGGTTGCACGCTCCATCTATCTTTTTGATTACGATGAGAAGACCGGTGCGCTGACGAACCAGCGCATCTGGCTGCACACACCTGAAAGCGCCGGTCTGCCGGATGGCATGACAGTGGATGCAGAAGGCTATGTCTGGTCGGCGCGCTGGGATGGCTCAGCACTATACCGCTACACGCCGGACGGTTTTGAGGAGCAGCGCATTGAGTTCCCTGCCAGGAAAGTTTCCAGCGTGGCGTTTGGTGGCGAAGATCTGAGCGATCTGTATATCACTACAGCACTCACTGATGGCACAAAAGCCGAGGAGGGTGCAGGCGCGGGCGCGCTCTTCCGATTACGACTGGGCATACGTGGCTTGCCAGAGTTCTTCTCACGGCTCAGAATCTAGGCTAATCGACATTTTCCAAGCCCAATAGGAACCCAAGACCCGTTGCCGACAATTTGCTCCACTGACAGAGTATTGAGTCTCATGTTTCTGGATCATCCCAACGAAAATTGATTCGGTGAATGACAAGGAGATAATCGTGAATTCAACTCAAAGTGAAATTCCCAATCCCGTAAATGAAATCGCAAGCCAGCAATCTGGTCTGATCAGGACAGAAAATGGTTTTATATTCCGTGATCTCAACAAAAACGGTAAGTTGGATGTTTACGAGGATCCTCGACAACCCATTGATAAACGTGTTGAAGATCTCATGGGGCAAATGACACGGGAAGAAAAAGCGGGTCTCTTATTCATCAATGGGGCAGTGGTCAACGCGGATGGTTCCATCGAAGACAAACCCGGCGCGCCAGGATTTGGTCGGGCAGCTGTGACTCAAATCGTCCACCAGCAGATGAATCACTTCAACCTTTGGCAAATCCCAAGCGGGCGCGTGGTGGCGAGTTGGTACAACCAACTCCAGGGCTTTGCTGAACAAACCCGGCTTGGCATTCCAATCACAATTGCCTCCGATCCTCGCAATCATTTCAGCCATAACATCTTTTCGATGGCCGCTACGGATTTTTCACAATGGTGCGAGACCCTGGGTTTTGCGGCGATTGGTGATGTTGAGCTGGTGAGACAGTTTGCTGATATTGTCCGAAGGGAATATCTGGCAGTCGGGATTCGAGTCGCGCTTCACCCACAAATTGATCTTGCGACCGAACCTCGCTGGCCCCGCATCAGTGGCACGTTCGGAGAGGATGCTCATTTGACCTCTCGGTTAGTCAAAGCCTATATCGAAGGATTTCAGCGTGAAACCCTTGGACCGCACAGTGTGGCTTGCATGACGAAACATTTCCCTGGCGGAGGTCCGCAAAATGAAGGGTTGGATCCGCATTTTGAATTTCAAAAGGGCCAGATCTATCCGGGTAATAATTTTGATTACCATCTCATTCCCTTTGAGGCGGCCTTCGCTGCAAATACGGCCGCCATCATGCCCTATTATGGCGTGCCGATGGACCAGACTGAAGAAAACGTGGCAATGTCATTCAACAAAGCGATCATTACTGGCTTGCTACGTGAGAAATATTTGTACGATGGAGTGGTATGTACGGATTGGGGCTTGATCACCGATGTTCATCTACCAGATACTGTCTGGCCCGCGCGGGCTTGGGGAGTTGAGCATCTTACCCATATTGAAAGGGTCCATAAAGCGCTTGAGGCTGGTGTGGATCAGTTTGGTGGGGAGAGTTGCCCGGAATATGTCCTCGAACTGGTGAAAACAGGCCGGATATCCGAGGTGCGGGTGGATCGGTCTGTGCGACGGTTGCTTCGCCTCAAGTTCGAGTTGGGGCTGTTTGATAATCCGTTCGTGGATGAGACCAAAGTGTCGGACGTGCTGGGTCATCCAGAGTCTGTTGCCGCAGGTGTGCTCTCGCAACAACAGGGTATGACTCTACTCAAAAACGAAGATTATGTTCTTCCATTACATGGTCAGCCGAAAATATTTGTCAAAAATATAGACCCGTCTGCGGCAGCCGAATACGCTGATGTGGTTGCCACTCCGGAAGAGGCAGATTTTGCAATTTTGCGATTAGAGACACCCTGGATTCCTGTGGAAACGAAAAACCCTTTCGCCCGTGGCTTTCATCACGGGGACCTGGATTTCAAAGGGCAGGCGAAAGCCGAAATTTTAGCTTTATTGCAGAAGGTGCCAACGATTGTGGTGCTGTATTTGGATCGTCCGGCTGTCATCCCTGAAATTGCAGCGGCGGCGAAGGCTTTGCTAGGCGAGTATGGCGCTGATGACACAGCTGTGCTGAATGTTATATTTGGAAAAGCCAAACCTGAAGGCAAATTACCTTTTGAACTTCCATCCTCCATGGAGGCGGTACGCCATCAAAAAGAGGATGTTCCCTATGACTCGGAAAATCCATTGTTTGCGTTTGGCCATGGATTGGAGTATGAAAACTCGTAATTGCTGACGATTTGACTTTCAAAGCGGTTCGGAACATGTCTGTGAATGGGCACAAAAGAGTCATCATGTTGATGGCTCTTTTCTTATTCCAACACGCGCCGCCACTTAGGGAATGTTATTCAAGTCACCATAGTTTTCAGCTTAAGCGCAAATAAAGCAAGCCTGGGAGTTTCTCCTATGAGCTAGGGGTAAAAATAAGATTTGAAAATAGGAGTAACTCTCATGACATCGGCACACTTTTCGCGTATAGTAAGGAAAGTGAACCAGAAAGGAGTATGCGATGTCCACGATCACACTTAATTATCCGAATGTTATTCCTGCAAAACGTACCTCAGCAATCCGACTGATCTTGATTTTAGCAAGTCTTGCCTTGCTGGCAGGTGCAATTCTGAGTATAGTATTATCAACCATCCCCGATACCTATCCAGCGGACTCTGTATCTGCCCTGCAAAATTCAGTCGTTCCAGTCCTGGTTCCAACTCCTCCCCCCGCAGTCATTCAACCCATCGCTTCGGAGACACCTGCCCCGGCTGCTCCGGGAATTGGACCAACTGTTGTGGCAGTTCCCATCCCAACACCATAATTGCTGCATCCAGACTCTCAGGGAAGGATTCCTTTTATGCGTACGTTCCGCCTACTTATTTCTTTGATTATGGTTCTGTTACCGGTGTTATCCGCTTGCTCAGGCTTGATCCCCACCATGGAACCACAACCACCCCAGGAATATCTTGAAAACGCTCTGGAATGGATTCAAACCCACGCCGTCTTCGGCGAGAATGTGGACTGGGCGGCGGTGAGAGCCGACGCTCTCACACTGGCACCTGATCCTCGCAATATCGCCGGCACATATTCTGCTATTCGTTTGACTCTGCGACGCCTGAATGATGGTCACGCATCTCTGGACCTTCCAGCCTCTGATGGACAGAGATTCAATATGGGCTTATGGGCAATTGCCCCGCAGAATGTTGTGGTTACAGTGGAACCAGGTGGCCCTGCTGACCGCGCCGGCGTACGGGTTGGCGATGTCATTAAATTGATCAACTACAATTTTCCCAGAGTGGTTGGCGATAACCCGACCTTCTCCGAGCTGGATTTCAGTGGTCACCGTCTAGCCCATCTAACCTTGCTCCGCGCCGGGCAGACCCAACCGATTGAGGTTACGGTTGATCCGACCATCGATACTCCAGGTTACGAGGTCAAACCAACCGGGCGGACATTGGGAACCGAGCCTAATGAAGTCGGGTATATGGAACTGCCCGGCTATAGTGGATATCCCCCAACCTATCCCGGCTTCGCGCATGATCTGATGCGAAAATTGGATCGGACTCCGCTCTGCGGATGGATCATTGACGTTCGGCGCACTGGCGGAGGAAATCTGTGGTCCTATCTTGCTGCGATTGGACCCATCCTGGGGGAAGGCGACGTCGGTGGGTTTCTTTATGCGGATGACACGCACGAATCATGGAGCTATCGCGAAGGTAAGGTATATTGGGCGGAGGCTGAACGCGATGAAAGTCTTGTGCAAAGTGGGATATATAAACCCAGGCATGTGATGCTCCCAGTAGCTCTTCTGGCTGGTCCCGCCACGATCGCAGCTGGCGAACTGGTGATCGTTGCTTTCGAGGGGCGTGAAAAAATCCGCACCTTTGGCGAACCTACGCGTGGGATTCCCACATTAAGCATGCATACTCCGCTCAGTGATGGGGCGCAAATTTTCGTCAGCGGCGCGTTTGGGACGGATCGCAACGGCGATGTCTATAAGGGTCCGATCCTTCCCGATGAATCTGTAAAAATAGATTGGGCACAATTTGGCACCGATCAAGATCCGCTGATTCTGGCGGCGCTGGACTGGCTGAAAACTCAGCCAGAATGTAAAAAGTAAAGGCAAGCTCCTATGCAAGAAGCATACATTCAACCTGTGAAATCTCCTGCAACTCATACTCGTTTGAATCGATATTGGCTATTGCCAGTCCGTGTCTTATGGCTGCTGATTTTTGTTATCGCGCTCTGCCTCTTCACCGCCGGATTGACAAAGCGATATAAAAATATTTCGGAAGGGAACTATCGCAGTGATGTTAACGTGAACGTGCTGCAAAACAAAAAAGGCGAAGTCATGCTAGCCACAGCAGACTGGTATGGGGACGCAGCCCTAGCTGGGTTACTGGAAAGGGATGTGCTGCTCGCGGTCAATGATGTTCCAGTGAGATCGGTGGGTCAAGCGAAAAAACTTCTCATCGGTGAGATCGGTGTACCCGTAAAGCTCACCGTACGAACCGGCAATTTTCCTCCGCGCCAACTTACGGTTATACGAGGAGGTGGAGAGGGGCTTTTCTTGAGGCGGCTTGGGATCACAAGAGGGTTTGCTATCGGCTATGTGATGGCAAGCGAGATCCTTTTTGCAGTCATTTGCGCCGTGATCGGTTTGATAATTTTCTGGCGCCGCTCCGATGACTGGATGGCACTTTTGGCCTCTCTGACGTTTGTCATCCTTTTGCTTGGAATTTCCCTTCCCGTTCAGGCTCTTTGGGATAGCCTGACCGGTTCAAGATACGGACCCTTATTCGAGCTATGGTTATGGGCTAGCATTGGCTTGCTCCCCGTGTTCTTCTATCTTTTCCCCAGCGGAAAATTTGTGCCGCGCCTGACCATGGTTCTCACCGCCATCCTGGTCCTTTGGACAATCCTGCAAATTTTTTACCCGGCATTGTCTCCCTTCCATATGACGCAGCGCAATTCCATGCTGACCTTTTTCCCAATCTTGGGCACGGGCGGCTTGGCTTTGCTTTACCGCTATCGCTTTGAGTCTGATGCAATGCAACGCCGCCAAATCCGCTGGATTGTTTGGGGTTCCCTGGCTGCGATCGCGGGTCTGGTCTTACAAATCTTATTTGTGGGTATGAATCTTTTCGATACACCTTATGTACTGAATGATTTGGTCATCTACCCGTTTGGTCAATTACTCAAGCTGCTTCTACCTGTATCGGTTGTCTTCGCGATCCGGCGCTATCGATTGTGGGATATTAATGTCCTCATCAACCGCGCACTGGTATACGGTGCGCTCACAACTTTAGTGGTCGGCATTTACGTCCTGGCAGTTGGCATACTGGGAGAGACCATGCAGTCCAATGGCAACTGGCTGGTCTCTATCCTGGCGACCGGATTGGTCGCGGTGCTGGTACAGCCGCTACGTGACCGTCTGCAGCGCGGCGTCAACCGCATGATGTACGGAGAACGCGATGATCCAATCACGGTTCTCTCGCGTTTGGGTCAGCGTCTCGAAGCCACCCTCGCTCCGGACGCAGTTCTCCCTTCTCTGGTAGAAACTGTCGCGCAGACGTTGAAACTTCCGTACGTCGCGATTGAAGGGATAAAGGATCACAATACTGAGCAATCAGTAGCGGATAATTCTTCGCCAATCATCGCATATGGACAGCCACAAGCTGAAGTGATTCGCCTGCCCCTTATTTATCAGTCTGAAACAATCGGGCAATTGCTTGTCGCGCCCCGCGCACAGAGTGAAGCGCTCAGCCCGATGGATCGACATCTCTTGCAAAACATCGCGCACCAGGCCGGCATGGCTGTGCACGCTGTGAGCCTCACAGTTGACCTCCAACGTTCGCGTCAACGATTGGTTACCGCCCGTGAAGAGGAACGCCGCCGCCTGCGACGCGACTTGCATGATGGATTGGGACCCAATCTCGCCAGCCAGGGACTCAAACTTGCGGCAGTCAAACAACTGCTGAAAAAAGATTCAGCTTCCATTGAACCATTGCTTGATCAAGTTATGGACCAAAATCAGGCTACGGTGGAGGAAGTGCGCCGTCTTGTGTATGGTCTACGACCCCCCGCACTCGACGAATTGGGATTAGTAGCGGCCATCCGCGATTACGTAGCTGGGATGGATGGAAAGTCCACGTTGCAGATCGAGATCACCGAGCCAACCGGAGGTTTGCCTTCATTATCTGCCGCAGTGGAAGTAGCAGCCTATCGGATTGTGTTGGAAGCGCTTACCAATGTGATTCGCCATGCGCAAGCAAATCATTGCACCATACGATTCTCCATCAGTCAAAATGGATCAGACCCCATTCTTCAAATTGAAGTTGTTGACGACGGAATTGGTTTGCCAGATGATCTACGCCCCGGAGTTGGTCTACGTTCGATGCGCGAACGTGCGGAAGAGGTTGGTGGTCATTGTGTAATCGAATCGAGAGAAAGCCACGGAACGAACGTCCACTCTCAACTACCCTTGATTAATGAGCCACAGCATGATATGTCCTAATCCCATCGCAAGGAGATTCCATGGATAAGATTCGAATCCTGATTGCTGACGATCATGCCTTGTTTCGAGAGGGACTACGAGCGTTATTTGCGGCTCTAGCCGATATTGAGGTGGTGGGTGAAGCTGCTGAAGGTGCAACGGCTATGACGCAAGTGGATGCCTTGCGACCTGACGTGGTTCTCATGGATATCAACATGCCTGGCGTCAACGGCATCGAGGCGACACGTCGTATTCTCAGCACTCACCCAAACCTGGGCGTCATTATGGTGACCATGCTCGAAGATGATGCCTCCGTATTTGCGGCCATGCGGGCGGGCGCGCGCGGCTATGTGTTGAAAGGAGCGCATCACGACGAGATCCTGCAAGCCATTCGGGCGGTGGCCGCTGGACAAGCCGTATTTGGTCCCGCGATTGCAGCGCGGATGATGAATTTTTTCCAAAGTCTTAGTGCTGGCACTCAAACTGGAGATGCCGCACAAGCCTTCCCGGAACTTACCGAGCGCGAACGTGAAGTGCTTACTTTGATTGCTAAAGGTGTCTCGAACAAAGAAATTGCCGAGAAACTATTCGTCAGCATGAAAACCGTGAGTAATCATATTACGAACATTTTTAGCAAACTTCAAGTAGCAGATCGCGCTCAAGCCATTATCCGGGCGCGGGAAGCAGGACTGGGCCTCGAAGGAGGGCAGGTCCATTAGCGCGTTTGAAAACCTGCAGTCAAAAAGTGGAGAAATATTTGATTACCATGTTAGCTTTGTTTAGACATTACCCACTTTTACAAGAAAAACTGCCTTATGTTTCATTAGGTGATTTCCCCACGCCAATTGAAAAATTGGAGCGATTGGGTCTTGCCATCGATGCGACGCATTTGTATGCCAAGCGTGAGGATTTAAGCGGAAAGTTATATGGCGGCAATAAGGTGCGCGCCTTGGAATTTTTATTAGGAGATGTGCTTCAAGCAAAGGGTGAGCAGATTATGGCGGGAGGATTTCCAGCCTCCTGTCAGGCACTGGCACAAGCCATTTATGCGCAGAAACTGGGTATTAAAAGTCTGGCGATTCTATTTCCTCAAATCAACTCTGAGCAGGGACGCCGGCATTTACTTACATATCAGAGTATTGGTGCGGACCTGGAATCACTTTTTATCCCTGCTCTTTTGCGCTTGTTTAAGTACTGGTTTCAATATGGCCACTTCCCAAGGCTTTTGGAAGCTTCTTCGCCGTTAGGCATGGTCGGCTATGTGAGTGCTGGATTTGAACTTAAAGATCAAATCCAGCAAGGCTTGCTTCCCGAACCTGACTTGGTTTATGTCGCGCTGGCAACCATGGGAACTGCAGTGGGTTTGACCCTGGGGTTGAAAGTTGCTGGGCTGAAAAGTCGTGTCATCAGTGTGCATCTGGGCAATCCGCGCGCCACACCGAAGAATATGATAAAGCTCTTCTATGAAACGAATGAATTACTTTGCTCATATGATCCTTCATTCCCAAAGTTCGAAATTTCTGAAAATGACTTTGATATCCGATATGATTTCAAGAGACCCAAAGGGAAACTAATGAATGACGCTGGCGCTCGAGCAAAGGCTCAAGTTAAGGAATTGGCAAACCTCAGCCTGGATGAAATGTTCACCGCAAACGCATTTGCTGCATTACTGGCGGATGCAGATAAAGGGATGCTAAAAGCTAAGACAATCCTATGGTGGAACTCTTATAGTTCAATCGACCTTTCTGATCAAATTGCAACGGCTGATTATCGCCAGTTACCGAAAGCCTTTCACCACTATTTTGAATGACATGATGAACTTCCGGCTGGAACAATCACCTGTGCCTTAGAAGCCTCCATACACTCGTCACAAACGAATCGCTCCGTTTCCAAAGCTTTTCAATGAGTCCATTGCTGCTGCTGCTATCCTGAATGTGGGGTTCAGCCAATTGGTCAGGCTTCTTAACTTCCTTTCCACGAGCTGCGCCCAGAAGTTCGGCGAAGCCGTTAGGGCTCATAAAAAGGCGAAACCCATGACCTGGCTTTTCATCCCTTACCGCAGACAAAGGATGGATGACTGCTTTCCGATGACAACGCGCAATCTCCTCTCGGATTTCATCGGGCAGGCAAACTGTTGCCAGGTCGCTGCATATCTGCCTAGCAGGGTTGTCAAGGATTCCCAGGGTGATCGCTTCGAGGTCGTCAAACTTCTCCCCCACCTTGTCATGGACGCATTCGCAGAATTGCCCCACGTGCATACCGGTTTTCCAGAGAGGAACGCGCACAAACGGCCGTTTGCCATATTCATCCTGGAAGGCATAATGCGTACCAGGGCCCATTGTCGCCTCGATCATCACGCGACGCGACGACCTGTTGGGATATCCATTTCGCCACAATCGATCGCTAGGTGGGAGTAGCCATACCTACCAGTGAGGTTGCTGATCGTCCTGCCAATCTCATTTCGAGGCACAAAAAGGAGTAAATCTCCATCGTGTTCTTTCGACGCCTCAAGAAATGGTCCTGTAGGCACCTGCTTTTCAAGTGGCGGGTCTATATCAATATAAGCCTTACTGAGCAACTTAATATCCTCTGAGGATAGATTGGATCTCTTGTCCTTTGCCATATCACCCCTACGCTCACAAAAATAGTGCTCTAAAAATTGCACACCACTTTATTGTTGCATTAAAAAAGCCAGCCTCAAAGCTGGCATCCAAAAGGTTGATTGTCTAATCTCAAACTTTGTCGGGCTCCCGTACAATCCAAATTAATGCAATGCCTGTGATTGCTCCAGCAACCAGTCCACTGGTCACAGCAATGACAGTGGTACTCACCGCAGGCGCGATCAATTTGCCAGTAAAGAACAATGGCAAAACAGCCTGGCTCGCCCAGAAACCCACCGCCCAGCCGATGGAGCTGGCTATGATCCAGACGAGAAGATGAGGAATTTCCCGACGCAATAACGGCCATTGAACCAGCGCAACGATTGCTCCAAACAGAAGATAACCAGCAATCCCTGCAAAGACCGTGGGAATATTCTGTATGAGGAATAAGCCGAGCATATATCCAACCGCCCAGGAAGTTCCGCCCGCCAGAATCCAATCAGATGTAGCAGTGAGGAAACGCCTCAGTACAATCCACTGGGTTAAACCAATTAGAGTCCCGGCGAAAACCGGGACTACTATTTGGGCCAAACCAAGGCTGAGCACGTTTACCAGAAGAATAGTTGGAAGAAAACCCAGTAACATTCCCCCGGCTGTGGCTAGGGTCCACCCCAGCCACAAACCGAGTTCATTTCGCTCAACCTTGGCCTCATCAATATCGATAGTCATCTTTTGTTCGGTTATGCCCGGCGCATCATTCCTACGATGAATAACAACACGACGGCGCCACCGATAGCGACCAGGATACTGTAAAGGTTGAACCCGCTCACGCCTGGCGCACCTATGGCATTCATCAGGAACCCACCGATGAGCGCACCGACAATCCCAACGACAATATTGGCCAGTGCACCCATTTGTGCGTTACGGCCCGTAATCATACTGGCGATCCAACCAGCAAGCGCCCCCAAGAGAATCCAGATCAATAGATTTGTAAGCATTCTGCCTCCTTTAGGTTTGTGAGAACAGAATTAATATACAGTGCGCAAAAGGATTCTTCAATTAGGGAAGTCATCAATTGTGAGGGGGTAATCCCTAATTAATCAATTTTTCATTTTTCAGTATAGTAAAAGAACAAGGAGATTCCATGTATTATCGAACAACTCCAAGTTCTACAGGTAGAGGTGGTTCTGGTTGCTCTGGGCGATTGATTATGGCTGCCGCAATCGCCCTTTTCTCGATCATCTCATATTTCGGTTCCAAGCAGGATAATCCAATTACCGGAGAAACTCAGTACATAAGTATTACTCCTGAACAGGAAATTGCCCTTGGCTTGCAAGCCACCCCACAAATGGAAGCTGAATTCGGTGGAGAGGATGCGAATGCCAACGATCAGGCAACTGTAGATGAAGTTGGCAATAAAGTCCTGCATGGATCTCCTGCAAGCAATTCACCTTATCAATTCGAATTCCATTTACTGGGTGATGATCAGACGATCAATGCTTTTGCCCTGCCCGGCGGACAGGTTTTCATCACCCGCGCACTGTACGACAAACTTCAAACGGAAGGTGAACTGGCAGGCGTTCTAGGGCATGAGATTGGACACGTAGTAGCCCGCCACTCCGCTGAGCAGATTGCCAAGGCACAGCTGACTGAAGGGTTGACCGGCGCAGCAGTCCTGGCCACCTACGATCCGAATAACCCGGCCAGCGCTAATAGTGCCCAAATTGCAGCATTGATCGGCCAACTGGTCACTTTGAAATTCGGACGTGATGATGAACTGGAGGCAGATCATTACGGAGTTTGCTTCATGAATGACGCGGGGTATGATCCAAATGAAATGGTCAGTGTCATGCAAATTTTGGAGGCCTCCCAAACAGGGAACCAGCCACCGGAATTCTTTAGCACACATCCCAACCCTGCAAACCGCATTCAAAGAATTCAGGATTCCATTCAGAATATCAATTCTTGTCCTTGAAAAGACGCGAGCGTAATGTAAACTGCTGCATCGTTTGACAGTCTGACACAAGAGTCCATTAAAATTGATGGACTTTTTCTTCCTGTACACAAATAAGCTATTCAAATTTATTCTATTGAAAAGCCCTTTTAAACCGCTATAATATTCATAATCTTTCCTGTCTATGAGTAGAGATCCAAATTTTCGTCTTGCTATACATGATTTTCAATCTGCACATCTGCGGGCCAAGTTGCAGGGAGTTTTAGCGCGCGTCACAGGCAGGTCAAACGAACTACTTTCCTATGAAGAAATAGCCAACAAACTCCGATTACAGGGACGTTCTGATAAAGGCGTACATATGATCCCCGTGGACGCCATCGTTGGGAGCGTTGGGCGGTATGCCGATTTCACACGCACATTCCTGCCCCGCCATATTGAAGATCAACAGCGTTGGGCAAATGTCAAGGCTATCTCTTTGAACCCAGTCAGTATGGGCCTGCCGCCTATTGAAGTTTATAAGGTCAGTGAAGTTTATTTTGTGATGGATGGCAACCACCGCGTATCTGTTGCGCGTCAGGAAAATTGGAAGACCATCGAAGCGCACATTATAGAAATCCAAACCGATGTTCCTCTCACACGCGATATCCAGCCTGACGAGCTGATCATTAAAGCAGAATATGCCGATTTCCTTAACCAAACGGGACTCAGCAAAACCCAAGAGCCCCTGGACTTGAAAATAACGATTCCAGGCGGATATCAAAAACTGCTGGACGAGATTTGTGTTTGTCTTTGCCAGATTGAACAAGAGGGTCAGAAGGAATGCTCGCTTCAAGACTCAGCCGAAAGCTGGTACCATGATATTTACCTTCCCTTCGCCGAAGCAGTTCGTGAACGCGGCATGATGCGCTGGTTCCCGAATCGAACTGTCACTGATCTTTATATATGGATGTCCGAACATCGCGATGAACTGGAAAAGGAATTGGGTTGGACAATCCGCCCTGAAGTTGCAGCACAGGCAGTAGTACAAAATAAAAGTCGGCGCGCAACCTCTAAAGAGTCACAAATTGGAAGCTGGCGCAAGGCACGCTTACTAAACCGCTATACAGAACATCTCTTCAGAGATATTCTTGTGCCCATCAATAAGAGCAGTAAGATACATGCTGCTCTTGAACAGGCAATTCATATTGCACAGCTGGAAAATGCAAGTATTCATGGGCTTCACATTGTAAAGACTACCGAGGAATTAAACCATCCTGAGGTACTCGCCTTGCAAGCGCAGTTTAATCAAACCTGTGTAAAAGAGGAAGTTCAGGGTGCATTGGCAGTTGAGGTGGGCGAAGCGAATCAAAAAATTCTGGAGCGCTCTGCTCTCACAGATCTGATCGTGTTGAAAATTTCCCATCCCCCGTCAACAGGGATCAAAGCACTGGCATCTCACATCCGAACTCTGATTGCACGCTCCTCACGACCCATATTGGCACTTCCGGGCAAAGTCAGTGAACTAAATCACGCCTTGCTGGCATTTGATGGAAGCCCGAAAGCCAAGGAAGCGCTGTTCGTCGCCACCTATCTGGCGGAGCAATGGCAAACAAAATTAACCATCCTGACAGGATTGGATGACACAGTTTCAGATCGTTCTGCAGAGGAGTTTGCTCAGGATTATCTGGAGTTCAATGAGATCGAAGCGCACTTCATCGGCAAAAAATATTCAGCCGATAATCTAAAGGCAACAGCTGAAGAGATCAATGCTGACTTCGTGATTATGGGGGGGTACAGTGGCTCCATCCTGAAGGAAATGACCGTGGGAAGTTCGGTCAATTTTATGTTGCGTGAATCGCAGCTTCCGATTCTCATTTGTCGCTAGAGACAGCCACAGCTTGGGGGAGTTCATCCTTGTTGGGAAAGAATCGCCTGATTGCCTCCGCCATAACCAGACCCGCCAGGACAATAATTCCGAACGCCGAAAACATCCCGCGTCCCCCAATACTTTCCAGCAGCAACCCTCCGATAAATCCACCCACTGCCGAACCAACCCCAAAGCACATTGCGCCGAAGAGTCCCTGCGCGCTGGACTTCAGACCGGCTGGTGCGTTTTCATCTGCATACGAAACGCCTGCCAGCCACATGGCCGGAAAGATTGTCCCGCCAAAGGCTTGTAAGGCCAAAACCATCAAAGGGGTACTTACCACAGAGAGTAATAAGGAGCGGACGGCAACCATCACAAGCGCGAATAGAAGCAGGCCATAATTGGTAAATCTCTTCACCAGCCGATCGCCAAAAAAGAAGATCGGAATTTCGGTCAGCGTTGAAATTGTAAGGGCAAATCCCATGGTCGTTTCATTGGCACCCAGTTCAGCCATATAGGAAAACAAATAGGCATTGACAGCAAACGTACCCAGACCACCGAGAAAAGCAATGAATAGAAAATTGATCCAACGACGATTCGATAACAGCACGCGGATGCCACTCGGCTTCGATGTGCCTTCTTCGTGCGAGCCATGCACAAATCGCTGGCTCACAAAAAAATTGATCAGCATGATTGCCGAGTAACTCCAGAACGCGAGTTTCAATCCATAGTTCTGGACTATGGCCCCGGCAATTGGGGCAAACAATCCCCATCCAATCGTGCCACCGAGGCGGATGCGTCCGTACATCCCTCGCTCCTCACCGAGCATATTCATGGTTGCACTATCCGCCAAAGAAGCTACAGGGGAAAGAAAAATATTGAACACAATGATAATGGTAAAAATGACGGCAAAGCTCGTGAAGGATGGAAGCAAAAATGTGGATAAGACTCCAACAGTAATGCCGACCCCCATCACCAGTTTATGCCACCGCTTTGAATCTGCAAGACCAGTCCAGAATGGCGCTGCCACCAAAGTGATCAAAGGAGGAACGCCAGTCAGCAAACCAATTTGTGATCCATTGAAACCAAGTCCTTGATAGAAAAGGACAAAGAAGGGCATCAGCGAGGACAATGCAGCAAAGTATAGGAAATAAAAGGAGAAGGGCCAGACTTTTTTCATTAGGTCTCCGAAACTCGACAATTATATGCGAAACCCTATTGGAAAATTCAAATCGAGTAAAATCTGCGCATGCCTGATATTCTCGTCGTTGGCTCACTCAACGCTGATCTCGTTGTACGAGCGCCTCGTTTTCCACAGCCCGGTGAGACCATCAGTGGGGATGACTTACAAATCATTCCAGGCGGCAAGGGAGCCAATCAGGCAGTCGCCGCAGCGAAACAAGGCGCATCCATTTCAATGATCGGGCGAGTGGGGAACGATAGTTTTGGCACTGAATTAATCAATAACCTCAAACGAAATAATGTGGATTCATCCCACATTCAAACTGATCCAGATTCTGCAACTGGCACAGCGATTATTGTCGTAGATTCAAATGGGCAGAATAGTATTGTCTTATCCCCAGGCGCAAATGGGAAAGTAAGTCCTGCAGATGTGAAAACCGCTTCTTTCT
>Ga0114129_10005592_pt1 | contig 17786 bp, 10 predicted proteins | sample RhiMetdeltSRZDD1_FD_80071 | JGI IMG/M metagenome (GOLD analysis project Ga0114129, IMG submission 80071) | Populus rhizosphere microbial communities from Tennessee, USA - Rhizosphere MetaG P. deltoides SRZDD1 (version 2) (version 2) | ecosystem: Host-associated > Plants > Roots > Rhizosphere >...
CCAGCACCCGCCGCACCGCCGCGCCCACCAGTGACACCCGAGGCGGCTTTCATCAGTCCACCGAGTCCGCCGGGCTTCGATGCCTTGAGCTCGGTCACTTCGGCGAGTAGCACGTAGTCGTAGCCGAGCTCGGAGGCGCGTTTCTGCAGATCCGCAGGTGGCGCTGCGGCCATCGGCACCGCCTCCATTTTCACTGCGGCCAGGTCGGTGATGAGACGCTGGCGGAGCGCGCGAGTATCGACCGTCTGCGTCGTCTTGTTCGTGAACTCTGGTACTCCGATCCGCATGACGCCCGGTGTCTTCGGTTGCGGAGTCGGCGGCGGCTCGGCATTGAGCTGCGCCAGCTTCACCTCGTTGACATCACTGAGCGCCTTCGACAGCTCGCGCACGTTCATCGCGGCGTTCAAGCCTGGCGGAATCTCGAAGAGCGCAGCGTCGAGCGTCGTGGGCTCGAACTCGGTGACCTCCATTGTCGCCACTATTGGCTTGCCGTCGTCTCCAGTGATGGTTGTCGTGTAGGCGATTGGAAAGCCGAGTACTTTCGGATCGCCATTGCTGGTCGCCTGGATTTGATCGACGCAACCGCCCGGTATTGCGCCGGGATTCTGCCCCGGTCCCGGCGCCGCCTTGGTCATCGCGATCGGCGTGTCGATGTACCACGCATCGGTTTCGATGCGCTGCTTCGTGGCATCGCACGCGCCCGCCATCGGCTGCTTGTCGATCATCATCTTCACGTGCCGGGCCTGCTGGCCGAACATCGCCTTCCGCTCGCCCGTGTCGACGATCGTCGTCGCCATCATGATGACGCCTGGCGGCTTTGGTGCCGCTGTCGGCACACCCGGCACCGTCGGCAGGGACGGCATGCCGTCTGGCGCCACGAGATAGGTGTTGGCGGCCTTGCTGATCTGAATCGTGCGCTTCTGGTCGTGCTGCTTCAGCAGCACCATGTCCTGGAACTCGAAGCGTTCCCGCTCGCCCTTGAGGTAGGTGACGCTTTCGGTCTTCATGTCCCCGGTCGTGTACGTGGTCTTGAAGCGGACGTCCTGCGGAGGCGGCGGAGCTGCCGGCTTCGCCGGTTCAGGCGCCGTCGGTTTCGCGGTGGCCGGCTTCGCCGTTGACGGAGCGGCTGGCTTGGTCGTCCTCGGCTGCGCAGGCGCTGGTCTGGCAGGAGGCTTCTGCGTCGTCTGGGCCGCTGACGTCAGCGCTCCTAGAAGGATCGCGACCGAGGTCAGGATCGGAACGAGACCGGAAGTCAGGGGGGAACGAGGGCGCATGTGATTCATCTCCCGTCTAAACGCGTGGATCCTCAAGGCGCTATTGCGCTCGACATACGAAATTGGCGGCATCGTCAGTACTGCCCTTGCCTGTATAAACGGCTACGTGTGGATAGGCACACAGTGGCCGCGTGCGATCGGCCTTACCGCCTCGAATCCTGGACGCGACAATACGGTCAGGCGCCTTCTTCTGCGTCATCCACGCGTCTAGTGTGCCGAGCGCGTCAAACGTATCAGGGCCCTCACCGCCGCGGCAGTGATCCATGCCCGGCATCATGAACAGGCGATACGAATCGGCAACCTTGCTCGCACCGAGCGTCTTCTGGACGCTCGTGTAGTAGTCGATGCTGTTCTGTGGCGAGATGCCGGGGTCTGCCCATCCGTGATACTGGAGCAATTTGCCCCCGCGATCGAAGAACGGCTCGAGGTTGGGGTCGATCGCATCCACGCCGGCGCGGCCGATTTGGTCAGCCACTGCGGTGTCTTTGTCGAAATCGAATGTTCGATAATTCCAGTTGGGGTTTTTGAACACCACGTGCGCGAAGATGCCCATCGCGAGCGGCGTCGGTTCCGGCGTGACCTGTCCGACACCAGTGCTCCACCCGAGCTCGCTGCCGAGCGCCATGCCGGGATACAGCGGCTGTTTCGTCCGAGGATTGGTCGAGGCCCCATAGATCCGCCGTACCGCCTCGAGTTGCGGCTCCGTGAAACAACTCGCGTTGTCTGCACCGGCGCATGCCAGCGTCTTCAGATCGACCTGGCATTTCGTAGGATTCTCGAGGACGCCGTCCTTCACGCCATCGCGCGCATCACAGGCATTCACGACCGTCGCATGCAGTGCCGGGAGCTTGTTCGCAGGAATGAAGCTCGCTGGCTCCTTGTGCAGCGCCTGCGCCACCCACGCGTACTGCGCGGAGAGACGCGTCATGTAGTTGGCTGGCGCGCCCGCAATGATGCCGTCGTAATCCGCTGGAAAACGTTGAGCGGACATCAAGCCCTGACGTCCTCCCGTCGAACATCCGTTCCAATACGACAGCTTCAACGGCTCAGCGTAGAACGCGGCGATGATGGCTTTGGACTTCAGCGTCATCTCGTGCACCGCGCGATACGCGAAGTCGGTCCACTTCTCGGGGTGCCCGGCCGCGAAGCTCGCGTCGATGACCGAGCCGTCGTGTCCGGTGTTGGTGGATGCCGTCGCGTAGCCGCGCGAGAGCGGCTCGTTCATCGCGGGATACCAGATCTCACCCGAGTAGCCGCCGTTCCCGACGCCAACAAACTTGCCATTCCACCCTGACATCGGCATCCAGATCTCGAACGCAATGTCGGAGTCGGCGGCGGGTGTGACGTGCACGGCGACACGACAGAAGGCAGGTAGGTCCTTGTAGGTGACCGGAAGATTGCCGGGCAGCGCGAACGGCTTCTCCGGCACGAACGATCCCGCGGGAATCGACTTCGCAACCGAGATGGTCGTGTTCGGCAGCTTCAGCGACGAGAGGCTTTCACACGTCGTTGCTGCTGAGACTGGAAGAGCCCAGGCAGTTGCGACGCAGACCAAGACAACAGATAGAGAACGGACAGGCGTGAACGACCGAGACATGCCGGAGCCTTCCTTCGAGGACTGGGTTTCCTCGTTGGGATTGGAAGGTCGGATTATAGCTGAGATAGATGTGTGAAGAGCCGGTCCCTGGACGGGCCCTCTAATTAATTTGCCGGAGCGCCAAACGCCTTTCCCGTCTTCTCGTTGCAGCCCCCCGCGGGCATCGACATCCCGCAATGAATGATGGGACCGCCGACTGCGCCAAACGGACGGCCGTCGCGCAACGGATGAAGCGTCACCGTCAACACGGTGCCAACCGGAAAGCTTTCGACCGTGATGCCGGTTCTGGCGATGGCGGCTGCCGAACCGGTCTCGACACCCCACACGACCGGCTTGCCGTCCTTCATCACCACCTTGCCGTCCTCGCCGAGCACGTCGAACACCAACTGCGCATGATTGCCGCCGGGTATGAACCGTGTGAGCTTGCCCGTCATCGTCTGGCTCTTCGTCATGTCGTACATCGCAAACGAGTGATGCGCGAGGGCCGACCTCGTCATCCCTGCGAGCAACAGACCGATTGCGAGCCCTGCCACTCTCCACGGCCGGGTCCGGCTGAAGCCGGACACTACATCCGATGTGCCTGTTGTCATACGGCGTGATCCTCGATCAATTCTCAGGCTTCTTCCAGCCCTTCTCGAATTTCTCCTCCCAGTTCTGCGCCCACGGCCGACCGAAGTAGTCGATGTAGCCTTCGTCAACGGGCGTCATCTGCGTCGGCCTCCCGTCGGGGCCGTTGATGATCGTGCTCTGTACGCGACACTCCACGTACGAGAACCGCTGCTCGGGATCATCCAGCCCTCGTTGTTTCTGCCATGGCGTCACCATGTGGAGCGGCCGCGTGAACGCTTCCGGATCGTAGAAGGTCGTGTCTACGGTGATCGTCTTCCCGTCGGCGCTTGGCGTGAAGACCTCAATCGTTTCCATCTTGTTGCTGAACTCGAACATCGAGTGCGAGAGCGTCCACCCCTGTACGTTCGCGGTCCACGCCACGAGCGTGTTGCTGTTCCAGAAACCCACCGTCTCACCGTACCACTGAGGCACTTTCTGAACATGCTTCCGTCCGACGAGCACGCGACGGAGCAAGTTGTCAGCGATCCCGCTGAGGAACTGGACCTGGTTCGGCGTGACCATCACTTCAATCGGTCCACCGAGCGACGCTTCGGCCCACCAGCGCATGAAGCCTTCGGGATAGCAGAACGCCGCCATCCACTGTGGTGCGTTGCTGACCGCCTCGTGATAGTTCATCTGCACCATGCGCTTCTGATACTCGGGCGTGAGCAGCGAGAGCATCGTCGCGGTCTGGAGGTTGCGGCCCCAGGTCCACTGATCTTCTCGTCCGCCTCGCTGATACCAACCGTCCCAGTCGGGCATCGTCTGCCGCGTGTGCACGGTTGGGCCACCGGCCTTTTTCGCTTCAGCCGTGAGCGCCTGATAGTGCTCGGCCGCTGTCTTGTACGGGTACGGGCTGACGATCTGATTGATGGGTCGATCTAGATTGCAATCGCCCCAATGGCCCGGCCTGTTTTCGCGCGCCCACATGTCCGTGAGCTGTCGGGGCGTGTTGCAGCGCACGTAGCGCTTGTCGGACCAGTACTGACGATCGAGATAAAAGTTCTTGGTCGTAAAGAGATCGACGGGCAGCGGCGTGACGCCTGCAGGCGGTGTCGTCGAGGTCGCCGGGCCTGCCCCACGACCTCTGCCACGTCCTCCCCCACCTTGGGCCTCGACGCGGTCTCCGAGCGAAATGCCGAGGGCGACGGCGGTAATCAGTGTCAGCGCGCCAACGGTGATTCGTGCCGTTCTCATGAGTGCGTGCTCCTCGCGGTCTCGGCCGTGCTGCTATGGCAGTTGTGCCGAGGGGAAATAAGCTACCACGCCGGGGTCAGAGCCAGGGTCAGAGCCAGGGTCAGAGCCAGGGTCAGAGCCAGGGTCAGAGCCAGGGTCAGAGCCAGGGATGCACTACACTCCCGCACGAGGAGAATGCCATGCGCCGCACGCTTCTGACCCTGACCCTTATCGTGGCCGTCGCTCTCGCTGTCTGGACGACAGCCAGTCGAGCGGCAGACAAGGATCGCAACTGGCCAGCCTACGCCGGCGACAAGGGCAGCACGAAGTACTCTCCGCTCGATCAGATCAACAAGGACACGATCAAGAACGTGCGGATCGCGTGGCGCAGATCGGGCATGCCGGAAGAGCTGCGAACCGCCTTCCCTGACGTGCAGGCATCGGCCAACTACCAGCACACACCGCTCATGATCGATGGCGTGCTCTACATGAGCAGCGCCGTCGGTGCGGTCGTGGCGCTCGATCCGTCAACCGGCAAGACGCTGTGGTACGACACGCTCCCTCCGAGACCGGATGGACAGGGGCTTGCGCGCGGCGGGTCGACGCGGGGGATCGCGTATTGGTCCGATGGTCGCGACGCGCGCATTGTCACCAACGTCGGCGCGAATCTCGTCGCACTCAACGCCAAGACCGGGAAGCGGTATCCGGACTTCGGCGAGAACGGCCAGGCCGATCTCACGAAAGGGTTCGAGCGTCCGATCACCGGCTGGCGCTGGAGCAGCGGACCGATCATCGTCAAGGACGTGATCGTCGTCGCGGGCGTGCCCTCACCAGCAACGGACATCCTGAACGAGCGCGCCCGCGCGCCGAAGGAGATGCCACCTGATGACGTTCGCGGCTATGACGTGCGTACGGGAAAACTGTTGTGGACCTTCCACGTGGTGCCGCGAAAAGGCGAGCTCGGCAACGACACGTGGCTCAACGACTCATGGACCTACTCGGGGAATAGCGGCGCGTGGTCGCTTCTGAGTGCCGACGAGGATCTCGGGTACGTCTACCTGCCGCTCGAAGAAGCGACCGGCGATTACTACGGCGGCACGCGGCCGGGCAACAACCTGTTTGCCGAATCGATTGTCTGTCTCGACGCCAAGACCGGCAAACGCGTCTGGCACTTTCAGACGCTCCATCACGGACTTTGGGACTACGACCTTCCGGCGCCGCCTGTGCTGGGCGACGTCACGGTCAACGGCCGGCGGATCAAAGCGGTCGCGCAAGTCTCGAAGCAGGCGTATGTCTACGTCTTCGACCGCGTGACGGGCGCGCCGATCTGGCCCATCGTCGAGAAGCCGGTTCCGCAGGGCAACGTGCCGGGCGAATGGTATTCGCCGACGCAGCCGATTCCCTCGAAGCCTCCCGCGTTCGATCAGCAGGGCGTGACCGAGAACGACCTGATCGACTTCACACCCGAGCTGAAAGCAGAAGCGAAGAAGATCGTCAGTGAGTACAAGTCCGGTCCGCTCTACACACCGCCCGTGCTCCTCGGCAGCGCGGATGGTCCGAAAGGGACATTGCTGGTCCCGGGCACCAATGGCGGCGCGGACTGGGGCGGCGCGGCTTTCGATCCCGAGACCGGCATTCTCTATGTGCCCTCTGCGCACATGCCCACCGTCGTGGGTCTTGGAAAATCGCAGCACGCCGAATCGACGCTGCCGTACGTGAAGCAGCAGACACCCTGGCCGTTTGGCCCGCAGGGTCTTCCCGATCCGTTCAAGCCGCCCTACTCACGACTCGTCGCGATCGATCTGAATAAAGGCGACATCCTGTGGTCGGTCGCCAACGGCGATGGTCTTCGCCATCACGCGGCGTTCAAGGGACTGAATCTGCCGCCGATCGGCACGCCGGGACGGAACGCGGCGCTCGTCACCAAGTCGTTCGTGTTCATGGGTGAAGGAAGCGACAGCGGCGTCGGTCTGCCCCCGGGGGGCACGTGGGGCGGCAAGATGTTTCGCGCGTTCGACAAGAAGACGGGCGCGATCGCGTGGGAGATGGAATTGCCCGCAGGTGTGAGCAACGCGCCGATGACGTATGTGGTCGGCGGCAAGCAGTACATCGTGGTTGCGATTTCAGGGAGGCAGTTCCCGGGCGAATTGGTCGCGCTCACCCTGCCGTAACAATCCTGGCACTTGATCAGGTGCGGGAATCGTCGGTATCCGGATGAGCTCTAGGAGGCGCCTCTGCGCCTGGCCCTTCGAATCCGTTCGACGTCGAAGCGCTGAACGGAGGCAGCGCACTCGTCGCGGATGCGGCCGGGAATTCCCTACTGATCGTCGATCAGAAGGGCAACGTCGACTGGTGATGACCCGACTCCTTGGGAGTTGGGCGTTGAAAGTTGGGAGTTGAAGTGCGCATCAGTTCTCCGCCCCACTCAATTCGGGGTACGCGTGACGAAGCACCTCGCGCTCGGTGTCGTAGGTCAAACGTTCGAGCGCCTCGCGCGGCGTGAGCCATGCGACCTCACTGACTTCTGACGCATCGATGTCCGCGCCGTACGAGACGCACTCCATGGGGAAGAACGTCGCAATCTTCGTGCGACCGTGCACCGCATACTCGGTCCGGTATCCAGGACCCGCAATGCGCGCCTGACATCCGGTCTCTTCCTCGACCTCTCGAAGCGCGGTCTCTTCGAGCGTCTCGCCGCGATGCGTCTTTCCTTTGGGAAGGACCCAATCGCCGTCTCTGCCCTCACGATCGACGTATCGCGATCGATGCACGATCGCGAGCCGCGGGCCATCCGTTGTGGCGCGCTCGAGCAGACCGCCGGCTGCCAGTTGTGGTTTCACGACGTTCCTCATTCTCTCAGACCTGCGCGCCACCTCTCACGCTGTCCCATTCTTCGCAGAACCAGCCTGTGTGCACCGCCCGTGCAGCACACCATTTGCTCTCTACTACCGCTCGAGAGGTCGTTGGGCCGATTTCCAGCGATCGCGCGGCCACGCGATGACAGAACCGTCGCCGGGCCGACAGGTTCGTATGTTCGGGTACGTGCAGGAGGGATTTCAGATGATTCGTCATGCTGCGGCTGTCGTCGTCGCTCTTTGTCTGAGTACGTCGCCGCTCTACGCGCAGACCATCAAGCTGACGGTGAGCACCGCGTCGGCGAACGTGCACAAGGCCCCTAGTCTGGGCAGCCCGATAATTGGCCAGGCGCCGCGCGGGACCGCGCTCGTCGTGACGCGCGAGGTCGGCGACTGGGTGAAGGTGACGTGGCCGTCGGCCGATGACGGCGCCGGCTACGTGCGTACGAACGTGGGAACGATTGCGAGCGGCACCACGGCCGCCGCGCCGACGACTGCTCGCGCGGCTTCGCCCGCGTCGCAGGCCTCGGCGCCGATTGCATCCTCTCGTGTCGAGCAGGGTCCGACGGTTCGGCCGTCGGCGCCGTCGCCCGCTCGCACGCTGTACGTCGCGCCCACGCACATCGTCGGAGTGGGCGCAACAGCGGGCGGGTCCACGATGGGCTACGGCGCCAGCGTGCGCGCCTGGTCGTCGCACACTCGCCTTGGCGCGCAGCTCTCGGTGTCGCGGCACACGATCTCCAGTCCCTTTGCCGTTCTACAGGCGTCTTCCACTGACATCGCGCCGAGCGTTCTCTATTCGATGCGTGACAGCGTAAGCGACTATCTGTGGATGCGACCGTATGTCGGAGGCGGCGTGAACATTGGCCATTCGTCGATGACCGACCCGTTGACCGGTCTTACCCTGTCGTCGAATACGATGGGCTATCGAATGTTCGGCGGCGGCGAGCTGGCGTTCGCTGCCCTGCCGAAGTTCTCGCTCAGCGCGGACATCGGGTACTACCATCTACCGACACCGTTCGTCGGTTACGAGGTGGGCGGAATCGGGCTCGCGGTCTCCGGACACTACTACGTGAAATAGCGACGGTCCCAATTCCCAATGACCAACTCGGTGTCGCGGGGCGGGTCTAAGACCCGCCCCTACGACACCGCTCTCCGCAGCAGCTCCACCAACCACCACAACCGAAGGGGCTTGTCGAGTGCGACGCCAGTGACCATGCTGACGATGAGCGCGAGGAGCACCGCCCTCGCTAGCGGCACCAGATTCAACAGGTAGCGCCTCGGTCCGATCTTCACGGGAACCGCGATTCGTTCGCGCACGACTCATCTACGTCCCCGCACCGCCGCCGGATTGCGCCTGAAGGCGGCTAGGCAACAGACGCGACGTCGATCTTTCGCGCGTCGTCGATTCCGTACCGCAGCATCGCAAGACGCTCGAGGCCATACCCGACGCCTATCGCCGTGTGTCTCGAAGGATCGCCACCAATGTGGCTCACGATCTTGTCGCTGAATACACCCCAGGCGAGTACCTCGTACCATCGCCCGTCCTGATCCACCTCGAGCTCCCACGCCTGACGACACATCGGGTACTCAGTGGGGACGATCTTCACGGTTCGACCCGGGAGCACTCGATCGACTGATTGCAGCACGAGCGCAGTCATCTTCCAGGGATCGAGCTCGGTACGGTCGTCAACCCAGAGGACCTCGGCCTGATGGAACGCCTCGAGATGCATGGCGTCAGGCTGGCACACGCGATACGTCTTCCCGGCCGCCCATCGCCGCAGCGGCTGGCCCTCGTACCGAACCGAGAGCAGCAGCGGGAGGGTGAGGTCGTACCGCAGGATTCGTCCGGCGTCAACACGATGGAGCTCGATCGGATCGAGATACAGCGCATCGGTGCCGATCGTCTTTCGTGCTTCCGCAAGGTCGACGACTTCGGGAAGTGACAGCTCACTGAAGTCGGCGTAGACGGAACGCAGCAGATCGAGCATCCTGCCAACCGGGTTCTCGGGAAGATCCGTCAGCCGAGGCCGTGCGAGCAGCTCGACGACCTTCGCGGGAAAGTCCGCGCGAATGTCCTCCGGACGAATGCCTCGCTGTTCTGCCACTTCGATCTCCTTTCTCAACTTGTCGCGCACGCGCTGCAAGCGCTTGCGCATCGCTGCTTCATCCACGCCGGCAGTCGCGGCCAGGCGCGCGGTGCTCCAATGCCCGTGATACCGCCGGTCACAGAGTTGGCGCTCCTCTGGCGTCAGTGACAGCAGCGCCGCGGCCAGTCGTTGCCGCTGCACATCGGACCAGCTCGTTTCCGCTTCATCGAGCACCGGCACATCCGGCATGTCGTCGACCTGCAACATCGTGCGACGTCTCGCCCGACGCATGTTGAGCGCAACGGTGATGACGATGCGACGAAGCCAGCCCGGGAAGGCCGCGGCGTCATCGAGGTCGCCGAGTCGCCGAAACGCGCGCAGATACGCATGCTGAGTCGCATCCTGGGCGAGCGTTGCGTCGCGCAGCACACCCACGGCGACGGCATACGCCATCGTCTGTGTGGCGTGGACGAGGCGCCCGTAGGCATCGACGTCGCCAGCCTTCGCCCGAACGACGAGGTCGCTCACGAATTCCATACGGAACGTGCCGGGCCGCCTCTCTAGAAAGGCGACCCTACGACTGATCTTCATTGGAAAGACACGCAGACCGAGAAAGTGTGACACGAGACGAGATCAGGCCGGTCCGACCAGGATCAGCGCGGCTAGTGACGGGGCGCGTCGAGCACCTCGCGCACTTTTTGCGCGAGCGTTTCCAAGCGGAAAGGCTTGGAGAGGAACGACCCTCCCTCGACAGGCCCCTGACCGAATGCATCGTCGGTGTAACCGGACACGAACAGCACCTTCAGGGCGGGGTAGTGGCGTGCAAGGTGGTCATACAACTCGCGGCCAGTCATGCCCGGCATGAGGACATCAGTCAGCAACAAGTCGATTTGGCCGCCGCGTTGCTCGACGATGCGAATCGCCTGTGCGGCGTTGGTCGCCTCGATCACGTTGTAACCCTTCTGACGCAACGCCAGTCGCATCACCGATCGCACATCTTGCTCGTCGTCGACCAAGACAATCGTCTCGAGGGTTGGACCTTCGGCCTCGGACGTGTGCACACGCGCGGCCACGACCTCAGATGCGGCCCTCGCGCGAGGAAGCGCAATCGTGAATGACGACCCGTGTCCAATCTGGCTCTCGACCGAGATCGAGCCACCGAGTTGATGGATGATCCCGTACACCGTCGGCAATCCAAGGCCCACGTCGAGCCCCGCTGACTTCGCCGAGAAGAATGGCTCGAAGACGTGAGCCTTGGTTCCTGCGTCCATGCCGCGGCCCGTGTCGCGTACGATGAGCCATACATATCCGCCAGCGCTGGGCTCGGCGTCATGGCGAGTGCGCGCCTCGTCGGCGAGTGACGAGAACGTCTCGATCATGATCGTGCCGCCGTCGGGCATCGCATCGCGAGCGTTGGCTGCGAGGTGGAGCAGGACCTGCTCGATTTGGGCCGCATCGCCCTCGATGTGCGGAAGCGCCGGCTCCAAGGTCAGCGCAATGTTCACGCGACTGCCCGCGAGGCGCCGGAGCAGCGTCTCGAGCCCGGACACGATGACGTTGAGGTCGAGCTCGGCGCGGTCGATGATCTGCTGCCCCCCGACCGCCAGCAGTTGTCGCGTCACCCCCGCACCTCGCGAAGCCGCCCGAAGAATGTTCTCGAGGTGCGCGCGGCGGCGCTGGTTCTCGCCGACATCCGCGAGGAGCAACTCGGCGCTCCCGAGAATCACGGTGATCAGGTTGTTGAACGCGTGCGCGACGTGACCCGCCAATCGTGCCGTGGCCTCGAGCGTCTGCGCCTGGATTTTCCGGAGCGCAGCCTCGGCGGACACGCGTTCGGTGACATCGATCGCGTGCCCGAGCACGTATGGTCGCGTGCCGGGTACCGCGTACAGCAGGTTTCGATACAGCCAAATCCGCTCGGTTCCGTCTCGACGCACGACTCGCATGACGCCACTGTCTCGACCGTTCTCTTTGATGCGACGAAGATAGTCGTCGAACAGGGACCTCATGCTCGGCGAGAGAAACTCCTTGAGACTTCTTCCGATGCCGTCACGAGTGTCGTAGCCCAGCGAATCTGCCGCTGCGGGATTCACGGACAACACGATGCCATCGAGGTCGTGCGTGCAGATCAGTCCCAGGCTGTTTTCGACGAGATGCCGATAGCGCTTCTCGCCCTGATCGAGCCGCGCGGGAAACGCAGGCTCGGCAACGCTGCTGCGCGCGATGCTCGCCTCGATAGCGGCGAGATCGCTCAGCAACCCGCCCTTCGGACCGGGGGCAAGAGGCATGTGCGTTTCTATGTAGGGATCCGGCGAAGCCGACCAGTGATCCTAGCGCAAGTCGACTACGCGTGTCTGCGACTGCGGATGAGTCGGAGCGCCGCAGAACAAGGTCAGTCGGGGAGGCGACGTTCGGCGGGCTTCTTGGCTTCTACAACGGCCTTCACGTCGTCGGCGCTAGGGGGCTTCTCTCCTCGCGCGCGCCGACGCGCGAGCCAGGATTGCATCACCCGCGGGGCGATCGCCTGCGTCTGTCCTTCGACTTTTTCACCGGGAGCCTTCCCGCGGCCGGAGGCGTGCTCGATCTCTGCGTTCATCTCAGCGCCAACGAGGATGACGAGGCCTGAGATGTAGAACCAGAGCAGCAGAATCATGACGGCGCCGATCAAGCCGTAGGTTTCCGTGTAGTTGCCCCAATTCTTGACGTAGTACTTGAAGCCCAGAGAGGCGAGGAGCCACATCGTGGTCGCCAGCACTGAGCCTGGCGTCAGCCAGACCCACTCCTGCTCAACGTCTGGCGCGAAGTAGTAGATGAGCGCGATGCCCAGACACGCCAGGCCGAACACGATCGGCCACTGGAGGATCTTCCATGTCCACTCGAAGACCGGACCGAATCCCCACACGTCGGCCAGCCGCGTTGCGAGGGTCGGGCCGGCGATGATCAGCGCAAACGAAATGAGGATGAAGAGGGACACACCCACGGTCAAGCCGATGGCGATCAGCCGCACCTTCCACCACGGACGGCCGTCCTCGATGTCGTATGCGCGATTCAGCGTATCGATGATCGCGGTCATCGCCGCCGAGGAGCTCGACACGGCGAGCAGCACACCGAGACTCATGAGTCCGGCGTCCCTGCTGCCAGAAATCTTGACGATCTGATCCGTGATCAGCTTCAACGCCTCAGGGGGCATGAACCCGCCAAGCGTCTTCAGCATGTCGTCGATCAGCGTCGAGATCGGAAAATAGCTCGCGAGCGCGACCAGGAACAGCAGTGTGGGGAACAGCGCGAAGAAGAAGTAATACGCAAGCTGCGCCGCCATCGAGAGACAGTTGTCCTTCCAGAACGACTCATACGCGGTTCGCTGGAGGATCTGTCGCCACGAGATTGGCACGTCGAGCGCGCGCAGCAACACTGCCATGTCCGTCAGAACGCCTGCCCGATGCTGAAGTAGAAGCGGCTGCGCGGCTCACCAGGGCGCTGATCGAATACGAGGCCGTAGTCGCCGCGCACGAGGAACCACGGTGTGCGTACGCGAAGACCGATGCCACCCGACTGCCGCAGATCGGTGATCGAGAAGTTGCTGATGCGGTTGAAGACGTTGCCGACGTCAGCGAAGACGACGCCGTCCACGATCCACCACAACGGCACGCGCAACTCGTTGTTCAGGACGAAGAGCGCATCGCCTCCCGTGGGGATCAGATCGGCTCCAATGGGTCCGACGGCGTTTTGCGCGAAGCCACGGAGCGACGAGCTGCCACCGGCAAAGAAACGCTCGCTCATCGGCACCACGCCGCCAATTCCGCGCGCAAGCCCCAGCCGCACGCCGGTGGCATAGACCAGCCGCGGCCGCAGCACTTCATTCGTCAGCGGTTTTCGGTGCGGCGCCTGGAGCGGGATGTAGTGGAAGTACTGCCCGAAGTACTTCCAATACGCCAGGTCTGCGCCAAGCCACGCGGGCGAGAAGGCGAACGCCTGCGACAGAAATGCCCCTCGCGACGCGTCGAGCGGTTCGTCACGCGTTTCACGTGTGATCGTGCTCGTCAACGGCGACACGGTGTGCGGGTCGCCGATGAGCATCCCGAGCACTGGCTCCAGGGTCCGCGCGCGCTCGTATCGATATCCCCAGCTCCACACGTACGCGTCACGCAGCTCCCGCTCTTGCTGAATCGAGACGCCCTTGCGGTTGGCATTGAATGCGCGGGTGAGAACGGTCGGAGGGCTCAGGTCTTCTCGGTAGTAAATGCTGCCGGTGGTCTTGAATGGGAGGTAGCTCAGCGCCGGCTGATTGATGTAGATGCGACCTTCGTGCAGCTGCTTGTCGTAGCGGGCGCGCAGGCCTACCACGCGCGCGCCGCCCAACGAGTTGTGATTCGAGATGTCGAACAGGCCGCCGACGCCGCGCTCGGTGTCGTAGGACGCGCCATAGCGCAGCTGGAAGGGCTGCACTTCCCTGACGGTGACGTTGACGCGCACGAGATTCTGGCCATCCTGAGGCGGCGTGGATGCCGCAGCCGTTGTGGTCTGCGGCGGTTGCGCGCCGCGATCGTCAGGCGCCGGCTGACCCAACCCTGCGACGCTCGGGGAGGGCTTCTCCACGCTCGGCGATGGCTTCTCGATCGTTTCGGGTGTGATGTTGACCAAGGAGAAAGCGCCCGTGTTGTAGAGGTTTCGGCGAGACTTCGCGAGCAGGCTGAGATCCAGCGGCTCTGATGTCGACAGCGGCACCTGTTCCCGCACCAGCCGATTGCTCGTCTTCTGATTGCCGGTCACGGAAATGTCGGCAATGACCGTCTGCGGGCCTTCCCTGATCGTAAACGCCAGATCGATGAGTCCGGCCGTGCGGTCGAGGACCATTCGATAGTCGGATCGCACGTCGTTATAGCCCTTGGCCCAATAGAGGTCGCGGATCTTGTCGAGCGCCCGTTCCGCACCCGCTGGCAGGAACGGGTCGCCGGTGACGATCGGCAGCTGCGAGGTGATGACGTCGTTCGTATAGACCGCGTTGCCAGACACGGTGACGCGTCTCACCGTGAATGCCGGACCCTCTCGAATCGCCATGACGACGCGCGCGAGACCTCCGCTGAACTCGTAGCGCGGCTGATCGATCTCGGCGACGAGGTAGCCCTCCTCGCGGTAGTACTTTTCGAGCAGCTCCGTGACGACGACCGGATCGGTAAACAGCCTCCGTTCGAGTTTCTGCTGCGCGATGATCTTGTCGAGATCGTCCGGGTGGATGGCGGATGCCCCTTCGAACGCGAGCACGACCTTGTCGGATCGCGAGCCTGGTTCGACGTGGAACGTCACATGCCGCCGATCCTCGGCAGTGTTGTCGATCTGAGATTGGATCTTGGGCTGCAGGTAGTTGTCGTCCATCAGCCAACGGCGCAACGCGCTCACGCCGGCGTCACCCCGCTGTTTGTCGAAGACGCCGCGGTGCCATTGAGTGCGCACTTCCTCCTGCACCTTCCGAGGCGGTATCACGCCGTCGAACTGGATCTCGACAAGCGGGCCGCGTGTCACACGCAGCGTGAGTTTGGCGGCATCGTCATCGACCTCGCGCTCGATCCGGACCTTTGACTGGAGATACCCCTGGTCCATCATCGACTGCTCGAGACGATCGAGACCTTTGCGAACAGCGAAGAAGTCGAAGTCGTCGCCCTCCTTGACCTTGAACTTCTCGCGCACTTGCGACACGTCCTGGCCGGCACTGGCGGTGACCGCTACCTCGGTCACCTTCGGACGGATGCGAGACTGGCGGCGGGGCGCCGGCACGCCACCGAACCGGAGGTCGTGATGAAAATCCAACCGGTAGCTCGCGTCGTCCTGTCGCACCGCTCGCGTCTGGAATCGCCGCGTGACGTCATACTCGGCGACCCAAATCTGATCGTTGCTGTCGGTGAGATTCGTCGAGTACACGAGCTTCAGCTCTTGGGTCAGATCCTGACCCACAGTGAGCCGCGCGCCCGGATCGGCTTCGTTGGCGATCAGCGTCGGCTCGATCCGAACTTCGCTGAGCCCCGTCGCCTTTTGCAGGCCTCGGCCGAGCGTCGATCCAACACGACCGGTGAGGTACGAGAGGACCTGCTCCTTGGCCACTTCGAACTCTTCCCCGCGCATGTCGTCGAGCGTGCGGCCGGTGACGAGCATGGCCATGATGTCGGGCTCGGGCAGATCGGGATCGGACGTCAGCGTGGTTTTGGTATCGCCAGGCGTCCCTGCAACCGCGATCGTGATGTCGTAATTACGCGCCGAGGTGTTCAGCTCGAGATCGAATGACGGAAAGATGCGACGGTCGTCGACGAAGGTGATGGCGCCACGCTGAACCTGGTACTTGCGCTCGTTCAACCTGATCTCGCCGCCCTCGAGAATGTTCATGCGACCGGTGAGTCCCGTCTCGTACGGCGTGCCGACGACGCGAACGTCGGTCGTGATCTCGGCATGCGCAAGGTTGTTGTCGACGAGGATGGGTGCGGCCGTGTCGACATCGATCGCGAACCGCAGCCGTTCGAGCAGTGGGTTGCGCTTTTCGGTGAGATCGAGTTTGGGCCGCGCCGTCATCGCCGCAAGCAGACCAGTGTCGAAATTGACGTCACCGGTGAGGCCCGCCTCGTCGATGGTCACTTGCCCGCTGACGAGGATATCGTCGCCATCGCGAGTGACGCGAATCTTCGAGTCGGTCAAACTCCGCAGATCGAGTGGCGCATCGAAGGCGACGTCATTGGTGGTGATCTCGAGGTTGACCTCGCTGAGATCGCCGTCGCCAACGGTGAGATTCCCAGACGCCTCGAGCGTGCCGCCATTGAGGTCAGCCTTCAGCTCGGTCAGCGACACCCGTCTGCCCGCGAGCTCGATGCGACCGTTGATGTTCTCAGCCGCGACGTTGGGCTCGTCCATCGCCGCCGTCGCTCCAGTGAGCGTCACCGAGCCATCCAGTTCCGGAGCGCTCACGGTGCCACGCGCATGCAGCTGGAGAGCGGAATCGCCTTCCGCGCGAACCTTGTTGGTGACGATAGTAATCGCCGCGACATTCAGGTTGCCGTCGACGCTCACATCCAGCGCACGCTCGCCGACGAGTCCAACACGACCGGTTGTCTTGACCTTGCCCGCCGAGCCTTCGAGACTGAACTGATCGATCGTGGCGGTCCCGGACCCGATCGTGATGCTCGACGGTTGCTGTTGATTCAGCGTGAGCCCGCCGAAGACCAGATCGAATTCAGGAAACGTAATCTTGCCGTCGAGGGCAGCCAACTCAGGACGAGCCGCGGAGACTTCGGCATCCAGACTGACCTTGCCCCCGAGTCGAGCGGATGCGCCCGGCAATGCCGCCGGGTCGAGGCCTTTGACCGAGGCCTTGAATGTCGCGGGGCCGCCCATTCGAGGAATCTCGACCGGAAGCGGAGGAACGGCTTCGAGTGGAATGCGTCCAGACCCTTTGAGCGTTGCGGTGCCCCAATTCGCGGCAAGCTGCTCGACGGTGGCCTCGCCGTTGTTGATCCGCGCGCGCATGCCGATCTTCGAGAAGCCTGGCTCGAGCATCGGCGAGAGAACGAGACCGTTCTCGAGCGTGATGACGAGGTCCGGATCGATGGCCTTGAGCGTGCCTCGAAGCGAACCCGTCAGGGACAGCGCCCCGTCGGTCGCGACGTTGGCATCACGCGGCAGATAGTGGTTCAGCTCTGCAAGATTTGACTTCAGGTCCACCATCAGATCGCCTTGACCGGCCCGATCGGTCAACGGCAAGGCCCCGCTGAGGGTCAACACTGACTCGTTGCTCTTCACTTCCAGCCGCTCGATCGCCAGCCGCTCATCGGCGTATCGCAGATCGGACGGGCTCGTCACGCTGAACGGCTGACCATTCCACGATCCCGAAAACGACTCGAGCGCCATCGTCGCTTGACCACGTTCCGGTTCGGCCAGGTCGCCCGATGCCTCGACGGTTGCACGGAGCTGACCGGTAATCGGTTGGGGGTTCTCGAGCGGCAATGCGGCCAAATCGAGATTGTCGGCACGCACTTTCACGGTCGTGGGCCATGGCTTCGTCAATGCGACGAGCGCTTCCACGTCGAGCTTGAACTGCTCCGAGGTGGCCGTGATCGTGGCCTGCTTGTTTGCGGCAACCGCATCGATCGTCAGTTTGCCCAGCTGCGCCGTCGTCGACCGATCGAGCTCGAGCGAGTCGAGAACC
>Ga0114129_10005593_pt1 | contig 17784 bp, 9 predicted proteins | sample RhiMetdeltSRZDD1_FD_80071 | JGI IMG/M metagenome (GOLD analysis project Ga0114129, IMG submission 80071) | Populus rhizosphere microbial communities from Tennessee, USA - Rhizosphere MetaG P. deltoides SRZDD1 (version 2) (version 2) | ecosystem: Host-associated > Plants > Roots > Rhizosphere >...
TAGTGAGGCAATGCCTGGCGAAGGATCCGGAGCAGCGGTTTCAGACGACATGGGATTTGTTGTGTCAACTTCAGTGGATCGCGCACGAAGGAGGCACGGAGTCGGGATTGACGGCGCTTGCGGGTGCGCACCGGCGAAAGCGAGGACTCATCGCCAGAATAGCTCTCGCGATTGCGGCGCTACTCGTGGCACTAATGGCAGTACCAGTGGTTCGTTATTACCGTGGCGAGAAAATCCCGGAGGAAACTCGCTTCGTGGTAACTGTCCCCGATATGCCCGTGCCTGAAGCTGTTTCAATTTCGCCTGATGCCCGATGGATTGCATACTCTGCGCGCGATGGATCATCCACTGCTTTGTTTGCCCGCCCGCTCGACACAAACGTAGCGACTAAACTCGTAGGCACCGAGGGCGCCGGACGCCTCTTTTGGTCTCCGGATAGCAGGTCGATTGCGTTCTTTGCCGGCGGCAGATTAAAAAAGATTGACGCAGTTGGTGGCGCCGCTCAGAACGTTTGCGACACGCCAGACTTGTTCGGCGGCACCTGGAACTCCGAGGGTGTGATCTTATTTGCATCGAGCAAGGGCCTGCAGCGCGTCCTTGCAGTAGGAGGAGAACCAGAACCGATCGCGCAGCCCAGCGGGTCTTCGGCTGAGTCACAAAAGCCCAGAGAACCGTACTTTCTACCTGACGGCCGTCACTACCTTTATCTGATGCCTTCTACGCAACCGTCGGGCGCAGCGATCTACGCCGCCTCGCTTGATTCGAAAGATGTGACACGCGTGGTCGCCGCCGAATCTAACCCGGTTTATGCCGACCCGGGCTATTTGCTCTATCACCGCAGCGGAACGTTGTACTCGCAGCCGTTCAATCCAGGGAAGCTGTCAGCCTCCGGGCAGGCGATTCGCATCGCAGACAGAATACCGTACGGCATGACCGGCGCGGCCGCTTTCGCCGCGTCGCAAACGGGCGTATTGATCTACCGGAATAATCCTCAAACTCCATCTCCGAGGGGAGGCACGACCGGCGATACCATTCCCAGCACCCCCTTGCTCTGGATCGACCGGTCCGGCAGGAAAGTCGGAGAAGCAGGCACAGCAGCCAACTGGGCTGGAGTAGATGTGTCGCCCGACGGTAAGCGAGTGGCCGTTCACCGACACGATTCGGATGGCGGCGATATTTGGATCTTCGAGGAGGGCAACGAAACACCTTCAAAATTCACGTTTGACGCCGCGCAAGATAACTCCATGCCGGTCTGGTCTCCTGATGGAACGCGCATCGCGTTCGGTTCCAGGCGGAATGGAAAACAGGGACTCTATTTGAAGGTTGCCGACAACACTCGTGGTGAAGAGTTGCTGATTGAATCCGAAATTCCGGCAATGCCCATGAGTTGGTCCCCCGACGGAAAGCTCCTTGTTTACGTGACCAATGAACCCAAGACTGGAGGAGACATATGGGCTCTCCCAATGACGGGCGAAAAGAAGCCGTTTGTGATCTTGCAGACTCCAGCCGATGAACGTCACCCGCAAGTGTCTCCGGATGGGAAATGGCTTGCTTACAGTTCCAATGAAACTGGGAGGAGTGAGATCTATATTAGGAGCTTTCCGGAGGGGCCGGTGAAAATTCAAGTATCGGTGAACGGCGGAGTGTTCCCGCGATGGCGCCACGATGGGAGGGAGCTGTATTTCATGAGCCTCGTTGCATTAGGAAACCTCATGGCGGCGGATGTCCGCGCGGCTGGGGAATCAATACAGAGGGATGTTCCACATGTGTTGTTCCAATCGATCTTTGCGGGCGGCCTGCACGAGGCGGGACAATACCACGCTTACGCGGTAGCCCCAAATGCGCAACGATTCGTGATTCCTCAGTTCGAAGCCCTTCAGGCTCTATACACGTCAGCCGTGATCGGTCGCGGTCGCGGCGCTACTCTGGCCAGCATCCTACCCGCTGTTAGTGCCGACCGTCACGCCGCGACAACCAGCGCATCCAGCGATACACCAATAACCGTCGTCCTCAACTGGACCACGACGTTGAAAGGGAAATAGCCGGATCGTTTCAGTTTTGAATCTCATCTTGTGAGACCTATAATCGGCGCCTATGCCCCTACAACCCGGAACAAAGCTCGGCCCCTACGAGATTCTTGCGTCTATTCGCGCCGGTGACACTCAAGCTTATAAGGCATCAGATACCAGGCTCGAACGTCCGGTCGCTATCAAGCTACTTCCCCCGGAGTTCTCCGCAAATCCTGAATGGAAAGAGCGCCTGGAACGCGTGTCGCAGACGATCGCATCCTTGAAACATCCTAACATCTGTGCGCTTGTCGATGTCGCACGACACGATGGCGTGGATTACGTCGTATCGGAGTACCTCGAAGGTGAAACGCTTGCGGATCGGCTCCAACGCGGTCCGCTCGAATTGGAAGAAGCGTTGAAGGTCGCGATCGCCATTGCGGATGCCCTGGACAAGGCACATCGCCATGGTGTGACGCATCGTTGTTTGAACCCCGTCAACGTGGTACTCACGGCAAATGGGCCAAAGCTTTTGGATTTCGGATTGGCGAAGCTGACTGAGTCCAGTGGACCAACTGCATCCGCTTCGTCGTTGTCCACCCATACGGCAGCTGCTGCCACGTTGGCTGCGGTTCCTTCTTTTGCCGCGCCGTATGTTGCGCCGGAGCAGTGGTCAGGAAGTCAGGCCGACGCTCGGACTGATGTCTTCGCTCTCGGAGCGATCTTGTACGAGATGATCGCGGGCAAGCCGGCGTTCGAAGGAAAAACACCGGCATTGTTGATCGCAGCGATCGAGACGATCGACCCCGAGCCGCTTTCCAAAGTACAGCCGATCACGCCCGCGGCATTGGATCACGTCGTGAAGCGGTGTCTGATGAAGGATCCTAAACGGCGGTTTCAGACCGCCTGGGATTTGTTGAGCCAGCTCCGGTGGATCGCCGATAACAGTGCCCAATTAGGCGTCTCCGCAACGCGGTCGGCCGCTGCAAGAAAGCGTGATCGCGTGGTCTGGATCGCACTCGCGTTGGTTTCGTTGTTGGCCGTCATGATGGCACCAGCCACGTACCGCTACCTGCAGGGTGCGCCGGAGTCGGCAGACGTGCATTTTCTTCTCCCCGATCTCGGGGCCGCAGTCCCCGGGCCGCCACTATCCGTATCGCCTGACGGCCGTTGGATTGGTAGAAGCTTCGGAGGGACCAACCGCGGTTTGGACAGTGTCCTGCTGAGTTCCGCGACCCGGCAGGTGCTTCTCACAGGAAATGTGATCACACAGCCTTTTTGGTCTCCCGACAGCCGATCCGTCGGCTTCTTCGAGGATGGAAAGCTGAAGAGAGCGGACGTTTCCGGTGGACCCTCGCAGAACATTTGTGAAGCGCCTCCGCCATTTGGAAGTGGTACATGGAATCGCGACGGTGTCATTCTTTTTTCCGGCGCAGGTGTGTTGCAACGCGTACTCGCGACGGGGGGACAGCCAACACCGGTCACGACGCTGGATCAATCGAAGCAAGAGACCGAACACCTTGCACCCTACTTTCTGCCGGATGGACGCCATTACCTGTACCTCGTAGTGTCGTCACAACCATCCGAAAGTGCGATCTACGTCGGTTCACTGGATTCAAAGGAAAGAACTCGTCTTTTCCCTTCCGAGTCCAGGGCGATTTATGCGGCCCCCGGTTATGTACTTTTCAGTCGCGGCGACGCGCTGTTTGCTCAAGGCTTCGACGAACGTAAGCTTGCTCTCACAGGAGAGCCCGTTCGAATTGCGGATGGAATTTCCGGCACCGGTAACACCGTTACGGCCGTTGCTGCCAATGTTTATCGCACCGCGTCGTTCGCCGTCTCTCAGAGCGGAGTACTCGCATATCGGATTGGTCCAAATCAGACTCCGCAGGCGGGACCTTACATTGTGGACCGAACGCTGATCTGGTTCGATCGGTCCGGCAAGCAAATCGGTCAGGTCGGCGGACCGGCATCCTACGCTGGAGTCGATCTTTCGCCGGATGGAAAACAGGTCGCAGTTCACGTTCATGATTCCAGCGGCGGCGATAGCTGGTTTTTTGATGCGGCGCAAGCGCGGATGCAGCGATTGACATTCGACGCCGCACAGGACAACTCCATGCCGGTCTGGTCGCCCGATGGAATGCGGGTCGCGTTCGGTTCTAGGCGCAACGGAAAATGGGGACTGTATCTGAAGCTCACAGATGGCACGGCCAAAGAAGAGCTGTTGACGGAGTCCGATCTTCCTAAGATGCCGATGAGTTGGTCTCCTGACGGAAAACTTTTGGTGTATTGGGTCGAGGATCCGAAGACACGTGGCGACGTCTGGGCCGTTCCGGTAGCCGGCGATCGAAAGCCCATTCCAATTGTGCAAACGCAGGCCAATGAACTCAATCCGCAAGTGTCTCCGGATGGAAAATGGATCGCTTATACCTCCGGCGAAACCGGCCGCACCGAGGTCTACGTGAAACCGTTTCCTGAAGGGCCTGGCAAATGGCAAGTCTCTACGGACGGCGGACAGTGGCCACGCTGGCGCCGCGATTCGAAAGAACTGTTTTTCAATCCATTAGGTCCCACGATTGCGGCGGTGGACATCCGTGTCACCGGGGCATCGGTCCAGCCGGGCGTTCCCCATGTGCTGTTCGGGATAAACAGCAATCCTTACGCCACGGCCCACTCAACTGCCCACAACCCATTCGCCGTCTCCGCAGATGGCCAGCGCTTCCTGATTCCTCAGGTCGACAACGGTTCCACGGTTTCCGCGGGCCTTGCCGATCAACTCGCAGTCGCGGCGGACCAGGGTCAAAGTGCGGCAACACCGAACGGCGTTGCCGTCGTCCTCAATTGGACCCGCCTATTGAAGCCGAAATAGCCGTATCAATCTCGAATGATTGCGGTCTGTGACCGCGCGCATTCCTTTTAGAAAGACATGATCGGCACGAAGCTCGCACATTACGAAATCAACTCGCACCTCGGTTCTGGAGGCATGGGAGATGTCTACCAGGCGACGGATTCGAAACTGGGACGTAGTGTCGCGGTCAAGTTTCTTCCCGAAGTTTCGTTGGCTGACGGACGGATCATGGTTACGGATTACACCGTCCAGGCAGACTCGTTTACTGCGACGAAGCCTCGAGTGTGGTCGGAACGGCCGGTGTTACTGCCGAATTTTATCCGAGTCCTGGACCTGCATCCGGACGGTAAACGTTTCGCCGTTTTCCCTCGTCCGGAGATGACGGAATCCAAAGGCAACCTGCACGTAACCTTCTTATTGAACTTCTCCGACGAATTACACCGTCGCGCGCCGTGACAAAACTCAACTTTATGTCTGCGAGATCCGGCTCGAATTGCCGGCTTCACCCGTCGACGAAATAGATCCGACTGCAACGGACGCAGCATCGAATTCTGTTGCATGGTCGCGGGCCAGTAATCGTCTAGTCCAAAACCGTGCCTTCTCGAGATAAATGTAAACGACGGGCGTCAGGAAAAGCGTCACGATCTGCGAAAAGAAAAGCCCGCCAACTACGGAAACGCCCAGGGCTCGTCTCGCTTCCGCTCCTGCGCCAAATCCAAGCGCGATCGGTAACGTACCCATCAGCGCTGCCATCGTAGTCATCATGATCGGCCGGAATCGAACGAGGCACCCTTGATAGATCGCCTCCGCCGGCGGCCTGCCTTCGCTTCGCTGCACTTCGAGCGCAAAGTCGATCATCATGATTGCATTTTTTTTGACGATACCGATCAGCATGATGACGCCTACGAATCCATAAACATCGAGATTCATGTCCAGCAATGGGGAAACCCATCCCTTCACGGCGGCCATGTGGAAAAGATAAAGTGACAGCAGGGCACCGAATCCAGCGGACGGCAGACCCGAGAGAATCGTAATCGGGTGGACGAAGCTCTCATAAAGGATGCCTAAGACCAGGTAGATCACCAAAATCGACATCAGAATCAACAAGCCCAATCCTGAAAGAGAGGATTGAAAAGCCTGCGCATTTCCCTGGAAGGTGGTGCTGATTGTCGTTGGTAGAGAACTTCGCGCCAGTTCATTAATTTGATTGACCGCATCTCCAATGGAGTAGCCCGGCTTCAAGTTGAATGAGATCGTGACGGCTGGAAGTTGTCCCAGATGGTTGACGGACAACGGCCCTAGCGTGTTCGATAGTTTAGCGATGCCGCTTATGGGAACCAGTTGGTTAGTCGTCTTCGAACGGATATACAACATCGAAATCGCGTTCGCGTCGCGCTGATACTCCGGTTTGAGCTCGACGATCACACGATATTGATTGTTGGGCGCAAGAATCGTCGAGACCTGGCGCAGCCCATATGCGGAGTAAAGAGCATCTTCGATTTGGCTGGCAGTAATGCCGACCGCAGAGGCGCTATCGCGCTCGATCAATACATTAATTTGGGGATTTCGGATTTGAAGGTCGCTGCTTACGTCCGCTAATGGAGGCAGCGCCCGCATTTTTGCTTCGAAATCCAACGCTGAACGAAACAGGTTCTGCGTATCCGGAGTTTGCATCGTGAATTGAAACAGCGCTTTGCTTTGTAGTCCGCCGATTCGGATCGGTGGATCGTTGCGCATGTACACGGAGATTCCCGGTACAGCGGCAAGCTTGGGCCGCAACGATTGCATCACTTGCTCGACTTGCGGACGTTGCGAGCGGGGTTTGAGCCGGACATTCAATTGGCCTTGATTGGTGCTCCGCGACTCACCGCCGAGTTGCGACATCACGTATGCAACGGCGGGCTCGGCAGCAACGAGTTCAGCCACTTGTTTTTGATGTTGCACCATCGCGTCGAAGGAAATGCCTTCCACGGCCTCAGTGGTAGCGTTGAATTGTTCGATATCCTCGCTCGGCAGGAACCCTTTGGGAATGATCTCGTAAAGGTAGATGGTTGCGACCAGCAAAAGGATCGAAACCATCATCGTTGCCGGTTGATGCCGCAGGACGACCTTCAGGCACCGCTCGTAAACCTTGGCGAGCCCGTCCCACATCCTCTCGACCGAGTTGAACATCCGGCCATGCTGTTCGTTACGGTGGGACCGGATGAACCGGCTGCAAAGCATCGGTGTCAACGTGAGAGACACAAAGCCGGACACAAGAATCGCAGAGATGATCGTGACTGCGAATTCATTGAGGAGTCGGCCGAGGACTCCTCCCATGAACAGCACAGGAATAAAGACGGCCGCAAGAGACAACGTCATGGACAGGATGGTGAAACCGATTTCATTCGCACCAACCATTGCTGCCTGAAACACGGTTCTTCCGGTTTCGATGTGCCGGACGATATTTTCAAGCATCACAATGGCATCATCCACGACGAAGCCGACTGAAAGCGTCAGTGCCATCAACGAAAGGTTGTCCAATGAATAGCCGCAGAGATACATCACCGCAAAGGTGCCCACGAGCGAAAGCGGCAAAGCGAGGCTTGGAATCACCGTAGCGGACAGATTGCGCAAAAAGAGGAAAATGACAAGGATCACCAGGAACAGGGCAAGCTCCAGCGTGAACTTGACGTCGTCGACAGAGTTGCGAATGGTAAAGGAACGATCGTACAGCGTGTACATCGAGATTGCGGGAGGGAGCTGCGCCTGAAGGCTCGGCAACATCGCTTTCACTCCGTCCACAACCTCTACAACATTGGTTCCGGGCTGCTTATTGATGGCAAGCTGCACGGCACGGACGCCTTGCGGTGAGTTTGCATCGTAATACCAGCTGGCGTTGTAAGGGTTTTCAATGCTGTCGATGACGTGGCCGAGATCTGCGAGTCGGACCGGCGATCCGTTGCGATAAGCCACAATCAACTTGGCATAATCCGCCGCCTTGTAGAGTTGTCCTGTGGCCTGCAGCGTGATCGTACGTTGAGGTCCCCACAGTACTCCGGCCGGGATATTGACATTTCCATCATTCAGCGCGGCATTGACTTCGTCGATGCCGATCTGCCGCGTGGCGAGCTCGTGGGGATCCAATTGGACGTGTACTGCGTACTTTGCGGACCCCCACACCTGCACCTGAGCCACGCCCCTGACAGTCGATAGACTCTGCGCAATCAGGGTTTGGGCATATTCGTCCACCGCAGAAAGAGGAAGCGTCGCAGAGGAAAGCGCGAGCTGGAGAACAGGCTGATCCGCAGGATTGACCTTCCTGATTGCTGGAGGCGCCGGCATGTTCTGCGGCAGCACCCGGCTTGCCTGCGAGATCGCGTTTTGCACGTCCTGAGCCGCCCCATCAAGACTGCGTTTCAGATTGAATTGCAGTGTGATTCGCGTGTTGCCCAGTGTGTTTTGCGACACCATCGAATCGAGGCCGGCAATCGTGGAAAACTGTTTCTCGAGAGGCAAGGCGACAGCAGCGCCCATCGTGTCCGGATTGGCGCCGGGCAACGCTGCCTGGACCTGAATCGTCGGATAGTCTACGTTCGGCAAGTCGCTCACCGGCAGAGCCTCATAGCCGACGAGTCCAAACATCAAAATGCCAACCATAACCAACGTCGTTGCGACGGGCCGTCGAATAAAGAGTTCAGGAATACTCATAACTTGTCCTCGCGCCGGCGAATCATGCCGTCGTGTCGTGCGCTATTCATTGTTCTTGATCTGGACCTTGGATTTCGCAGTCAGTCGCGCCTGTCCGTCGACAACGACGATCTCGTCTAGTTCGAGCCCTTTATCAATCGCTGCTACACCTTCGTGAGAGCGGCTGGACACAACCGGCCGCAACTCGACACTGTTGTCGGGTTTCACGACATATACGAATGTCCCATTCTGGCCTTCAGTCAGCGCCTGGGTCGGAACCACTTTTGCATTCGGTTCTTCCGAGAGCCGTAGTACGACATTCACAAACATGCCTGGCAGGAACTGATTTTGGGAGTTCTCGAATGATGCCTTTATGTGGAGAGTCCCCGTAGTCGCATCCACGGCATTGTCCACGAAGATCACGCTTCCCTGCTGACCATGGCCGGCATCCTGCGCGACTGTGGCTGTGACGTGGAGGGCGCCTGCGTTCATATTCTTTTTGATTTCCGGCCAATATTGCTGTGGGACGGTGAAATTGACATAGATCGGATCTGTTTGATTGATAACGACGATAGGTGCATCGGCCGATTTGATCAGATTCCCGGGTTTCAACATCACGGCGCCGGTCCGCCCGTCGATCGGAGAGTAGATGGTGCAATAGCTCAATTGCAGCTTCGCTGCAGTAAGTGCGTGCTGGTCAACTTCAAGAACAGCGTGGACGTTTTCAATAGCGGCCCTATCCGCGCGGACGGATTGCTCCGCGGCATTGGCTTGCGACCGAACTTGCTCCGAACTGTCGGTTGAGATCAAACCCTGCTGCAGAAGGTTTGCATACCTCCTCGCTTCGGCTTGGGTATATTCCAACTGAGCCGTATCGCGCGCGAGGTTCGCCTCCGCTTGTTTTAGCTGCGCTTGGTCCTTTGCGATGTTGGCTTCCATCGTGCCGACCGTACCCTGAAACGACCGAGAGTCGATGGTGAAGAGCAATTGACCCTTGCGGACGAAATCGCCCTCTTTAAAGTGGACCTGCAGCAGCTCACCGGAAACTTGAGCTTTTATCGCTACCGTCGAAAGCGGCTCGACATTCCCGACGGAGGAGACTTCGACCGGCATCAGTTTTTGTGAAACTTTGGCGACGACTACCGGCACACCGGATGGCGGCGGAGGCGCGGCTGTTTGCGCCGTACAACTCCAAACGGTTGAAACCAAAAGTACTGCGATCGAGATGCGTAAAAAGTTCATAGGTCTGAAAATCGAGCTAGAGACGTTGCTATCGGTTAAGCGAATCGTAGTAAATGGAAAAGGGGGCTAGATGTTGGAAGGAGGTGCGCGAAGCGAGACGGTCCAGCCATTCCAGGCGGCTTCGTATTGGAAACACGGCAGCGGTACATGCCGTACCCAGCCAATCGAGACGCCCAAGGACTCTCGAGGCGATTCAACGACAAACGGCCGCTCGATGATCCTCCGGTACCGGTCATACGTCTGTGACTTTTCTGCTTTGTCTATGGATGGGCCCTGCTGGCCCGCGACGAAATGAGCGTGCCCGGAAGCCTCCTGGGCGACCCACTCCGTGAACCGTTCCACCGAGACTGAAACGACCAGGACGCCGTACAGAATCGCAAAGGCTGTTAATGCAAACTTTCTCATCCAATCCGTCCCGAGACGCAAGGAGGTGCGGCTATCGAACCTTAGCTTAGACCCTGAGGAGGTAAATTGCGCCATTTTTTCTTCGGAACGCATTTCGCCAGGCATCAAAAGGCCTGCAAAGTTCTTACGTGAGCGACCACGCTGTCCGAGAGTCCGGGGAGCCGGTATCCACCCTCGAGTACAGACACGATGCGCCCCTCACAGAGTTCGTTGGCGAGGTCGACGACCACCTTCGTCATGGCTGCAAAACCTTCCGGCGTGATATCGAACTGCCCAAGGACGTCATTCCTCATGCCGTCAAATCCGGCGCTGATCAGGATGAAGTCCGGCTTGAACTTCCGCGCGGCAGGCACCAGCTGAGTTTTGAAGGCTTCGAGAAATTGCGCGTCACCGGCGCCAGGAGCCATTGGCACATTTAACTTCGTACCCACAGCTCTTTCGGCGCCAGTTTCTGCCGGACTGCCGGTACCAGGGTAAGCGCCGTAATGATGAGTATCGAAAACGAAAACCGTGTCGTCTGCGTAAAACGTGTCCTGAGTTCCGTTGCCGTGATGGTAGTCCCAGTCCACAATCAAAACGCGCTTCGCCCCACCTTTCTTCTGGACGTACCTGGCTGCTATGGCAACGTTGTTGAAAATGCAGAATCCCATCCCGCGCGTCGGAGTGGCATGATGGCCCGGAGGACGCACCGCACAGAATGCGTTCCTTACTCTTTTTGCCAGCACTGCGTCCACGGAGGTCAGTACACCTCCTGCTGCATATTCCGCCGCTTCCAAAGAACCCGGAGAGACCAAAGTATCTCCGGTACTGAGGTCCCTAGTTCCCTGGAGATTCGAGAGTTCTCTCCGAACCAGATCCACGTAAGCGCGGCTATGAACTAACGCCAGTTCTTCATCAGTCACTCGACGCGGTGTGATGCGATAGAGAGTCTTTAATAGTCCGGCTCGCTCGAGACCGCTCCAAATTGCCGTGAGACGCTCGGGCCGTTCGGGATGATCCGAGACACCGGCAAGATGACGCAAATAGACATCATCGAACAATAGACCCGTCCGCAGCCGTCCAGTTTCAGGAGGATTTTGTGCAAAGGCCAATGTTACGAGCAGCAGAATACAGAGCGTCCGAAAAAGATAATTTGTTCTCGTCATTTGACCTCGCACCCGTAGCAGCATTTTCGCTCAAGTGTAAGCGCTGCAGTTCCCTGGTCCGCCAAGATGTTTTGCGGCTCCAAACCGACGAAAGTGGTTCAGCGCCTGCCTCGTAGGTTTGTCTCCAAAGGGGCGTATAATCGCGGTCCCTTTAGGAGGAAGGTATATGGAACAGACAAGTAGGGTGACACAGACGCCGCCGGAAGCGGTCGTGATGCAGATGGTCATGGGAGGATGGATTGCGCGGGCCATCTCCGATGTTTCCCGGTTGAACATTCCCGACATTTTGAAAAAACATGGAGCAGCGATGTCCGCCGCAGAGTTGGTCGCCAGTGGCGTCGCGGTAAACGCTAATGCGTTGGAACGGGTGATGCGCGTATGCGCGAGCGTGAGTGTTTTCACAGAGGGCGCGGATGGACGATTTGGTCCGACTCCCCTCTCCGATGTGTTGACGGTCGATTCTCCCAGATCGGTCAAGGTCATCGCGCAGGAGATGGGTGGACTGTGGTTAAAACTGTGGACCGCACTCGCTGACGGCATCCGCACGGGCGAAAACCAATCTCGTCAGATCGTCGGAATGGAGTGGTGGGATTTTCTCAAGGCAAATCCGGCCGAAATGGCGAGGTTTGGCGAAGCCATGAAATCAAACAGCCTGAACTCCATGCAAGGCGTCCTGGAGAAATGCGATTTTAGCGGTGTCAAGAAAGTCGTGGATGTCGGGGGCGGGTTCGGCCATCTTGTCATCGCACTGTTGCAAAAATATAAGAATTTGAAAGGTGTGCTTTTCGATGTGCCGGATCTTATTCCGATTGCGAAGAGCAGCCTTCCGATCGCGGACGCATCCCTGGTCTCCCGGCTCGAATATGTGGGCGCCGATATGTTTGAATCGCTGCCCGCGGCAGATGCCTACGTTCTTAAGCACATCATCCATGACTGGGACGACGGCCACTGTCTGCGGCTGTTACAGAATTGCCGTGAGAACATGGAAGGCGACGGCCTCTTAATCTGCGTCGATACCGTATTGCCTCCGATGGGAGATACTAGCGCGACTCCTGCGAAGCTCGCGGACATCCTGATGTTGCTCGCCATCGGTGGGAAAGAAAGAACGAAACAACAGTGGGAGGACTTGTATAGTGCCGCTGGTTTCCGAATCAAGAGCATTACACCGCTTCAAGACAACTTTGGGACGAGCATTCTTGAAGGAGTTCGGTTGTAGACGAAGCGGACAGTCTGTTGTGTATTGGACGTTTCGAATCATTGCGCTACTGGTTTCATTTGGCGGTTCGATCTTCGCCGCGCCAATCGTGCTGCAGGTGGATGCCACCGAGGCGCCGCGAAAGATCTACCATGCCGAGCTGCATATTCCCGCTGCACCCGGCCCACTGACGCTCTTCTATCCAAAATGGATTCCCGGAGACCATGCGCCGACCGGACCTATTAATGACTTGGCGGGATTGCGCATATCGGCAAGCGGCAAACCTCTTTTTTGGAAGCGGGATTCGATCGAGCTGTTTGCCTTTCATATCGACGTGCCGGAAAGTGCGTCTTCCGTCGATGTGAAGCTGGATTTTCTTTCTGCAGCTGAGGCGGGTGGGTCCAATTCCATCTCGTCAACATCCGAATTGGCAATTCTAAGCTGGAATCAAATGATCCTATACCCTCAGGGTCAAGCCAGCGACGATTTGGAAGTCACCGCCCACTTACGATTACCTCGCGATTGGAAGTTCGGAACGGCGCTCCCCGTTGCGGCAACGAACGGCAATTCCATTGAATTCAAGACCGTTTCCCTGACGACACTGGTGGATTCTCCACTGCTCGCAGGAAGCCACTTCCGGAGAATCGAACTCACTCCAGGCGCTACCCCGGCGCACTATCTCGATATCGCTGCGGACAATGACAAGGCTCTGAACCCGCCTCCAACACTCGTCGAAAAATATCGGAAGGTCGTTCGCGAAGTACGAGGTTTGTTCGGCGCATCGCACTATCGCGAGTATCACTTTCTGCTGGCCCTTAGCGATCAACTTCCTCACTTCGGTCTTGAGCACCACGAATCGAGCGAAGATCGGGCGCGAGAAGATTACTTTACGGATTTCGCATCGAACCTCACTGACGCCACACTGGTGCCGCATGAATTCATTCACTCTTGGAATGGAAAATACCGCAGGCCGGATGGCCTGAACACGCGCAACTTCGAGGAACCGATGAGAGGTGATCTGCTGTGGGTCTATGAAGGACTCACTCAATATCTCGGCTGGGTGCTGGCTGCGCGTAGCGAACTGGTAACGGCGGATCTGAACAGACAGTTTCTCGCTTTAGCTGCGGCAAACCTCGACAACCGGGCCGGCCGTGAATGGCGATCACTAGCGGATACGGCGATATCGGCCCAACGGCTCTACGAAGCCCGACGCGATTGGGAATCGATGCGCCGCGGGGTTGATTTCTACGACGAGGGACTGCTCATCTGGCTCGAAGTGGACACGACGATTCGCAAACAGTCTCAAGGTAATAAATCCCTCGACGATTTTTGCCACATCTTTTTTGGGGCGCCGGACGGTCCACCTCAAGTGAAGCCATATACTTTTGAGAGCCTCACCGAAGCACTCAACAACATCGCGGCGTACGATTGGAAAGCATTTTTCGAAACAAGACTGAATCGGATTGGAACCGATCGCGCGCCGCTGGGTGGTATCGAGACCGGTGGCTACCGTTTGACTTACGTCGATCAGGTGTCGCAGAGCCAAAAAGCCTTGGAAGAAATTCGCCCAGATGTCAGCGTGGCTTATTCCATCGGTCTGCGATTGAATGGTGACGGCTTAATCATTGATGTTCTTCCCGAAATGTCTGCTGCACGAGCCGGCCTCGGACCTGGAATGAAAGTCGTTAGAGTGAATGGTCAGGAGTACGACGGCGAGCTGCTTCGCGAAGAAGTGCGAAAAACGAAGACCGGTGGATCACTGGAGCTGACGGTCAGGAACGGCAGATCGTTATCCAACTACAAATTGAATTACCACGATGGCGGAAAATACCCCATGCTTCAGCGCAATGGCCAAGCGGCGCTCATCGACGATATTCTGAAACCTTTGACACGGTAACCAGTCGGTGTCGATGGTCGGATTGGCCGGCGTCCTCGTGATTGCGGGAATCATTGCAGTCCGGTTCATGGTAACCGCTTGTAGCTCGGCTGCGTTTGTTAGCGCCCTGAGACTGGCGTCAGGCCGGCTTTCAGGATCGTCGTCGCGGCCTCAGGCGATGCAAGGAAGCGGATAAGAGCGCTCGCGGCCTCCGGTTGCCGAACAATGCTGGTGAGCGCGCCCGCGAAGGAAACGTCCGGCTGAAGCTCGGCCGGAATCGTGCCGACGAAAGCAACACCGGGTACGTTTATCAGCTCGCTGACCTGCTGAAAGCCAATCTCCGCCTCGCCGCGCGCAACGACCGCCGCTACCGGCTCGCCGGACGGCGGCCCGCGCACCTTTTGAGTCTTGCCTGCCAATTGGTCTGCCACGCCAAGCTTTGCAAATAACGTGGTACTCAGATAGATGCCGCTGGCGCTGTCTGAGCACGCGATGGACTTCACCGCAAGCAACATTTTCCGGAACGCATCCACGCTGCTGATGTCCGGCTTCGTGGGCCCAGCCCGCACTACCATCCCGACCAGGGAGCGGGCGAGAAGGATTTTACTGCCGGCCTGCACCAATCCGCGGCTGGCAAGGTCGTCGGCCGACCCTGCATCCAGGATCACGACATCTGCGGCTTCGCCTCGCGCCAAGCGGGCGGGAATCGCCTCCGGAGAATCCCCCAAGGATGGACCCCGTGTCGTGACAAGACGGTGGCCGGTCGCGCGCTCGAAGGCCGGGGCCAGCTCGGAATAGACCCCATAAAAGCCGGACGAGATCATCACGTGCACATCGGCGGCATCGGCTGCGCCACCAATCCATAGGATGGCCGCACAGACCGTGACGAGCGATCGAACGCGAGATCTTGTTTTCATACACCTTGAACCCAAAAAGGCAGTATCGAACGAAGTGGGACGAGTATATGGGAATGGAGATGCACGAAGCAACGAGAGCTGCGGATAGTTTCAAACCAAAGTGTCCGCAGGTCACAGTGAGCCGGGGTTTCTTCCGCTTTGGGTGATTACTTTCCACCCTTGCGCGTCAACGGTGAAACCGTCGTCGGTGCAACATGACCATGACCGTCCGCCGTCGCGTAATGTTCGAAAGCGAAGGCCATCCCGAGAAGTTTCGCGTCATCCCAGGCGCGACCCAGGAGCTGGAGATTAATTGGATTGCCGCGTCCGTCCAGTCCGGCAGGAAACACGACTGTGGGAACGCCATTGGCGGCGCTTGGCGTGTCGCGGCGGCCGAAGCTGGGCACGCCTCCACCGCCGTCGTTTAGGGTGATCTCGCTCAAGAGACCGGGATAAACGATGGCATCAACACCCATGCGGTCGGCGCCTGCGGTATCCATCCAGGTCCTCACGACATTCTGGCGAGCCACGCGGTAATCCCGCTTCGTCTGTATTTCCGCTGCCGTCATTCGTGGCGCCGGTTCAGCCGAGCAAGTCGCCGAATCAGCGCGGACATATGCAATCTTCTTCTGCGAGCAGTCCACGTCGACTGTAGTCTTAATCTTGAATCCCTGCGCCGCAAGCTCGGGATGCCGATCGATGTACTGCATCCAGCCTTCTGACCGAACGTTGCCGGTCGTTGCGTCCGTCGTTTGTGGAGGAGTGTCGCTTCCGCCGGCAGTGACACCCATGGCGACAATCGTCGCGCCCGCATCGGCGAAGTATCGGAGCGCTGCTTTCTCGGAGTCAATTGTTTCGCTGGTCCCGAAAGGATCGAGCCACGTCGAAGGAATGAAACCGATACGCTTTCCTTTGAGCGCATGGATATCGAGGACGGAGCGCCAGTCCGCTGGAATTCGAGCCGTAGCGGGAGCGGTTGCGGAATCGTCTGGATCGGTTCCGGCCACAACGTTCAGCATATCGGCGAGATCGGCAACCGAACGCGTCATCGCGCCGCCAAAGTCCGTCAACCAAACGAGAGGCATCATTCCACTGCCGCTCTGCAATCCATCGGTGCCGCGCAGGGTCACGAGGCTTGCGGCGCTGGCGGGCGCGTAGAGCGAATCGCCGGTCTGGGAACCGAGCGCTGCGGCAGCCAGACTCGCCGCCACCGCACTTCCCGAACCGCCACTCGACGCGAGCGCGGATCGTGACGGGCTGTAGACATTCCAGACCTGGCCCCAGGCGTCGTTCGAGTAGTAACCGCTTGTCGCATACTCCTCCAGCGCCGTTTTACCGATGATGACCGCGCCAGCGGCACGCAGCTTAGCGACCTGGAAAGCATCACGGCCCGGCCGAAAGCCTGCGAAGGTCAGGCTGCCGTTGGTGGTGGCCATATCGAACGTGTCGTAGAGATTCTTGATGGCGATCGGTATTCCGAGCAACGCTCCCTTCTTCCCTGCCCTTCGAGCATCGTCCGCGGCTTTCGCCTGCTTCATCGCATCGGCCGCGACGATCTCGTAAGCATGAAAACCAAACGGACCTTTGTCGTAGTAATCGATCCGGTCGAGATACGCTTTAGTGATCTCCTGTGACGTCGTGATGCCGGATTCCATGTCGGCACGCAGCTGTCCGATGGTCTTTTCGACGACGTCGTATTTAGATGTCGTTTCTGCCGCCTTTGCTTTCGGCGCCGGAGGTTGTCGAACGACAGTTCGCTCCTTGTCTGCGCACAGCGACGCGACATTGAAATTGGCGATCGAGCAGATCTCCGCCGGCGTCAGATCGCCGATGTCGGGTGCGGTCGCAAGCCGGCTTGCAGTGGCTTCAACCGAAGCGCGTACGCTATCGGTTGTGGCGGCTGTGACGCGCGGGCCCAGCACGACGAAGTGCAGCAGGGACTGGCTTCGCCCGGGAGCAAGCGTGAGCGTGTTCACGTACGACTGGAAATTTCCTTCATGACCCGAGTAGGACATCGGATTGTTGAACGTATCGTGAAGCCAGTTGCCTGCAAAGGCCATCGCGCCGGCAAACGGGCTGGCGGTTGTGGAAGGAGTTCCGAGCACTGTAACCTGCGGCCCGCCGACCATTGTCGTTCCCGCTAGCGGAGTAGCGGTTTCGACCCAGGAATCTTCCGCAGTGACTACAGCGTCGCCGTTAGAAGTTTTGACGAGCATGCTCGAATTGGGGCCGGTCACCCCGATCCCCGACTGCCCGCCGAACGCAACCTTGATGATCACCGGCCCCCTCGTGGGGTTGGTGAAAGTATCGAGCCAACGGCCCCAGTTCGAAGCGCGGTTGATGTAAACGGAACGCGAAATGGTGACGCCACCCATCTCGACGGACTGCGTCGTTGTGAAGCGATCGACTCCATCGAAACGCAGACCGAAACCGCGCATCACCTCGCCGTTGAAGCGCGGTGCAGGGTTGGTTTGCACAAACACGCGGATGCCGCCAAAACCA
>Ga0114129_10005594_pt1 | contig 17784 bp, 14 predicted proteins | sample RhiMetdeltSRZDD1_FD_80071 | JGI IMG/M metagenome (GOLD analysis project Ga0114129, IMG submission 80071) | Populus rhizosphere microbial communities from Tennessee, USA - Rhizosphere MetaG P. deltoides SRZDD1 (version 2) (version 2) | ecosystem: Host-associated > Plants > Roots > Rhizosphere >...
GGAACTGATCGCGAACGCGATTAGCGCTGCTACACACGACCCCAGATTTCCTCCGGTCAGTGAAGATGAGCTTGCCGATCTGCAATACTCGGTTGATGTGTTGCTGCCCGCAGAACCTGCAACGATCGAGCAGTTAGATCCGCGAGTTTATGGTGTCATCGTGGAGGACGAATCAGGGGAACGTCGAGGATTGTTGTTACCAGACATTGCTGGAGTTGACGATCCGCAGCAGCAAGTTGAGATAGCAGCGAGAAAGGCGGGCATTGCACCTAATCAGCCGCTGAATATCTGGCGATTCAAAGTTGAGCGTTATAAAGAATAATGTCCGATATGCTTTAGCTTGTCGTGACGTGACCAACATAGCCATCGGATTTCAAGGCGGTTTGTGTTGGTTACGTCACGACAAGCTAAAGCATATCGGACATTCGCTAATCAAACATCCAGGTTGCGAACGTCGAGTGCGTTATCTTCGATGAACTTTCGCCGCGGCTCTACGGCATCACCCATAAGGACCGTGAAGATCTCGTCAGTCTCTACAGCATCATCGATCCTCACTTCAAGAAGAGTACGCTTGTCCGGATTCATGGTGGTTTCCCACAGCTGCTCCGGATTCATTTCACCCAGGCCTTTGTAACGTTGAATAGTTAGATCCTTCTTCGCGGCGGTCAGCACTTTCTCGAGAAGTGCTTCACGAGTCGGTACCTCTTCACTCATCCCGTTTTCTCCCGAGACAAACGGTCCTGAAAGGTTCTCCTCCAAACTCTTGAATAGTTCCACCGCCTTCTGGAATTCAACGTAGCTTGCGAAGTTCCAATCGATGGCGATATTCACGCCGGCTCGCGTCATGGTTTCAATTTCCCAGAGGCCGTGTTCTTCGTCAGGCGTTAACTCGGTTTCATAACCGGCTTTGTTGATTGCGTTGTCTACCTTTTGCATCAGATCGCCGTCCTGAAAAACTTTACGAAGAGTCAACCCTTCCTTCCGCAGCAGACCTTTCTGACCCGCAAGAACTTCGAGCAGCACATCGAGCAGATTCCCGTCGCCAGACAATCGTCTCGTTGCGCGTTCACAATAACGCTTGAAGTCGACCATCTTCTCCAGCGACTTAGCCAACTCGCGCCCTTCGATTGCGTCCTTAGCTCCAACTGGCTTCACGTTCATGTCGCTTGTTGCCTGACGCATTAAATATCGGATCATCGAGCCTTCGTCTTTTATGTACTCTTCTTTTTTACCCCTCTTCACTTTGAACAACGGCGGCTGAGCGATATAGACATGGCCTCGTTCAACGAGCTCCGGCATCTGTCTATAGAAGAACGTGAGAAGCAATGTTCTGATATGCGAACCGTCAACGTCAGCGTCGGTCATCAGAATGATTTTGTGATAACGAAGCTTGGTGATATCGAAGTCATCTTTACCGATGCCCGTTCCCAGAGCTGTGATTAGCGATTTGATTTCGCTGTGACCGAGCATCTTGTCGAATCGGGCCTTTTCGACGTTGAGAATCTTCCCCTTCAACGGAAGAATCGCCTGGTTCTTACGATCGCGACCTTGCTTTGCAGAACCGCCCGCGGAATCGCCTTCAACGATGTAAATCTCAGAGAGGGAGGGATCTCGCTCCTGACAGTCCGCGAGTTTTCCCGGCAACATGCTTGAGCCCATCGCGCCTTTTCGCACGATCTCGCGAGCTTTTCGCGCTGCTTCTCTCGCGCGTGCGGCGTCCAGGGCCTTCCCCACAATCTTTCTGGCGACTGGTGGGTTTTGTTCAAAGAACTCCGTCAGTCGATCGTTCAAGAACGACTCGACCGCACCTTTTACGTCCGAATTCAGTTTTCACTTTGTCTGTCCTTCAAACTGCGGCTGCGGCAATTTCACGGAGATAACCGCAACCAAACCTTCGCGAACATCGTCTCCGGTCAAGCTGCCTTTGAAGTTCTTGGCTAAACCAGAGGATTGAGCATAAGCGTTGATTGTGCGTGTGAACGCCGAGCGAAATCCCGAAAGATGCGTACCGCCGTCTACAGTGTTGATGTTGTTGGCAAACGAGTAGACCTTCTCGTCATAGGCATCGTTGTATTGGATAGCTACTTCGATTGAAAGTGCATCACCCTCCTTCTCGAAATAGATCGGCTTATCGTGAAGCGTCGATTTGTTTTTATTTAAGTGTTTGACGAACTCTGCGATTCCGCCTTTGTAATAGAACTCGTGCGAGCGCTCCGGTTCTTCGCGCTCGTCTTTAATCGTTATTCTGATGCCTTTGTTGAGAAATGCTTTTTCGCGAAGCCGCTCTGACAGTTTGTCGAAGCTGAAAGACGTTTCGGTAAAAATCTGCGCGTCTGGTTTGAAGGTAACTTTGGTGCCGCGCTTTCTTGTTTTGCCGGTTTGCTTCAACGGCGCCACGGGAATGCCGCGCGCGTACTCCTGTTCGTAGGTTTTTCCATCCCGCCAGATCTCCAGGTGTAGTCGTTCTGAAAGGAAGTTAACGACCGAAACGCCAACGCCGTGAAGTCCACCTGAAACTTTGTAGGCGTTTGAATCAAACTTTCCGCCTGCGTGCAGTTTGGTCATCACCACTTCCGCCGCAGAACGTTTCTCTTTCTTAATCTCGTCAACAGGAATACCTCGCCCGTTGTCAATCACTGTAATTGAATTGTCTAAATGAATAGTCACGTCGATAGTGTCGCAATAGCCGGCCAGCGCTTCATCGATCGAGTTGTCAACAACCTCATAGACAATGTGGTGCAGACCTATTTCACTGGTCGACCCGATATACATTGCGGGCCGTTTCCTAACTGCGTCGCGTCCCTCGAGAATTGTTATTGATGAAGAATCGTAAGCCATGCTTTTCTTTTGAGTGATTTTAGTTCCAGGTGTTACCAATAGTTTCTCCTACAGTTTTAAGCGGCCATTCATAGGGACAGAGCACCGGCAGTCGTCGAGTCGCTGTGCACTCGTCCGTCGTCAATTTCATAAACATTTGCTGTCGAAAAGAAGCCTTGAACGTGAGTCCGTTTAGAGGTCGTAATGAAGGTTTGCGTTCGATTCTCAAGGTACTCCAGTAGCCTTCTAATGCGTCGTTCATCAAGTTCTGCGTCTACATCATCAATGATGAAAACCGGCTGATCATTCAACCGTGAATTATACAACGAAATTGCCGCTAAGTCTAATAGTAACAATGCGCTACGCTGCTGACCGGCGCTGCCGAAAACCCTGATTTCATGACCGTCGAGCAGTATCTCCAAGTCGTCCCTGTGAGGGCCGATTAGTGAGTGGCGAGCAGACAACTCAGCCGGTAGTCTAAGATTCAGGCGGGACCGCATCACGGCCTCGTAGTCGCTCAGATTCCCTTTGCCCTCCAGTTGAGAAACATAGCGCGTCGTCAAGTCGCGCCGATCAAAGAGTTGTCGCTCCAGCGCCCCGTTGAGGCTCTCCACGAATTCCATTCGGTTTGTGTGAATGATTGCGGCCAGCTGCGCCAATTGGTCATTCCAGGGAGCGATCAATTCTGATACTCGATCGAGAGTCAATAGCTCTTCATTTGCGGTGTGCAGCAGTTTGTTCTTTTGTTTCAGGACGCGGTTGTAGTCAGCAACTGTTTGCAGGTAAGCAGGGTGAAGTGAAGCAATGCCTCGGTCCAGGAAACGCCTGCGTGCTTCTGGCATCCCACGCACGACGTCAAGATCAGCAGCCGTAAAAGAGAATACTTGTAATTGAGATAAGTAACGTGTGAGCGATTCTCGCTTGGCGTTCACCAGAATGGATTTTGAACTCTCACCTATAGCCACTTCTAAGTCTCGCGTTAACTCGGACCCAGCAAGAACTTGACCGCGAACATAAGCTGATAGTTCACCAAAGCGAATCGTCTCCTGGAGTCGTGTCGTGCGGAACGACTTGGTGCGCGCCAATACGTGAATAGCTTCCAACCAACTTGTCTTGCCCTGACCATTGTTTCCATATATGAGATTCAAGTGAGGACCACAGAGGAGTCTTCCACTTAAGTTGCGGAAATTAGCGACTTCAATTTCAGCAAGTAGCATCGATGAAGTTTAACATACCGAAGTGGACGATATTTGAGATTCCAAGCAATAAAAAGCGCTCTTCTTTTTCAGAAGAGCGCTTCGCTCAAGTGAGAAGACTTAAGTCTTCAAATCCTCATCGGCATCACGATGTACTTGTAATCGTAGTCAGCCTTTTCAGATGGTTGCAGCTGGGCTTGCGAGTTGCCATCTCTGAATTCAAAGGCAATCTTTGCGTCACCGATAACGTTTAGGAATTCCTGAAGATATTGGGCATTGAAGCCGATGTCCGTCTCTGCGCCGGCGTAGTCAGTCTGCAATGTCTCGTTCGCTTCGCCTTCTTCCGCGTTTTGAGAACTGATTACCAGTTGATTAGGTTCCAGGTGGAATCTTATTGCGTGTGAGCGCTCATCTGCCATCAGCGCAACTCTTCGAATAGCCAAATTCAACTGGCCACTTTCGAATTCAACCGACTTGTCATTGTTTTTCGGCATAACCATTTCATAGTTCGGAAATTGGCCATACAACATTCGCGAAATCAAAAGCCGTGTTCCAATCTCGAAGTAGATATGGTTTTCATCCATGCCGAGGCTAATGTCGCCGTCAAACCCGGCTGTCAATTTCGTTAACTCGGCGAGTGTTTTTCGCGGAATCAGCGTATCAATCGACTGTGTGGCACCGTTCTTCGCTACGTTCTTCCGTTCAACGTAAGCCAGTCGATGACCGTCCGTTGTGACCATCTTGGCGCCACCTTCGTCAAGAACGAACTTTGCACCCGACAATGTGTATCGTGACTCTTCCTGAGTAATAGCAAAGATGGTGCGGTCGATGAATGTCTTCAAAACGCCTGCCGGGATCTTCGTTGGTGCGGATTTGAATGACGGAACTTCGGGAAATGCGTCGCGTGCTACGCCGACTAATTTGAAGCGAGCGCGATCACATTTCACCGTTACCCATTCGTTGTCTTCTTTGGTGAAACTTACCGGCGCATCCGGTAGCAAGCGTGCAATCTCAAAAAGTTTTCTCGCCTGGACGCAAATCGCTCCTGGGCTTTTGATGTCCTCGGCATCCATATCGCAGCGAATGGTCACGTCCAAATCGGTGCCCGTGATTCGGATCGTATTTTCACCCACCGATTCGATTAGGATATTTGAAAGTACAGGTATCGTATTTTTTCTCTCAACCACTCCCTGTACGAAAGCAAGTTCTCGCTGCAGGTTTTGTTTACTAACCACGAATTGCATTGGGTTACTCCTTCAATGCGCGAAATCCACCGCGCATATTCTTCTGCTACACAAAAACTAAATCATATAAAGATCTAGTAGTACTAGTAGGAGGCTGTGGATCTGTGAATAAGCGTCTAAGCAGCCAATTCCAGATAACTTAGTTTCCGTGGATCATTGTGGAAAATCTAAGCAAGCGCATCTCCTGCCGTCGGAAAAAATTGGTGGAGCCCAAACCTTACCATATTTCCACAAAACGTTCTGTGTGGACTGTGCAAAAACAAGCCGATCCTATTTTTGTAACGATTCGGAAAGTTCAGTGATTAGTCTCTGCAGCGTTTCATCGGTGCCGACCAGAGACTCAATCTTCTCAACTGAATGAATGACCGTGGTGTGATGCTTTCCACCAAATGCGCGACCGATCTCCGGATAACTATGTTTCGTGAGGTTCTTGCAAAGATACATCGCAACCTGACGAGGATGCGAAATATGCCGCGCATTATTCTTTGATAACAACTCCTCAACACTTAATTTGTAAGTGGACGCAACCAGCTTTTGAATCTGTTGAAGAGTAATAACGCCAGACTCTTCTTCCTTGGCGATGTTACGAATAGCATCCTGGGCCAATGATTTAGTAATCGGTTCGCCTCTTAGCGAAGCAATTGCGATCAGCCTTACGAGCGAACCTTCCAGCTCTCGTACATTGCTCTTCACGCGGCCGGCAATGAACATCGCCACGTCGTCAGGAATCGAAACGTTCATAAGATCGGCTTTGCGTTTCAGTATTGCGATCTTCGTTTCGAGATCTGGAGGCTCTATATCCGCAATAAGTCCCCACTCGAAACGAGAGTGAAGCCGCTCTTCGAGTGTAGGTATTTCTCGAGGCGGACAATCAGAGCTGATCACAATCTGTTTTTGTTGATCGTAGAGCGCATTGAACGTGTGAAAAAATTCTTCCTGAGTTCGCTCTTTGCCAGCCATAAACTGAACGTCGTCGATTAATAAGACATCAACCGAACGATACTTTTCTCTGAAACTCTGCGTCTTGTCATATCTAATCGCATTGATTAGATCGTTCATGAACTTCTCTGACGAGATGTAGCAGAGTTTTAAGTGGTTATTCCGCGCTTTGATTGCGTGACCGCAGGCATGCATGAGGTGGGTTTTGCCAAGGCCCACTCCCCCGTAAAGGTATAGGGGATTGTAGGTACGTCCTGGTGCTTCAGCGACCGCCATCGAAGCCGCGTGTGCAAACTGGTTGCACGAGCCGACAACGAAACTATCGTAGGTATACCGGGAACTAAGACCAGGCTCGTATTGGCCAACGTTGTCGATGATCACATCGGCGTCGGGCGTATTAATCTTGACCGCCTGAACGGCGGCGGCGCTTGCGCTTGTGGTTGTACTGTCCGTCTTAGCAGCTATAGGTGACCCAGTCGGGTTTTGACTAGTGTCGCGCGTCCCAATTTCCCAACCCAGAGAGTAACCATTCAAGCTCAAATCGTTGAGTGATTCATCTAAGAGCCTCGAATAATTGCTCACGACCCAATTCTTAATGACCGCATTGGGAACTCGCAGATGAATTACCTGATCGGCGCTGTCCAAACGTTCAAACTCAATCGGTCCAAACCATCGTTCCAAGGTTTGCTGATTCAGACGACTGCTCAATGAATGGAGGATCTCACCCCAAACATTGCTTCCAACAGTTGGGTTCATTTGAAGACTTAGAGCTGGAGGGGGTTCAATTTTGACTAAAGCCCGCGCAATACAACCGTCTACCGGTTCTTGGAGAACTCTAACCTACCCGATCCCAGTTACCTGAGGCGTGCTGACGCCCGCCGATGATTTCCACAGCGTTTTCCACAGACAGTGGAAAAAGCATCCGACCGTTAAAGTGATGCATTAAAGTATTTTGTTATCAATAACTTACAAGCACTATAGCCGGAAAACCTGCGGAGACTAACATAGAACTTTTCCAATGATCAAGCGTGTGGACTCTAATAAAACATACCGACGTTTAATCTGTTAAAAAACCCCGCGTGCGACCACTCATGGGGTCGAAAAATGAGCACCTGTTGCTGTCGCCGCTACCGGCAATCTTCGTCTGAGTCGGAATAACGGGCGCTTTCTTGACATAACCTAAAGGCGCGTTTAGTCTTACGATTTTCGTTTAGAGGAGAAACTTCAGACTATGTCGAAACGAACGTTCCAACCTAACAATCGGCGCCGTGCGAAGACGCATGGCTTTAGAGCCCGCATGGCTACCAAGAATGGGCGTTTGGTGCTGAAGAGACGTCGAGCTAAAGGGCGCAAGCGTCTTACTCCCTCGCATTATTAGTTGCTTTCCGGCCGGCTTAGGCATGCGTAATTATTTGCGAGACTCAACCGAGTTCCAATACGTATATAGGAAAGGCAAACGATACGACGGAAGGTTTATTACGGTCTTTGTCATAAGCAATGAGGGATTGCATCATCGTCTCGGGGTGACGGCATCGAAGAAGGCGATTGGAAAAGCAGTCGACCGAAACAGAGCGAAGCGTTTAATGAGGGAGGCTTTCCGATCCAACAAGCCTTCGTTGTTGACTCTAACGAGCAAGTACGACTGGGTCTTGAATGCGAAATCTACGCTCCTGAGCGTGAAGCTCAGTTCGCCGGCGGAGGAATTTGCTGGAGTTATTGAGCAGGTTGGAAAGTCAGAGAAGAGCGCTACCTTGGCGGAGAGACGTATTGATAAAGCGATAGTCGAGTGAAGACAGTTTTAATATCACTTCTTAAGATTTATAAGTTGGCGATTTCACCGCTTCTACCCCCCTCATGCAGATTCATCCCTACGTGCTCGGAATACGCAGCTGATGCGATTACTCGCTATGGGGCGCTTCGAGGTTCACGACTTGCGCTAGGCCGTCTCTTGCGGTGTCACCCATTTCACCCAGGTGGTTACGACCCTGTGAAGTAAACAGCCGGGCTAAGGACTTAATCAGAAGTTATGCAACAGAAACGACTAGTATTGGCGGTGATACTCTCATCGGCAATTTTGTTTGTTTGGAGTTATCTATATCCGGTAAAGCCGCCTCAGAACAGTCAGCCTGCTCCTGGAGCGAGCCCATCAGCTACAGCGAGTTCGTCTCCCACGAGCAGCTCGGCACCAGCGACTCAGCCGGCTAATTCGACGCAAACACCTTCCATCGCTCAGAACACGGCACCCCAGCGAATCATCACTATTAAAACACCGCTCTACGAAGTGAAATTTGATACGCGTGGGGCAGAACCCATCAGCTGGATCATCAAAACTAATAAGAACGGCGGGGCGGAGATCTTTTCAGTTGCCGGAAAGAAGACTGATCGAATTCCGCTCGAGCTTATTTCACCGGAAGGGCTGAAGCGTCAACCCCGACAGGTCCCGCTCCAGATTCAAACAGGTGACACTGTTCTGGACGGCACATTAGGAGCCGCGACTTATCGCCTTGAAGGAGTGGATAACAGTGCTGGCGACCTGGAGCTCAATCTTTCTTCAGGTGAAAAGAAACCACTGGTTTTTGCACTCGATGACCCCAGTGGCGTTGAGGTAAGAAAGACTTTTCTATTCGATGCCGATACTTACGCTACTGATCTTAGTGTCACAGTAAAGCGTGCGCAGCAGCCCGTTCCGATTAAGTTAACAATTGGACCAAGCATCGGCGATCAAGGCATCACCCACCATACGTTTTACTCAGTTGCGCCGGAAGCGATAGCAATTGCAAACGGCAAAATCGAACGACATCAAGCGGCATCGATCAATGGGGATAAGAACAGTCCCGATCGACTGGTCCAGAGTGGAGCGGTGGATTGGGCCGGGGTCGGTGATACCTACTTTGCCATGGTCGCCATCCCGTTGAAACCGTCGGAAGGTTTGGAGTATCGGACAGTCGCTTACGAACATCAGATCAGCGGAAGCAAGCCCGAAAAGCGATTTCTGATAACTGGTTTGGTTCCGATTCCGTCTGACGGGTCGCACACCTTGATTTATGCTGGTCCAAAGGATCACTATCTTCTGACCTCAGCTAGCCAGGAGATCAGTAAGTTCGCGCAGCGTCCGATCGATTTGGAGGGACTAATTGACTACGGTTTCCTCGGGTCGATCTCACGCCCCCTGGCTGTTCCGATCCTCATGGCCATTTCTTATCTATACAAACTTACGACTAGCTATGGAGTGGCAATAATTCTCTTCACGATCGTGATCTATTCGTTGTTCTTTCCGTTGAAATGGCGTTCATCAAAATCGATGAAGAAGGCGCAGAAGCTGGCGCCGAAAATGAAAGAGCTGCAAGAGAAGATCAAAGGGGTCAAGCAGAACGATCCGCGTTTGAAAGAGCTTCAGATGGAGCAACTGCGCTTGATGAAAGAAGGCAATCCTTTGGGAGGATGTCTTCCGCTTTTAATCCAGATGCCATTCCTGTTTGCTCTCTATCGAGCAATCACGATTTCATTGGACTTTCGACAGGCGAGCTTCTTGTGGATTCCTGACCTTTCAGCTGCTGAACCTTACTTGATCCATCTGCTCCCTATTCTTATGACAGGAACCATGGTGGTTCTGCAGTTGGTAACGCCGGCGCCTTCAGCTGATCCTCTGCAACGTAAGATGATGGCCGTCGGTATGCCGCTGTTCATGCTTTACGTTTTATGGAGTGCACCTTCCGGGTTGGTTCTTTACTGGCTGGTTGGCAACATCGTAGGATTCACTCAGCAGTTTCTGATCAACCGTTGGACCAAGACAGACGAGGATGAAGGCCCACCCGCAGATGGAAAGAAAGATCCGCGGGGAGGCAAAAAACCAGCGACGCCACTGGTGGCACGTGCTTGAGGTCACTCATGAACAACGTCCCGCAACAAGCGAGCGAGTTTCTCCAGGCACTGTTTGATAGTAGCGGCCTGCAACTGAGTGTTGCGGTCAAGCCGGGACTAACTGGTCCTGTCTTAGATCTCGATGGTCGAGATGCAGAACTATTACAGGGCCAAACCGGAGAACTGCTGGAAGCACTGCAGCACCTGGTGAATCAAATATTCGGACGGAATCTGGACAGCGGTGAGCGGTTGGTCTGCGACGTTCGTGGATTTCGTGCGACGCGTGAAGCGGAACTTCAGGCGATGGCAAATCTAGCCGCCAATCGGGTACGTCAAACGGGCGTAGCTTTTACATTTGAACCGATGACTGCCAACGAACGACGAATAATTCATCTGACTTTGGCAGATAGTGCGGACCTCTTTACTGAGTCAATAGGCGAAGGCGCAGATCGCAAGTTAAGAATCGGACTAAAGCGTCCCTCGTAAGTACCCCTCAACCTCTGCTGCCCAGCTCATCTGAAAGCAATGAATACCATTGTTGCGCTGTCCACTCCGCCGGGACGTGGAGCAATTGCCGTTATTAGGTTGAGCGGCCCTCAGGCGCTTCGCATTACCAAAGAGTTATGCACTGACTCCGACAATGTAAAACCGAGGCGAGCCACCCTCACGAAGATTCGCTTTCCAGGGTCTGAGCAAGTGCTTGACGAGGTTCTGATAACTTTCTTTGAGGGACCCGAATCAGTCACCGGAGAGGACGTCGTCGAAATTAGTTGCCATGGCTCTCCGGTGATTGTGCGGAAGATCTTGGATTTCGCGATATCACTGGGGGCACGCTTGGCTGGCCCAGGTGAATTCACTTTGCGGGCTCTAACTAATCGCAAGATCAATCTGGTCCAGGCTGAAGCGATCCGAGATCTCATTGCGGCGCAGACCGACGCCGCAGTCAAACAAGCGGCCCGTCAAGTCGGTGGCGAACTTTCGCACGTGCTCGGGAGTGTCGAGGAAAAACTTATCAAAGTGATCGTGTTGCTGGAGTCAGCCGTCGAGTTTGTCGAAGATGATCTGCCGCCAGCCGAGTTGGGATCGGTAATGACAACGTTGGCTTCGCTGACTGAAAGGATTGGTGATCTGGCGGATAGTTATTCGGCGGGTCGTCTTCTGCAGTCTGGTATCAAGGTGGCAATAGTGGGGAGTCCGAATGTTGGTAAATCGAGTTTATTCAATCGACTGGTTTCTCGCGATCGCGCGATCGTCACAGACGTGCCTGGGACAACTCGCGACACACTGTCGGAAACGATCGACCTTGAAGGAGTGCCGGTTCTGTTGACTGACACAGCAGGCTTGAGGGAGACGACGGATACAATTGAGACCTTGGGAATTCAGCGAACGCAGCGAGCTATTATCGATGCGGATCTCGTGCTACAGGTTATCGACGCAACGAATCCTGGGAATGATCGCGAGAACTGGAATGATGACATTACGTCACTTCGAATTTTGAATAAGTGCGATCTCATTGCCGCTGATTGTTTTTCGATCGATAGTGATTCGGTCCGAGTGTCGGCACTCACCGGTGAAGGCCTCGAATCATTGCGTGCTGCGATATTGGGATTTCTCAACCGAGGGGATGTTGATAATGAAGGGTTGCTTGTAACGAATGCTCGGCATTACGATTTGCTCACGTCATCACGTAGCGAGTTAGACGAGGCAATGAGTGCTTTGAAGGCTGGTTTAAGCGAGGAGTTGGTTCTCGTATCTCTTCATAACGCGCTGAAGTATCTCGGGGAGATAACAGGCGAGACAACGACAGAGGATATTCTGTCAGAAGTCTTCTCGACGTTTTGCATAGGTAAGTAACGATGTCTTTCGACGAGTCATTTGAGGTGATTGTAATCGGGGCAGGGCATGCCGGCTGTGAAGCTGCTTCGGCTGCCGCCAGACTTGGATCCTCGACGGCACTCGTTACGCTTAATCTGGATCTGATCGGTCAAATGTCCTGCAATCCCGCAATCGGCGGAATTGCGAAGGGGCACCTGGTACGAGAGATTGACGCACTTGGCGGGATCATGGGCCGTGTAATCGATCGGACTGGGATTCAATTCAGGCTCCTGAACCGTTCGCGGGGACCTGCAGTGCAATCACCCAGAGCCCAAGCGGATCGAATGCTCTATCGGAGCGAAATGCGCAAAGTCCTCGAGACCACGGCGAATCTATCATTGAGGCAGGGCAAAGTCGTCGATCTCGTAATCCACAACGGACGAATTGTGGGAATAGATCTGGAAGACGGTAGGCGGTTTGGCGCAAAGGCGATTGTCATCGCCACTGGCACTTTTCTTAATGGCCTAATTCACACCGGACGACGAACCTATAGCGGTGGACGAACCGGAGAGCCGGCAGCTACGGAACTTGCGGAGTCGTTGAAGCGCCTCGGATTCCCAATCGGACGGCTAAAGACAGGCACACCGCCAAGACTCGATGGTCGCACCATCGACTGGGATCGGTTTGAGCCACAACCCGGTGATGAAGTCCCTGTCCCGTTCTCGTTTTCAACCGAACGAATCGAACAGGGGCAAATCGAGTGCTACGTAGGTTACACCACGACGCAGCTCCACGACGTCATCCGCGCGAACTTGTCAGAGTCGCCGTTGTACTCCGGCAAGATTCAGGGCATCGGACCACGCTATTGTCCCTCGATCGAAGACAAGGTTGTTAAGTTTTCTGAGAAGTCGCGGCATCAGTTGTTCCTCGAGCCGGAGGGCCACGACACCAACGAAGTTTACTTGAATGGCTTCTCAACGTCTTTGCCTGCGGAACTCCAACAGGACTTGGTGCGAATGATTCCAGGGCTGGACCAGGCACGAATCATTCGTCCCGGATATGCAATTGAATATGACTTTGTCGACCCCCGAGAACTGGGCCCCGACTTGCAGACACGACGCGTTGGGGGACTCTTTCATGCAGGGCAGATCAACGGAACAACTGGCTACGAAGAGGCGGCATGCCAGGGGCTCATTGCTGGAATAAATGCAGCGCTATTTGTGCAGCAACGACCGGCGTTCAGGCTGCGCCGGAAGGAAGCCTATACCGGAGTCCTGGTTGAGGATTTGATCACCCAAGGGGTCGATGAGCCGTATCGCATATTTACATCGAGGGCGGAATACCGGCTAGCGCTACGTTATGACAACGCTGATGAGCGACTTGAGAGCTATGGTAGAGAGCTTGGCTTGGTGGGCGATGCCGATTGGGAACGATTCAACGCGCGCCAGGACAGATTGGCTGAATTGCGCCAGGCTCTGCAAAATACACGCTTCCGCAGGTCAGAACCGAAGTACGCGGCTTTGCGGGCTCAATTGCAGACCGACTTGGGTGACGTCATATCACTGGCACAGCTGGCGAAGAGACCGGGCGTAACGGCGGACATCGTCCGAAAACTATTGCCTGCTTCGCTCCTGTCAGGAGTGCCGCAATCGGATCTGGACACGGCTTTGGCCGACAGCCTATACGACGGTTATTTAAGATCTCAGAAGACAACAATTGAACGGCTGTACCAGCACGACGCTTTGAGGATTCCAAATCATCTCGGGTTCAGAGCACTCAGTGGGTTGTCTAACGAGATCGTGGAGAGACTTGAACGGGTTCGACCCGCGACCTTTGGCGAGGCCCGCCGAATTCCGGGGATGACGCCCGGGTCATTGTCGACGCTCCTGGTTCATTTGGCGGCCCATCAAAAGAGCCTTTGAAATGTTTCACGTGTCCCATTCTCCCTCGGCCGGGACACGTAAACCGATTTCCTTATAAAACTTGTTTGCCAGTCGGATTTGTGGCCCGTGATAAGGCGGTTGTGTTAGTTTAGGCGCGACCAGCCAAACATCGGGAGACCTGCTCACCTAACTTATGGCTAAAACAATAGCCGTAGCCAATCAAAAGGGAGGAGTCGGCAAGACCACGACCGCTGTCAACTTGGCGGCAATTATTGCCAGCTCGGGGTTTCGTGTGTTGCTTGTTGACGCCGATCCCCAGGGAAACGCGACTTCCGGAGTCGGCATTCAGCGCGGCAGTTTTCGCCGAAATCTTTACCATTCGCTGGTATTGGATGAACCACTGAGCGCCCTGATCATCCCAACGGCCATCGCGTCTCTATTTGTTGTCCCATCAAATAGAGATTTGGCTGGTGCGGAGATTGAGTTGGTCGAATTGGAGCGTAGGGAATCGCGCCTCAGAGAGGCGTTGACGACAGTTGAATCGGATTTTGATTACTTTATTATCGATTGTCCACCGTCGCTTAGCCTTCTAACTCTGAATGCGCTCACGGCCGCTAAGTCTTTGTTGGTGCCCATACAGTGCGAATACTACGCCCTCGAGGGGGTCACAGAACTCTTTGACACTCTCGCAAGGATACGAAGGCTGCACAATCCAAGCCTGACAATTGAGGGGCTTCTGTTGACGATGTATGACGAACGGACAAACCTGTCGGCAGCGGTCGCCGCGGATTTACGAGACTTCTATGGTCAACAGGTGTTTCAAACAGTCATACCGAGGAATGTTCGACTGGCAGAGGCACCAAGTTATGGAAAACCGATCATTGCGTATGACCCGCATTCAAAGGGCGCTGAGGCGTATTCGCAATTAGCGCGTGAAATCATTTCCAGGGAGATTGCATATGAATAGAAAGGCGCTGGGCAGGGGACTGGGAGCTCTGCTGGGTTCGGATCAAACGGTTAGCGTAGCTCAGGAAAGTATGGAGCTCGAACTCGATCTAATCGATCCCAGTTCGGAACAGCCCCGCATGCGGTTTGATGAAGAAGCATTACAACGGCTGGCGGTGTCGATTAGAGAACATGGCGTTGTTCAGCCTATCCTGGTTCGAAGAAGAGGTGCTCGTTATGAGTTGATCGCGGGCGAGCGCCGTTGGCGTGCGGCTCAAACAGCGGGCCTTCAGACGATACCGGTCATAATCAAAGAAGTTGCTGACAGTGATCTGTTGGAAATTGCGTTGACCGAAAATGTTCAACGTGAGGACTTGAATCCTATTGAAGAAGCTCAGGCCTATCAGAAATTGATTGAACGGGTGGGACTTACCCAAGAAGCGCTAGCCTCACGTTTTGGACGAGACCGTTCTTACATCACGAATTACCTGCGTTTACTTCGGCTTCCAGAAGACCTTCAACGATTGGTCGAAGATGGTCGCCTCTCTACGGGTCATGCTCGGACGGTCTTAGGACTACCGCACATTGACCAGCAGAGAAGAGTTGCCAGACAGGTGCTTGAAAGAGGCTTATCAGTTCGAGCCACAGAGGCACTTGTTAAGAAGCATCTGGATGAGGCCCCCACCCCAACTCGCCGTTCGAGCTCCCATTCGACAGACCCAAATATTCGTGCTGCTGAGAATAAATTACGGCGTGCGTTTGGTACTCAAGTTCGAATTCTTCAAGGCTCACCCAACGGTCCGGGAAGAATCGAGATCGCATTCTTTAATGACATGGATCTTGATCGCATCTATTCTGCTCTCACCCGCCATCTACATGACATGTAAATGATACAAGCTGACGGCGGTTTAGATCCGCTGACTTGTAGATTGTAGCAGCCGCAGGGCAGCACTTTCGATTGGATTGCATTGCGTCCCTGGCGTTGGCAGAACTCGTGCCGATGTATGTGTCTCGGTTGACCCGGCAAATGAGCGGATGTTAGACTCGCGCGCTTTTCAGCTACCTGTTTTTGCCCACTGTCGAGGATTCTGAATGTTTCTAGCGGAGAGCTCTATCCAGTTGGTGCCGGATGCCTCGCTACTGCTGCATCTGCTCATGGTGGTCGTGATGGTAGCGGTCCTTAATAGAACGCTGCTGAAACCGATCAACAGAATACTCGCCGACAGAGAGAAGCACATACTCGGACGAGTTGATGAAGCGCAAGAGATGCGGAAACAGACAGAGCAGAAACTAGGGGAGTACAACTCTGCGCTTCGTGCAGCCAGAACCGAGGGATATCAGTTGCTCGAGAAAGAACGATCGCAGGCAGTGCGAGAAAAAGAGGAGAAGGTCCGAGTCTTCAAAGAAGAGATGAGTGGACACCTCGCGGAGAACATTCGCACTACTCACGAGCAGGAAAAGCGGGTTCAGCAAGAACTAGAACGTGAAGCAGAAACTTTAGGCGCTATGATCACAGCGCAAATACTTCGCCGCTAACGATATCAACTAAAAGGGCGCACCGTATCGTTTCCAATGTCCTTATTCATCTTCCTGCCAGAGTGGCTTGAGTACCTCAACTATCCAGGTCTTGAGATATGGAAATTCGTTGATCTGGGAATCTTTTTAGCGGTCGCGATCTACATTCTGAAAAAGCCAATTAAGCAAGCGCTATCCACTCGGCGTGAAAGGATAAGGCAGCAAATCCTCGAGGCCCAGCAAGAACGCGATAGAGCCGCTGAAGAGTTGTCTCAAGCCGAAGCAAAGTTGGCCCGCATAGATCTAGAAGTCGAGAGCATTAGAAGACAAGCTCGTGAAGAAGCCGACCTTGAAACTAAGCGACAGGCTGCGGCTGCAGAGCAAGAGATGCAAAGATTGAGAGCGCAAGCCGATCGCGAGTTAGAGCTTGCGCGCAAAACAGCTCGTCGAGAACTGCAAAAATTCCTCGCGAGTCGAAGCATTGACCTTGCAAGAGAATCAGTGTCAAGCCAATTGCGTCCAGAGGATGATGTGCGACTGATCAGAGAGCGCGTGCGTGAACTGAGGGAGGCGAGAGGATGAGTGTTCAAACAATCGCCAGAAGGTACGCCACTGCTCTTGCTGAAGTTGCACTTGATCGCAATGAGGAGGCGCGCGTGCAACAGGAAATCAATGGCTGGGCACAGTTGATCGAAAGCAACCCGCAGTTGCGCGAGGTCTTTGCAAATCCAACCATTCCTTATGATCAAAAAAGGGCAGTCCTGGAACAGTTGATAGCGCGCACTCGCATTGGTGAAACGTCCGCGTCTTTTCTGCGAGTCTTGTTAAGGAACCAGCGACTTGCACAACTCAAACACGTTGCGGAACGCTTTAGTCACGTGCTTGATGAGCGACACGGTATTGTTGGTGCAAACGTCACGACGGCGCGGCCGATTCCCGAAGACGTGAAAGCACAATTGCAAGAAGCGCTGGCAGCAACAACCGGTCGCACAGTTAGACTCTCATTTAGAACTGACGAATCAATAATTGGCGGTATTGTCACGCAAATCGGCTCGACGATATATGACGGCTCAGTGCAAGGCCAACTTGAGCGTCTGGCTGGTGAGCTCGTGAACCGTTGATGCGTGCATTGAGTACTTTGAGGAAATTATGGAACCACTAAGAGCCAGCGAGATCAACGACATTATTCGCAAACAGATCGAAAACTTCGATGCCGGTGTAACGGTCACCGAGGTCGGAACGGTTATTAAGATCGGCGATGGTATCGCCGAACTTCATGGCCTTGAGAAGGTGATGGCGGGCGAACTGCTCGAGTTTCCGCACGACGTTCGTGGTCTCGCGTTGAATCTTGAAGAAGACAAGGTCGGCGCCGTTTTATTTGGTGAGTTTCAGGCAATTCGCGAAGGTGACCTTGTAAAGCGAACTGGCCGAATCATGCAGGTTCCTGTCGGCGATGCGTTGGTTGGTCGAGTTGTGGACGTACTCGGCAATCCAATCGACGACGGTGGTCCAATTGTTACTGATCATTATTTCCCGGTTGAGCGAATTGCTCCTGGTGTAGTTGATCGA
>Ga0114129_10005595_pt1 | contig 17784 bp, 13 predicted proteins | sample RhiMetdeltSRZDD1_FD_80071 | JGI IMG/M metagenome (GOLD analysis project Ga0114129, IMG submission 80071) | Populus rhizosphere microbial communities from Tennessee, USA - Rhizosphere MetaG P. deltoides SRZDD1 (version 2) (version 2) | ecosystem: Host-associated > Plants > Roots > Rhizosphere >...
ATCTCGGTGGTGTAGCGCTTGTTGCCGTCCTTGTCGTCCCACTGCCGCGTCTGCAGGCGGCCCTCGACGTAGATCTGCTTGCCCTTCACCAGGTACTCGCTGAGCGACTCGGCGGTCTTTCCCCAGAGCACCACGCGGTGCCACTCCGTCTTCTCTTGGCGCTGTCCGCCTTTGTCGTTCCACACCTCGGTGGTGGCCATGTTGAGGGTGGCGACCGGCGCGCCTCCTGGTGTGTAACGCAGCTCGGCGTCGCGCCCGAGATTGCCGACGAGAATCACTTTGTTGACGCTTCCCATTCCACGAATCCTTTCAAGAGTGCCGCCAGTCTCCAACCCGCGGAATCACTCGACAATTGCGCGTCCCGCCGATCAATGTGCGCAGACTCTTCGTACCTTGCCGCACGAGTCGCGCGCAGATACTGAATCACTAAACACTAAACACTAATCACTAATCACTGATCGTGAATCGTAAATCATGATTCCGATTAGTGATTAGTGATTAGTGATTAGTGATTAGTGATTCACGTGGATCGCCCGTACCTGTCCTCGAGCCTGACGACATCGTGCAGTTCGGGCGTCGAAACTTCGAAGATGTCGCAGTCGTCGATGGCGGTCATCCGGTGCACGGTCTTCGGCGTGATGTGGACCGATTCGCCGACCTTCATCTCGCGTTTGACCAGCTCGTCGCCTTCCTTGATCTCGAAGAGCATGCGGCCGGACCAGAGAAAGATCGTCTCGTCCTTCTGATTGTGGTACTGCAGGCTGAGCGCGTGTCCGGCGTTGACGTGAATCAGTTTTCCGACGTAACGATCGGTTTTCGCCCAGTGCAATTCGTAGCCCCATGGTTTGTCCACACGCGTTACGTTATCCGCCACTCTTGACTCCTTCGCTGGCTCAAAGCGAACGTTGCAGAGGATCGTGACTGGTCGTCTACCCGGATGCCTTATCCACGGTCTCCGTGAGGAGCGCCGTCAGGCACTGCTCTACTTCGTGTGTCGTCTTCGCGCGCAGGGCGCGGCCGGCCGCAAGGCGTGCGTCCGAGACCTTGAGCGATCGGAGGACACGCTTGGCGAGCGGTACGGCGGTCGGCGCCATGCTGAACTCGCGGAGCCCGAGGCCGACCAGCAGCGTCAGCAGCACCGGATCGGACGCCATCTCGCCGCACACCGCGACCGGTATGCGACCGTGCCGGCCGGCGCGCGCCACGAGCCGGATCGTCCGCAGGATCGCCGGATGCAGCGGCTCGTACAGCGGCGACACGCGGTCGTCGGTACGGTCCACGGCGAGGCTGTACTGGATCAGATCGTTGGTGCCGATGCTGAAGAAATCCGCTTCCTCGGCGAGGATGTCCGCGGTCAGAGCGGCTGACGGCAGCTCGATCATGATGCCGATCGGCACGTCGGGAACGCTGAGGCCGCGCGCCCGGAGCGATTCGGCGGCCCTCGCGACTGCGGCACGCCCCGCACGCAGTTGCTCGAGGCCCGACACGAACGGGAACATGACGCGCAGCGGTCCGTGCGCCGCGGCACGTAGGAGCGCGCGCAGCTGCGCCTGGAAGATCTCCTCTATCGACAGGCTGAGTCGGATTCCACGCAGGCCCAGCGGCGTTCGCGCTCCCTCGACGGCAGCGTGGTCGAGGCGGAGCTGTGCTTCGCTGACGTCGAAGGTCCGGATGGTCGCCCGCCCCGGGGCGGCGCTTTCGACGAGCGTCCGGTAAGCGCGGTACTGCGCGTCCTCGGTCAACGCCGCCTGTCCGCCGCTGGCGAGCAGGAACTCGGATCTGAACAGCCCGATGCCTGACGCGCCGCGTTCGCGGGCGCGAACGGCGTCCTCCGGCGCTTCGATGTTGGCTTCGATTCGAATTTCGACGCCGTCTTCCGTGATCGCCGCGAGATCGCGGTACTCGTCGAGTGACTGCTCGAACGCCTGTCGGCGCTTCTGGCGCGCCTGAACCTGGGTGAGGACCTCGGGGTCCGGATCGACGAGGACCTCACCAGTGGTGCCATCCACGGCGACGACCGAGCCCGGCGTGATGATGGCGCTCGCGTTGTGCAGACCGGCGACCGCTGGCACGTGAATCGATCGCGCGAGGATCGCCGTGTGATACGTCCAGCTGCCGGCGTCGGTGACCAGCGCGGCCAGCCGCTGCCAGTCGAGCTGCGCGATCACCGACGGCGTGATTTCATCCGCGATGAGCACGAGCGGACCTTCCAGATCTCTGAAGAGGTCGACCGGATCTCCAGAGGCCTTCAGGTTCATGCACAGCCGGCCGACGACGTCGCCCACGTCGCCTTTGCGTTCCCTGAGATAGCTGTCCTCCGCCTGGTCGAAGAGGGCCGAAATCTGCTCGAGCGCGCGCTGCAGCGCCGACTCCGCGTTCAGGCGATCGCGCCGGATCGTCGTCACCGCCTCCTCGATCAGCATCGGGTCGTCGAGCATCAGGAGCTGGGCGTCGAAGAGGTAGGCGTGATCCTCCCCCGCTGTTCGCGCGATGCGATCCTTGATGTGCTGGATCTGCTCTCGCGAGCGCTCGCGCGCCTCGTGCAGCCGATCGACCTCGCGATCGACGAGGGACTGGGGCACGCGAAACCGCAGGTCACGGCTGCCTCGCTTCAGCACGAGCGCTTTGCCGATGCCGATGCCGGGCGAGACGCCGAGTCCCGTCAGACGCATGCGGCCTCGTCGAACCCGCGCTCCACGAGCGCGCAGAGCGTGGCGACGGCTTCCTGCTCGTCCGCCCCGGCGGCCGCGATGGTGATCAGGCTGCCGCGCGCGGCCGCCAGCAGGAGCAGTCCCATGATGCTCTTCCCGTCGATTTCGCGCCCACCGCGCGAGACGCGAATCTTCGCGTGGAACGCGCTCGCCGTGTGGACGAAGCGCGCCGCCGCGCGCGCGTGCAAGCCGAGGACGTTCGTGATGGTCACGTCCCGTGCCGTCACACCTTTTCTCCGCGCAGCAGATCCGACGCGACCCAGATGGCGTTGCGGCCATCTTCGCGCAGCTCGCGCGCCAGCGTCAGCAGCTCCGCGTTCCGCGCCGGGCGCGCCAGCTTGATCAGCATCGGCAGGTTGACGCCGGTGATGACCTCCACGTGCGGGCTGACGAAGGTGACGGCCAGGTTCGCCGGTGTCCCACCGAACATGTCGGTCAACAGGAGCACGTCGACATGTTCCGCAGCCTGCTCGCCAGCCGACGCGCGCACGCGGTCGATCGCCCTGCCAATCTCCTCCTTCGCGTGCTCCACGTCGTCGTGCCACCCGATCGAGACCGCCGTGAAATGCGGCAGATCGCCGACGATCATCTCGGCGGAGTTGACCAGCTCCGTCGCCAGTTGGCCGTGCGTTACGACGACAACGCCGAGCTTCATTGATCGCCTCGAACCCTAGTCCTGAACATCCGTCGGAACCTTCGTCTGAACGTTCGTGGTGAACCCTCGTCGTGAACGTTCGTTATTCGTTCGCAATATCCCGGTGCGCGACGCGGAGCCTCGCGCCCTTGATGCCCGTCAGCCCCTTCTTCAGCGCTTCCGCGATTGCCACCGAGCGATGCCGGCCGCCCGTGCACCCGATCCCTATTGTCAGGTACGCCTTGCCTTCCTGGGCGTATTGCGGGATCAGAAACTTGAGCAGGTTCAGCGTATGCCGGAGGAAGTCCCGCGTGGCTTCCGATCGGTCCAGATATCGTTTCACCTCGGGATCCCGGCCGGTACGCTTGCGCAGTCCAGGCACGAAGTGCGGGTTCGGCAGGAAGCGCACGTCGAACAGCAAATCGGAATCGACGGGGATGCCATGCTTGAATCCGAAGCTGAGAATCGTCACCACGAGCTGGTTTCCCGGCGCGCGGCCGCTGGCGACGCCGGTGAACACGTGACGGAGCTCGTGCACCGTCATCTGCGACGTGTCGACGATGTGGTCGGCCAGGCGCCGGATCTTCTGCATCGCCTTGCGTTCCTCGCGGATGCCTTCGATTGCGGATCGGTCCGGCGACAGCGGGTGCGGGCGGCGCGTCTCGCTGAACCGGCGCACGAGATCCGCCTCTTTCGCTTCGAGGAAGATCAGTACCGGGTCGAGGCTCTTGCGGGCCTTCAACCGCGCGTAGATCGCCGGGAAGTCCGACAGCAGACGCCCTTCGCGCACGTCGACGACCACCGCGGCGCGTGAGATCTCGCTGCCGGCGCGGAGTGTGAGGTCGGCGAGCATCGGGAGGAGCGTCACCGGCAGATTGTCGACGCAGAAGTAGCCCAGGTCCTCGAGCGCGCGGATGGCCTGCGACTTTCCGGAACCCGACAGGCCGGTCAGCACGACGAACCGCGACTTGACCGCCGTGCGCGCCGCGCGGCGTGCGGCGTGCCGCTTCTCGCGCATCAGAGATCCTCTCCCTGCTCGAGCTCCGGGTCGATCGCCGCCGCGTCGAGACGCTCGTTCAATCGCTCCACGAGCCTTCGCGCCGCGTGATGGCCGCGCGTCCGCAGGAGCTGGTTCCGGGCCGCCACCTCGACGAGGATGGCGACGTTGCGTCCTGGCGCGACCGGCATACGGATCAGCGGGATACGAATACCGAGCAGCTCGTAATACGCGTCATCGATGCCGAGGCGGTCGTACTCACGGCCCGGCTCCCATCGTTCGAGCAGGACGACCAGCTCGACGCGCTTGGACGTGCGCGTCGAGGCGACGCCGAAGAGGTCCTGGACGTTGATCAGGCCGAGACCGCGGATCTCGATGTGATGGCGGGTCAACTCCGGGCAGCTGCCGAGGACGAACGACTGCGCCCGGCACCGCAGCTCCACGGCGTCGTCAGCCACGAGACGATGGCCGCGCACGACGAGGTCGAGCGCGCATTCGCTCTTGCCGATACCGCTCTCACCGATGACGAGGACACCAAGGCCGAGGATGTCCATGAGCACGCCGTGCACCATCCCGCGCGCGGCGAGGTAGGTGTCGAGCACCGACGACAGCCGTGCCATGGCCTCGGGTGTGGCGGCCCTGGTTCTGAGCACGGGCACCCGCGCCCGATCCGCTTCGATCGTGATCTCCGAGCTCGCGTCGAACCCGTCGGTGATCAACAGGCACGGGAGGTCGTGGCTCATCACGCGGCGGAGCACCGCCGATCGATCCGGCGACGGCAGGGTCTGCAGGTAGCGAATCTCGCTCTCGCCGAACACGAGCACGCGGCCGCCGCGGAGGTAGGCATCGAAGCCCGACAGCGCAAGCCCGGTCTTCTGTGTGTGGGGAATGGTGATACGGCGGTTGAGGCCCTCGGCGCCGGCGAGCAGCTCGATGTCGAGCGCGCGCGAATCGGCCAGATCGCGCAGTACCGTGGCGACGGTCACGCCTGCGGTCTGGGAAGGATCGCTCATCGCTCAGCGGACCCTACAGATGGATGCGCATGAAGCGGATCAATCGGGCTCGATCAATCCGAGGCTGCCGTCCTTGCGTCGGTACAAGATGCTGACGGCTTCGGTGTCCGCGTTGCGAAAGACGACGAACGTCTCGGTTCCGCTATCGACGCGGAGCGCCGCGTCCTCGATGGACATGGGCTTGACCGGGTAGCGTGTGGCGCGAACGACGCGACGGTTGTTGGCCGGCACCTCGTCGGTTGGCGCATTCACGACACGGGCGCCGCTGTTCGCGCGGCGCTTCCGCTCGTGCCACTTGCTCTTGAGTTTCTTGGCCTGCTGCTCGAGTTTCTCGCCCGCCTGCCGCAGCGAGACCGGCCATGCCGTTCCCTCGCCGAGGCCGCGCATCCTGTGATCGCCGCGGGCGTGCACCACGATCTCGGCCCGGTGCCGGTATTTTTCCTTGGTCAGGATCACCTGGGCGGAGATCACGCTGTCGTTGAGCACTCTGCCGAGCCGGGCGAGCCGTTTATCGATCAGCTGCCGGAGCGCCGGGGTCACATCCACGTGCCGTCCGGTGATTTCGAGTCGCATGTTCCGAACTTTCAGCCGTAGGCCCGACCTTCAGGTCGGGCGTGCTGTGTCAAGCAGGTTGCTGATTCGAGCACGCCCGATCTCAAAGGTCGGGCCTACAAGTGATTAAAACAATACCTTCCGCTGATTCGACGTGGGAATCTTCAGCTCCTCGCGGTATTTGGCGATGGTCCGCCGCGCGAGCATCAGTCCTTCCTTCTGCAGGATGTTGACGATCTTGGAGTCGCTGAGCGGCTTTCGTGGATCTTCGTTCTCGATGATCTTCCGGATACGCTGCTTGATCGTCACCGACGACACGCTCTCGCCGAACGAGCTGCTGATGCCGCTGTGGAAGAAGTACTTCATTTCGAACACGCCCTGCGGCGTGTGCATGTACTTGTTGTTCACCACGCGGCTGACCGTCGACTCGTGCATGCCGATGTCGTTCGCGACGTCGCGCAGCACCAGCGGACGGAGATGCTCGATGCCGTGGTCCAGGAACTCGCGCTGGAAGTTGATGATGCTCGTGGCCACCTTGTGGATCGTCTTCTGGCGCTGGTCCACGGACTTGATCAGCCAGAGCGCTGATCGGAACTTGTCCTTCACGTACGCCCGAGTCTCGTCGTTCGATTCGCCGCCGCTCTTGTCGAGCAGCCGCCGGTAGACGGGGCTGATGCGCAGCTGCGGCAGCCCTTCCTCGTTCAGCACCGCGACGTACTGATCCTCGACCTTCACCACGTAGACGTCGGGGATGACGTACTGCGACTGCGTCGGGTTGTAACGGCTCCCCGGCTTCGGATCAAGGTTGCGGATGATCTCGATGTGCTCCTTCAGGTCGTCGATCGTCATCCCCAGCTTGCGGGCGATCTCCGGGACCTGATGGTTCTGCAGCAGGCGCAGGTGCTCGGTGACGATCTTCTCGGCGGGCGTTCCCTCGAGACCGATGTGGCGCAGCTGCAGCCACAGGCACTCCTGCAGATCGCGCGCAGCCACCCCGATCGGGTCGAACGTCTGGACGTGCTGAAGAACGCGCTCGACGTCCCCGACGCGCCAGTTGCCCATCGCCGCAATCTCTTCGACCGACGCGACGAGATAGCCGTCGTCGTCCAGGTTGCCGACGATCGCGGTGCCGACCTCGCGCATCAGACCGTCGTCGGTCTGAATCGACAGCTGCCAGAGGAGGTGATCGGCAAGCGAGCCGGTCGTCGAGAGCGTGTTCTCGATCGGCGGCAGCTCCTTGACCTCCGACGGCGTGCGCGACCGATAGCCGTCGTCCAGGTAGTCGCCGAAGAAGTACTCGTAATCGGCGTCGTCCCAGGAATCGGTCTTTTCGACGGCAGGTTTGTCGGCTTCAGCTTTCTCGGCCTGTTGCGGTTCCGCGGGCTGCAGTTCCTCGGTGGGCACTTCTTCGAGGAGCGGATTCTCGACCATCTCCTGGGTCAGCAGATCTGCCAGCTCGAGTGTTGACATCGGCAGCAGCTTGATCGCCTGCTGCAGCGATGGCGTCAATATGAGCTTCTGAACGAGTTTGGTATGGAGCTTCTGCTGGATCGCCATGAGTAATCAACGCGTCCTTACGATTTTAGTCCAATCGGAAGTCGGCGCCGAGGTAAATCCGCTTGACCTCCTCGTCTGCGGCCAGATTCGCGGGGGTTCCGCTCTTGAATATGACGCCATCATGGACGATGTACGCCCGGTCGGTGATGCGGAGCGTCTCTCTGACGTTGTGGTCGGTGATGAGGACGCCGATTCCGCGCGCCTTCAGGTGAAAAATGATCTGCTGGATGTCCGTCACCGCGATGGGATCGATGCCGGCAAAGGGCTCGTCCAGGAGCATGAACATCGGGGAGATCACGAGCGCCCGTGTGATCTCGACTCGGCGGCGCTCGCCGCCCGAGAGCGTATAGGCAGGGCTCCGGGCGAGCGGCGTCAAGCCAAGCTCGCCGAGCAGATCGCGCAGGCGCGTCCGCCGCGCGGCCGCGTTGAGCTCGATCGTTTCAAGGATCGCGAGGATATTCTGCTCGACTGTCAGGCCGCGGAAGATGGACGGTTCCTGCGGAAGGTACCCGATGCCCTTCCGCGCACGGATGTACATCGGATCGTCGGTGACGTCGTTGCCGTCGAGGAGCACGCGCCCTGAGTCGGGCGACGTCAGCCCCACGACCATCGAAAACGTTGTCGTCTTGCCGGCGCCGTTCGGTCCGAGCAGCCCGACGACTTCACCGGCCGCGATGTCGAGGCTGACGCCGCGTACGACCGTTCGACCGCCAAAGGACTTCGTAAGCGCGTCCGTCCGCAGCGTGGCCATTCAGTCGCGTCGCTCGGTTGGGCACGGCGACGGAAGGTTCTTCGTGACGGCGCGCAACAAATCCCCGGTCTTGGCCTGGATGCTACCAACCGCTCTTTTGAAAGTCAAAGTCTGGCCCTGCGTGACTTTGCACGAGTTCGGCGTTTCCTGCTCGAATGCTTCGACCGGACTGCCTGTCATCTCGTACGTCTCGTCGCTGGCGGTGTACACGAGACGCTCTCCGAAGGCCCGGCGCGCTCCGTCGACTACGACCACCTTCTCGATGGCGATGGCCCGTTCGAGCCGTCCGCCGTCCTGGCTCAGGAACACGTCGATGCGGTTCGCCGTCACGTCGCCGTACGCACCCTTGACGTGTGCCTGCTTCTCCGCCGTTCCGGTGTAGACCGCCACGCGCTTGTTGTCGTCGTAGACGAGAGTATCGGACTCGGCGACGCTGTCGACGATGGTTTTCTGTTTCGTCTTGGGGTCGGTATCCTCGAGCGGCATCGTCGAGCGCACGTTGGTGCGGGCCGTCAGGTTCCCGGTCGTGTCGTTCAGGATGATCGTCTCGGCGTCGATCTTCGATTGTTCCTGCCACAGCCGGGCCTTCCCCGTGTACGTGGCTTCTGACTTGCCGTCGTACTCCAGTCTGTGGGCGACGACCGTGACTGGCTTGTCCTGCTTCAGCATGGCTGGCAGGTGGCCCTGCCCCGCCTCTTTGCCGCGGCCGCCGCTCGTTGTTTCGGCACGTTTCTGCGGCTGCATCGTGCTCTGCACGTTGGTGTCGGCCGAGAGCTTCTGCGTGGACGGCGAGATGCGGATGTTGCGAGCGCTCACGCGCATCCGGCCGTCGTTGACGAACGGGGTGGGTCCGGGGTCGCCACCCTCCGGCGATAACTCGATGAGGTCCTTGTTGAGGTGATAGATCGCGCGCGGTGCTTCTGCCGTAACCGGTCGCGCTTCGGTGCCCGCTGTTCCTTGCTTCGCGTCGGGCGATCCCGCGGAGGATCGCCGTTGATCCGCGTCCCGTGACGCAGATCGCCGTTGATCCGCGTCCCGTGACGCAGATCGTGGTTGATCCGCGTCCCGTGACGCAGATCGCGGTTGATCCGCGTCCCGTGACGAATCCGCGTTGTCTTCCATCCGGAAGTGACCGCGAAAGTCCGCCTGTTCGACGTCTCCGAGTCCCGGTTTGGTGGTCAGGATCATGCGATCGCCGGTGGCTGTGCGATCGATCGCTGACAGACTGCCCCGCGCGGCGCGCGTTTCCCTGTGCTCGACGCCGCCGGTGAACGTCGCGTTCTGCAGGCCGGCTCCCGGCGGACCCGACGCGGCGAGCGCCTTCGCGCGGATGCGTTGCGCGGGGCCATCGCCCGCCGGCGGCAGGTTGACCTCGACGTTCTCCGTGGCGTTCAGCACCGTCAGCGTCGCGCCGTCCGGCGCCATGCCGAGATCGATTGTGACAGCCGAAATCCGCCGGCCGGGCGCGCCTGCGGCACCCGGCAATTCCACGACACTGTTGTCGACCAGATGCGCGCGCTGCAGCGTCCGGCCGTCAGGCGCGTACCCGAGGTCGATGTCGCGGGCCGACATGTTCTGCGCGTTGGGGCCGGTGCCGGTGATCCGGCTGTTGCCGCGGATCTCGAGCGACTTGAGGGTCTCGCCCCCCTCGTTCAGCCACGCCGTGATCTCGTCGCCCGATGCCGTCCGGCCGTCGCCCGCGATCGACGCGCTCTTCACCATCTTGATGTAGTTCTGCGAGCGTGCCATGCCTATCGTGCCGGCGTTCGCTTCAGCGGCGCCGCCGCCGGCCGCGTCAGGGGCGACGGTGATGTGCGCCTTGTCGAGAATCCAGAGCACGTCGCGGTTCTTGTCGTAGGTGGCACCGAGGCCGCTTCCGCTCATCCGCCCTCGGCCGAACTTCACAGGGCCAGGGATCGTGACCACGCCCGTGGACTCCTCGTAGCTGGCCTCGCCGGCAGAGACGTTGACGCCCTTGTCGTTGACCAGCTTCACATTGCCGGTGAACGTCGCGCTCTTCAACTCATTGACTTTGTCCTGGGGCGCCTGGACGACGGCCTTGTCCGCGGTGATCGTCACCGTCTCGTTTTCACGATTAGGAACAGTGACGGAGACCGCGGAGATCTCCGTCCGCCCGTCGCGTAAGACCTTGTGATCGGTGCCCTTGAGGCTGAAGCGCAGCCGGCCCTGGTCGTAGGCGTTGTACTCAATCGCGCCGCTGGACGCGACAACGGTGTTCTCGTCGGTGGGGACCCCTGCGGTCGATGGTGGCGGCAGCGTCGAGCGCTGGCGCATCATGAACACCACGGCGCCCGCGAACACGATCACGAACGCAGCTATCGCGAGCCGGGCTATTTGCTGCCAACGCATCGTGGTCGGGGTAACACGTGTTGGCTCGACCTTCAGGTCGGGCGTGATCGAACAAGCTCCTGCTGATTCGCGGCACGCCCGACCTGACCGCCTCCGCCAAAGCTACGGAGTCCGCCGAAGCGCTTCGCGCGAAGGCGGAAGGTCGGGCCTACAGGGGTCATTGTACGTCGTTGAGGGATTTGATATCGGCGACGCTCAGTTCGAGATAGGTCTCGCCCTGGAATTCGTTCTTCTCGAGCGAGAACGCGAGGTTGACGCCGGAGCGGTGCCTGTCGAGGAACTCGGCGCGCTCGGCGGCGCGCCACGCGATGGCGCGGAATCGCCGCCCCTCCTGACTGAAGGTCATTTGCAGGTGGCGTTCCTTGATCGAGCGCGGGCCGTCGACGATCTCGACCGGGCGGGCGTGGAATACCGGGCGCGGATTGGCAAGGCCGAACGGTCCCATGGCATCCAGCCCACGCACGAGTTCGGGGGTGATCCCTTTGAGGCTGAGGGGACCGTCGATGCGCAGGCGCGGCCGCAGTTGATCGGGTTCGAGCACCTCGTCGGCGTGCGCGTTGATGCGTGCCCGGAATTCCGGCACGCGGGCCGCCTCCATCGTCAGGCCTGCAGCCTGACGGTGGCCGCCGAACTTGACGAACAGATCGGCGCAGCGTTCGAGCGCGCCGAGCATGTCGAAATCCGGGATGCTGCGGCACGAGCCGTGCGCCACCTCGCCGTCCACGGACAGGACGATGGCGGGCTTGTGATACGAGTCGACCAGTTTCGAAGCGGCGATTCCTATGACGCCGCGGTGCCATCCGTCGCCGCCGACCACCAGCACGTTGTGCGCGCCGACCGCCGGATCCGTCTCGATCGCCTTCTTCGCCTGCGCGACGAGGTCAGCCTCCTCCTTCTGGCGGCGGAGATTCTCGTCGTTCAGTTGCTGGGCGAGCGATCGCGCCTCGTCCCCCATGGCCTCGTCTGTCGCGAGGAGTAGCCTGGTGGCGATGTCCGGCGTGCTCATGCGTCCGGCGGCGTTCACCCTGGGCGCGAGCATGAAGGCGACCTGATAGCTGTCGATCGTCTTGCCCGCGAGACCCGAGGCCTCGAGCAACGAACGCAGGCCGATGGTGTGCGGGCCCCTGGAGAGTGATGCCAGGCCGTGCCTGGCAATGACCCGGTTCTCGCCCACGAGCGGAACCACATCCGCCAGTGTCCCGAGCGCGGCGATCTTGACGAAGGCGGGCAGCCACTTCGCCTTCCCGGCCCGTGAACAGAGCGCCTGCACGACTTTCAGCGCGACGCCAACCCCGGCCAGATACTTGTCGGGGTACGTGCAGTCGTGGCGCTTGGGGTTGATCACGGCCAGCGCGGCTGGCAGCGTGCCGTCGGGTTCGTGGTGGTCGGTGATGATGAGATCTACGCCGAGATCGCGCGCGCGCTGCGCGGCCTCGGCCCCGCGGATACCGCAGTCGACCGACACGATAAGGTTCACGCCCTCGGCATGCAGCCGTTCGATCGCCGCTGGTTGCAGCCCATAGCCGTCGCGCAGCCGTTCCGGGATGAAGTGCACGACATTCCCGCCGAGCATCTCGAGCGCGCGACGGAGGATCACCGTCGACGTGATGCCGTCGACGTCGTAATCGCCGTGGATGGCAATCCGTTCCTGCGCGGCCAGCGCCTGCTCGAGACGCACGATCGCCCGTTCCATGTCGGCGAGCCCGAACGGATCGTGCAGCTGATCGAGTGTCGGATTGAGGAATCGGTGCGCATCATCCGGGTTCGAGAACCCGCGCATGCACAGCAGCCGAGCGACGGTGGGATGCAGCCCCAGCGCGGCCGTCAGCTCGACGGCAGCCGCGTCGTTGCACGCCAGGTGTTGCCAGATGAGCGTTCGCGTCATTTCGGCAACGTCGGCGGCGGGGCGGATGAAAGTGACGCAGGCTTGGCATCGTCCACAAATGCCATGCCTTCTGCGCCCATCCGCCGGAACTTGTCGTAGCGGGCGGAAAGCCTGGCCTCTACGCTCATTGGTGTCAGCGAGGCGAGCACCTGCGACAACGCCTGATCGACCAGCGCCGTCGCGCGGTCGTAATCGTTGTGGGCGCCGCCGGTTGGCTCCGGAACGATGGCGTCGATCAAGCCCATGCTCAGCAGATCGGGCGCGGTGATTTTCAGCGCCTCGGCTGCCTCGACCTTGCGGTTGGCATCGCGCCAGAGGATGGCCGCGCAGCCTTCGGGCGGAATGACGCTGTAGACGGCATATTCCTGCATCAGCACCCGATCGCCGATGGCGATGCCCAACGCGCCCCCGCTCCCACCTTCGCCGCAGACGATGATGACGATCGGCACTTCGAGCACGGTCATCTCCCGCAGATTGAGCGCGATGGCTTCGGCGACACCACGTTCCTCGGATTCGACGCCGGGATACGCGGCGGGGGTGTCGATGAAGATGATGATCGGCCGGTGGAACTTCTCCGCCAGCTTCATGATGCGCAGCGCCTTGCGATACCCCTCGGGCCGCGCATAGCCGAAGTTCCTGAAGATCTTCTGCTTCGTGTCGCTGCCCTTCTGGTGTCCGAGAACGACAACAGGTTCGCCGTTATAAAGCGCCAGGCCGCCGACGATGGCGTGGTCGTCCGCGAAACGGCGGTCCCCATGCAACTCGTCGAAATGCGTGAAGAGGCGCTCGACGTAGTCGAGCGTGCCCGGGCGCGCCGGGTGCCTGGCGACGAGCACACGCTGCCATGGCGTCAGGGTCGCGTAGATCTCTGCCCGGATCTCTTCGGCCCGCTTGCGCAGGCTCTCGATCGATCGCTCGCGCTCCGGCGTGCGCGGCAGCATGCTGAGCGCTTCGATCTCTTTCAGCAGAACGCCTATCGGTTCTTCGAATTCGAGAAGATCAGGCATAAATTACCGACGGGTACCGTGGTCCGTGGTTCGTAGCTCGTGTCTCGCCGGACGACTTTTTCGCAGCGAAGTCTTGCGAGCGACGAGCAACGGACCACGAACCACGGACAACGGATCACGGTTTATTACCTCAACTCCACCGATCCGGCTCCGCACAGTTGTTCGACTTCAGCCACGAGCTTTTCCGACGGTCTGACCCGTTGTGCGACATCGGCGCGGATCCTGAGTGGGCGCGCTTTCCCCATCACGTCGAGCTCCAGGTGCACGCGGCGATCGCCGCGGTGGCGCGACAACAGCTCGGCCAGGGCCTCGAACGTCGGACGTCCGTGCGGCGGCACGGCCAGGTGGATCGTCACCTCTCGGGTCGTGCGCTCCTTCAATGCCGACATCGGCAGCATTTCGGTCGCCACCAGGCGCGCGGACTCCTCGTCTTTTTCGAACTTCCCGCGAACGAGCACCATCGCATCCGCGTCGATCAGGCTGCCGAACTTCGCGAACGTCTCCGGGAACACCACCACCTCGATGCTGCCGGCGATGTCGTCGAGCATGAACACCGACATCCGGTCGCCCTTTTTCGTCTTCAGCGCGCGGATACCGGAGATGATGCCGCCGACCCAGATGTCGGCCTCTGACGCTGTGAGGTCACCGATCCGTCGGCCGCCGAAGGTCTTGAGCTCCTCAGCGAACCGCTCGAGCGGGTGCCCGCTCATGTAGAGGCCGAGCGCTTCTTTTTCGAAGGCCAGCTGCTGGGCCTCCGGCCAGGCCGGCGCGTCCGGCAGGGGAATCGCCATCGACGGCTCGTCCTCTCCGCCGCCGAACAGCTGGTTCTGCCCCTTGTCGCGATCGCGCTGATGACGGCCACCGTACTCGATGGCCTTGTCGACGGCCGCGAACAACCGCGCCCGACGCACGGGCGGCGCGCCAGCCTCAGGTGCAATCGAGTCGAACGCGCCCGCCTTGATGAGGCTCTCCAGCACCCGCTTGTTCACGAGGCGGAGATCCACGTGCTCGCAGAGCGTGTAGAGCGAGTCGATCCGTCCGAGCTGCTCACGGACGGCCAGCATCGAGAGAATCGCCCCCTCCCCCACGTTCTTGACCGCGCACAGCCCGAAGCGGACGCCCTCTTTCACGACCGTGAAACGAAGCTCGCTCGAGTTGATGTCTGGCGGAAGGATGGGCACGCCCAGCTCGCGGCACTCGCCGAGGTACATCGCGAGCTTCTCGGTATTCGCGGCCTCGATGGTGAGCAGCGCGGCGAAAAAGTGCCACGGGTAGTTCGCCTTCAGGAACCCGGTCTGATACGCCAGCAGCGCGTAGGTCGTCGAGTGCGACTTGTTGAAGCCGTACCCGGCGAAGTACTCCATCAGGTCGAAGATCTTCGTCGCCTTCTTCTCGTTGACCCCCTTGCGTTGCGCTCCCTCCATGAAGGCCGCGCGCTGCTTCGCCATGACCTTGGGGTCCTTCTTCCCCATGGCCTTGCGCAGGACGTCGGACTGTCCCATCGAGAACCCGGCCAGCTCTGCGGCAATGCGCATGACCTGTTCCTGATACGCGATGACACCATACGTGTCGGACAGGATAGGTCTCAGCGCCGGCAGCTCGTATTTGACCTCCGTCTTACCCTGCTTCCGGGCAATGAAGTCGTCCACCATCCCGCTCTTGAGCGGGCCGGGCCGGTAGAGGGCGTTGAGCGCGATCAGGTCGTCGAGCCGCTCGGGCCGCGCCTTGCGCAGCAACTCGCGCATCCCCGAACTCTCGAACTGGAACACCCCGAAGGTCTGGCCGTCACTGAACAGCTTGTAGGTCTTCGCGTCGTCCAGCAATATGTTGTCGATGTCGAGGTCGACGTTCTCGGTCCGCTTGATCTCCTTCAACGCATCGTCGATCAGGGTGAGCGTGCTCAGGCCCAGGAAGTCCATCTTCAGCAGGCCGACACGCTCGACTTCCTTCATCGCCCACTGCGTGACGATTTCGTCTTTCTGGCTCTTGTAGAGCGGGACGAACTCGGTGAGCGGCCGTGGGGCGATGACGACGCCGGCGGCGTGGACCGAGGCGTGGCGGGTCATACCCTCGAGGCGCTGGGCGATCGCCAGCAGTTCCTTGACGCGCTCGTCCTTCTGCTCCATCTCCTTGAGCGCGGGGCTCTCTTCGAGCGCCTTCGCCAGCGTCATGTCGAGCGCCGGCGGCACCGCTTTCGCGACCCGGTCGGCGTCGGCATAGGGAATGTCCATCACGCGCGCGACGTCGCGGACGACGGCGCGTGCCTTCATCGTTCCAAACGTGATGATCTGGGCGACGTTCTCGCGACCGTAGCGGCGCGTCACGTACTCGATGACCTCGCCGCGCCGGCGCTCGCAGAAGTCGATGTCGATGTCGGGCAGCGACACGCGCTCGGGGTTGAGAAAGCGCTCGAAGATCAGGTCGTACTCGATGGGATCGACATCGGTGATGCGGAGGCAGTAGGCAACGAAGCTCCCCGCCGCCGATCCGCGTCCGGGCCCGACCGGAATGTGCTGCTCGCGCGCGTAGCGGATGAAATCCCAGACGATCAGGAAGTACCCGGGGTACTTCATCTGCTTGATCATCTCGATCTCGTAGGTCAGCCGGCGCTCGTACTCGTCGATCGTGTGCTTGAGCACCCCGCGGCTGGCGAGATCTTTCAGCCGTGGCAACCGGTCCTCGAAGCCCCGCCGGACCACGTGCTCGAAATAACCGTCCAGCGTGAACTCCGGGGGCACGTCGAAGTTCGGCAGATGGTTGGTGGACGAGGAAAGATCGACGTTGCAGCGCTCGGCGATGCGAACCGTATTGGCCAGCGCTTCGGGGAAATCGCCAAAGATCCCCGCCATTTCCGTGGCGGTTTTCAGATAGAACTGATCGCCGTGGTACCGGAGGCGGTCGGTGTCGTTGACGCCTTTCCCCGTGCCGATGCAGAGCAGGATGTCGTGCGGCTTGAAATCCGAGTTTTGGAGGTAGTGGACGTCGTTCGTCGCGACGAGCGGCAGGCCGAGATTCTTGGCAATCGGCTGCAGACCTTTGTTGACGATCCTCTGCTCGTCGATGCCCTGGAATTGCATCTCCAGGAAGAAATTGCCGTCCCCGAGAATGTCCCGATACGTGGCAGCCGCCTGCAGCGCGCGCTGTTGCTGCTCGGTCCGGATGCCGGTGGCGACCTCACCTTTGAGGCAGCTGCTCAGACCAATCAGGCCCTGCGAATGCTGCGCCAGCAGGTCCTTGTCGATTCTCGGTTTGTAGTAGAAACCGTCGGTGTAGCCGGACGAGACCAGCTTGATCAGGTTGTGATACCCCGCGCGCGTCGCCGCCAGCAGGACCAGATGGTTCGCCGTTTCACCCGGCGTCCCGCTCTTGACCCGCCGATCGCCCGGCGCCACGTACACCTCGCACCCGAGGATCGGATTGATGCCCCGTTTTCGCGCCTGATCGTGGAAGACAATCGACGAGAACATGTTCCCGTGCTCGGTAATCGCCAGCGCCGGCATCTCGAGCTGGACCGCGCGGTCGAGTAGCTCCTCGATGCGGCACGCGCCGTCGAGCAGGGAGTACTCGCTGTGCAAATGAAGATGGACGAAATCGGCCATCGCGTCCTGTCTGCGGTTCCTTCCTAGCAGCAACCGGCCGGAGGCCGGCTACTCCCACTCGATAGTGGACGGCGGTTTCGAGCTGATGTCGAAGACCACCCGGTTGATCCCCTTCACCTCGTTGACGATTCTCGACGAAATCGTGGCCAGTAGCTCATGCGGCAGCCGAGCCCAGTCCGCGGTCATGCCATCGCGGCTCTCGACCGCGCGGATCGCCGCGGTGTACTCGTAGGTGCGTGCATCCCCCATCACCCCGACGCTTTGAACGGGCAACAGCACCGCGAACGATTGCCACAGCCGGCGGTACCAGCCGGCCTTCTTCACTTCCTCGGCGACGATATGGTCGGCGCGGCGGACGAGATCGAGCCGAGAGTCGGTGACCTCGCCGAGAATGCGTACCGCCAGACCAGGCCCGGGGAACGGTTGCCGCCACACGAATTCGTCCTCGAGCCCGAGCTCCTGCCCGACGACGCGCACTTCATCCTTGAAAAGCAGTCTGAGCGGTTCGACCAGCTTGAACCGCATCCTGTCTGGCAGGCCGCCCACGTTGTGATGGCTCTTGATCACGTGCGACGGGCCGATGACCGACACGCTTTCGATGACGTCGGGATACAGCGTCCCCTGCGCCAGAAAATCGAAGTCGCCCAGCTTCCGGGCTTCCTCTTCGAACACGTCGATGAAGGTGGCGCCGATGATCTTGCGCTTCTG
>Ga0114129_10005596_pt1 | contig 17780 bp, 15 predicted proteins | sample RhiMetdeltSRZDD1_FD_80071 | JGI IMG/M metagenome (GOLD analysis project Ga0114129, IMG submission 80071) | Populus rhizosphere microbial communities from Tennessee, USA - Rhizosphere MetaG P. deltoides SRZDD1 (version 2) (version 2) | ecosystem: Host-associated > Plants > Roots > Rhizosphere >...
CATGCCGCGCAAGATGGAGGCGTCGCTCCACCAGGCTTCGGCCTCGCGGTAGGCATGCGCGATCGGGGCGAACGGCCACTCGTGCCATGCGGGGTCGGCAAAGCGCGCGTCGCCTTCGATGTTGGCGACGCAGCCGCCGGCCAGACACTCGCTGAACCACTGCTGGGCGCCGCGCTGCGCCGACAGCGCCAGCCGCGCGGCATTGGCCGGCTGCGTGACCATGTGCAGCGCCCAGTCGGTGTAGGCCAGCGACAGCGAGATGCGCGACAGCCCGCCCGAGAAGCGGGCCGCCACCGCGTGGAAGCCGCGATCGAACGCCTGGGCCGCGAGGCGCGCGCGCCCGTCGGCCTCGGCGACGCTGGCCCGCGGCGCGGCCGGTGGACGCGGCGTGGCTGCAGAGGTGGTCTTCATCAGCATGGGCGGCCTCCTCAAAGCGAGCGCGTGACGCTGACGAGCGCGCTGTCGCTCGCCTGACCCGCACCATCGACCGCGCGGGCGAAGAACTGCACGCTGGCGGCCGTGGTCGACGGCATCGTGGTGTCCCATTGGAACGGGCCGACGCCGTCGCTGCCCAGCCGCGTGGCGCTGCCGTCGCTCTCGAGGCGGTAGAAGATGACGAAGTCGACGCCGAAGTCGTCGCTGGCCGCAGCGGTCAGCCGGATCGGGTCGCCGGCGTGCGCGGTGTCGACGCTGGCCGCGAGGCTGACGCTGGGGAAGTCGTCGAAGTCGCCACAGCAGCCAAAGCCGACGCTGATGCCACCGCCGCAGCTGGCGACGAGGCCGAGCGCGGCCAACGCCACCGTCCACGCGGCGGCGCGGCGCACGAGCGCGCGGCGCACAGCCATGCGGCGATGGTACGCCCAAGCGCTACAGTCGCGCCATGCTCGCCTATCGACACGCCTTCCACGCCGGCAACCATGCCGACGTGTTCAAGCACCTGGTGCTCGCCCAGGTGCTGCGCCGCATGGGCGAGAAAGACAAGCCCTACAGCTACATCGACACCCATGCCGGCGCCGGCGGCTATTCGCTCGAGGGCCGCTACGCCCACAAGCGCAACGAGTTCGAGGAAGGCATCGCGCGGCTGTGGAACCGCGGCGACCTGCCCGAGGCGCTGGCCGACTACGTGGCGCTGGTGCGTGCCTTCAACGGCGGCGAGGGGCTGAAGCAGTACCCGGGGTCGCCCGCCTTCGCGCAGATGCTGGGCCGCGGCGACGACCGCCTGCGCCTGTACGAGCTGCACCCCACCGACCACCGCATCCTGCAGGCCTACCTCGGCCACCACCCGAACACGCAGGTCACGCAGGGGGACGGCTTCGCGGCGCTGAAGGGCGAGCTGCCGCCGCCGTCACGGCGCGGCGTGCTGCTGATCGACCCGTCGTACGAGCTGAAGACCGACTACGTGAAGGTGCTCGCCGCCGTGCGCGAGGCGCTGACGCGCTTTGCCGAGTGCGTGATCCTGGTGTGGATCCCGCAGCTGCAGCTGGTGGAAAGCGCGCAGCTGCCGCACCGCCTGCAGGCCGCGGCCGATGCGCAGGCGCCGCGCGGCTGGCTGCACGCGCGCCTCACGGTGCGCCAGGCCGACGAGCGCGGCTTCGGGCTCCTGGGCAGCAGCATGTTCGTCATCAACCCTCCGTGGACCTTGCACGACACGCTGCAGCAAACGCTGCCGTATCTGGTGGACGTGCTCGGCCAATACGACGGCGCGAATTTCCTGCTGGAGCAGCGGGCCACATGACGCAGGCGCTTCAGGGCCTCAAGGTCCTCGAATTGGGCCAGCTGATCGCCGGCCCGTTCGCCGGCAAGACGCTGGCCGACTTCGGCGCCGACGTGATCAAGGTCGAGCCGCCGGGCGAGGGCGACCCCTTGCGCAAGTGGCGGCTGCTGCACGACGGCACCAGCGTGTGGTGGCAGGTGCAGAGCCGCAACAAGAAGAGCGTCGCGCTCGATCTGCGCAGCGACGAAGGCCGTGCCGCGGTGCGCGCGCTGGCCGCCGAGGCCGATGTGTTGATCGAGAACTTCAAGCCCGGCACCCTGGAGAAGTGGGGCCTCGGCTACGAGCGCTTGAGCGCCGCGAATCCCGGGCTGATCATGCTGCGCATCAGCGGCTACGGGCAGAGCGGCCCGTACAAGGACCTTCCCGGCTTCGCGGTCGTTGCCGAGGCGATGGGCGGCTTGCGCCACCTCACCGGCGAGCCGGGCCGCGTGCCGGTGCGCTGCGGCGTGAGCATCGGCGACACCCTGGCCGCGCTGCACGGCGTGATCGGCGTGCTGCTGGCGCTGCAGGCGCGCGCCAGGACCGGTCGCGGGCAGGTGGTCGACGTGGCCTTGTACGAAGCCGTCTTCAACTGCATGGAAAGCCTGCTGCCCGAATACAGCGCATTCGGCACGGTGCGCCAGCCCGCGGGCTCGGCGCTGCCGGGCATCGCGCCGTCGAACGCCTACCGCTGTGCCGACGGCCAGGTGGTGATCGGCGGCAATGGCGATTCGATCTTCAAGCGGCTGATGCAGGCCATCGGCCGCGGCGATCTGGCCGAGGACCCGGGCCTCGCGGACAACGCGCTGCGCGTGCGGCGCGTCGACGAGATCGATGCGGCGATCACCACATGGACGGTGCAGCGGCCGGTCGCGGAGGTGGTCGGCGCGCTGCAGGCGGCGAGCGTGCCAGTCGGCCGCATCTACACAGTGGCCGACATCGCCGCCGACCCGCACTACCGCGCGCGCGGCATGATCCAGCGCATCACGTCGGCCGATGGCTTGGCGCTCGACGTGCCCGGCGTCGTGCCGGTGTTGAGCGATACGCCCGGTGCCATCCGCCGCCGCGCGCCCCGGCTCGGCGAAGACAACGGTCAGGGCTTCGACGCCGCATGAGGCTCAGCCGCGCCGCAGCCGTGCGCGTGCTGCCGTTTGCCCTTTTCATGGTGCTGCTCGCCGTGCGCGGCGCCGCGCCGCTCGACGGCAGCTGGGGCTTCGATCCGCGCTGGATGTACGCGCTGACGGTGCTCGCCGTCGGCGCGCTGATGTGGCGCTGGCGGCGCGAGTACGGCGAGCTGTCGCAGCAACTGGCGCCCGATGCGCGCGAGCTACTGCTGGCGGCGGGCGTCGGCGTCGTGGTGTTCGCGCTGTGGATCACGCTCGACGCGCCGTGGATGCGCCTGGGCGAGCCGGTGGCGAAATTCATCCCCGTCGGCGGCAACGGTGAGCTGCTGTGGCCGCGCATCGCCGCGCGCTGGGTCGGCGCCGCGCTGCTGGTGCCGCTGATGGAGGAGCTATTCTGGCGCTCCTTCGTGATGCGCTGGATCGACAGCGCGCGCTTCGAGGCGGTCGATCCGCGGCAGGCCAGCGCGAAGGCCGTCGTGCTCAGTACGTTCCTCTTCATGCTGGCGCACACGCTGTGGCTGGCGGCCATTTTCGCCGGCCTGGCCTATGCGTGGCTGTATCGGCGCACCGGACGGCTGTGGGTGCCGGTGGTCGCGCATGCGGTGACCAACGGTGTGCTCGGCGCGTGGGTGATCGCCACGGGGCAGTGGGCGTACTGGTAGGCGGCCCCGAGCGCCGGGCCGCCCCAAGCCGGGGACGACCCCCACGGGGGGTGCCCGCGGTATCCCGCGGGCGGGGGCTCACAGGTCGCGCTTGAGATCGCGGAACACTGAAAAGAGCCACGAGCGCATGCCGACGACGATGGTGTAGGGCCGCTTGTGTTCCGGCGGCAGCTTCTGGTCGGCCACATGCTGTTGCGCGAAGTCCTGCGCGATGCGCGCCAGCCGCTGGTTGAACGACTCCGCCAGCCCGCGGCCGATCTGGCCGTGCACCAGCGACAGCATCTCGCCGTCGCCGTCGAAGCCACCGGAGAAATAGTCGCCTACCACGTGCTCGCGGAAGTAGCGCATTACCGGGCCGTTGGGCCGCCAGCGCACTGTCTTGGCCACGCGCAGCCGATAGCGATTCAGCGGCCGCAGCTCGATGATGCCGAGCCGGTCCAGCTTGGCCAGGCACTTCACGGTCTCCGCCTCGCTGATCGTGTAGCTGGAAACGATCTGCTCGAAGCTCCACTGGCTCAGGCAGCAGATAGCCACCAGCAGCAGCTTGCGATCGGCCACCACGGCGCGCTCCTGCTCTTGCGTCAGCTCGCGGCGCAAGGGCTGCGCATCGGCAACGCGGCGCGCCAGCTCGGCGAAGTCGGTCTTCAGCACGCGCGCGATCTCGTCGATGCGCGTCAGCGGCATGTCGCCCTTGGCAAACATGCGCTTGATGCTCGACTCCGCCATCTTCAGCTCGCGCGCCAGGTCGGCATAAGTCAGGCCGGCAGACTTCAGCTCGGCCTTCAAGGTGGCGATCAAGGCGGCGGTGCTGCTCATGCCGCGAAAGTATCGCATTGCGATACCCGCTGGCCGAATCGATGGAGCGACGTCCCTTCTCGTTGACCTCGCGACCGGCCATGACCAACATGGCCGCCCAACGAAGAGGAGGACCGCACGATGAATCGTCGCCACGCGCTGTGCTGCACCGCCGCCCTCGGCGCCGGCCTGTTCACAAGCCTCGGATTGCAAGCCCGCCCTTGGCGCAACCCGTGTCGCGGTGCGCTGCCGGCACAGTGGGTGCAGCACCCGCTGGTGCAGCAAGCCTTCGACGGCATCGATGCGCGCGCACTGTGGGACGTGCACGTGCATCTGCTCGGCACCGGCGATTCCGGCTCGGGCTGCACGGTGCATGCGAGCATGCAGCAGTGGTGGCATCCGGCCGAAGTGATTCGCCGCGCGGCCATCCTCAATGCGGCATGCGTAGCGCCTGATGCGGTATCGGTCGATGCGGCCTACGTGGCGCGCTTGCGGGCATTGACGCGCGACTTCCCTGCCGGAGCGCGCTGGCTGCTGTTCGGTTTCGAGCAGGCTTGCGACGACGGCGGACAGCCGGCACCCGATTGGACGACGTTCCACGTGCCCAACGACTACGCGGCGCAGGTGGCCGACGCCAACGCCGAGCGCTTCAGCTGGGTGGCTTCGGTGCATCCCTATCGGGACGACGCGTCGCAGCGCTTGGATGCCGCGCTCGCCCGCGGCGCGCTGGCCGTCAAGTGGCTGCCCAGTGCGATGAACATCGATCTGCGCGATGCCCGCTGCCGGTCATTCTACGAGCGGCTCCGCGAGCATCGCGTGCCGCTCATCGTGCACTGCGGCGAGGAGAAGGCCGTGCCCGGTGCCGCGCGCGAGGACTATGGCAACCCGCTTCGCGTGCGGGCTGCTTTGGAGGCCGGCGTGCGCGTCATCGTCGCGCATGCCGCATCGCTCGGCGCGGCCCGGGACCTGGACCGCCGTTCGCAGCCGAGGCGCCCGGCCTTCGAACTGTGGGCGCGCATGATGGACGAGCCCGCCTGGCGCGAGCTGCTGTACGCCGACATCTCGGCCGTCTTTCAGATCAATCGGCGTGCGGCGGTGTGGCACACGTTGCTGCGACGCGAGGACTGGCACGACCGCCTGCTGCATGGCTCCGACCATCCGCTGCCCGGTGTGATGCCCTTGTACAACCCGCAGAAGCTGGCCGCCGAAGGCTTGCTCGACGATGCGGCGGTGGCGCCGCTGCGGGCCATCCGCGAGCACAATCCGCTGCTGTTCGATTTCGTGCTCAAGCGCAGCGTGAAGTGCGGCACCGCCCGCCTGCACCCGTTGGTATTCGACACGAGGCGCCTGTGGGCCGGCGCCGGCTACAGTGCTTGATCGAAGGAGGATGGCACGATGACCCCGACCCCGCACGCAGAGCATCCCAACCAGTTCGCGCTGCTGAGCCAGCGCCGCTTCGCACCCTTCTTCTGGACTCAGTTCCTCGGCGCGGCGAACGACAACCTGTTCAAGTTCGCCTTCACGGTGCTGGTCACCTACCAGCTGCAGGTGGACTGGCTGCCGCCGGCGATGGCGGGGCTGGTGATCGGTGCCCTTTTCATCCTGCCCTTCCTGCTCTTCTCGGCCACCAGCGGGCAGCTGGCCGACAAGCACGACAAGGCAACGCTGATCCGCTTCGTCAAGTGGCTGGAGGTGGCGATCATGGTCGCGGCCGCGATCGGCTTCGCCATGCACAACGTCTTCGTGCTGCTCGCCTGCGTGTTCCTCATGGGGCTGCACTCCACGCTGTTCGGCCCGGTGAAGTACGCCTACCTGCCGCAGCACCTGAACGAGCGCGAGCTCACCGGCGGCAACGGCATGGTCGAGATGGGCACCTTCGTCGCGATCCTGCTCGGCAACGTGGCGGGTGGCCTGTTGATCGCGCTGCCCGAGGTCGGCTCGCGCATCGTCGGCTGGGCCTGCATCGGCGTGGCGCTGCTCGGCCGCACCACCGCGCAATTCGTGCCGCGCTCGCCGTCGACCGACCCGCACTTGCGCATCAACTGGAACCCGGTGAGCGAGACGCTGCGCAATCTGAAGCTCGCGCACGAGAACATCGTCGTCTTCCGCTCGCTGCTCGGCATCTCGTGGATGTGGTTCTTCGGCGCGGTGTTCCTGAGCCAGTTCCCGTCGTTCGCCAAGGAGGTGCTGCACGGCGACGAGCATGTCGCGTCGCTGCTGCTGGTGGTGTTCTCGATCGGCATCGGCATCGGGTCGCTGTTGTGCGAGGTGCTGTCCAAGCGCCATGTGGAGATCGGCCTGGTGCCGCTGGGTGCCATCGGCATGAGCGTGTTTGCGATCGACCTGTACTTCGCGTCGCGCGGGCTGCCGCCTTCCGCGGTGATGGGCCTCGGCGCCTTCCTGGCGCAGACGGCCCACTGGCGCGTGATGCTGGACCTCGCGCTGCTGTCGCTGTTCGCGGGCCTGTACAGCGTGCCGATGTATGCGCTGATCCAGCTGCGTGCGCAGCCGTCGCATCGCGCGCGCATCATCGCGGCGAACAACATCCTCAATGCGCTGTTCATGATCGCCAGCAGCGTGATCGCCGGTGTGATGCTCAAGGCCGGCTTTACGGTGCCGCAGGTCTTCCTCGCCACCGGCATTGCCAACGCGCTGGTCGCGCTCTACATCTTCCTCCTCGTGCCCGAGTACCTGCTGCGCTTCGTCGCCTTCATCGCGTCGCGCTGCGTCTACCGCTTCAAGGTGCGCGGCGACGAGAACATCCCGGCGCAAGGCGCGGCGATCCTCGTGTGCAACCACGTCAGCTTCATCGATGCGGTGCTGCTGATGGCCGCGAGCCCGAGGCCGATCCGCTTCATCATGGATCACAAGATTTTCGCGGTCCCCGTGCTGGGCACCCTGTTCCGGCTCGGCAAGGCGATCCCCATCGCGCCGCAGAAGGACGACCCCGTGACCTACGAGCGCGCGTTCGCGCAGGCGCGGCAAGTGCTCGACGATGGCGACCTGCTGTGCATCTTCCCCGAGGGCGGCATCACCAAGGACGGCGAGCTGCAGCCCTTCAAGGGCGGCATCATGAAGATCCTCGAGACGCACCCGGTGCCGGTGGTGCCGCTGGCGCTGCAGAACCTGTGGGGCTCGTTCTTCTCGCGCGTGGAGCGCGGCACCGCGATGGTCAAGCCCTTCCGCCGCGGGCTGTTCAGCCGCGTCGGGTTGGTGGCCGGCGAGCCGGTGGCGGCGCCGCAAGTCAGCCCCGAGGGCCTGCGCGAGCGCGTGGGCGCGCTACTGGCCGCCGGTTGAATCGAAGGCGCGGCGCCATGCGCGAAGGCGCCGCTTCACGGCAGCCTTGATCGCGCGCCCGGCGCGCCACGCGGCGGAGGCGCGCACATGCGCGAGCACCACTTCCTTCCACGCCGTCCAGCGCGTGTACCAGCGCTCGAACCATGCGAGGCGCATCAGCGCCGGCTTGGTGAGCATGAACAGGCGCGCGACCACCGCGGTGCCGACGATCTTCGCAATGACGATCACCGCCACGCCGAGCAGCGCATGGCCGCGGCCGATGATCCACAGCGCGAGCAGCTTGATCGGCAGCAGCAGCAGAGCGGGCACGAAGAACACCGCGAGCGCCGCATAGGACGGCAGCCGCGCCACGCGCCGCTCGAGCCAACTGATCAGTGGCAGCTTCGCCAGCAGCCCGACCAGCCGCGCCAGCGGCTCCCAGCCCCATTCCTCGAACAGGATGACGAGCGCCAGCAGCCAGGTGCCGATGGCCTTCAAAGCGCGCAGCAGCCAGCGGATCACGGTCAGACTCCACGCGCCCGGTCGGCGAGGAACTGCTGCTGGAACGCGGCGAAGCGGTCTTCATCGAGCGCCTGGCGAACTTCCCGCATCAGGTTCAGGTAGTAGTGCAGGTTGTGGATGCTGGTGAGCATGGGCCCCAGCATCTCGCCGCAACGGTCGAGGTGATGCAGATACGCGCGGCTGAAGTGGCCGCAGGTGTGGCAGCCGCAGGTGGGGTCGATCGGGGACTCGTCGGTCTTGTAGCGCGCGTTGCGCAGGCGCAGGTCGCCGAAGCGCGTGAACAGGTGCCCGTTGCGTGCATTGCGCGTGGGCATCACGCAATCGAACAGGTCGACGCCATTGGCCACGGCATTGACCAGGTCCTCCGGCGTGCCCACGCCCATCAGGTAGCGCGGCTTGTTCGCCGGCAGCCGATGCGGGGTGTGCGCGACGATGCGCCGCATCTCCTCCTTCGGCTCGCCGACGCTGACACCGCCGATCGCGTAGCCCGGCAGATTCAACTCCACCAAGCTGCCGAGCGACGCCTCGCGCAGGTGCTCGTACATGCCGCCCTGCACGATGCCGAACAGCGCATTGGGGTTCTGCAGCTTCTGGAACTCGGCCACGCAGCGCCGCGCCCAGCGCAGGCTCAACTCCATCGACGAGCGCGCCTCGGTCTCGGTGGTGATGTGACCCTTGGTCTCGTAGGGCGTGCACTCGTCGAACTGCATCACGATGTCGGAGTTGAGCACCGTCTGGATCTGCATGCTCACCTCGGGCGTGAGGAAGAGCTTGTCGCCGTTGACCGGCGATGCGAACCTCACGCCCTCCTCGCTGATCTTGCGCATCTCACCCAGGCTCCACACCTGGAAGCCGCCGCTATCAGTGAGGATGGGCTTGTGCCAGGCCTCGAAGCGGTGCAGGCCGCCGAACTGCTGGATCACTTCCAGCCCCGGGCGCAGCCACAGGTGGAAGGTGTTGCCGAGGATGATCTGCGCGCCCATCGCGTCGAGCGACGCCGGCATCACGCCCTTGACGGTGCCGTAGGTACCCACCGGCATGAAGATCGGCGTCTCGATCACGCCGTGGTTGAGGGTCAGGCGGCCGCGGCGCGCGTGGCCGTCGGTCTTCAGCAAATCGAACTGCAGCATGCGGGGGATTGTCTCAGCAGGGCCGCATGACCAGCTCCCGGTCGCCGGCAAGCCGGCGACAGCGCCCGGCGCTGCATACGCTGTACCCGGCCACGTGCGTCGAGTTGGCAAGTCGCACCTGCGGCAGCGTCGGCAGCGCCGGCGTGAAGTGCCACCACGTGCCGTCGAAGCGTGCATCGCGCGGCACGTCGATGCCCGCGCCACCGCCTTGCGTGCGCACTTCGACGAGCACCAGCGCATCACCACGCACCCGGTAGTCCTCCTCGATGCGAAAGTGCTCGACGCTGTGCTGCCATGCGAGTGTCAGTGGCGCCGGCACGCGCAGCAGCACGGAGGACGACAGCGCCAGCGCGAAGCAGATGTCCATCAGGGCAACAAGCCGACCTCGCGGAAATAGCGCTCCGCGCCCGGATGCAGCGCGATCGGCCGGCTCATCAACCCGCGTTCGCGCGCGATGTCGCCGGCCGCCACATGCGACGCACGCAGCCGCGGCAGCTGCGCATACAGCGCCTTCAGCGCATCGTGCACCAGAGCTTCGGGCACTTCGCTGTGCGTGACGAGGAAGTTCACCAGCACCGCGGTCGGTACGTCCTTCGTCTGGCCCGGGTAGGTGCCGGCGGGGATCACGCCGGCGGCCATCACACGGTCGGTGCGCGCCACCACCTCCGGGCCGATCGGCACGATGTCCACCGGCACCACGGCCGCCAGATCGCTGACCACCTTGACGCCGAGGCCGGCGGAGACGATGGCCGCGTCGAGCTGCCCATCGCGCATCAGCACGACGGAGTCGTTGTAGGGCACGTAGTCCACGCGGCGCAGGTCGGCGTAGCTCATGCCCGCCGCGCCGAGCAGCACACGGGCATTCAACTCATTGCCGCTGCGCGACGCGCCGACCGACACGCGCTTGCCCTTCAGGTCGTGCAGCGAGCGGATCTTCGCGCTCTTCAGCGCCACCACGTGGAGGTAGTTGGGGAACAGCGCCGCCACCATGCGCAGCTTGTCGCGCGAGCTGGGGAAGCCGGCCTCGGCGTTGCCCTTGACGGCAGCGGACATCACATCGCCCTGGCCCAGCGCGAAGGTGCCGCGCCGCTGCTGCAGCAGGTTGAAGTTCTCCACCGAGGCCTGCGTCGAGCGCACCTCGACATGCACGCCGGGCAGCGCACGCTCCCAGATGCTCGCCAGCGCGAGGCCCATCGGGTAGTACACGCCGCCGGTGTTGCCGGTGAGCAGCACGACCTCGGTGTCCGCGGCACTCGACCGGCCGAGCGCAGCGATGCACAGGATGGCCGCCAACAGCACGCGCATGTGGTTGACCCCGTGTTCTTCGAGGAGGCATTAGGTTACGCTGCAAAGCGCCCGCCTCACAAGCGTGCCCTGAGGTATCGAAGGGGCCATCATGCTGTCGCGCCTGTCGATCAAGCTCAAGGTGCTCGTCGCCCCGCTGATCGTGATGCTGCTGTGCGTCGCCGTCTCGGCGTGGTCGATCGGGCTGCTGCGCGCGCAGGGCGCCGCGTTCCGCGATGTCGTCGGCGGCGCGTTCGACACCGCCACGACCACCAGCCGCGCGTCGCTCGCAGTGGCCGCCATCCACTCCGACGTGCTGCGCCACATCGACCTGCTCGGCACGGGGCAGGACAGCGCGGCGATGCAGGAGCTGCGCGAGCGGCTGCCCGAGCGCTTCGACGCGATCGAGGCGATGCTGCAGAGCATCGAGACCAACGCGTACACAGTCGACGCCGACCTGCTGCACGCGACCTCGGAGTTCCTCGCCATCTACCGCATCGTCGCCACCCGCATCACGCAGATGGAGACGCTGAATCCGACGCTGGTCTCGAGCCTGCTCGCACACTACAGCCAGCTCACCCGCTACCTCGGCGAGCTGGCCGACATCAGCATCCGCGCCGCGAAGGACAAGCAACGGCGCACCGAGACGCTGGTCACGCGCTCGGTCAACCTGCTGCTGCTGGCCGTGCTGGCGAGTCTCGGTGCCGGGCTCGCGGTCACCTGGGTCATCGGCCGCGCGATCTCGGCGCCGCTGACCGAGATCACCGGCGTGATGTCGCGCCTGGCGCAGGGCGCCTACGACATCCGCGTGCCGGCCATGGAGCGCCGCGACGAGGTCGGCGCCATGGCGCAGGCGGTGGAGGTGTTCCGCCAGGCGAGCCTGCGTCTGCACGAGCACGAGGTGGAGCTGGCGCAGATGGTCGAGCACCTGGCGGTGGCGCGCGACGAGTCCGCCGAAGCGAGCCGCGCGAAGAGTGACTTCCTCGCCAGCATGAGCCACGAGCTGCGCACGCCGCTGAACGCCATCCTCGGCTATGCGCAGATCCTGCAGTGGGACGAGAGCCTGAAGGACAAGCAGGCCAAGGGCCTGAAGACCATCGAGCAGGCCGGCCAGCACCTGCTGGCGCTGATCGACGAGATCCTCGATCTGGCGAAGATCGAAGCGGGGCATATCGAGCTGACGGCAACCCCGGTCGAGCTGGCGTCGTTCCTGCAGGCCATCGCCGCCATCATCCGCGTGCGCGTCGAGCAGAAGGGCGTTGCCTTCGTCGACGACGTCGACGGCGTGCCCGACGCGGTGATGGCCGACGAGCGCCGCCTGCGCCAGGTGCTGCTGAACCTGCTGGGCAATGCCGCGAAGTTCACCGACCGGGGCGAGGTGCGCCTCACGGTGCGCCAGCTGCGCGAGGACGGCGGCCGCGTGACGCTGCGCTTCGAGGTGCGCGACTCGGGCATCGGCATCGCCGAGAGTGACCTGAAGGCGCTGTTCCAGCCCTTCCAGCAGGTGGGCGACCGGCAGCGGCGGCGCGGTGGCACCGGACTCGGCCTCGCGATCAGCCGCCAGCTCGTGCGCCACATGGGCGGCGACATCGCGGTGCAGAGCACGCCCGGCCAGGGCAGCGCCTTCTCGTTCGAGCTCACGCTGCCCCTCGTGCGCCACGAGGCGGCGCCGGCACCGGAACGCGTCGTCACCGGCTACGAAGGCGAGCGCAAGACGGTGCTGGTGGTCGACGACGTGTCGCAGAACCGCGAGCTGCTCACCGACATGCTCAAGCCGCTGGGTTTCGTCACCGTCGAGGCGCAGGACGGGCAGGAGGGCCTGGAGCGCGCACAGGCGCTGCTGCCCGACCTGATCCTGATGGACAACGTGATGCCGGTGATGGACGGCCTGGAAGCGACGCGGCGGCTGCGTGCGCTGCCGGCGCTGAAGCATGTGCCAGTGATCGCGATCTCCGCCAGTGCCGCGGCCGATGGCAAGGAGCGCGCCCTGGAATCCGGCGCCAACGCGTTCCTCACCAAGCCGTTTCGCGCGAACCAGCTTCTCGCATTGATGGAACAGCATCTAGGATTGCGCTTCCGCACCCGCTGAGGAGGAAGCGCATGAGGAAGCTCGTTCCGCTGTTCGCCGTTGCCGCGGCCGCGCTCGCGGCCTGTGCCACGCCGCCCGCCCCCGCGCCGATGCAGCGCGTGCAGCACCTGGTGGTGATCTACGCCGAGAACCACAGCTTCGACAACCTCTACGGCTTGTTCCCGGGCGCCGACGGCGTGGCCAACGCGACGCCCGAGCAGCGCACGCAGCTCGACCACGACGGCATGCCGTTGAAGGAGCTGATCGTCTTCGGCCCCGACGGCCAACCCGACGCGCGCTTCCCGCGCATGCCCAACGCGCCGTTCCGCATCGATGCGCCGCCAATGAGCAAGCGGCTCGACGAGATCGTGCCGAGCCCGATCCACGCGTTCTTCCACAACCAGGAGCAGATCAACGGCGGCAAGAACAACCTGTTCGCCGCGATGTCGCAGGTCGGCGGCTGGACCATGGGCTACTACGACGGCTCGTCGTTCCAGCTCTGGCAATGGGCGAAGGAGTACACGCTGGCCGACCGCTTCTTCATGGGCGCGTTCGGCGGTTCCTACCTCAACCACCAGTACCTGATCTGCGCCTGCGCGCCGCAGCATGCCGAAGCCCCGGCGGCCATGCGCGTGCGGCTCGATGCCGCGGGCAAGCTGGAGAAGAAGCCCGGCTCGCCGTCGGCCAACCAGGCCGCGGTGCAGGTCTTCAGCGCCGGCGGCGGGCAGGTGACGCCCGACGGCTGGTCGGTCAACACCTCGCAGCCGCCGTACCAGCCGAGCGGCGTGCCGCCGGCCGAGGGCGGCTCGCTCGAGCTGGCCGACCGCCAAGGCATGCCCGCCGCGGGTCAGCCGGTGCCGCCGCAGACGGCGAAGACGATCGGCGACACGCTCAGCGCCAAGGGCATCTCGTGGGCCTGGTACGCCGGCGGCTGGAATGCCGCGCTGGCTGACGGCAAGCAGCCGGCGAACGTGAAGCGCAAGGTCATCTACACGCGCGACGAAGGCAGCCCGAACTTCCAGCCGCACCACCAGCCGTTCAACTACTACGCACGCTTCGCGCCGGGCACGGCCGACCGCGCGGAGCACCTGAAGGACGGCGACGACTTCGTGCGCGACATCGAGGCCGGCAAGTTGCCCGCGGTGAGCTTCTACAAGCCGGCCGGCCGCTACACGCAGCACCCCTCGTACACCGACCTGCAAAGCGGCGACCGCCACATGGCCGAGCTGCTGGCCAAGCTGCGCGCCAGCCCGCAGTGGAAGGACACGCTGATCGTGCTCACCTACGACGAGAACGGCGGCTACTGGGACCATGTGCCGCCGCCCGCCGGCGCCGGCTTGAGCGACCGCTTCGGCCCGGGCACGCGCATCCCGGCGATCTTCATCGGCCCGATGGTCAAGCGCGGCCATGTCGACCACACCAGCTACGACACCACGTCGATCCTGAAATTCATCACCGAGCGCTGGGCGCTGGAGCCGCTGCGCGGCGTGCGCGAGAAGACGGGCAATCTGGCGGGCGCACTGCAGTAGTCGCCGCTATTGCCGAGCGCGGTCCAGCAGCATCGCGTCGCCATAGCTGAAGAATCGGTAGCGCTGCGCCACCGCGTGCGTGTACAGCGCGCGCATGCGCTCGTGGCCCGCGAAGGCGCTCACGAGCATCAGCAGCGTGCTCTTGGGCAGGTGGAAGTTGGTGACGAGGCGGTCGACGACGCGAAAGCGAAAGCCCGGCGTGATGAAGATGTCGGTCTCGCGCGCGCCGGGCTGCAGCGCGCCGTCGCGCGCGGCCGACTCCAGCGCGCGCAGTGTGGTGGTGCCGACGGCGACGATGCGCCCGCCCGCGGCGCGCGTGGCCTCGATCGCGTCGACGGTGGCCGCGGGCACGTCGAACCACTCGCTGTGCATGCGGTGCTCGCTGAGCTTCTCCACGCGCACCGGCTGGAAGGTGCCGGCACCGACGTGCAGGGTGACGCTCGCGCTGCGCACGCCGCGCTCGCGCAAGGCGGCCAGCAGCGGCTCATCGAAATGCAGCGCCGCGGTCGGCGCGGCCACCGCGCCGGGCGCGCGCGCGAACACCGTCTGGTAGCGGCGCTCGTCGTCGGCCTCGTCGGCATGCGTGATGTAGGGCGGCAGCGGCACGTGGCCGTGGCGCGCGAGCAGCGCGAATGGGTCCGCAGGAAAGCGCAGGTGGAAGAGCTCGTTGTCCGGCCCGCAGCGGCCGAGCACCTCGGCGTCGAAGGCATCGGCGAAGCGCACGCTCGCGCCCGGCTTCGGCGACTTGCTGGCGCGCAGGTGCGCCCACACCTCGGTGCTGCCCGGCAGCACGCGCTCGACCAGCGCCTCGACGGCGCCGCCGGTGGCCTTGGCGCCGAAGAGGCGCGCCTTGATCACCTGCGTGTCGTTGAACACCAGCAGATCGCCCGGCACGAGCAGCGACGGCAGGTCGCGGAACACGCGATCGACGGGCGGCTCGACGGTGCCGTCGAGCAGCCGCGAGGCGCTGCGCTCGGGCGCGGGATGCTGGGCGATGAGTTCGGGAGGCAGAGCGAAGTCGAAGTCGCTCAAGGTGTAAGAGGTGGCGGGCATGGCATGCAGGCTTCACCGGCCTGAAGAAGGAGCAGGCAGAATTGTTCCATGCCCGAGGCCGCCGCCGTCAGCGACAACCCCGCGACCGCTTCCCCGCCCCCGAAGCCGAAATCGGCGCCGCAACGCGCGATGGAAAAGCTCGGCCTCGTGCGCGACATCGATCTCGCGCTGCACCTGCCGCTGCGCTATGAAGACGAGACACGGCTCGTGCGCATCGCCGACGCGCGCGAAGGTGACACCGTGCAGGTCGAAGGCGTGGTCAGCGACAGCCGCGTCGAGTTCCGCCCGCGCCGCCAACTCGTCGTGCGCCTCTCTGACGACAGCGACGAGATGGTGCTGCGCTTTCTCAACTTCTATCCGTCGCACCAGAAGACGCTGGCCGTGGGCGCGCGCGTGCGCGTGCGCGGCGAGCTGCGCGGCGGCTTTCTCGGGCGCGAGATGGTGCACCCGTCGTTCAAGGCGGTGGACGACGGCGCGCCGCTGGCCGCCGCGCTGACGCCGGTGTACCCGACCAGCGCGCAACTGCCGCAGGCCTACCTGCGCAAGGCCGTGGCGTCGGCGCTCGCGCGAGCGCCGCTCGACGAAGTACTGCCGGCCGACATGCTGCCGCCCGGGCTGCCGCCGCTGCGCGATGCGCTGCTGTTCCTGCACCACCCGGCGCCGCAGCTGAGCCTCGCGCAACTGGCCGACCACAGCCACCCGGCGTGGCAGCGGCTGAAGTTCGAGGAGCTGCTCGCTCAGCAGCTCTCGCAGGCGCAGGCGCAGCGCGAGCGTGCGCTGCTGAAGGCGCCGCTGCTGTGGGGCCGGCCGGGCGGCCTGCACGAGAAGCTGCTCGCGGCCTTGCCGTTCCAATTGACGCGCGCGCAGCAGCGCGTGGCCGAGGAGATCGCGAAGGACCTGGCGCGCGCGCAACCGATGCATCGGCTGCTGCAGGGTGACGTCGGCTCGGGCAAGACGGTGGTGGCCGCGCTCGCCGCCGCGGTGACCATCGACGCCGGCTGGCAATGCGCGCTGATGGCGCCGACCGAGATCCTCGCCGAGCAGCATTTCAGGAAGCTCGTGCACTGGCTGGAGCCCTTGGGCATCGGCGTCGCGTGGCTCACCGGCAGCCGCAAGGGCAAGGCCCGCACGCAGATGGTCGAGCGCGTGGCGTCGGGCGAGGCGGCGCTGGTGGTCGGCACGCATGCGGTGATCCAGCACGACGTGCGCTTCGCGAAGCTGGGCCTGGCCATCGTCGACGAGCAGCATCGCTTCGGCGTTGCGCAGCGGCTCGCGCTGCGGCGCAAGCTGGCCGAGCAGGGCCTCGAGCCGCATCTCTTGATGATGTCGGCCACGCCGATCCCGCGCACCTTGGCGATGAGCTACTTCGCCGACCTCGACGTGAGCACGATCGACGAGCTGCCGCCGGGGCGCACCTCGGTCGTCACCAAGGTGTTCGCCGACGGCCGGCGCGACGAGGTGATCGCGCGCATCCGCGACGAGGTGCAGCGCGGCCGCCAGGTCTACTGGGTGTGCCCGCTGATCGAAGAGAGCGAGACGCTCGATCTGCAGAACGCCACCGAGACGCATGCGCAGCTCAGCGAGGCGCTGCCGGGCCAAATGGTCGGTCTGCTGCACGGGCGCATGCCGCCGGCGGAGAAGGCCGCGGTGATGTCGCTGTTCGCCGGCGGGCAGATGAGCGTGCTGGTGTCGACCACGGTAATCGAAGTCGGCGTCGACGTGCCCAACGCGAGCCTGATGATCATCGAGCACGCCGAGCGCTTCGGGCTGTCGCAGCTGCACCAGCTGCGCGGCCGCGTCGGCCGCGGCGCGGTGGCGAGCGTGTGCGTGCTGCTCTACACGCCGCCGCTGTCCGACACGGGCAAGGCGCGGCTGCGCGCGGTGGCCGAAACCACCGACGGCTTCGAGATCGCGCGCCGCGATCTGGAGATCCGCGGCCCCGGCGAATTCATGGGCGCGCGCCAGTCGGGCGATGCGCTGCTGCGCTTCGCCGATCTCAACGAGGACAGCCGCCTGCTGCAGCACGCACGGCGCATCGCGCCCGTGCTGCTGGATCGCCACCCCGCTGCGGCGCGAGCACACGTGGCGCGCTGGCTCGGCGGCAAGACAGACTATCTGAAAGCCTGAATCGTTCGGCTTGCGCTATCCTCCGCGCAAGCCCATGACGCTCACCGAACTCCGCTACATCGTCGCCGTCGCGCGCGAGAGGCATTTCGGCCGCGCGGCGGAAGCCTGCTTCGTGTCGCAGCCCACGCTCAGCGTCGCGATCAAGAAGCTGGAAGAGGAGCTCGACGTCAAGCTGTTCGAGCGCGGCACCAACGAGGTGAGCGTCACGCCGCTGGGCGAGGCCATCGTGCGCCAGGCGCAGCAGGTGATCGAGCAGGCGGCGGCGATCAAGGAGATCGCGCAGCGCGGCAAGGACCCGCTGGCCGGTCCGCTGCGCCTGGGCATCATCTACACCATCGGCCCCTACCTGCTGCCGGAACTGGTGAAGCAGACCATCGAGCGTGTGCCACAGATGCCGCTGATGCTGCAGGAGAACTTCACCGTCAAGCTGCTGGACATGCTCCGCACCGGCGAGCTC
>Ga0114129_10005598_pt1 | contig 17776 bp, 17 predicted proteins | sample RhiMetdeltSRZDD1_FD_80071 | JGI IMG/M metagenome (GOLD analysis project Ga0114129, IMG submission 80071) | Populus rhizosphere microbial communities from Tennessee, USA - Rhizosphere MetaG P. deltoides SRZDD1 (version 2) (version 2) | ecosystem: Host-associated > Plants > Roots > Rhizosphere >...
CCACGTGAAGCACCAGCCGTTGCAGTGAAACATCGGCAGGGTCCAGAGGTACTTCGCGTCGAAGCTCATCTGCGACTCGAGCACCTCGCCCAGCGCGTTGACCCACGCGCCGCGATGCGAGTACATGACGCCCTTGGGCCGCCCCGTCGTGCCCGAGGTGTAGTTGATCGCGAGCATCTCTTCTTCGTCTTGGAGCCAGCTCTCGACCGGCTCTACCGAGCCGCCCGCGAGAAAGTCTTCGTACGGATCGCCGGGTGCGCCGGTGTCGTCCACGCGCACAACGCGAAGGCCGGCGAGCGGCAGCGGCTTCACCAGGGGCTCGAGCTCGGCGTCGACGAAGAGGAACTTCGCGCCGGAGTGGTCGAGGATGTAGCCGATCTCGTCCGAGCTGAGCCGCGTGTTGATCGCCACCAGCACGCCGCCCGCAGCGGGCACGCCGTAGTGCGCTTCGAGCATCGCGGGGATGTTGGGACACAGAAACGCGACGCGATCGTGCTTGGCGAGACCTGCGCCGCGCAGCGCCGAGACGAGCCGGTTCACGCGTTCCTCGAGCTGCCGGTACGTGTAGCGGCGCGAGCCGTGGACGACGGCAATCTTGTCGGGAAAGACGTACGCGCTCCGGGTGAGGAAGCTCACCGGCGAGAGCTCGGTGCGATAGACGTGGCGGAACTCGCTCATGGACGCTCCTTCGAACGGGCTTGCGCAAAGTTTACCCCAGGAGCACTTGCGCCGGGGTGCGCCGGCCGCTTACGCTCCCAGCGACCTCGCGATCATCGCGGCGCGCGCTCGGAGTCGTCGGATCACCCGGCGGCCAGGCGCGCCTCTAACTCAGGGAGGAGCGCATGAACGACGTATCGCGGCGGCAGTGGCTCGGCTCAGCGGCAACCCTCGGTGTCGCGGCGGCGCTGGCCGGAACGGCGACGGCCCAGGGCCGTCCCTCGGCGGAAGACCTGATCCGCACCGTGAAGGGCGCCAAGCTCTACGATCTCTCGTTCACATGGAACGAGCAGTCGCCGGTTCTGGGCCTCAACCCACCCTACTCGTTCGCGCTCAACCGGACCCACAAGATGACGCACGAGATCTTCGGCCAGGCGCCGGGCAGCCGCGTGTCGTGGGCGTCGGAGATCATGTACTTCAGCGGACAGCACGGCGCGCCGACGATCGACGCGATCGGTCACATCGGGCGTGATCTCAAGCTGCACGGCGGCGTCGACGCCGTGGCCGCAACGTCCACGCCCGGCGGTATCGGGAACAACCTCGGCATCGACAGCTTCCCCGCCGACCTCATGATCAATCGCGTGGTCTTCCTGGACGTGGCGCGGCAGCTCGGGGGCGGCCGGCCCGACCCGCTGGCGCCCGGCTTCGAGATCACCGGGGCGCATCTGGAGCAGACGTCGAAGGGGCAGGGCGTCGAGGTGCACAAGGGCGATTCGCTGCTGATCCGTACGGGCTGGGGACAGTACTTCGGCAAGGACAACGGCAAGTATCTGGGCGAGCAGTCGCCCGGACCGGGCCAGGACGCGGCACGCTGGATCATCGGCAAGGGCGTGCGGCTCGCCGGCGATGACACCGCGACGTTCGAGAAACGTCCGGCCGCCTACGGCAAGGAGCTCTTCAGCGTCCACATGATGCTGCTCGCGGACAATGGCATCTACATCGTGGAGAACGCGAATCTGGAGTCGCTCGGCGACGCCAAGGCGTACGTCGCGCTGCTGATCATGACGCCGCTGCGGATCCAGGGCGCCAGCGGCTCGCCGTTACGCGCGATCGCCATCGCGCCATAGAGTGACTCGGCGGGGGCCTCGACGGCCCCCTCCGATGCCTCACCAGGATTCGATTGCGCGGGCGAAGCCCGCGCACGAACGGGCGGGCTCACCGCGTGAAGATTAGGAACGCCGACACAAACGCGCGGCCGCGTCCTCGGTCGCGACGCGGACGATGTAGTCGACGAACGGTGGGAACGGGTCGAACCCCAGCACCGCCGGAGCGTTGGCGACGAAGTTGGACGTCGCGTTGACGTCGTAGAAGTAGACGCGACCGTCGTCACGGCCGACCAGATACTCGATGCCGCCGACGTCGATCGAGGCGCCGCGCGCCAGCGCGCGCGCTTGATCCACGACCTCCGACGGGGCGTCATAGCGAGTCACCTGCAGACCGGGCTTGGTCTCGACGGGACACGCCCCGAGGTCGGCGCTCGGCGTCGCCTCGGGTACGCGGCACGCGTCGGCCGGACACAGGTTGAACTCCGACGCGGGGCGAACGATCCGGATCGCGTACAGATACCGGTCGTCCAGCACCTCGACCCGCACGATCGCCCCGTCGCGCGACTCGATGAACTCCTGCACCAGCGCGGTGCCGTCCGGGCCGAAGTCGAGCGCGTCGGCGCGGGCCTCGAGATCGGCGCGCGAGTCGAAGCGCTCGATGAGCGCGCCCGAGCCGCCGATGTCGGGCTTGACGAGAATCGGGAACGACAGCTCGCCGCTGGCCTTGAGCACCTGGTCGCGGTGGTTGACGACGACCGTCCGCGGATAGCGCACGCCCAGGCGCTCGAAGAGTCCGATCTGGAGCGCCTTCGATTTCTCGAAGCGATACGCGTGCACCGGATTGATCACGGGCACGCCGAGCGCATCCCAGTGAGCCAGGAGCGCCTCGGTGTAGAAGAGCACGCTGCCGTGGCCGCGCCGGTGCGACGAGGGGCTCGTGCGGTTGACCACGACCGAGTAGCGCGGCGTCCGGTCGCGCGGTCGAAGCCGTGATTCGAGTGATCGATCTTCTCGAACGGCAAACGCCGGTGCTCGAGCTCGGCGATGAGCCGGGCCGACCACTCCGGATGCTCGTCGAGAATGCCGATGGGCGCGGTCAGTCGATCCGTCACTGGGCTACCTCCATGATTTGAGAGCGGTTGTCGTCGAACCATCGCAGGCGAGCGCGCAGCGCGACGACCTCGCCGATGACGATCACGACGGGCGGCTCGAGCCGTACGCGGGCGGCCCGGACGGCGATGTCGGCGAGCGTGCCCGTCACCGTTTCCTGCGCGCTCGTCGTGCCCCAGCGCACGAGCGCGACGGGCGTGCTCGACGGCCGGCCGTTGGTCATCAGGGCGCGGGCGATGCGCGGCAGGCTCTCGAGCCCCATCAGCACCACGAGCGTGTCGGCCGAGCGCGCGAGACGCGCCCAGTCCACGTTTGACTCGCCGTCGGGCCCGCTGCCGTGCCCGGTGACGACCGTGAACGACGAGGCGACGCCCCGATGGGTCACCGGGATTCCCGCGTACGCCGGGACCGCGACGGCCGAGCTGACACCGGGCACGATCTCGAACGGCACGCGGGCGTTCGCCAGCGCCTCGGCCTCTTCACCACCGCGGCCGAACACGAACGGATCGCCGCCCTTGAGCCGCACGACGCGTCGTCCGCGCTTGGCATGCATGATCAGGAGCGCGTTGATCCGCTCTTGCGGGAGCGCGTGGTGGCCCGAGGCCTTGCCGGCGTAGATGCGGCGCGCGCGGGGCGCCTCGTCGAGTAGCCGCGGATCGACCAGGCGATCGTAGACGACGACCTGAGCGCGCCGCAGAAGCTCGAGCCCGCGCACGGTCATGAGCCCGGGATCGCCGGGGCCGGCGCCGACGAGCCCGACCGTCCCGACTCTCACGACGCGGCTCCCAGCAGCTCGAGCAGCCGGTGCTTGGCGTCGTCGCGCCCGCGCTCGACGATCAGCCGGCGCACCTCGGGGCCGAGCGCGCGCTGCCAGGCCTCCGCCGTGGCCGGCCGCCCCGCCGCGCGTAGCTCGCGCCGGGCCTCGGCCGCGATCGCGGCCAGGGTCGCGTAATCGGCAGTGAGGTAAGTCTCGAGCTCGGCGCGGATCGCGCGGGCGAGCGCGGGGCTCGAGCCGCCGGTCGCGACGGCAACCGTGAGATCGCCGCGTCGCACGAGCGCCGGCAGGATGAAGGTGCAGCGCGCCGGATCATCGGCGGCGTTGATCCAGATACCGCGCCCGCGTGCCTCGGCGGCCACGACCTCGTTGACCTCGCCGGCGTCGGTGGCGACGAAGGCGAGATCGGCGCCGGCCAGATCACCCTGGCGGTACACGCGCTCCTCGTGCTCGATGCGTCCCTCGGCGGCCAGCGCCGCCAGCACGCGCGTCAGGCGCGGGCTGATCACGCGCACGCGCGCACCGGCCGCCAGCAGCGCCTCGACCCGACGCTGGGCGACGAGCCCGCCGCCGACCATGACGCAGCGCCGGCCGCTGAGGTCCAGGAGCACCGGGTAGTAGCCCATCTCAGCCGTCGATGCCGTGCGGCGGCCCCGCGGCCGGCAGATCACGCGCGACGACCTCGGCGAGCTCGCCGGCCAGGCGCTCGCGAAGCTCCTCGTCGGTGTGGCGGGCCGCGAATTGCCGGAAGTTCTCGCTGTCCCGGCGCTCGGCGAGAAACGCGCGCAGGAGCCGCTCGATCGCCGGGGCGACGGCGGAGGCGGGCAGGCGCAGTCCGATCGGCCGCGCCACGGCCTGATGCCGCCCGACGGCGCCGCCGACGCAGAAGTAGTAGGCGTCGACCAGCGCGCCGTCGACCTTGACCTTCTTGCCCTCGATGCCGAGGTCGGCGATCCAGTGCTGGCCGCAGCTGTTCGGGCACCCCGTGACGTTGATCCGGAGCTGCTGATTGAAGCCGGGCAGGCGCTCCTCGAGCGTCTCCACGAGCGTGCGCGCGAATCCCTTCGTCTCGGTCAGCGCGAGCTTGCAGAACTCGGAGCCCGTGCACGCGACGGTGCCGCGCCGGAACGGCGAGGCCTCGAGCGCGAAGCCCGCGGCCTCGAGCTCGCGCCCGAGCGCCTCGGCGCGCTCGTGCCGCACGTCGGCGATCAGGAAGTTCTGCATGCTGGTGGTCCGCACGGCGCCCGTGCCGTAGCGATCGGCGAGGTCGGCGGCGATCCGCATCTGCTCCGCGGTGAGGCGCCCGCGCAGTACGGCGACGCCGACGTAGCAGTAGCCCGGCTGGCGCTGCGGGTGGATGCCGACGTGATCGCGGTAGGCATCGTCCGGCGGGTCGTCGGGCACCCCCGGCGCGAGCGGCGCGCCGACGCGCTCCTCGACCGCGGCCTTGAAGCGCTCGGCCGTCCAGCCGTGCTGGAGGAACAGGAACTTCAGGCGGGCCCGCTCGCGGTTCTGCCGGAGCACGTCGGAGTCGCGGAAGATCTCGGCGATCGCGCGGAACACCGCCAGCACCCGCGAGCGCGGCACGAATGCGTCGAGCCTGACGCCGAGGTGCGGATCGGTCGAGAGACCGCCGCCCACGCGCACGGCGAAGCCGATCTCGCCGGTCGCCGGATGGCGGACCGCCGTGAACCCGATATCGTTGATTTCGGGATACGTGCACCACGCCCGGCAGCCCGAGATCGAGACCTTGAACTTGCGCGGCAGGTTGTAGAAGTCGGTGTTGCCGTTCACGAGCGCCGTCGCCTGCAGAACCAGGGGCGAGGCATCGATCAGCTCGTCGGCGGCGAGTCCGGCGACCGGGCAGCCCGTGACGTTGCGCGTGACGTCGCCGCAGGCGCCCATTGTGGTGACGCCGTCGAGCCACAGCGCCTGGAAGACCTCGGGCAGGCGCTCGAGCGTCACCCAGTGCAGCTGAATGTTCTGCCGCACGGTGATGTCGGCGACCCCGTGGCCGTGGTGCTCGGCGAGCGAGGCGATCGTCCTGAGCTGCTTCGACGCGAGCACGCCGTTCGGGATCCGGATCCGCACCATGAGGTTGCGGACCGCCTTGCCCTCCCCGCCCTTGCCGCCGATCGCGCCGACGCCGTCACCTTGGGTGTAGATACCCCACCAGCGGAAGTACGCGGAGAACCACTCCGGCGGGACCGACTCCCAGCCCTCGCGCGCGAAGCGCTGGATGTCGGCGTAGGCCTCCCAGGGATTCAGCTCACGCTTGAGCCGCTCGACCCGCTGCGCCTTCGTCTTTTTCACGACCTCGGTCATCGCTGCCTCCACAAACGAAAAAGCCGGGAGGCGAGCCCGAATCGGAGCTCGCCCTCCCGGCTTGTGTCCTTGATTCGACGTCGCCTTTACGAGGGAGTCATCTCCCTGATGTACCGCAGTGGGACGGCCACCCAGCCTTTACATCGCGCGCACTTGGCCGTCACGCGACCCGTGAACGGGTCGACCTTGATGATCGCGTTGTGGATCACGATCTCGTCCTCCAACGCGACGACCACCTTCGCCCGGCAGATCGGGCAGCGCTGCGAGGTCGCCTGCTCGAGGTTGGCAGTCATGTCGGTGTGGGCGAAAATACACATTGTCGATCGAGATTGTCAAGAGATACCGGCGCGGACGGGATCGCCTTGGCGGCCTGCGCGCCGGCCGTGCTAACGTTCCCGCGCCGCCCGGGCGGCGGGCTCGCAGGAGGATCCGAAATGGCGAAGAGCATCTACGACGAGACATACGCGCGGTCGATGAATGACCCCGAGGGCTTCTGGGCCGCGGCCGCCGAAGACATCCACTGGGATCGGCGCTGGGATCGAGTGTTCGACGACTCGCGGCGGCCGTTCTATCGCTGGTTCGCGGGAGGAGAGCTGAACACCTGCTACAACGCGATCGACGTGCACGTCGATCGGGGGCGCGGCAAGCAGCGGGCGCTCGTCTACGACAGCCCCGTCACCGGCACCGTGCGAACCTACACGTACTTCGAGCTGCGCGATGCGGTGGCGCTCTGCGCCGGCATGCTCCGGCGGCAGGGCATCGCGAAGGGCGACCGCGTCATCATCTACATGCCGATGGTGCCCGAGGCCGTGATCGCGATGCTGGCGTGCGCGCGGCTCGGCGCGATCCACTCGGTCGTGTTCGGCGGCTTTGCGCCCAACGAGCTGGCCAAGCGCATCGACGACGCCAAGCCCAAGCTGCTCCTGTCGGCCTCGTGCGGCATCGAGGTCAATCGCGTGATCCCCTACAAGCCCCTGCTCGACGGCGCGATCGAGCTGGCTCAGCACAAGGTGCAGCGCTGCGTGATCTTGCAAAGGCCGCAGGAGACCGCGCCGATGACGCGCGGGCGCGATCTCGACTGGAACGAAGCGCTGGCCGGCGCGACGCCCGCCGAGTGCGTTCCGGTCGCCGCCACCGATCCGCTCTACATCCTCTATACGTCGGGCACGACCGGCATTCCCAAGGGCGTCGTGCACGACAACGGCGGCCACGCCGTCGCGCTCAAGTGGTCGATGAACGCGGTGTACGGCATGGGCGCGGGCGAGTGCTTCTGGGCGGCCTCGGACATCGGCTGGGTGGTCGGCCACTCGTACATCGTCTACGCGCCCCTGCTCCGTGGCTGCACCACGATCCTCTACGAGGGCAAGCCCGTGGGTACGCCCGACCCCGGCGCGTTCTGGCGCGTGATCGCCGACCACGGCGTGAACGCGCTGTTCACGGCGCCGACGGCGTTTCGCGCGATCAAGAAGGAAGACCCGCGGGGCACGTATATGACAAAGTACGATCTCGCGCGCTTTCGTACCTTGTTCCTGGCCGGCGAGCGCTGCGATCCGGACACCCTGCACTGGGCCGAGGAGCGGCTGCGCGTGCCCGTCGTGGATCACTGGTGGCAGACCGAGACGGCGTGGCCCATCGCGGCCAACTGCGTCGGGCTGGGCATGCTGCCGGTCAAGCCGGGATCGCCCACGAAGCCGGTGTCGGGCTACGACGTGCGCGTGCTCGGCGAGGACAATCAGGAGATGCCCGCCGGCCAGATCGGGTCGATCGCGCTCCGGCTGCCGTTGCCGCCGGGGTGTCTGCCAACGCTCTGGAACAACGACGCCGGCTACGAGAAGTCCTATCTGACGAAGCACCCCGGTCACTACCTCACCGGCGACGCCGGCTTCAAGGATGCCGACGGCTACGTCTACATCATGAGTCGCGTCGACGACATCATCAACGTGGCCGGTCATCGGCTCTCGACCGGCGCGATGGAGGAAGTGCTTGCCGCGCATCCCGACATCGCCGAATGCGCCGTGGTCGGCGTCGCGGACGACATCAAAGGCGAGGTGCCCGTGGGCTTCGTCGTCACCAAGGCGGGCGTCGCGCGCGACGAGGGCGAGATCGTCCGAGAGCTCGTCGAGAAGGTGCGCGAGCGCATCGGCCCGGTCGCCTCGTTCAAGACCGCGCTCGTCGTCAAGCGCCTGCCCAAGACGCGCTCGGGCAAGATTCTGCGCGGCACCATGAAGAAGATCGCCGACGGTCAGGAGTACACGGCGCCGGCGACGATCGACGATCCGGCGATCCTCACCGAGATCAGCGAGGCGCTCGGCACGCGGGGCTATCCGAAAAAATAGGGTCGCCGGCGCTCAGTCGCGGCGCAGGTGCCACCAGAGCGCCAGCGCCGCGACGGCGGCGAGGCCCAGCGTGCCGTTCCAGACGAATGCCACCGAGACACCCCACCACTGCGAGATCGTGCCGACGATGAACGCGCCGATCGGGAAGACGCCGCCCGACACCCACGTGTAGATGCTCATCACGCGCCCGCGCAGCGCGTCGGGCGCCTGTAGCTGGATCGACGTGTTGCAGCTCGCCATCAGCATAATGCCCCAGTAGCCGGTGAAGAAGAGCAGGGGCACCGCGAGCTCGATGCGCCGGGTCGCGCCCAGGGCCAGCAGCATGCTGAGCGCGAGCACGCCCGAGGCGAGCATCGAGCGGACCGATGGATGACGCACGGCGCGGGCGCCGACCGTGAGGGCGCCCCCGACCGCGCCGACGCCCAGCGAGGCCATCAGGAACCCAAACCCCTCCGCGCCCAGACCGAGCACGTTCTTGGCCAGAAGCGGCACGTACACGCTGAAGTTGAAGACGCAGAGGCTCACCACGAACACGAGGCCGATGGCCAGGCGAAGCCGCGGCGTGCCCGCCGCGTAGCGCACGCCCTCGGCGATCTCCTCGAAGATCGACGCACGCGGTCCTGACGCCGGCCGGCCCTGCGTCTTCATGCGCAGCAGCGTGACGATGACCGCCACGAAGCCGAGACCGTTGACGAGGAACGTCGGTCCCACGCCGAAGCGGCCGATCACGACCCCGGCGATCGCCGGGCCGATGATCCGGGCCAGGTTGAACCCGGCCGAGTTGAGCGCGACCGCGCTCGAGACGTCCGCGCGGCCGACCAGCTCCATCACGAACGACTGACGCGCCGGCTGATCGGCCACGTTGGCGAAGCCGAGGAACAGCCCGAGCACCGCCACGTGCCAGTACTCGACGTGGCCCGTCGTCACCAGCAGCGCCAGGAGCAATCCCTGGCAGGCAAGCGTGGTCTGGGTGACGACCAGTAGCGGCCGCTTGGGCAGCCGGTCGGCCACCGCGCCACTCACGATCGAGAAGAGCAGGACCGGCGAGAACTGCAAGGTCGCCAGGAGCCCGAGCTTGAACGGCGAGTTCGTGAGCTGCAGCACGAGCCACGCCTGGGCCACGTTCTGCATCCAGCTGCCGATCTGCGCCGCGAACTGTGAAAAATAGAAGCGCCGGAACTCGTCGTGGTTCAGCGCCCGAAGCCCGTGCGGAAACTCCATCAGGCGCGGATGGCTCCGGCGTTATCCACGGCGCGGCGCACCGCGGCCGTGGGATGCGGGCTTCGTGTTCGAGCGATGCGTCGGCTCAGGCCCCCGACAGGTTCGACGTGCAGTGCGGGCAGCGCTTGGCGGCCACGGGGATCGACGTGGCGCACCATGAGCAGTCCTTCATCGCCGGGCCCGCTGCCGGCGCCGGCTTGGGAAATAGACGGTTCACCTGCTGGATCAGGAGGAAAACGGCGGCGGCCACGACGAGGAAGTTGATCACGGCATTGAAGAAGACGCCGTAGTTGAGCGTCGGCGCCCCGGCCGCTTTCGCCGCGGCGAGCGTCGGGAACGACTGCCCCGAGAGGCTGATGAAGAAGTCCTTGAAGTCGGCGCCGCCCAGCATCCGTCCGATCGGCGGCATCACCACGTCGTTGACGAGCGAGGTCACGATGCCGCCGAAGGCCGCGCCCATGATCACGCCCACCGCCAGGTCGACGACGTTACCCCGCATGATGAACGTCTTGAACTCACTCAGCATGGGCCCCTCCTGCTCCAAGCGCTCCTCGAGGAACTCCAGGTCCGCGCGCGGGCCAGCTTCGCGCACGGTTCCCGATACCGTCCACGCTCTTCACGATTGAAGCCGTGGCCGGTGGGATGTCCTTCAGCATGTCGTCGAACGGGATCTTATTCCGAACGGCGCGGCTGCGGTGGATGTCTCGCCGACGAGAGCCGGGGAGCGTGAGGTCGGCGGCGGTGAGGAGGACGATCTCGCCCATCGTGGCGCGCCCCTGTGAGGCGCGGCGCGCCCCACTCTACAACGAGTCGATGGGGCGCGCGAGAGCCGTCCCGCGATGGGGAGGGCTAGACGAAGGAAGCGTGAGCGCGCGCGCCCTCGGGCGCGCGCCGCTCCAGATCCGCCGGCGCGGCCGACCGGGCCGGCGCCTTCGCCCCGAAGTCTCGCTTCGCGGCGAAGCGATGAATCAGCTCCTCGCCCAGGAGCCACAGCGGAAGCCCGAACACCACCACGTACGCGACCAAGTTCGCCAGTGCCATCGTCCGTCCCTCCTCGATTGGCGCTATAAAGCAGAGCTCGTGCCAACTCGCAGCACGAGGAAATACGACGCTTTTCGGAACGTATGGGGGCGGCGGTCCGGGTAAATTGCCCGAGCGGCAACCAGCCGCCCGCCCGAGCTTTTCCCTGGTATTCTCTAGGCCCTGACGAGAGGAGACCTCATGCGAGTCCACGTAACCGTGGTGGCGGCCGGCCTTCTGTTGACCGGCTGCACTTTGGATCTGCGGGGCACAGAGTGGCAAAAACCTGGAGCGATGTTTCAGGATGTTTCACTCGCCGAGGTCGCGTGTGCCCGCCGGGCCTTCGAGATCGGCCCGGGGCCGGATCTGATCCTGGGTGGAGTCCTCGACGTCGGTCGCATTGCGGTTCAGGAGTCTCGGCAGTCTAATGCGTTCGACAACTGCATGAAGAGCGCCGGCTACCAGCGCTCGGGTTGACGGTTCGTGGAGGCATGATGTTCCGCTTGTCCCGCCGCGCTGCGAAGATCGTCGTTGGAGTCCTTCTGGCAGTGCTGGTCGTCGGTGCCGTCGTCCTGGCCGCGCTGCCGGAAATTGTCCGACGCGTCGCCGTCAACCAGGCTTCCAAGCTCACGGGGCGCACCGTCACCTTGAACGACGTCGACCTCAACGTCTTCACCGGCCACCTCGCCCTCAAAGGCTTGAGGCTCGCCAAGCGCGATGCGAACGAGCGAACCGTCGAGCTCGAGCGGCTCGACGTCCGGATCGACTATCTCCCCCTCTTCCGGCACGACGTGCGCGTCACCGAGCTGTCCGTCGCGGGCACGACGATCGACGTCGTCCGGCGCGGTCCGGCCGAGTTCGATTTCTCCGACATCCTGGACAGGCTCCGCGGCGGGGAGACGCCTGCTCCGCCACCGAAGCCGTCCGCGCCCGGCACGCCGTGGACGGTCTCGCTCGATCGCGTGTCCGTACGTGGCCTGACCGTGATCGCGCGCGATCAGACCACCTCGCCCGCCAGTGCCTGGCGGCTCGACGAGATGACGCTCGACGCCAACGGGCTCACGACCGGCCGAGCGGCGCGACCGGGTCGATTGGTGATCAAGCTCAAGCTGAACGGCACGCCGATCACGGTGACGAGCGACTCGGTGGGATTGCAGCCGGTCGCGGTAGCCGGGCGCGTCACGATCGATGGCTTCGACCTCGCGCTGGCCCGGCCCTACGTGCCACCGACCGTTCCCGCCGCGGCCCACGCCGGCCGGATGAGCCTGGCGTTGGCGCTCGGGCTCGAGCTCGAGCCCGAGGGGCTGAAGCGTGCCGTCGTGAAGGGTGATGTGACGCTCGAGGGGCTCGAGGTGTTCCAGGCCGACAGCCCCGAGCCCTTCTTCAAGACGGCTCGGCTCGGCGTCAAGATCAAGGAAGCTGACCTCGTCTCGCGCTCGATCGTCATCGGTGCCGTCGAGCTCGACGCGCCGTCGGTTCGCGCCGTCCGTGATGCGCAGCGGCGGATCGACCTCCTGGCGCTGGCCGGATCGCCCTCCGCCGCGAAGGGCGCGGTCCCGGGCGCCGCCGCCGCGCCGGCGCCCGCGGACGGCTCACCGGCGCCCGCGGACGGCTCACCGGCGCCCGCACCGAGCTTCAAGCTGAAGGTCGAACAGGTCGCGCTCCGCAAGGGTGGCGTCACGTTCAAGGACGAGGCGGTCAAGCCGGTCAACACGCTGGCGATCACCGATCTGACGGCCGACATCACCGACGTGAGCTGGCCCACCGCGGGGCCGGCGGGCTTCACGATCGCGATGAAGATGCCGAAGTCGGGGCGAGTCGAGATGAAAGGGTCCGTGACGCCCGTGCCGTTCGATACCGAGTTCGATCTCACCTTGCGCGACGGCTCGTTCGAGCCGTATCAGGCGTACGTCCCGGTCAAGGCGCGGTTCGTCGGCACCTTCTTCGGCGACAACCACAATCGCATCTCGTTGAACGACGGCGCGCTCGCCGTGACCTCGCGTGGGCGGAACTGGATCGACAAGTTCGCGATCCTGGCGCCGGGCGAGAAGACACCGACCGCGCGCTTCGATCGCCTGCGCCTGGACGGCATCGACTTCTCCTGGCCGAAGTACGCGAAGGTGTCGAAGATCACGCTGACCAAGCCCGACGTGCGCGTCGAGCGTGACCGAGACGGCGCCATTTCGCTCCGCAAGCTCTTCGAGACCGATCCGGCCAAGGCCGCGGCCTCCCGCGCCGAAGACGCAGCGCAGCCCGAGCCGCCTAAGCAGGCGGAGCCGCCGAAGAACGACGCGGCGACGCCAGGGGCGCAGCGGCCGAGCCCGATCCCGATTCCCGTCGACATCGGCATGTTCGTCATCGAAGACGGCTACACGCAGTTCGTCGACAACACGACGACGCCGCCCTTCCGCGAGACGCTCTCGCGGTTCGGGCTGACGATCGAGGGCCTGAGCTCGACGCCCGGCCGGCGCGCGCGGCTCGCGACGCAGGCGGTCATCGGCGGCAGCTCGACGTTCGATCTCCAGGGCGAGATCGCGCCGTTCGGCGAGGTGTACGCCGATCTGGCCGGCGAGCTGCGCGACTTCAAGCTGACGAGCGTGAACCCGTACGCCGATCCGCTGATCGCGTGGGCCATGAAGACCGGACAGCTCGCGATCAAGGTGCACTACCGGATCGAGAAGAACCAGCTCACCGCCGACAACGAGATCATCGTCAAGAACCTGACCGTCGCGCCCACTCGACAGAACGATGAGGTCAAGAAGAAGATCGGGCTGCCGCTCGGCATGATCGTCGCGCTCATCACCGACGCGGACAACGGCATCGACGTCAAGGTTCCGCTCTCCGGCGAGCTGAACCAGGTCAAGGCCAGCGTGGGCGACGCCATCTGGACCGCCGTCAAGAACGCGCTCACCAATATCGTCGCCGCCCCGTTCCGCTCGATCGGCAAGCTGTTCAAGGGCAAGAGCGACTCGCTGGAAGATTTACAAGTAGACCCGGTCACGTTCGCCGCCGGCAGCGCCGACGTCTCGCCCGAGATGGCCAAGCACCTGACCGAGGTCGCCGGCTTCTTGAAGAAGACGCCGATGATCAAGTTCGGCCTGGCTCCGGTGGCGGCGCCGCGCGACGCCGAAAGCCTCAAGGCGCAAGAGGTCGCGCTGAGGATTCAGCGCCTCCAGAAGGAGCGCCGGATCGCGGACTATCGCGCCGCGGTCGCCGCGGCGTTCAAGGAGGCGCTGCCCGACGTCAAGCCGCCCGAGTCGGCCGAGGCGCAGCTGGACGCGCTGCGCGAGCGCGAGCAGGTGTCGGACGAGCGGATGAACGAGCTGCTCGGACGACGGATCGCTGCCGTCCGCGAGGCGCTGACGACCTCCGAGGGCATCGCCGCCGAGCGGCTCATCGCCAACCCGCCTCAGCCCCCGGCGAGGGACGAGAGCGCCGAAGGCCGCATCGACTTCCAGATCGAGCAGTGACGACCTTCTCCGACATCCGCTACGAGGTCGAGGACGGAGTCTGCACGGTCACCCTGAACCGGCCCGAGCGCCTCAACGCCGTCACCGCGACCACGATCGCCGAGCTCGGCGAGGCCTGGGAGCGCGCCGACGCCGACGACCGGGTGCGCGCGGTCATCGTCACCGGCGCCGGCCGCGCCTTCTGCGCCGGCGCCGACCTGAGCGCGGGCGGTTCGACGTTCGACTCGGCCGCGCGCGGCCGCGCCGCCACCGCCGAGGAGCATCGCGACGGCGGCGGCACCGTAACCTTGCGGATCTTCGACATGAAGAAGCCCGTGATCGCGGCGATCAACGGGCCCGCCATCGGCTTCGGCGTCACCCTGACCCTGCCGATGGACATCCGCATCGCGTCCTCGGCCGCGCGAATCGGCTTCGTCTTCGCGCGGCGCGGTGTCGTGCCCGAGGCGGCCAGCACGTGGTTCCTGCCGCGGCTCGTCGGCATCAGCCAGGCCGCCGAATGGGTCTACACCGGGCGCGTCTTCGGCGCCGAGGAGGCGCTGGCCGGCCGTCTGGTTAGCCGCGTGGTGGCGCCGGACGCGCTCTTGCCGACCGCGCGTCAGCTCGCGCGCGAGATCGCCGACAACACCTCCGCGATCTCGGTCGCGCTCGCGCGGCAGATGATGTGGAAGCTCCTCGGCGCCGACCATCCGATGGAGGCGCATCGACTCGACTCGCAGGCGATGTTCTGGACCGGGCGCTCCGCCGACGCCCGCGAGGGCGTCATCGCGTTCCTCGAGAAGCGGCCGGCGCGGTTCACCTTGCGACCGAGCGCGGATCTGCCGCCGTTCTATCCGTGGTGGCGCTCCGGCACGTCGCCGGCGCCGCGCGACTGATCCCCGCAGCGTGACCCTCGCCTGGGCGGCGGCCGCCGCGGTCATCGCCGCGTCGAGCTTCGTGATGGGGCTCGCCGGGTTCGGCATCGCGCTGGTCGCGATGGCCTTCCTGCCGTATCTGATGTCCGCCGCCGACGCGATCGTGCTCTTGACGATCTACGCGGCCGTCATGTCGCTGGTGCTGCTGGTCCAGCTCCGCGAGAGTGTCGAGCCGCGCGCGCTCCTGGATCTCGTGATCGGCACGATCGTGGGCACGCCGCTCGGCGTGTGGGGGCTCGCCGCGCTGCCGCCGAGCCTCTTGAACCGTCTGATCGGGCTGATGCTCGTGGTGGCTTTCGTGCTCGAGATTCGCGGGCTCTATCCCGAGAAGCTCGAGGGCCACCGCTGGGGCATCGGCGCCGGCGTGCTCGCCGGGACGATCGGCGGCGCGGTCGGCCTACCCGGACCGCCCGTCGTGCTCTACGCGGCGACGCAACGCTGGAGCGCCCGCGCGGTGAAGGCCAATCTCCAGGCGTTCTTCGTCGTGAACCAGGGCGCGATCCTCGTCGGCTACTGGTGGGCGGGCTTGCTGACGCGCGAGGTGTGGCGGCTCAGCCTCGGATTCGCGGTGCCCGCGCTGGCCGGCGTCGTCACCGGTGCGCTCATGTTCGAGCGCGTGGACCAGCGGCGCTTCCGTCAGCTCGTCTTCTTGCTGATCCTGTTCTCGGGGGTCGTGCTGCTCGTGCGCGGCTGATAGCCTGCTCGCGCGGCTGAGCGGGGGCGACGCGCTAGCGCGACTGCTCCGATTTCCACAGCGCGACGTTGTTCTCGATCTGTCGCGCGTGATTTTCCAGATGATCGGCATAGATCTGCAGCCAGTCCTCGGCGCCGTAGCGGCCCGACTCCGTGTGCGTGCCGACGCGCGTCCACGCCTCGTCGGGCAGGCCGCGGATCAGCGCCGCCGTCGTCGCGCGCACGGAGTCGACCACCGCGAGAGCGGGCTCGAGCGGCAGATCGTGGTACATGAAGACCTTCGCCCAGTTGGCCTCGTCGTAGCCCTGGATGCTCGGGCTCTTCTCGGCGACCAGGAACCGGATGCGCGCGTAGGCGTTGGTCTCCGAGTCGGCGCAATGGCAGATCACCTCGTGGGCCGACCACTCCTTCGGCTCCGGACGCCACTTGAGCGCCTGCGGCGGCACCTTGGCGAGCGCCGCGCGGAGCCGAGTGGGACCGTCGGCGTATTGCTGGATCAGCGCCTGTCGCTTCGCGCGGTCGAGTGCCATCTCAGTGTCCCTCGAGCTTGCGCCGCAGCACCTTCGTGAGCGCCTCGGGCGCGAAGCCCAGCTGCAGGAGCGCCTGGCCGATGTCGAAGTATTCGCGATAGACCGCGATCTTGCCGCGCTCGAGCTCGAAGAGGCTCATGCCCCTGAACCCGATCTTGCGCCCGGTGCTGCGCGGCACCGCGTCGGTCACGACATAGCCGAACGTCCACTCGGCCGTCGCCTTGTTCCCGGCCTCGACCACCGTGTCCATCGCCCAGCGGTAGTCGCGGCCCTCGCGAAACATTCGCTCGAACATCGCGCGGAGCGCCGTCTGGCCGCGGTGCTCGCCGTAGAAGTTGTCGCGGTAGCTCGCGTCCTCGGTGAAGCACGCGACCAGCGCGCCCACGTCCTGGTTGTTGAAGGCCTTCTCGAAGTCGTTGACGATGCTCATGGATGGTGACTCTACCGACCACCCGGGGCCGGTGCAAGGCGAGTTTATCCCCGCCCCGGCTCGGAGTATGATCTGCGGTACCCTTCAGGGACCCCCATTTCCGGAGCAGAAAGGATCAAAAGACGATGACGATCAAGCGGCACGGTGTCGGACCTCGGTTGAGCCAGGCCGTCGTCCACGGCGATACCGTATACCTCGCCGGCATGGTGGCGGGCGATCCCTCGGCGGATGCCAAGGGCCAGACCCAGCAGATCCTCAAGAAGATCGACGAGACGCTGGCGGCGGTCGGGAGCAACAAGTCGAAGCTTCTCGCCGCCACCGTGTACGTGGCCAACATGGGAGTCTACGGCGACATGAACGCGGCCTGGGACGCCTGGGTCGATCCCGCCAACACGCCGGCCCGGGCGACCGTCGAGGCGCGCCTGGCTTCGCCGAAATATCTCGTCGAGATCATGTGCACCGCGGCGCTGTGACTTTCATGGGGGGCCTCGAAGGGCCTCCCAAGCCCCCCGCGCTCGGAGACAGCCCGGCGGAGCCGGGCCGCCCCTCGGAGAAGCGCCTAAAAAGGAGACTCGCATGAGAGAAGCCGTCATCGTCGCCAGCTCGCGGACCCCGCTCGCCAAATCGTTCCGCGGCGCATTCAACATGACGCGCCCCGACGACTTCACCGCCCACACCATCAAGGACGTACTCGGCAAGGTGCCGCAACTCGACGCCAAAGAGGTCGAGGACGTGATCATGGGCTGCGGTCAGCCGCACGGCTCGCAGGGCCACAACATCGCGCGCGTCGCGGCCATGCGGGCGGGTCTGCCGGTCTCGGTGGCCGGGCTCACCTTGAACCGCTTCTGCTCGTCGGGTCTCCAGTCGATCGCGATCGCCGCGAACTACGTCATCAACGACGGCGCCGACGCGGTCATCGGCGGCGGCGTCGAGTCGATCACGATGGCCAAGCGCGACGCCGACCCGAACCCGTGGGTGAAGGAGCACCTGCCCGGCATCTACATGGTGATGGGCGACACCGCGGAAGTCGTCGCCAAGCGCTACAAGATCAGCCGCGAGGCGCAGGACAGCTACGCGCTCCTGAGCCAGCAGCGCACCGCGCGCGCCCAGCAGGAAGGCTTCTTCAAAGAAGAGCTGGCGCCGATGAACGTGACGCGCGGCATCCTCGACAAGCAAGGGCAGATCACCGGTC
>Ga0114129_10005599_pt1 | contig 17775 bp, 16 predicted proteins | sample RhiMetdeltSRZDD1_FD_80071 | JGI IMG/M metagenome (GOLD analysis project Ga0114129, IMG submission 80071) | Populus rhizosphere microbial communities from Tennessee, USA - Rhizosphere MetaG P. deltoides SRZDD1 (version 2) (version 2) | ecosystem: Host-associated > Plants > Roots > Rhizosphere >...
ACGTCCTGTCGGCGATCTCGCGCCGCCTCGCCCGCGCGGGCTACGACGCGCTGCTGCTGCAGCCGGCCGAGCTCGGGCTGCACCACCGCTTCGACGCCGCGATTCTGATCGGCGTCGACGGGAGCGATCCGCTGGTCACGGACCTGTGGATGCGGTCCCTCCCCTACGTGGGGGTCGACATGCGCGTCGGCGGCCACCGGAACGCTTTCGTCGGGTCCGACCATGCGGCCGGAGGGCGTCTGGCGCTCACGCACCTGTACGAGTTCGGCCATCGGCGCATCGCGCACGTCGCCGGCGCGCGCAACACCGTCGCGGGCGCGGACCGGATCGCCGCCTTCTGGCGCGAGACGCGTGTCCTCGGCCTGGATCTGCCCGACGAGTACGTGCGCGAAGCAGACTTTTCCTCCGCCGGGGGCTACGACGCGACGTGCGCACTGCTGGCGCTCGCCGAGCGCCCGACCGCGATCCTCGCCGCCTCGGACCTGATGGCGCTCGCGGCGCTCGCGGCGATCCGCGACGCCGGGCTGCAACCAGGCGGCGACGTCGCGGTCGTGGGCTTCGACGACATCGAGGCCGCGTCCCTCGCACACCCGCCGCTGACGACGATTCGCCAGAACCGAGAGAAGCTCGGGACGATCGCCGCCGAGCGCGCGCTCGAGCTGATCGAGCACGCCGACCTGCGGCCGAGCGACACCATCCTGCCGGTCGAGCTCGTCGTGCGCGCGTCCTCTAATCCTGGAAGAGCACGCTGATGCTCTCACGCCGGTGGATGCGCTGGATCGCTTCGGCGAAGAGCGGAGCCACCGAGACGACCGAGACCTTCTTCGACAGCTCGACGGGCTGCGTCTCGATCGAGTCGGTGACGATCAAGCGCTCGATCGGACTGCGGTCGACGCGTTCCATCGAGCCCTCCGCGAAGACGCCGTGCGTCACCACGGCGGTCACGCTCCGTGCACCCCGCGCGACGAGCTGCTCCGCCGCTTCGACGAGTGTGCCGGCACTGATCGTGAAGTCGTCCACAACGACGGCGTCGCGATCAGTGACCTCCCCGATGATCTCAACGACTTCCGAGGTTTGGCCGTGCCCCTCGCGGACCTTGTCCGCAATCGCCAGCGGCGCGCCCAGTCGCTGGGCGAACCTGCGCGCGCGCTTCGCAAACCCCGCGTCGGGCGAGACGACCACGGGATTGGGCAGGCGAGCCTGCTCGATCGCAGCGCAGAGGTAGGGCATCGCGTAGAGATCGTCCACCGGAATGCGGAAGAAGCCCTGGATTTGCGGCGCATGCAGGTCGAGCGTCACCATGCGGTCCGCGCCGGCAGCTTCGATCGCATCGGCACACACGCGTGCCCGAATCGAGACGCGCGGCTCGTCTTTCTTGTCGCCCTTCGCATAGCTGAAGTACGGGACGATCACGGTCACCGATTCGGCGCTCGCCCGTGAGAACGCATCGATCCAGAAGAGGAGCTCCATGAAGTTCGCGTTCGTCGGAAAGACGGTGGACTGGACGAGGTAGACGCTTCGTCCACGGACGTTCTCCAGAACGCGGACGAAGAGCGTGCCTTCGGAGAAGCGGATCACCTCACCGGGTGCGACAGCCACCCCGAGCTCGCGGCAGATCGCCGCGGTCAGGCGAGGGCTTCCGCTTCCCGCGAAAACGAGGGGATCGTCGTCGGCCCACCGGCGGTGACGGAGCAGGTGCATCCGCTCCTCGAGTGTCTAACAGACGGGGCGGCTGATGACGGGCCGCAGGAGTAGAGTTGACGGCACCGAGAAGCGGGGGTGCCGTGATGACGATCCTGGCCGGGCGGTACGAGCTGCTCGAACAGGTCGGAGAAGGCGGAATGAGCATCGTCTGGCGCGCCCGCGACCAGAAGCTCGAGCGCGACGTGGCGATCAAGCTCCTGCGCTCGTTCGTCGCGACGGACGGCGAGCACGCGCGCCGCTTTCAGCGCGAAGCGCGCACGCTCGCACGCCTCGCCCACGAGCACATCGTCCGCGTCTACGACTTCGCGACCGACGACGACCAGTCGTTCCTCGTGATGGAGTACGTGGCCGGCGCGAACCTTGCCCGGACGACCCGTGCACGACTGCCGCTCTCGCCCGCAGAGGCGGCAGCGTACGCGCAACCCGTCGCCCAGGCGCTCGCGTACGCGCACGCTCAGGGCGTCGTGCACCGCGACCTGACGCCGTCGAACATTCTCGTCGAGCTCGCGAGCGGACGCGTTGTCACGACCGACTTCGGCCTCGCTCGAGCCGCGCGCGCCACGGGCTCGCTGACGGCGACGGGCGTCTTGCTGGGGACGCCGGAGTTCTGGTCGCCCGAGCAGGCGCTCGGGCGCGATTCCGGCCCAGCCGCAGACATGTATGCGCTCGGCTGCATCCTCTACCTCCTGCTCAGCGGGGAGCTGCCGTTCGAGGGCGAGGACCGCCTGGCGGTCGGCTTGCGACGCGCACACGAGGATGCCCCGTCGCTGCTGACGCGCCTTCCCGGCTGCCCTGAATCGCTCGTGGGGCTGGTCGATTCACTGCTCGAGCGCGACCCCGAGCGACGCCCCGACGCGTCCGGCGCCGCGGCAGCGCTCGGCGAGCCGCAGCCCGCGAGACGAGCCGCGGAACGACCGACGCTCGCGCTCCCCTCCGAGAAGCCGACGACGTTCCTGGCCACGCCGCCCAGGAGCCGTCGCCGCTTGCTCGTCGCATTGCTGGCCGCGACGGCCGTGGTCGTGGCAGCCCTCGTGTTTGCCGGGGCGCTGAGAGAGCCGCTCGCAAGCGTTCCGAACGTCGTCACACTGCGCGAAGACGCGGCGCGGGCCCAGATCCTCCACTCGCTGCCGACCGCGACCGTGTCGGTACAGCGTGTCTACAGCACGCGGGTCGCGGCCGGTCGCGTCATCCGGCAGCAGCCGCTGCCGCGCACGCGGCTCGGGGGTCTCTCACAGGTGCGGCTCGTCATCAGCAGAGGGACGCCGTACGCGTACGTTCCCGGGCTCGCCGGCACGGGCGCGGCACCCGCCAGGCGATTGCTCGCGCGGCAGGGATTCGGCAGCCGCTACGCGACCACGCCGTCGTGGACGGTCCGCAAGGGTGCGGTCGTCGGGTTGCGCCCGAAAGCCGGGACGTACGTCCGCCGTCCGGCGACGGTCACGATCGTCGTCGCAAGCGGCTATCCGCGCTCCGTCGTGCCCGATGTTCGGAACGCAGACATCGCCTCGGCAGAGTCCCGGCTCGAGGGAACCGGCCTGCGCTACCGCCTCGTCTACCGGCTCACGGACGAGGCGCCGCCGGGCCGCGTCATCGGGCAGATCCCGGCGGCGGGCGTCAGCGTCTACCAGCGAGCCCAGATACGGCTGACCGTCGCGCGAACCCTGCGCTGGACGAGAGTGTTCGCTGCCTCGGGCACGGATGCCTTCGAGAGCGACACGTTCACCGTTCCGGACCGCTGGCGGATCCGCTACCGGCTCGTCTCAAACGAGTTCGGGCTCGCGCTCGCGCGCTTCAGCTGGACACGCGACGGAGACTGGCTCGGCACGGGCAGCTTCGTGGCGAACGTTGCAGACGCGCTCCGCACGCACGGCGTCGGAGACGGTGCCGGCAGCTACCGGATCGCGGTGAATCCGTATGCCGGCACGCGCTGGTACGTCGAGGTCGACGCGCTTCGCTGACTAGCCCGGAGCGATCGCTCCGAGCACGCCGTGAACGTCGACTTCGGTCACGCCGTGCCAGCGGTGCGGCCCGGCGGCGTAGAAGAGGGTCGTGCGCGGCCCCGCACCCGCGCCGTTGCCGAACGCGATACCCCACACGCCCGGTGCCTTCACCGGAAGGGCGCCGCGGAACGCCCAGCCGCCGTCCTCGCGTGCGTAGGCGTTGATCGCGCCCGTCCCGAAGTTCGCCACGAGCAGGTCGCCGCCGAAGCGGCCGAAGCCCTTCGGCGCGAGCGCGACGCCCCACGGCTCGTCGAGCCGGTCGTTGCGCCCGACGCGCGAGACGAGCCGTCCGTCGAGGTCGAACTCGTCCACGTAGCCGCCCTTCGGCGCGTCGTTGCCGTTCACGGGCGCGCGCCATGCATACGTGACGAAGATGCGGTTGCCGATCGCCTGGATCCCGAACGGCGCGTACCAGACGGGGATCGCACGGTCGACGAAGGCGCCGGGCCGCACGACCGGACGCCAGCGCGAGTCGTAGACGAGCACGCGTGCGTTGTGGAAGTCGGCGACATAGAGGCGCTCGCCCGCGAGGGCGAGCCCGCGGAATACCGCGGCCGTCGGACCGTCGTCGACCGCGACGACTGCCTCGGTCGACCAGCTGCCGGGGACGACGGGGCTCCAGGCCCGGATCGTCCCGTCCTCGCATGCGTAGAGGAACCGCGCGGAGCCGGACGCGCTCCCGCCGCGCACGACGAATCCGCGGCCGCCGTAGTAGACGACCCCCGTCGGCCCGCCGACGACGCGAACCGTCAGCGCCTGCTTCCGACCGTCACCGTCGTAGAGCGTGCTGGAAGCGCGAGCCTCGTTTGCGACCCACCACGGACCTGTCGGGCTCGCAGCGAGCCCCCACGCGTTGACGAGCTGTGGGTCAGAGCGGTCGGAGGCGACCGCGCGCGCAGCGAAGCGGTCGAAGCGCGCGCTGCTGGCCGAGCCCGCCGCCGCCAGCGCGGCGATCGTGACCGCGACGGCGGCGACCTTCACGTCAAGCCGCTGCGATCGGCGACGGTGGACGCGGTGCGCTGCGTCGGCTCGCGAGCAGGTCGCGATACCAGTAGAAGCTGTCCTTCGGCACGCGCTCGAGCGTCGGGAAGTCGATGTACACGATCCCGAACCGCTTCGAGTAGCCGAATGCCCACTCGAAGTTGTCGAGCAGGCTCCAGACGAAGTAGCCCTTGACCGGCGCCCCGCCGGAGACGGCGCGCCCAACCGCGCCGATGTACGACTCGAGGTACGCTGTCCGCTCGACGTCGTGCACGGCTCCGTCGTGCACGCGCACGTCCGGGAACGCCGCGCCGTTCTCCGTGATGTAGATCGCGGCCGGCTCGTAGTCGCGCGCGACCCGGACGAGCACGTCGTGCAATCCGTCCGGGTACACCTCCCAGCCCATGTCCGTGTGCTGTGCATCCGGATTCCCCACGGTTCGCGGCCCGTCGGGACCGGCCGCGACGATGAAGCGCGAGTAGTTGTTGACGCCAAGGAAATCGACCGGCGCCGAGACCGCCTCGAGGTCGCCGTCGCGCAGGTGCGGCGCGACGAGCTCGTTGCGCTCGAGCAGGTCGGCGGGATAGGAGCCGCGGAAGACGGGATCGAGGAACCAGCGGTTGTCTTCGCCGTCCCTGCGATAGGCCGCCGCCTCGTCCTCGGGCGTGTCGGTCGCCGGGTAGATCTGGGCGAGGTTCAGCGTGATCCCGACTCGTGCATCCGCCGATGCCCGGCGAATCGCCCCCACCGCCCAGCCGTGCGAGAGCAGCAGGTGGTGTGCAACCGCGACGGCATCGGCCTCGCTCGTCCGGCCGGGCGCGTGCAGGCCCCACGCATGCCCGATCCACGCGTAGACCCAGGGCTCGTTGTGCGTGATCCAGTGCCGCACACGATCTCCCAGACGGTTGGCGACGACCTCGGCGTATTCGACGAATGCCTCGGCCGTCTCGCGCGCTCGCCACCCCCCCACGTCTTCGAGCACCTGCGGCGAGTCCCAGTGGAACAGCGTCGCAAACGGCTCGATCCCGTTCGCAAGCAGCTCGTCGACGAGCCGGTCGTAGAAGTCGAGCCCTGCCTGGTTGACCGCTCCGCGGCCATCCGGCAGCACGCGCGGCCACGCGATCGAGAAGCGGAACGCGTCGAGGCCGAGCTCCTTCATCAGCTTCACGTCGTCGCGGTACCGGTGGTAGAAGTCGCACGCGACGTCACCGGTGTCGCCGCCGCGAACCTTGCCCGGCGTCGCGCAGAACCGGTCCCAGACGCTCTCGCCGCGGCCGTCCTCGTGGACGGCGCCCTCGATCTGATACGACGCCGTCGCGGCGCCCCAGACGAAGTCGGAGGGGAAGGACCTCGGGTCGATGGTCATGGCGTCCTTTCGATCAGGGGCGACGGGGCGGTGACGTGACAACGGGCGGACTGCCGCGGGCGCGCCTCGACGAGCGGCGGCGTGACGTGCGAGCAGATGTCGATCGCGAGCGGGCAGCGCTCGAGGAAGCGGCAGCGGTCGGGCGGATCGACCGCGGCGGCAGCCAGTCCCTTCCGCTCCTCGATGCGACTGGTCTCCAGCCGTCGAGCCGGGTCGGGCACGGCGGCAAGCAGCAGACGCGTGTACGGATGGAGCGGCGCCGCGAGCACCTCTTCGACCGGACCGCGCTCGACGATCTGCCCCGCGTACATCACGAGCAGGTCGTCGGCGACGTAGCGCGCGCTCGCGAGATCGTGCGTGACGAAGAGGAACGCGATGTCGCGCTCCTCCTTCAGTCGCATCATCAGGTTGAGGATTCCGATCCGGATCGAGACGTCGAGCATGCTCGTCGGCTCGTCCGCGAGGATCACCTTCGGCTCGACGGCCAGCACTCGCGCGAGCGCAACGCGCTGGCGCTGCCCGCCCGAGAGCTCGTGCGGGTACTTCGCGGCGATCTCGTGCGGCGGCACGAGCCCGACGCTGCGCAACAGCTCGTGGACGCGCTCCTCCACCTGGCCGGGCGGCACCATCTTGTGGATGCGCAGCGGTCGCTCGACGTGGTGCAGGACCGTCTTGACCGGGTTCAGCGAGTCGAACGGGTCCTGGAAGATGAGCTGCACCTCGGAGCGGTAGCGCAGGACGTCGCGCCTCCGGCGGACGCGCGAGACGTCCCCGCCCTCCCAGAGCACCGAGCCGGAGGTCGGGTCGTGCAACCGGGCGAGCAGCCGTGCGACGGTGCTCTTGCCGCTGCCGCTCTCGCCGACGAGCGCTGTGATCGTGCCGGGCCGCAGCTCGAACGAGACGTCGTCGACCGCGTGCACGCGCGCGAAGTGCTTCGTCAAACCCCGGACTTCGAGGGGTGCGAGGGCGCTCATGCGCCCTCCTGCTCGACGAGATGGCAGGCGACGGCGTGGCCCGGCGCGACCTCGCGCAGAACGGGGCGCTCGGTCGTTTGGCGCAGGTAGAGCGCGTTGTCGTCGGGAGCGCAGTGCGGGCAGCGCGGATGAAAGCGGCAGCCGCTGGGCGGGTTCCGGAGGTCGGGCGGCGAGCCCGGAATGCCCGTCAACCGCTGCATCGGTCCGCTCAGTGGCGGGAACGACCGCAACAGACCCTGCGTATAGGGATGCTGCGCGTCGGTTCCGAGCCTCTGAGCCGCCGCGCTCTCCACGACCTCGCCCGCGTACATGATCGCGATGCGATCGGCGAACTCGAGCAGCAGCGAGACGTCGTGGGTGATGAAGAGGACGGCGAAGCCGAAATCCCGTTTCAGCGCCTCGACCTGCTGCATGATCTCGCGCTGCACGACCACGTCGAGCGCCGTGGTCGGCTCGTCGAGCACGATCAGCTCGGGATTGAGCGAAAGCGCGATCGCGATGATCACGCGCTGCCGCATCCCGCCCGAGAGCTGATGCGGGTAGGAGCGGACGCGGTCCGGGTCGATGCCGACGAGCTCCAGCAACTCCTGCGCCTGGCCGAGCGCACGTTTCTTGTCGATGCGCTCGTGCGCACGCATCGCGTCGACGAACTGGTCGCCGACTCGCATCACGGGGTTGAGAGCGTTCATCGCGCTCTGGAAGACCATCGAGACGTTCCGCCACCGGAAGCGGCGCATGTCCTCGTCGCTCTTGCCGACGAGGTCCTCGCCTCGGAAGACGATGCTCCCGCCGGAGATCCGGCCCGGCGGCCGCAGGATCTGCATCACGGCGTTCGCGATCGTGGTCTTGCCGCAGCCCGACTCACCTGCAAGCCCGAGGATCTCGCCCTCGTGGACGGTGAGGTCGACGCCGTCGACGGCGCGGGCACGCCAATAGTCGACCGTGAGGTCGCGCAGCTCGAGTAGCGCAGGGGCGCTCGTGCGGGTCTCGACCGGAGCTTCCATCAGAGCCGTCATGTTGACGCGCGCTCCGTACGCAGTCGCGGGTTGCTGATCTCGTCGATGCCGGCGAGCAGCAGCACGAGCCCGAGCACCGTGAAGGCAAGCGCCGCACCCGGGAAGAAGAAAGGCCACCACTCGCCCTGCAGGACGGTGGAGTTGACCTGCGCCCAGTAGAGCGTGATGCCCCAGCTCGTGCCGGTCATGTTGCCGAGCCCGAGGAACTCGAGCCCCGCGTCGACGAGCAGCGCGATGTAGAAGACGAGGACGAAGCCGGCCGCGATGCGGCTGATCATGTTCGGCATGAGCTCGGCGAAGACGATGCGGCGCGTCGACTCGCCGCTCGACTTCGCCGCCAGGACGAAGTCCCTGTTCCTCAGCGACAGCGCCTGCCCGCGCAGGATGCGCGCCTCGAACGCCCAGAGGACGGCGGCAAGGACGACAACCATCGTCCATGTGCCGCGCTGCTTCATGAAACCGGAGATCACGACGAGCAGCGGGATCGCCGGAATGACGAGGAAGACGTTGATGAAGAAGTTGATGATCTCGTCGACGATCCCGCCGGAGTAGGCGGCGGTCACGCCGAGCGTCGCCGCAAGGGCGGTGGCAAGGAGGGCGGCCGCGAAGCCGAGCAGGAGGGAGCGGCGGGCGCCGAGCGCGACTTGCGAGAAGATGTCGCTGCCCTGGTCGGTCGTGCCGAACAGGTGGTGCAACGACGGCGCCTGTTTCGTCGCGAACAGGTTGAAATCGTTGGGGTGCGCGACCGAGATCAGCGGCGCGATGAGCGCGAAGATCACCATCGACGCGACCATCAACATGCCGATGCGCGACTTGCGGTTGTGCCACAGGAGCAGCAACCAGCCCGGGACGCGCACCCGCCCGCGTACGCGCGCCGGCGGGGCGGCGAGCGGGAGGTCGATGGTCGGGTCGAACTGCGACATCAGGCGCTCCGCAGACGCGGGTCGAGGACCAGGTTGAGAACGTCCATCAGGAGGTTGGCGAGGATCACGCAGATCGAGAGCACGACGAGAATCGCCTGCGCGAGCGGGTAGTCGTTACCAAGCACGGCCTGCTGCAAGGTCAGGCCGGCGCCCGGATAGCTGAAAACGAACTCGATGAACACGAGGCCGCCGATGGCGCTTGCGAACAGCGGCGCGAAACCGTTGAGCGGGGGCAGGATTGCGTTTCGCGCTGCGTAGCGCGTCATCACGCGGCGGTCGGGGAGGCCCTTCGCCTGAGCCATCAGCACGTAGTCCTCGCCGATCGTGTTGACCATCACCGTGCGCATGTTCAGCACCCAGCCGCCGGTGAACGCGGCGAGGATCACCAGGATCGGCAACTGGGCGTGGCGGAAGGCACTGGAGAGGAACGTCCAGTTGAACCCGGGGGTGATGCCGCTGTCGTAGGCGTGCTGGATCGGGAACCAGTGCGCCTTCAGCCCGAGGAAGTAGAGGCCGAGCAGCGCCGTGAAGAACGCCGGCAGTGCGCTGAGGGCCATGAACACCGGAACGACGACGTTGTCGACGACACGGCCGCGGCGCCACGCAGCGACCATCCCGATCGCAGTGCCGAGGACGAACGCCAGGATGAACGCCACCCCGACGAGGAACAGCGAGTACGGCAGCGTCCGCCCCACGACCTCGGAGACCGGTGTCGGATAGTTGGAGGTCGAGATCCCGAAGTTGAAGTGGGCGATCCGGCCGAGATAGACGACGTAGTCATGCCAGATCGAGCTGTGCGTCCCGCCGAGCAGAACCTCGAACTCGTGCACGATCCCCGGATTGCCCTGGATCTGCGCCGGCGTCAGGTGCGCCAACAGACCTGCGACCGGATCGCCGGGCATCAGCCTCGGCAGCAGGAAGTTGATCGTCAGCGCGACCCAGATCGCGAAGACGTAGAAGGCGAGCCTACGAGCGAACCAGCGCATACAGCCTCCTGAGCGTAGACCGGCGGGCGACGAGGAGGGGCCGCCCGCCGGTCATAGGCCTTCGGGGGTTAGGCCCCGCTCTTACCGCCCGGACAGATCTTCGTGAACGAGAGGATGTTGTCCGGGAAGGTCGTGAAGATCGGATCGCCGTAGAAGTTCTTCGCGTTCGCGAAGCAGTGGAAGTACCTGGTGCTGTACGTCGACCACCGCGGTCCCACGAAGAGCGGGATGATCGGAAGGTGCTGGAGGAACGTCTTCTCCAGCTTCGTCGCGATCTGATGCTGCTTGTTCGGAGCGAACGTCACCTTCCACTGGTTCAGCTGGGACGTCGCGGTCGCATCGCTGAAGTGCTCCCAGTTCCCCGTCGACGAACCGTCCTGCCCCTTGGGGATGAACGCGTTCTGCGACAGGTTCGCGTAGAGGTAGCCGTAGGGCGAGCCCGTCGAGGCGACCTGCCAGAGCAGCGTCGGGAACCTCGTCGCGTACGCGCTCGGGTACCAGGCGCCCCAGTCGGGCTCCAGCGCAACGTTCGAGTTGATGCCGATGTCACGCAGGTTGCGCGTGATGATCTGGTTCGACGCGACCCAGTCCGACCAGCCCGAGATGACGTGGATGTTCAGCGTCACCTGGTCGCCCTTCGGGTCGATCAGCTTGCTGCCCTTGTATGTGAAGCCGGCGTCCGTCAGCGTCTTCTTCGCTGCGGCCGGGCTGTACGTCGCCATCTGCTTGGCGAGCTTCTTCACGGACGGGTCGGTCACCCACTTCGGGAAGAGGAAGCTGAGGCCGAGCGCATCGGTAGCCGGTGCGTAGCCGTACTCGCCCAGCTTCACGACGGTCTTGCGATCGATCGCCTGGCTGACCGCCTTGCGGAACGCGGCGATGCTGTAGGGGTACTCGGTGGTGTCCAGCAGGAGCGACACCGGGTACCCGATCTTCGCGTAGAAGGCGTGGAAGTGCTTCTTGTCCTTCGCCTCGTACGCCTGCTCGACGTTCGGGACGAAGTTGTGCGTCCAGTCGACCTGCCCGCTCTGGGCCAGCGCGAGCGACGCGTCGTTCGACGCCGCCTGCACATACTCGAGGCACGCGATCCTCGGCGCGCCCTTCTTCCAGTAGTGCCGGTTCTTGTTCAGCACGTAGTCCTGCGTCGTGAAACGGGCGATCTTGTTGAACGGGCCCGAGCCGACGGGGTTCGAATTCGTGAACGTCGCCGGGTTCGCGACCTTCGACCAGATGTGCTTCGGAAGGACGAACTGCCGGTTCAGGGTCGCCGCGATGAACTGCGTGTCCGGCGTCTTCAGCGTGATCAGCACCGTGTACTTGCCGCGGGCCTTGACGGAGACGATCTCGTTGCTGGCGCCGGTGAGGCCGACCCGGTCCATGATCTTGTCCTGCCGTCCGGCGGTCAGGCTGTAGACGACGTCGGCCGCTGTCAGCGCCTTCCCGTCAGACCACCTCGCGTTGTGCACGAGGTTCAGCCGGAGCGTGCGGTTGCGGTTCGTCCACGAATAGCTGCGGGCGAGCCACGGCTGGGGGCTGGTCTTGCCCAATGGCGTGACCAAGAGCGGCTCGTAGAACGCGCCGTTCACGAGCGTCCCGCTCGGCAGACCGGTCCCGGTGAACGGGTTGAAGTTCCGGGTGAAGGCCCCGTCGCCCGAGCCGGCCATGGTGAGGCACTTGTGCGCCGCCGGAGCCGCGGCGCGGTCCACCGCTGCCGGAGTCGCGGCCGCCACGACGGTCGCGACGATGGCACAAGCCGCGACCGCGGAAACGGCGACCCAGCGGGTGGTACGGAGGGGGAGTCGCATCGGTGCTGTCCTGCCTTTCTCGCCCGCAATCCGGGCGTTAGCAAACAGAGTTTCCGAAAGCGTTACCGGAACCGTTACCACGTTTTTACATCAAGAGTCAAGCCCTTCTCTCCGCAAATTGCGGACAAACGAGCGTCAACCTGTTCCGGAACGTTCCGGAACATGCTTCAATGCCCCGAGATGGGGCAGGTGGCATCGAACCGTCTCACGATCCGGCAGATCGCCGACCTTGCGGGCGTCTCCATCGCGACGGTCTCGCGCGTCCTCAACGGCCGCGACGACGTCGCTCCTGAGACCCGCGAGGCCGTGACGAGAGTCATCCGGGAGAACGGCTACACGGCGAACCGCAGCGCGCGCGGGCTCTCGGCCGGCCGGACCGGCCTGGTCGGCGTCCTCGTGCCGCTCATCTACCCCGCGTACTTCTCGTCGATTCTCGCCGGTGCAGCGGAGGCCCTGTCCGAGCTCGACCTCCGCGTCGTCCTCTCGCCCACAGGCCACGAGCACGACCGAGAGGTCTCGCTGCTCGAGCGCCTGATGCACGGCGTGACGGACGGCGCGCTGATCGTGATGCCGGAGGAATCGAGCCCCGAGCTGGAGCTGCTCGTCGACGGCGGCTACCGGTTCGTCGTCGTCGATCCGATCATGCCGCTGGCCGAACGGATCCCGTCCGTGTCGGCCGCCCACGCCTCGGGCGCAGACCAGGCAATGCGCCACTTGCTCGGGCTCGGGCATCGCCGCATCGCGCAGATCACGGGCCCACGCGGCTGGCTTGCGACCGAGGACCGGCGCCGCGGCTACCACGCGGCGCTCGCCTCGGCCGGCATCCTCCCCGACCCGGCGCTGGAGGTGGAGTCGATCCCCGAGATCCCGCCGGGGCGCGCAGCGGCGGAGCAGCTGCTCGACCTGCCGGAACGGCCGACAGCGATCTTCGCCTTCAACGACAACATCGCGATCGGCGCGGTTCAGGCGGCGCGCGAGCGCGGCCTGCGCGTTCCCGACGATCTCTCCGTTGTCGGCTTCGACGACGTCGAGCCGGCCACGATCGTCTCGCCGGCGCTGACGACCGTGCGGCAGCCGCTGGCCGAGATGGGCCGGACCGCGGTCAGCCTGCTGAACCGACTGCTCGTGCGGCAGCGGTTCGAGACGCTCCACATCGAGCTCGCGACGCGGCTCGTCGTGCGCGAGTCGACGTCGCCGCCGCGATCCTAGGATCGGTTGTGATTCACGACCTCGACGTTGTTGCCGTCGGGGTCGAGGACGAAGGCTCCGTAGTAGCCAGGGTGGTAGTGCCGCTCGCCGGGCGGGCCGTTGTCCGCGTAGCCGGCTGCGGTGAGCTCGCGATGGAACGCGTCCACGGTCGCGTTGTCGTCGGTCTCGAAGGCGAGGTGGACGTGCGCCGTCGGCTCGCCGGCCTGGACGACGGAGAAGGAGTCGCCCGGTGACGTGAACTGCACACGGTCGGGCCGTTCCCGGTTCAGCCGGAAGCCGCCGAACCGCGCGACACGGGCGTAGAAGTCTTTCGACGCCTGCAGCTCCGAGACGCGGATCCAGAGGTGATCGATGACACGGCCGGCCGCCGTCTCGTGATGCACGGCTTCGGCGCTGTTGCCGTCGGGATCGAGGAGGAAGCCTCCGTAGTAATCGTCGCCGTATTCCGGCCGCGGGCCGGGGGCGCCGTCGTCGCGGTAGCCCGCTGCCGTTCCCACCCGCCAGAACGCGTCCACGAGCTCGCGCGAAACGGCGCCGAACCCCGTGTGCAGCTTCCTCGTGACCGGGTGATCGCCGTCGGCAGCTGATAGCGAGAACTGCCCCTTCCAGACGGTGTACTCGTCGTCGCTGCCGCTCCGATCGATGCCGATCGTCGGCAGCACGGCGTCGTAGAACGCCTCCGACGCCGCGCGGTCGGACACGCGGATCGTGATGTGGTCGAGGGACACGTCTTAGGGACAGTCCCTGAGACACGTCCTCCAGAAACGGGTAAGTTACCGGTAATGGCAGCGCGTCCGCACGAAGTCGGGACGACTGAGGAGGAGCTCGTGTCGCGCCTGATGCACCTGTTCGCGCGCACACTCGACCATCAGGGCACGTGCCTGCAGACCCTCGAGCTCACCTACGCCCAGGCGAAGCTGATCTGGCGCCTCGAGGCGGGAGACACACCGTCGCTCAAGGAAGCGGCACGCCGATGCGGCGTCGATCCGTCGAACCTGTCGAGCGTCGTCGACCAGCTGATCGAGCGCGGGCTCATGGCGAGCAGGCCGGCGCAGCACGACAGACGCGTGCGCATCGTGCGCCTGACCGGGGAGGGCGTCCGCCTGCGGAAGCGCCTGCTCGCATGCCTCGCGCAGAACCCGGCCACGGGGTCGCTCACCGAGTCACAGCAACAGCAGCTCCTCGAGATCCTCAGGGACGTGGCGTGAGCCGCGACTTCGCCAAGTTCTGGGTCGGCCAGACGATCTCGAATCTCGGGAGCTCGTTCACGCAGTGGGCGGTGCCGCTCCTCGTCTTCCAGCTGACGCACTCCGCCGTGAACCTGGGCATCGCGATGGCGGCGACATTCCTGCCCTACCTCTTGTTCGGCCTGCCCCTCGGAGCCTGGATGGACCGCGTCGACCGCAAGCGCGCCATGGTGGCGCTCGACTCGATCAACGCGCTCGTGATCCTCTCGATCCCCCTGGTGGCGCAGTTCGGCCACCTCGACGTCTGGCTGATCTACGCCGTGACGTTCATCCAGTCGACGGTCTTCATCGCCTTCAGCGCAGGCGAGTTCGCGGCGATCCCGAGCCTCGTGTCGACGGACGACCTCGTCACCGCGAACGGCCGCATCCAGGCCACCTTCTCGGCGGCCCAGGTCGCCGGCCCGTTGCTGGCCGGCGTGCTCGTCTCGTTCCTGCCGCTCGTGTGGGTCATGGCCTTCGACGCGGCGTCGTTTGCAATCTCGGCAGTGTCGCTCGCGCTCATTCGCAGCAGCTTCAACGTCGTCAGCGACGAGCCGAAGCAGGCGACCACGATCTTGCACGACGTGCGTGAAGGGCTGCGGTACGTCCTGTCGCATCCGGTGCTGCGCAACATCTCGGCGATGATGGCCCTGATCAACTTCGTCAACGCAGGCGTCTTCGCCGAGCTAGTGCTCTTCGCGACGGAGCGGCTGGACGCGGGCAGATTCGAGATCGGCGTGCTCTTCGCCGCGGGCAGCGCGGGCGTCGTCGTGACCGGCCTGCTGGCGGGCCGGCTGCGCAAGCGCTTCAGCTTCACAGCCCTCGCAATGACGTCGCTGATGCTGATGGGCGCCTGCCTCGTCGTCTTCGCGGGCGTGACCTCGTACTGGGCGGCGCTCCCGCTGTGGGCTGCGGCGAGCGGACTCGGGATCCTCTTCAACATCAACACGGGCAGCCTCCGGCAGGCAATCGTCCCGAACCAGCTGCTCTCGCGCGTGATGTCGATCGCCAGCGTCCTTGCGTGGTCGGCGATCCCGGCCGGCGCGCTCGTCGGCGGCTGGGTGGTGAGCGCAACCGACAACGTCGCGGCGGTCTACGGCGTGATCGGCATCCTGATCATCTGCATCGCCGCGTTCTTCCGCTTCTTCACAGCGCTCGGTGATGCCCAGCGCTACGTGGAAGAGCGGCAGGCGCAGGAAGCTGCCGAGGCCGTTACAGCTCCGGAGGCTGCTGCTCGAGCGTAAGCACGCGACGGCGCGCCTAAGCTCTGCGGATGGCCGTCGTCGCCTACCAGGGCGAGCCCGGCGCGTACTCGGAGGAAGGCGCGCAGGCACTCTTTCCCGACACGGAGCGTCAGCCGTACCCGTCGATTCGCACCGTCTTCGAATCGGTGGAGGTCGGTCGTGCGCGCTGGGGGCTCGTCCCCATGGACAACTCGCAGGCCGGCAGCATCAACGAGACGTACGACCTCTTTCTGCGACACGGCCTCCACCTCGTCGGCGAGACGATCGTACGCGTCGATCACTCGCTGCTCGCGCTGCCGGGCACGTCGATCGACGACGTGCACGAGGTGATCTCGCACCCGCAGGCGATCGCGCAGTGCGAGGAGTTCCTGAGCGCACTCGAGGCGAACGTCCGCGCGGAGTACAACACGGCCGGCGCAGCGAAGAAGATCGCGAGCGGAAAGCTGGCCGGCGTCGCCGCGATCGCGTCGCGCCGCGCGGGCGAGCTGTACGGCCTCGAGCCGCTCGCCGAGCGTATCCAGACGTACCCGGACAACTCCACGCGCTTCGGCGCGCTGGCGCGCGACCCGGCGCCGCTCGCGGAGCCGGAGAAGTCGTCGCTCGTCTTCGGCGTCGGACATGTCTCCGGCTCGCTCTACCGCTGCCTCGGTGCGTTCGCGGAACGCCACCTGAACCTGACGAAGCTCGAGTCGCGGCCGCGGCCGGGCCGCCCGTGGGAGTACGTCTTCTACGCCGACGTCGAGGCGCCCGCACGGCTTCCGGCGATGGTCGATGCGCTGGAGACGTTGAGCGAGCACGCGACGTTCACGAGGCTGCTCGGCACCTACGCCAAAGCGTCAGCGACGTCGGCCAGCTCCGCGCCACGGCCGACGGCGAGCCCCACCAGGTAGCAGAGCAACGGCGCGTTCGTGCGGTCGCCGCTGTCGTGCGCGGCAACGCGCGCAAGGTCGAGGAGCGTCCGGACATCGGCAGCCGAGAGCTCGAGGTCGCCGGCGGGCTGCCCAGTTTTCGTCGCGATCGCGTCGCGCGCCGTCTGCAGCCACTGATCCAAGGCTGGCAGGCTATCCACCGTGAGCGAGGCGCCGCCCTATTCCGCCGCTCAGGTCGAAGTCGTCCGCCTGCCGGGTGCCGTCCGGGAGCGGGACGCAGTCGCCGTGGAAGAGCCCCTCGAGATCCGCATCAACGGGAAGCCGGTCGCGGTGACGATGCGCACGCCGGGCCACGACGAGGAGCTGGCGCTCGGGTTCTGCCTCACCGAAGGGCTCGGCCCCCGTGCTGCGGCGCCGCCCGCCGACCTCGCGGCGAACACGGTCGAGGTCGTCGCGGACGGGATGCCGACCGCGCGCAACTTCTATACGTCGTCGTCCTGCGGCGTCTGCGGCAAGGGTGCGCTCGAGGCGGTCGCGGTCGAGGCGCCGCACGTCGGAAGCGAGCTCCGCATGACTGCTGCGCTCGTATCCGGGCTTCCGGAGAGGCTGCGGAGCGCGCAGGCGGCGTTCGCCGCGACCGGCGGCCTACATGCCACGGGGCTCTTCTCGGCGGACGGCGATCTGCTGTGCGTGCGCGAGGATGTCGGCCGTCACAACGCGATGGACAAGGTCATCGGCTGGGTGTTCGCCGACGGCAGGCTCCCGCTCGCCGACGCCATCCTCTGCGTCAGCGGCCGGCTCTCCTTCGAGCTCGTCCAGAAGGCGGCCGTCGCCGGCTGCCCCGTGCTCGTCGCGGTCGGGGCCCCCTCCTCGCTCGCAGTCGAGCTCGCAGCCGACCGGGGAGTCACTCTGTGCGGTTTCGTCCGAGACGGGCGCGTCAACGTCTACACCGAGCCGTGGCGCGTCAGGGACTGACGGGCGTGCTGCTCGTCGGCGGCGCGAGCAGGCGCTTCGGCTCGCCGAAGGCGCTCGCGCTCTTCGACGGCGAGACGCTCGCGGACCGGGCGTGGCGCACGCTCGGGGAGGCATGCGACGAACGGCTTGCGGTCGGCAAGGCGTCGGACCGGCTCGAGCTGCCGTTCGCGCTGGTCGACGACGAAACGGACGTCCGCGCCCCCATCGCCGGCGTCGTCGCCGGCTTGCGCGCGGCGAAGCACGATGTCTGCGTCTTCGTGCCCGTCGACTGCCCGCTCGTCTCGCCGAAGTCGCTGCGGAAACTCGCCGAGCGTGCGCCGGCGCATCCGCAGACCGGCCCCCTGCCGGGGGCGTACCCGCGACCACTGCTCTCCGAGCTAGAGCGCAGGCTCGAACGCGGCGACTACTCGCTGCGCGAGCTCGAGGCGAGTGTTGTCGAGCTCGACGAGCGCGAGCTCGCCAACGTCAACACGCAGACAGACCTACTCCGCGTTCAG
>Ga0114129_10005601_pt1 | contig 17775 bp, 16 predicted proteins | sample RhiMetdeltSRZDD1_FD_80071 | JGI IMG/M metagenome (GOLD analysis project Ga0114129, IMG submission 80071) | Populus rhizosphere microbial communities from Tennessee, USA - Rhizosphere MetaG P. deltoides SRZDD1 (version 2) (version 2) | ecosystem: Host-associated > Plants > Roots > Rhizosphere >...
CGGCTCGAACAGGTGGACACACGGCTCGAACAGGTGGACACACGGCTCGAACAGGTGGACACACGGCTCGAACAGGTGGACACACGGCTCGGACAGGTGGACACACGGCTCGGGCAAGTGGACACACGGCTCGGGCAGGTGGACACACGGCTTGGGCAGGTGGACACACGGCTCGGGCACGTAGAGGACGGTCTGGGTGGCCTCAATGGAAAGGTCGCCGGCCTCACGGACATCGTTCAACGCGTGTATTCCGAGCTCACGGGGCGGCTGAAGGATCACGACCAGCGACTGGCCGCCCTCGAGCGAAAGCCTGCAAAGAGCCGATAGAGCGGGGACGTTCGAACGCTACTACTCCGTCGCCCGCCCTCCCAGCCGTGGCCCTCCGCGCATGACCTCTCCTTGGGCTGCGTCCGTGCGTTTGGTAGAGTTCCAAGTCCACTATGGATCACCCCATCACGCGAGCCTTTCAGGCCAACGGCGCTCAAGGTCCCGCCCCACGTCTGTCCGACCTCGAGATCAAAGACGCACAGCTGATCTTCGAATCGGCCTGGGAGGAGCTGGTCGCCGAACACGGCCGGGAACACCTGCGCTTCCCGAAGGAGATCCTCCTGCTCGGCGGCGCACCCGGAGCCGGCAAGGGGACCCACAGCGCCTTCATCGCCAAGGCCCGCGGCCTCACCTGTGCCCCGATCGTCATGAGCTCGCTGCTCGATTCACCCGAGGCCACGCGGATCAAGGACGCGGGCGGCATGGTCGGGGATCGCGAAGTCGTCGGCCTTCTGCTCCGGCGGCTCCTCCGCGCGGAGTATCGCGACGGCGCGATCCTCGACGGATTTCCCCGCACGGAAGTCCAGGTCCAATGCCTCACGCTTCTCGTCGACCGCGTGGAAGAGCTGTGGCGCGAGTTCTATCAAACACCGCTCAGGATCCACTTCCGCCAGCCCACGATCCACATCATGGTGCTCTTCGTCGACGAGCACGAGAGCGTGGCCCGCCAGCTCAAGCGCGGCCGCGCGATCCGTGTGCTGAACGAGGAGGTCCGCCGCACCGGCGTCGGCCAGCTCCTCGAAGAACGCCCGACCGACTACGACGAAGCCCTGGCGCAACGCCGTTATCGCGTCTTCAAGGAACAGACCTGGGACGCCCTCCAGTCGCTCAAGGAGATCTTCCACTACCACTTCATCAACGCCCAGGGCCCCATCGCCGAGGTCGAGCAGAACATCCTCGATGAGCTCCAATATCAGAGCTCGCTCGAGCTGGACCCGCGGACCCACGACCGCCTGCGGAATTTGCCCGTGGCCAGCGAGATCATCATTCACGCGCGACAGGAGCTGGTCCGCCGCCTCGACGGCTACGAGGTCGAGAACCCCGAGCTCTTCGGCCGCGTCGTCGGCTTCATCGAGAAGAAGATCATGCCGATCGTGATCCGGCACGCGATCTCCGGCGTCGCCCTGGTCAACACCGAGGAGCCCACCCTCGACGAGCCCCACGCGTTGGCCATGCTGATCGACATCTTCTCCGAGCGCGGCTTCCACGCCGTGGTCGACGTCCACCGCATCGAGATCCCCGAACGCGTGGACGTCACCACCGGCGAGATCCAGTGCCGCGTGAAGAAGGTCTTCCGCATCCAGATTCGCTTCCAAGGGTCCGAGATCCGCCGCGGCTGAAAACGACAGTACGGCGATCCAGGCCCTGATCCGGCAAAGATCGAAACGACCGTCCTGTATTTGTTGCGTTGAAGGCACCCCGCATCGCACCGGAAGCGTCGACAGTTGCCGGAGCACTTTGTTTGCGATCGCGCCCTTCTTATCATCGCCCGTGAAAAAATGATTGCTGCCGGGGAGGCATATCCCGCCGGCGAGAGGAGTGGAAACGATGAGCTACAGACCCAGGCTGTTGCTGGCCGGCCCCATGATGCTGTCACTGGCGTGCGGGGCGGAGAACCCGGCGGAGCCGTCCAACCCCTCGTCCTCGGCGGGCCGTTGCCGTACGTTTGCCACGAACTATACGACTACGTTCTCCTATCCAGGACTTGGCGTCTCGACGACTCACACGCAGTGTGTCTACTGGGCCAGCGGCCAATACACGTGCGGTACGAACCCCGAGCCCGGAACATGCGCCACGATCACGGGCCACACCTCCTGGTACGCCCGGCTCTCCGACTTCGTGGACGAAGCGGCCCTCCTCGGCCGTCAGCGCGCCACGCGGGCCGACAGTTCGTACTCGCCCCCCGCCGGCTGCAGCGGCCCGTTCACGGCGCGGTTCATGTCGTATGAATACGACAGCCGCGGCCGATTGACCGTGGAGCGGATGGTGGGGGCCACTGGCGACCCGACGAACGTCGTCACCACCTCCACTGCCTGGGATGGCTCCGGCCGTGTGACGCGCAAGACCATGAGCGCCCAGGGTTGCACCGACCAGGTGACGCAGCTCGCCTACGACGACGCGCAGCGCACCATCACCACGACCACCACTCCGGGACGAGGGGCCGGCTGTGAATCCAGCAGCTCCGTGCTGGTCGAGACCTTCGATGCCAACGCCAACCTGCGGCGCGCCACGTATTCGCAGGGACAACCCCTCAGCACGACCGACATTTCCATCGAGACCACTCAGACGGTCTGCGAGTAGCCGGACCCACAGCGACACCACCCACTCCCCGCGTGGATCCTCGGGGAGTGTTTCCACGTGAGTGCTAGGATTGAACGAGATCTTCCAGAGCTGAACGCGAAATGCGCCGCGTGTTCGTAATCGGCAACCTGCCGGCGTGGACCACGGCCCCCGACCTAGAGGCGGCCGTCCGCCACAGGCTCGAGGCACGGGAGGACGTGCGCGGCGCCTACCGCGTCTTCGTCACCCGCGGCCGCCTGAACGTGACCAACATCCCAGACGAGGCCGCCGCGGACGTTCGTGATTGGTTCTCCCGCAGCGAGAAGGCCGGCCGGCTGCTGCGATGAGGCGCGGACTCGGGTATGCGAACTGACGCTGGCCTCAGCGTATGGGTACGACGTTCGTTCCCTTGCTGCGAAGCTGCTCGAGGACGCGCTCCTCGAACTCTTTGCCTGTCTTCGCCGCCTGGCCTGGCGTCTCGATCCGCAGTACGCCCTGCCGGTGGGCTTCGAGCAGGGATGTCGCGGGGCCGGCGATGACCTTGGCCATCTGGTCCCTGGTCGGCAAGCTCACGTAGCGGATCTCGCTGCCCCGCTCCCGCAGCATCGAGTTCAGCAGCCCGAGCACGGTGTCGAGGTCGTACCAGTCGCCGAGGTTCTGTGCCGCCACCTGGTACCGCTTGTTCCCGAGATAGGCGTGGAGCCGGTACGGACCGTCGTCGTCGGGAGGTGGGATCTCTTCGAACAGGACACCGTCGAGGTCAGATCCGGCGAAGCGAGCAAGCCGGGCGAGGAGCACGTCATGTTCATTGGGGAACGTCCCGGTCTCGACGTCGAAGTCCAGCAGCCGCCCTGCGGCTGTGAGGGCGCCGTCGGCAGTAATGGCCGCGTCGATCTCGGCGCCCGCCGATTCCGGAATCAGCTTCCATGCCGCCAGCTGTTGACGCAAAGCGCCCACCTCTGAGAATCGGATCAGCGACGATGTCACCTCGGCGAGGCTCGAGTCGGCGGCGGGTTTGACTCCCTTGGCGGCGGCCAGGGCGACCGACCGGTCGATGGTGGCCAGCCGCTCCAAACAGCTTCGACGCGTGAAGTCCGGCGCCTGACGATCGGCGACGCACGCACTCAGAGCAGCCACGACCGCGGCCCGTTCTGCCGCGCCCTTCTGTGCATGCGCCATCACGTCGAGCTCGCCGTCGCGCACGGTTTCGTCGAACGAGGCTGGCTTCTTGCGCTCCCCAGCCTGCACCGTGCACATCGTCTCGCTCTCCAGCTCTGCCTCGCGACAGGCGGCGGCGAACAGCGCCCTGGCGTCCGGCTCCGGCGAATCGCCGAGGCCGATGGCGAACCAGGGCCTTTGCCCCGGAGCCGCTCGCGTCTGGAGCGTGTTCGCGAAGGCGAATGCCGCCTTGGGCTCCGCGTGTCCAAGAACCACACCGATCTTCCGCGCCCGATGCCGATCACCACCGGCGGCGATCGTCAACGCGGCCTTCTGGAACGCAGCCGACAAGGGACGGGGCCGCGGTTCATGATGGCCATCGTCCTCGTAGTCGAACGCCGACGCGAACGCATGGTCCACCACGATCTCGGCCGGCGGCGCCAACGCGTCGATCAGTTTCTCGAAGTGATCGTTTCGGCAGCGCTCGCCACCGCGCCAGAGCACGCGCCGAACCGCCGGCCGCTCCTTCGGCAATGTCCGAGCCACCCAGACGCAGAGGGCCTCTTCGTTACAGAATCCGAACAAGTTCACGAAGCGCGTTTCGAGTTTCTCGTCCAGCGCGTCGCCGCCGGCCCTGGCGCTCGCGGCGCGAAGGGCTTCCAGCAGCTTCTGCTGCGCATCCTCGCTTCCCGAGCACAGCCGCATCTCGAACTGGCCGCTGGGCGGGTATCGATCGATGCGCTCGAATTCGGCCAGCGACGTCGGCAGCGCCGCGCCGAAACGAGCGGGTACGGGCATGTCTGTGGTCGTGATCCGCGCGTACGCGAACTCGGGCTCAGAAGACGAAGGCGCTTCCTTCTTCTGGCACCCAGCGACGAGGGTGACGGCGAGACCGAGCAACGCGAGGTGGCGCATGTTTGGCTTCCCGGACCGCGTCAGTATACGCAACGCGCCTCGCAAACGATGCCGTAGTCCAGCCTTGCTAGTTGGCCGCCCCGCACGCAGAATGACGCGCCGGGCTCGAATTCGGCGGATTGGAGCTGTCTATGTCCCGCCTATTGATCTTCATTGTTTGTGCCGCCGCGGGTGTGTCCGCCGCCGCGCGTGCCGGCGCCGCCGAGATCGAGCACAAGGCGATCGGCTGCGTCGTCGCCGAGATGTTTCCTCGCTTCGACGCCCGCATCACGCCTGCCGATACCGTCGCGCGGGCCCGCGTCTTCTTCCGCGGCGAAGGCCCGGGCTGGTATTCGGTGCAGATGACCCGGGCCGGCGACAGCTTCACCGCATTCCTTCCCAAGCCGAAGAAGTCGCTGCCGCGGTTCAGCTACTACGTGGAGTCCGTGGATACGGCCATGGCCACGAACCGCACGGCGGAGCACACGGCCAGCGTTGCCGCCGCGGCCGCCACGTGTACGCCGGACATGATGACGGCCCCCGGCACGGCGACCACGGTGGCGGCAATCCTCGTCGAGGGACCCTCGGGCGCGGCCGCGATTCCCGCCGGCTTCAGCGCCACCGGCGTCTCAGCGGCCGCTCCTGCGGCGGCGGCGGGCGTCGCCACGAGCGCAGCCGGGACCACCGCCGCCTCGGGAGGCGGCGGCATCGCGGCGACGACAGTGATCGTGGCGGCGGCGGGTGTCGCCGCTGTCGGTGCCGGCGCGGTGGTGGCCGCGAATGTCGTCGGAGAGGACCTCATCGAGGTGAAAGGCGTCGTGATGGGGCGCCAGGTCCCCATCGACGGACGGGCGGTCTGTGAGCCACCGATCGCGGGAGCCGTAGTGTCCACGTCTTTGGACTCGGCCACCGCCACCACGGGGGCCGATGGACGCTTCCACCTGGTGACGCAGACACGCGGCAGCCACTGCGAGGTTTTTACAGTCACGGTCACGGCGAGCGGCTGGCCGACCTATACCGGCACCTCGACATTCAACAACGGGCCTAGTTCGACTGGTTTTGAGTTCTGCTTCACGCCGCCGCGGCCCTTACCCGTCACCAACAACTCTTGCCCCTGACCACTGGAGATCGCGTGGCTATCTGCGCGGCGGGCGGATCATAGGAACAGATCGGCGAACCAGAGCCAGGCTGCGGTTCCACTGATGATGAGGCGCAGTGGCTGCGAAAGGATGATCAGTAGCCCTCCCCAGACGTAGGCGCGATGCACGCGGCGGCGGGTGGCAAAGTCATAAGCCATGGCCGCGAGCACGAACAGGTCGGTCAAGCCGAAGAAGACGGGCGGGCCCCCCGTCTGGATGAAATGGAGAGGAATGCGCGCGATGGCGGCGTCGATGAGGCCGATCATTCCGAGCAGCATCAGCCGCTGGTGAGTTTCGCGATCACGGCGAAGCCACAGACCCGCCCCGACGAGAATCGCGAAAATGGAAATGTCGAAGAACGGCACCACGAAGAAGCTTCGCGGGTCGAGACCGGGGATGGGGGCGCGACCGAGGCGCAGCGCGGCGACTGCGGCCGCCAGCCCGAGCCCGACCATGAGCACGGCCAGAAAAGCGGCGGACATCCCGATGCGCCGGTGCAATGCCCGCCTGTTCGCCGCGATGAGCGCCGTCTGCACGGCGAACACGATCACCCACGCGCTAAAGGCGATCCCATGGGCGACGAGCAGCGGCGACAGCGGGGGCAGCGCGGCCCCGCGCGCGTAGAACGTGGCTAAGAAACCCCAGAACACGGTGAGCACGATCGCGAGGGCCATTCCGCAGAAGAACCAGCGGTCGCCGGCCCTGCTCACGCCGACCATTCTTGCCGCGGGGAACGTACCGGAACTTGTGGTCATAGGAGATTACCTCGGCACGGAGGCACGTCTCCGCGCGCCGGCGTGCCCATGAGAATAGCAGGGGGCCCCGCGGCGCGAATGTTCAATTCGGATCAGCCGCGCGACCTGCCACACAAATGCCGCGCGATCCTAGGGGCGCGGGACGCCTGGCCCTCGCAACACCCGACCCGGCCGCCTCTTCGGGAAACTGACGTTCGCTGCGGCTCTCCCCCGCGGAACTTGGCACGAGCCGACCCGGGCTTGGCTCGCATGGCAGAGTTTTGAACGTTCGGGGAGAAGCGTCATGGATCGAGAAACGGTCGAGGAAATCAAGCGACATTTCGCCAAGACGGCCGACGACCTTCACGGGCATTTCGATCAGTCGGTCGGCAACCTACCACGCCCGTAGTCCTCGCAGATCAATGACTCCTGGCTCTTTACAGCCATTCGGCGAGCAAAGACCTTAAAGCACGAGTTCTCGACAATATATCCTTGACACCTCCACCCACTTTTACTGAGACTGAGCAAAAGTTCACGGCGACGGTCGGCCGGCGCGACGCGAGAGCGCGGCGACCCCTTGGAGGTCTCGATGAACAGGATTGCTCTGTCGATGCTCGCGTGCCTCGTGGCGATGGGAACGGCCCCGGCCGCCGTGGACGCGGCGGCGCACGTGCGCGTCAACCAGGTGGGCTACATCGGCGCGGAGCCGAAACACGCGCTGCTGCTCTCGAGCGCTTCCATCAGCGGCGGAACCTTCGCGGTGAGAAACGCCGGCGGCACGACAGTGTCTTCGGGCAACCTGGGCGCCAACCAGGGCAGTTGGAGCGCGGCGTTCCCGTTCGTCTACCTCATCGACTTCAGCGCGGTCACCGCGCCGGGGACCTACACGATCCAGGTGAGCGGGTCGCAGGCCGCGACGTCGCCCTCCTTCAAGATCGACACCGGGGTCAACCTCTACACGAAGCTCGTGAACAACGCGCTCGCCTTCTTCCAGGCGCAGCGCGACGGGCGCCACGTGATTCCCGGCGGCTTGAACCGCCAGCCGTCGCACCTCACCGACGAGAGCGCATGGACATATCTCGAGCCCAACTACGGCACGGGATCCACACCGGCGCTGCAGGGCGGGCTCACGCGAGTCGGCGGGCCCATCGACGCGTCCGGCGGCTGGTTCGACGCCGGCGACTACGTGAAGTTCCTCAGCAACGGCAGCTACGCGAACATCGCGATGCTGGCGGCCGTCCGCGACCATCCGACGTTGCTCGGCGGAGCCACCAAAGCGGAGGCACGCTTCGGTCTCGAGTGGGTCCGCCGCATGTGGGACCACAACACCCTGACCCTGTACTACCAGGTGGGCATCGGCGACGGCAACAGCCAGATCACCGGCGACCACGACGTGTGGCGGCTGCCGGAGGCGGACGACGCGCTCGCGATCTCGCCCACCCAGACCACTCACAAGGACTACTACATCAAGTACCGGCCGGTGCTCCGCGCCGCCGCACCGGGGGCGCTCCTCAGCCCCAACCTCGCCGGCCGCGTCTCCGCGGCGCTCGCCCTCGGGGCGGTCGTCGAGCGCGGCAATGATCCGACCTGGGCGGCGACCACGCTGCTCGCGGCGCAGAAGCTCTTCGACCGCGCGAACACGAATCACACCGGCCGCCTGATGAGCGCGAGTCCCTACCAGTACTATCCCGAAACGGAATGGCGCGACGACCTCGAGCTCGGCGCCGCCGACCTGTACCTGGCCACCGAGGCCTTCCGGGCGGCGGGCGCACTGCCGGCGGGTCTGCCCCATCCCGATCCCAGCTACTACCTGACGCAGGGCGCGCACTGGGCGAGGCAATACCTGCAAAACGGCGTGACGGGCTCGCTCAATCTGTACAACGTGAGCGCGCTCGCCCATCACGAGCTGTATCGGGCCTTCGAGATCGCCGGCTTCCCGACGAACCTGGAGGTCACGGCGGCCGATCTCACGGGCGACCTCCGCGCGCAGCTCGACAAGGGCGTCGCTCACGCGAACGGCGACCCGTTCCGCAGCGGCTTCTCCTACGGCGTCTTCGACGCCACGAGCCACACGCTCGGGTTCACCACCACGGCCATCCTCTATCGCAAGCTGACGGGAGACACGTCGTACGAAGCCTTCCTCCGCCACCAGCGCGACTGGCTCCTCGGCCGCAACGCCTGGGGCACGACGTTCCTGATCGGCGCGGGCACGACCTTCCCGAAGTGCACGCACCACCAGATCGCCAACCTCGTCGGCGCACTCGACGGCGGCTCCCCCATCCTGTTGGGCGGCGGCGTCGGCGGCCCGAACGCTCCGAGTCAGTTCAGCGGCCTCGGCAGCGCCGACGGCAACATGCGCGCGTGTCCCCCCGCCGGCGGCGACGCCTTCTCCGCGTTCACCGGTGGGGCCAACGACAAGACCTCGCGCTACTACGACAACGTCGTCTCCTGGCCCAGCTCCGAGGTCGCAATCGACTACACCGCGTTCTCGTTCTACGTGTTCGCCGACCAGGTGGCGGGCAGCGGTCCGACGCCGACACCGGCGCCGCCGACCGCAACCCCCACTCCAACCGCGACAGCGACCCCTGGTCCGACGCCCACACCCACGTTCACCCCGACGCCGAGCCCCACCCCGACGCCGACACCGACGGCCTGCGCGGGCTGCACGTATGTCGAGGTCACGCCGCCGGCCTCGGCGGTCTCCGCCAGCACGAACGACGGCAACGCGCCCGGCAACACCGTGGACAACAGCCTCGGCACGCGCTGGTCGGCGAACGGGGACGGTCAGTGGATCCGATTCGACCTCGGCTCGACGCACCGGCTGGGACACGCGCGCATCGCGTTCTACAGCGGGAACCAGCGGCGCAGCCGTTTCGATCTGCAAACCTCCGGCGACGGGACGGCGTGGGCGAACGTCCTGACGAACGTGCAGAGCAGCGGCACGACCACGCAGGAGGAGGAGTTCGATTTCCCGGACTCCGACGCCCGGTACGTCCGCTATCTCGGCCACGGCAACAGCGTGAATGTGTGGAACAGCCTGACCGAGGTCAGCCTGTTCGCCGCCGCGGGCGACCCCACTCCCACCGCCACTCCTTCGCCCACGTCTACACCGACGCAGACCCCGACGCCCACGGCCACGGCCACGCCGACGGCCTCACCCACGGCGGCAACGCCCACGCCGACAGCCACGCCGACCGCCACTCCCACGAGCGCGACGCCGACCCACACGCCGACGCCGACATCGACACCCGTCCCCGGCGGCAACATCGCCCTCGGGCGACCCGCGACCGCCTCCTCGAGCGAAGGCGCCGGCTTCGAGGCGGCAAAGGCAGTCGACGGCGGCACCGCCACGCGCTGGGCCAGCGTCGAGGCCGTGGATCCGCAGTGGCTGGCCGTCGATCTCGGCTCGGTGGCGAACATCGGGCGCGTGGTGTTGAGATGGGAGGCCGCCTACGCCACCGGCTATCAGATCCAGGTCTCGACCGACGGATCGAGCTGGACGACGATCCACACCGTCAGCGGAGGCGACGGCGGCGTCGACGATCTCGCCGTCTCCGGCTCCGGTCGACACCTGCGCGTCCATGGGACGCAACGCGCGACCGCCTGGGGCTACTCCCTGTTCGAGCTGGAGGTCTACGGCTCGACGGGCCCCACTCCCGAGCCGACGCCGGTGCCGACGGCCACGCCCACACCCACACCGTCCGGCACCGTCGTCGAGATCACCCCGCCCGCCGCGGACGTCACCGCCAGCACGAACGACGGCAACCTGCCCGCGAACACCGTCGACAACAGCCTCGCCACGCGCTGGTCGGCAAACGGGGACGGCCAATGGATCCGTTTCGACCTCGGCAGCCCGCGCTCGCTGTCACACGTGGCGATCGCCTTCTACAGCGGCAACGTCCGCCGGTCGCGGTTCGATCTCCAGGTGTCGAGCGACGGGACGAGCTGGACGAACGCCCTCACGAACGTCGAGAGCGGCGGCACCACGACGGCGGAGGAGTCGTTCGGCCTTCCGGGCGTGAGCGCGCGCTTCGTGCGCTACGTCGGCCACGGCAACAGCGTGAACCTCTGGAACAGCCTCACCGAGGTCAGTCTTTTCGCCGTGCCGTGACGTCGAGGTATGTCTCGGCTCGGGCACTCCAGGCGGATGGCCCGACGGAAACGCGAACCCGAAGCCGACGGGCCGTTAATCAACCAGGCCGGATGATCGTCATTGACGACACTGTCCGGGACACCGTCTACACCCTGCGCGCGTAGGCGCACCCCTCTCCTTGAACACGACCTCGGAGTCCGGCGCGAGCTCCCTGCGCGGACCGGGCGAGCCCCGCGACCAGGCCGCGCGGGCCCGCGCCGCGGCCGACCACGCCCTGGCCCTGGACCCGGAGCTGGCGGAGGCGCGCGCCGCCCACGCCAGCGTGCTGGCGTCGCGAGTGGTGCCGCGGCCCTCGTGTTCGCCGCAGCCTGCCTGTGGTCCTTCCGGCGGCTGGCGCGGGCGGCCCGGCGCCACGCCGCCAGCCCTGGGCGGCCCTGAGCCGTGCTCGATGGCCGGCCACTCGTGTACGCTCCCCTCGCTTAATTTTGAAGGAGGTTGAATTGAAGCGGCGCATCACAGACGGCGTTCTGGCCACGGCTGCGCTCCTCGTCATCGGATGCGGCGGCTCGTCCACGGATCCGTCCAGCAACGACGCGCGCTGCCGGAGATATGCCACCGCGTCGACGAGTGCGATCACCATCAGCAACGTTCCCGACGCCACCGCCACCACCACCTGCATGTTCGACCGTGCCACGGCCACCCTGCGGTGTACGCAGACGGGCAGCGGCGGCGGCGGTTTCTGCCTGATGCAGACCAGCCAAACCGTCTATGCCAGCGTGGCGGACTTCGTCGAAGAAGCGGCCGTGGTGGGCCGAGAGCGGCGCCAGCGAATGGACACCGCGCTGGGCGGAGGGTGCTCCGGCATCAACCTGAGCAGCGTCTATGTCTACGACGGCCAGAAGCGTCCGCTCAACCGGACGGACAGCGGGGCCGAAGCCAACCCGAGCATGACGACGTTCGGGGCGTGGGATGCCCTGGGCCGGCCGACGACGGAGGCATCCGCGCGCGAGACCTGCACGGGCGAGACGTGGGCGGTCACCTACGACGACGCGGCTCGTCGGACTACGACCCGAACACTGTCGGCGGGTACCGGGCGCGGTTGTGCGCCGAGTGTCGTGGTGTCCACCGTCGACTACGACGCCGACGGCAACATCACACGCCAGGTCGTCACCGCAGGCGGCGTGACCACCCGTACGCAGACGAACACCATCACCTCGGCGGAGAGCGTCTGCCGGTGATGGGCCTTCCTCGACGGCACCGTCCGTGACACGCCGTCACCTCGAGCCGCCATCCCGGTACTGAGGGTCAGGAGGCTGGACATGGCCCTGCTCGCCTGTGGCGGTGTCGGACTCGGTTACTACGTGGTGTTCGGAGCGCTGTGGCTGGCACCGTTCTGGATGGTGCGAGCGCTGCTCTACTACGCTGCCGGCCGCACGCTCGCCCGCTCGCATCCGGAACTGGGACGCGGTCCGGTAGACCTCGCCGCCTTACGTGTCAGCTACGGTTTCGTGGCCACCGTCGCTACCGCCGCGTTTGCCGTCGGGGCGCTCTTCACGGGCTCCTTCGGGTGGCTCGTGGCCACGATCCTGCTGACGCGGACCCTGGCCTGGCTGCTGTATGCCCGGTTCGTAGTCGTGCCCCGGGTGCCGATGGCCGCCGCCGAACAGGCCGCGTGGGCCGCGGGACTGACTGTCGTTTCCGTGCTGTTCGACGTGGCGACCGGGAGCGCGTGGTTTCTCGTCGCCACGATCCCGGCCCGCCTCTAGGGGTTTTCACCACGCAGGTCGCGCTTGGGTACGCCGTGGTCTCGGCCCCAGCGTGTGGTCCCGAGAAAGCCCACTCCGACGCTCGGCGTCGATAGGTCCACGAGATCAGGGTCAATGCTGTAGTGTCCCGCGATCGCACCGACGTCACCTATGTTCGGCTCCCACCCCTCTTCAGTTCCGTCACGTTCCCGGATTCTGCGCTCGACTTCCGGCATGTCGCCTTCGTCTCGAAGTGCCCTGCCGTTCCAGCAATACAGTCGCTGGATGACTCCGCCAGACGCGAGAATCCATTGGTACCAGTCCATCCGCCCCTGCTCGGTGAAGGCGTGTGCGGCACCGAACGTGGCGCTCAGCTCTCGGCAATAACGTGCGATCTCATCCAGCGACACGCCGCCCTCTTCGCTGGGCACGACGTCACCTCCAAGCCAGCCGCCGACCGCAAGCCTCCAGCCGGACACCTCTGGAGTAATGAACACGCGAGAAAGGGCTGCGTTCCCTTCGAGCTCGGCGTCCCAGAAGTCGCCGCAGACGGCGTTGAGGCCTTCGCTCCACGTCACGGTGCGAAGCTCGGACAGATCCAGTGTCTTGGAAATCGCGTCGACGCTGCCTCGCTCAACCGCGAGCCAGCTGTTGTCGAAGAAGCCGCGGGGACTATCCATGTGTGGTCCTTTCCGCTGGATTGGGTTACGCCGGGTTGACGCACGGTTGCGCGGGCGTTCAGTGGTCCACGACGCTGCGGCTGCGCAAGCAGTAGGGGTTCACGCGCGAGCGCCATGGTCGCCGTCCGCGCGGTCGAGCGCGTATTGCCGCTCCGCCGCGGAGAGCCCGGGCTCCAGCCGGGCTGCAGCTCGTTTCATAGCGACCGTTTTCGCATCATCTCCGAGAATAGTCGGCTCGCGCCATGGAAGACCATAGAATCCGCATACCGGAGGATGAATGAAAATCGCATTCCTGGCGCTGCTTCTCGCCACGCCCGCCTGGCCGGCCACGACGGAGAGTGAGGCTCGGGCGCGCGCCGTCGTGGACGAGCTCGCGGCGCGGAGCTTCCCGCGGGTCCACGAGCGCTTCACCCCGCAGATGGCGCAGGCCCTCCCCCTCGAGAAGCTCGAGGCCCTGTGGACCGCGATCGTCGGCCAGGTCGGGCCGTTGGAGGAGATCGAATCGGCCCGGCCCGGTTCCGTCCCCGGCTCTTTCCACGTGACCTGCCGATTCGCGAACGCGCGCCTCGATGTGGCCCTCGGGTTCGACGGCGACGGACGGCTCGCCGGCCTGCGCCTTCTGCCGTCGGAGGCACCGCCGGCCTGGAGCGCCCCGGACTACGCCGCGGTCGGCTCTCACCGCGAGATCACCATCACCGTGGGCGCCGCGCCGTGGGAGTTGCCGGGCGTTCTCACCGTGCCGGTGACGGCCGGCCCGTTTCCCGCCATCGTCCTCGTCCATGGCTCGGGGCCACACGATCAGGACGAGACCATCGGTCCCAACAAGCCTTTCAAGGACCTCGCTCTCGGCCTTGCGTCCCGTGGCATCGCCGTCCTTCGGTATCCGAAGCGCACCCACCGATACGGGCGCGAGATCGCGCAGCAGAAGGAACCGTTCACCGTCGAGCAGGAGACGGTCGCGGATGCGCGCGCCGCGGTCGCGGCGCTCGAGGGCTGTCCCGATATCGACCGGAAGAGGATCTTCGTGGCCGGCCACAGTCTCGGCGGATATCTGGCCCCGCGCATCGCGGCAGGTCACAGCCCACGCATGGCCGGCCTGATCCTGCTCGCGGCCAACGCGCGCCCCATCGAGGACCTCGCCGTCGAACAGCTCCGATATCTGGCCGGCGGGTCGCCTGCCGGCCAGAAAGCCCTCGAAGAGGCGGAGGATGGGCGCCGCCAGATCCAGGATCCACAGTTGAAACCTGGCATGACCGTCCGCTTCCTGGGCGTGGACATGCCCGCGGACTACTTCCTCGACCTCCGCGGCTACGACCCCGCGGCATCGGCGGCCCGCCTCGAGATTCCCGTGCTGGTGCTGCAAGGCGGCCGCGACTACCAGGTGACCATGGCGGACTTCGAGCTGTGGAAGAAGGCCGTGGGCGGCGGCAAGAGTACCGAGCTCCGTCAGTATCCGACGCTGAACCACCTCTTGATGCCGGGAAGCGGCGCCTCGTCGGAGCGCGAGTACCTGACACCCGCCCACGTCGACGGACCCCTGATCGACGACATCGCGAGGTGGGTGCGGGCGCAACCTTGATCAGCCTCCCCCGCCGGGCAGATGCCGGAGCACGCTGTCCGTCATTGCGCGCGAGGCATCGATCACCTGGACGGCCCGCCGCGCCCACGGCTCGCGCTTGCCCACCTCGCGCAGGTAGAGCAGGGCCACCTCGAAGACGACGCTCTTGTCGAGGATGAGGCTGCCGCCCGCGCTCTTGCCGTCGCGCAGGTCGCGCGTGCGCGTGGCGAGGGCGCGGGCCGAGGGCTCGAAGGACGTTCCGTGCGCCATCGTCTCGAGAGACTGCGGCACCTTGACGTAGCCGCCGCCCGGCCGCGGCATCTCGCCGGTGAAGAACGACGCCATCTCCGGCGAGAAGCGCATGGCCTGCGCGAGATGACGATCGGCTTTGACCATGTCGCCCTCGTCGTGGAAGGCCGTGTAGGCGGACGCGCCGTGCCACACCGCGAGCATCTGGGACGTCGTGAGGCGCGCCTCGCCGTCGGCGGCGCCGGCGCCCGCCGCCAATCGATCGATGTCGCGCTGCGCGAGGCGGGGCATGTCGTTCTGCACGAGAATGATCGCGCGCAGCACGGTGAGCGGGGCCTCGCACTCCCCCGGCGGCCAGTCGAGGGCCTGACAGTCGACACCGTCCGCTTCGATCAGCGCGAGGTCGGCCTTCTGCGACATCGCGAACCCGAGGGCGAGGACCAGCGCGACGTCGTCCTGCGTCTCCGCGGCCTTGCGTGCCTTCCGCGCCGCCGCCTCCCAGTCGCAGCCCCTGGGATCGGTGCTGCCGATGAGCTCGCAGGCGTCGAACGCGGACTTGCGCACCTCCGGCGGCAGCGCGTCGGGCCCGACCTTGGCCGCCTGGTCGGCCGCCTTCGCGAGCGACTCCAAAGCCAGCTTGAGCACCGTGCGCCGCGTGGTGCGGTACGCCTTGGCCTTGAAGCCCGACACGATCGCGGCGCGGCGCTGCGTCTCGTCCGCCAGCTCGACGAGCTGGCGCGTCGTGATGACAGTCTGGTGGATCTCGCCGCAGGCCGCCGGCCAGTCCGGAGCGTTGGGCGGGCACTGCGTGCTCACGACGGCGGCGGCCGCCGCCTTCTCCGCGCGCTTCATCGCCTTCCTGGCCGCCTTCACGTCGCCCTTGTCCGCCTTCCCCGCGGCCTCGTCGCGCGCGGCGAACACGCGCTGGCGCGCCTCCTCGAGGGTCTTCGGCTCGCGGGAAAAGAAACCGCAGCCGGACGTGAGGGCGACGATCAGGAAGACGGAGGTTCGGCCGAGACCGGCGAGGGCCACGCGCATGCGGGATTAGACACCGGGAGGGGCGCGTTGCACGGCATGACGGTTCCGTGCGTGCACCCACCGCCGCAGCCCCCAGGCCGCCGCGCCGACCAGGACGGCCAGGACCGAGGCCGCGAGGACGACCCAGGGCCGCTGAAAGTCGATGGCCATGAGCAGCTCCGCTCGGCCGTCCGGCCTCACCTTCATCACCCGCGGCCCTTCCCACAGCTCGAGAAGGAGCGGCAGGCCGTTGGGCCGGGCCTCCAGCACGAAGAGCACGCCCTTCGACATCACCACGCCGACCGGAATCCAGAACCGCGGCGAGGCGTAGACACGCTGGCGCTCGCCGCCGGGAGACACGCGCCAGACCACACGGGTCTCAGCGTCGGGCAGGTAAGTCACGCCGTTATCGTCGGTGAAGGATCCGAGGTGCTCGCCCGGGGACGGCTTCCGCGGAGGGGCCGACTCGAGACGCGCGAGCGTGCCGTCGGCCGCGATCGTGAAGAAGTAGCCGTCGAACCGATTTTCGTTGGCGACCCAGAAGTCGTGTTTGCCGTTGAGGCGGCCCTCACCGTCCAGCCACAACGCGTGGCTGTGGACGTTGCGCGCGACCGCGGTCAGCCGCCCGTCCCGTTCCACGCGCCAGATCGCGTTGCTGCCGACGTCCGCGAACACGACGCGGCCCTCGCCGTCGATCACGATCCCCCACGCCGGATGGGCCATGGCCCGCGGGGCCGTCGCCGCGCTGAGGAGGAGCGACAGCACGCACACCGACAAACGCGCTGGCGCCGTCACGGCCTTACGTTTCGTGACTCGCTCCGGAGCCAGTCATGGGCGCGTCACTTCGGCGGCACCGGGTCCCCGATCTGGTAGGCGACTTCGGTCAGGGAGGCCGCGGCATCGAGGGCGGCCGCCTTGTCGCCGGCCTTCACGGCGCGGCCGGCGGAATCCAGCAGCGTGCGGGCTTTCGTGAGAGCGGCCGTGAGCTTGGGATCGGACGATCCGGCGCCGCCCGCGGGCCCGACGGCGCCCACCGCGGCCTGCAGGGTCTTTTCCACGTCTTCCTTCGAGGCCTTCTCATCCACCCACGACATCAGCACGCGCCGCGTGGCGTACACCGACGCGCTGACGGAGTTCCTCGCCCCGGGGCTGGAGGCGGACTTGGACGTCCCGCCGGCTCCCCCGCACCCCGGCGGGAACAGTGCGGCCATCACGGCCAGTGTCGTGGGCAAGAACGACGGGCGGAGTTTCATGATCGATCCGGATTCTACCGTCTACTGCGGCGACGACGCGAAGGCGAAAAAAGTGGCGGCGTCGCCTACGAGGGCAGCGATGGACCCGAGATCGCCTATCGCATCGAACGATTCGGAAAGGGAAGACGAGCGTGACCTGCGGCGGGCGCTCAGGCCGTGTCGCGGTCGCGCGGAGACGGCCGGCGCAGCAGGCAAACGACCGCCTGGAGAAGGTCGTCCTTGCGACACGGTTTGGTGAGACAGATATCGGCCCCGGCCTCGAGTGCCTCGGCCTGCCCTTCGGGCGCGTCCTGGCTACCGAGGGCCACGATCGGCGTCCGACACGTCCGCGGATCGCTCCTGAGCACGCGAATGGCGGCCAACCCCGTCATTCGCGGCATCGCGAGATCCAGGACGATCACGTCGGGCCGCCAGGTGAACGCCAGCCGTACCGCTTCCAAGCCGTTCGTCGCGGCCACCGCGTCGTCGCCGACGAAGCGTAGATAAGCCCCGTACGTCTCCCTCACTTCGAGCGTCTCGTCCGCGATGAGCGCCAGGAAGGGGCGCCGCCGTTCGCCGGCGGGGCGGGGAGTGCTGCGGTCGAGTCGCGGTGTCGGGTGGGTGGAGTTCATGACCATGGGATCCTCGATTCCCAGATCGCTTCGAGCC
>Ga0114129_10005602_pt1 | contig 17775 bp, 13 predicted proteins | sample RhiMetdeltSRZDD1_FD_80071 | JGI IMG/M metagenome (GOLD analysis project Ga0114129, IMG submission 80071) | Populus rhizosphere microbial communities from Tennessee, USA - Rhizosphere MetaG P. deltoides SRZDD1 (version 2) (version 2) | ecosystem: Host-associated > Plants > Roots > Rhizosphere >...
ATACGAGTTATGCTGCGCGGTGATCACGAGCTCATGGAGCAAGGTGGGCCCTTCGTCATCGGGAACGGGAGCAAAAAGGTCCGTGCTCGGATCGCGCACCCAAGCGGTGAGAGCCCCGCGATTTTCGAGGAATTCTCTCACGCTCTTCTCCCATGTTCCCGGGTGGGGCGGCGTGCTTTCGGCGGGCCAGTAACCGTCCGGCCATTTGGGTGATTTGTGCTTGGGATTGCGGCAATACTCGAGGATGTCCCATTGAGCGAGGCGCAAATGCTCGAGAATTTCCCAGGGCGTGTGCGCAACATTGGGCACGGTTTTCCCGGCCAGGGCGGTCGGGAATCCTAGGGTGGCATCCTCGAAGGTCGCGTGCGCCCCGCCCCCCTCGAGCAAACGGACCATCTCCTCCCGCAGCTCCAAATCGCGGCCTGGGGTTTTGGACGCGGCTGTCATGCCGGCATTATATAGCCCGGGGGCCCGGGGGCCGATACCAGGGCGTGCGAAAAATGATTGAATTGATAGTGTATAATTGTTCGACCTAGGGGAAGGGAGGCTCCCATGACCAACCTCAAACAGTGGATTCTGAAGGAAGACGGCCAGGACACCGTCGAGTACGGTTTGCTGGCGGCGTTCATCTCGATCGCGGCCCTGTTGGCCATCAAGGCCATCGGCCCCTTGGTCAACGATCTCTATGTGAAGGTGAAGGACGCCTTCGCCTGATCCGTTGCCAACCTCGCCGCCCTCGTTTTTTTTCACGCGTTTCCATCTCGCCGGAACACGCCGCATCCTCCTCGTTCTCGCAGTAATGGGAACGATCGGTCCCGCGCGCGCCCAGGGTTCGGATCCTGCCGCAGCCTCCCTAGCTCAATCCGTGGATCGCCACGTCCCTGAGGCGCTCCAACTCCTCGAGCGCACGGTGAACGTGAACAGCGGCACGATGAATTTCGCCGGCGTGCGCGAAGTGGGGGAGATGTTTCGGCACGCGTTCGAGCCCTTGGGATTCGAAGGCGGATGGATCGACGGAACCCCTTGGGGCCGAGCCGGCCATCTCATCCTCGAACGCAAGGGTCGGGCGGGGGCGTACCCGGTCCTCTTCATCGGCCACCTGGATACGGTTTTCGAAAAGGACAGTCCGTTTCAGAGCTTCACCCAGATTTCCGAAACGTCCGCCATGGGACCGGGAATCTGTGACATGAAGGGCGGCAACGTGATCATGTTGCTCGCGCTAGAAGCTCTACGCGACGCGAAAACGCTCGATGATCTCCATGTGTTCGTGGCCCTCATGGGAGACGAGGAACAATGTGGAGAACCTCGCGAGCTGGCCCGGCGCGATTTGATCGCGGCGGCCAAGCAATGCCGCGTCGTGCTCGCGTTCGAGAACGCCGACGGTAATCCCAACTCCGCGGTCGTGGCTCGTCGCGGATCGAGCTCGTGGACGCTCCGCACCACCGGCCGGCGCTATCATTCTTCCCAGATTTTTCGAGAAGACGTGGGGAGTGGGGCGATTTTTGAAGCCGCGCGCATCCTGGCCGCCTTTCATGATTCGCTTACGGGAAACCCGCTTCTCACCTTCAACCCGGGGCTCATTCTAGGTGGCTCCGTGCTTACCTACGACGAAGAGCAAAGCCGGGGCACCGCGGAAGGAAAGAGCAACGTGATCGCCGATACCGCGACCGTGGCCGGCGATCTGCGCACGATTTCCCCGGAAGATCTCGATCGCGCCAAGACGACCATGCAGCGCTTGACTCAAGCGCACTATCCTCACACCGGCGCGGAAATCGTCTTCGAGGATGGATATCCGCCGTACCCCGCCACGGACGGGAATCGTCGTCTCCTCGAGATGTTCGATCACGCCAGCCGCGATTTGGGTTTTGATCCTATTCAGCCCGTGGATCCCGCGCGAGCGGGCGCGGCCGACATCTCGTTCACGGCCGGAATCGTGCCCATGGGTTTGGACGGTTTGGGGCTAAAGGGCAGCCAGGGACACGTGCTCGACGAAGCGGCGGATCTTCGTACGCTGCCCATTCAGGCCAAGCGCACGGCTCTATTGCTGCAGAGATTGTCAAAAAATAAGCCTCGATAGGAACCGCGGTGATTACCAGGGGGTAGAATTAGGGAAGCACCCACAGGGCTTGGGCCAGTTCGCGTCGGCGGCGAAGCGGCCGGATGGGAGGTCACCCATGGTGCGGAAATCCGCCCTTCTCCTTGGTATTGCCTTCTCGCTTTTAGGCCTCGCCTGCTCTGACGGCGGCGATCCCGGCGGCAACCCGGGCGACGGATCGCATGATTTTCAGGGGTCCATCGATCCCGGGGCCAACACCTTCGTTCTCGAATCGATCGATTCGACCACGGTGGATGGTGTGCGCATCCAGGTTGACCTTCTGGGCTCAAACCTCGAGGTCGATCCCGAATCTTCGTTGGTGGCGTTGGACGTGCGCATCCGCAACTCTGGCAACGTGGCCCTCTATGCCCCGGGCGAGATCGTCGTCCATCACCTGTCGCCGCCCACCGTCTGGGTGACGAACGCGGATCGGACCGATTGCCTTCGGATGAATTCCATTCCGGGAGGATGCTGGTTCGGTTTCAATTACTCCGAACTACTTGGAGATGACGGGATCCTGAGCCCGGAGGAGATATCCGGGGCCAAGAGGTGGCGGTTTAACGATCCGGAGCTCGTCGGTTTTTCCTTTGGCGCCGAGGCCAAGTTCGGTTTGAGCCCGGATCGGCCGCGCATCGAGGGAACGTTGTTCGCGGACGTGAACGAGAACGGACATCTAGATCCCGGCGAGCCTGGTTTCGGGGGCGGACACATCGAGGTGAATGGTCCGGGTCTCGATAGTCTCGTGGTCCAGGTTCCTCCGGACGGCCATTACATGTTCCCGGTAACGGAGGCTGGCCTCTACACGCTCCTCGCCGTACCCCCGCCCACGTTTGCAGCGGTTCACTCCACCACGCCCAATCCGTTACAGATTCTGCTTCCGGCCGGAGAAAGCTACCTCCACGCTGACTTTGGGTTCGCCAACGACCAACCGCCCCCGCCCGGAGATGCCCGCCCAGTCGGGTTCTGGGAGGGTTCTCCGGACTTGCTTCCGCACGATCCCTATGGTCTCAAAGACGTGCACCTCGAGGGCACGATTCTCGTGATCCGCGTGGGCTTCAGCGGGTGCAGTCCCGATCAACCCTTTGCCCTCTTCATGCTGGATGGGTTTTTGGAGTCGAATCCGGTGGGGGCCAATGTGGTCTTGGCACACGACTCGCGCAACGAGATGTGCCTGGCCTACTGGGAACGGACGCTCCGCTACGACTTGAACCCGATCCTCGATCGTTACGTGCGCACGTACGGTCACGGGGGGCAAGTCGTAGTCCATTTCCATGACACTCAGGGCCACGGGCACGATTTCGTGATCGAGGCGGTGACCGGCGGATGAACGCGTTGCGTTTTGATGGCGCAGTATTGCAAAACGAGCGCACCTGTCGCCCCAAGTAGCCTATAACGCGAGTCTTCAGGCATATGCCTTGCTTCGAAGTGAAACGGGAGAACGTTTTGCTGTCGGCGAGGAGGGAGACGTATGCCCAGACGGACGTGGGTGATTCCCACCGGTCAGAATGCCCATCACAACGGCGGTCGAGGCGCTTGGTCTCGGCCTCGCATAGGGCCCAACCGCTTCGCGAACGGCCAGGATCGTTCGCTGCCCACGCCCACGCAACGCCGGTCCGATCTTCCTACCGCACAGCGCCCCGGCCGCACGCTCACCCTGGCTTACTTTCTGGGGCCTCTCGGACCCTGGGCCTCCAACGCCGGACGTGAGAATCGTTTTTGGCTTTTGATCGGTATTGCTGCGACGTTGATGGGATTCGTGGCGCTCTGGCAGGGCCAGGACATGACCTGGCGTCTCCAGCATGGAAGCGGCTATGGCGTTCTCTGGATGACGCTATTCGGGATCTCTTGGTTTGGGACGTGTATCGCCTGGTCGCAAGGCGTGGCGATGGCGGGACTGGAAGTGTCGGGCGGCATGAACCGGCTCCCCAAATCCGTCGGCAACCCGTGGTTCATCGGTTTCATGGGCGCGCTCTTTCCCGGTTTCGGTCTCGCTCTTTCGGGCTATCCTCGCCGCGCCGCGGTTGCCATCCTCGGCTATTGCGCACTCGGTCTGGGCGCGCTCGTGCTTCTCAACGGCCGTGATCTGTGGACATGGAACAAGATCTCTCACTACGGCGGATTTCCGGTGCCCAAGCTCGAAATCCTGTACCTGGCCGCGCTAGGACTCGCGGTCATCGGAATGGTGGGCTGGCTCGTTCAATTCCTGGATGGGATCCGTCTTGCCCAGCGCAAGGCTCACGCCGCCTCCGAGCATGGGGATGCATTTGCTTTTGCCCTTTTGACCGCCATGGCGGTGTTCGCCCTGGTGTTCCGTCCCTCCGCCTTTGCCGCGGAGTTTGATCATCTCGCGGAGTGGGGAGAGGCGAAGGGGTTTCGGATCACTCCCTACATGTTTGCGACCCTAGCCACGCATCTCGATCCCTCGCGGCCCGATTATGCGATGCGGGTGGCCGACATCGAAGAGGCGCGCGGACACAAAGCCGCGGCCAGATCCATCCGGACCGATATTCATTCGGACTGGGCGATCTATCGTTCGTTCGTCAAGCCCGTGACGAAGAAGACCCCCACGTCGCCCGTCGCCACGCTCGGTGGTCCGACCGCCCCTGTCTCCCCCCCGGTGACCGCCACGTCAGCGGGAGTAGGTCAGGCCGCTCCTACGCCGGTCGCGACGGCCACGGGGACGGCCCAAACCAGCGCGACGGCGCCAACCGCCGCCGTTCCGATGGGACCCGAGCCACCGCCCCTATCGCAGGGCGTAGCCACGGCCGGCTCGCCGGTTAAGATCACCACGGCCGCGCCGGCGACGAAGACATCCACCACGGCGACCAAGAAATCGAGCGGCACGAGCTCCAAGGTTACGACCACGAAAAAGACGACCAAGAAGAGCCCGACCGTGCACCGGTCGTCGCCCACCACGACCACAAAAACCCCCTAAAACGCCGCCGCTTTCCCAGGTTTGCAGAAGTCGCGCCGGGAATTTTTCCCTTCATTTTTGAATCTTGGCGGTAAAATCATGGTTGCCGAGTTTTCGGAAAGGCATCTATGCGACTGCTCCTCATTTCTCCGGTGGTTCTGCTCACCGCCACGTACTTCTCTTGCTACGTGAACACGTTCGAATCCACCAGCTACCTTGAAGTTCACATCTATGGCGAATCAGGCGGTATCGATGGGGCCAGCGCCGAGGTTTGGAGAACGGCCAAGGGTCAAGACGTGCTGCTGGTGACCCAGAAGACCGGCTCGGATGGCTTGACGACGTTCGAGCTGCCGGCTGGCACGAGTGAAGTTCGCGTGCACAACGGATCCACCGCAAGCTACACGTCCCAAACCGTGAGCCTGGGCGCCGGCGAAACGAAGCGGGTCGAATTCTTCGAGTGCACGAACTGCGATCCCTGAAACGAATCAGGGTTTCAGGAGTCCCGCCGCGATGAGACCGGGAAGGATGACCGCCACCAGCGCCTCCCCGGCAATGAATCCCGAGGCCACCGGAATCACGTAGGTCTCCGCGCTCTTGGGATGAAGCCGGCGCCACACCACCTCCACCACCCCGCCCAGGAACATCGTGGCCACGGCGCTCGCCGGCACGAGCATGCCGATGCCTACCCCGGTCGGTGAGGGCACCCAGGTGCGAATGTTCTTTTTCTGTTCGAGCACGGTAAACACGATCCCGAGGACGGAGCCGATTACGAGCGCGTAAAGCGCGCTGGGATGGATCGCGGAAAACCCTTGTGAGAGGAGCTTGGCGAACCCGACCCACTTCTGCGAGATGGGACTCTGGAGACCCGTGTCGCCGCCGATGCCATAGGTGTCTCGGAGGAGGGGATACATGATGGCCACCGCGGCCGCGCCAACCGGGATCGCGAGCAGGTTCATGTAGGTGAGGTACTTCGGCGTGGAACCGATCATGTCTCCGGTTTTGTAGGTTTGCATGAGCCCTTCGGACTCGGACGCGATCGAACCGGTGACGCCGCTCGCCACCATATTGGATTGCACGTTACCAGGAGCCAGTAAGCCAAACACCCCCTGCATGAGATTCGAGAGCGCGCTGATCGGTCCCCAATTCGTCTCGCCGAGCACGCGTAACCCCACCAGCATGAGCGGCAACGTGAAGATGATCGCCGTCGCGCTTTGCCAGAGCGGCATGCGCAGGCTCAAGAACTGAAACAGCATGAGGCCGAGGCCGGTCACGGCCACCCCGGTCACAACCCAGCGCATGGGGAAATCCGTCGTTTCCACCTGGGCGCCGGAGAGGCTCTTGAAGGTCTTCATGAGGATGTTCCAACGCAAGAAGAGCGCCGCCAACCCTCCCGCGACCAGCATTCCGGTGGCCGGCCACATGACCCACAAGAGCACGTCGTTTCGATGTGCGCCGGCGGCGATAATGCCGTGTTGAAAGAGGAGTACGGGAGCGACCACCCACGCCGCGATCAGCCCGAGGAGCATGCTGGCGTTGATCCGCATGCCCACGATCATTCCCGAGCCGAGATTGAGCCAGCTCAAGCTCACCCCAACCCCGGTCACCGTGGAAAAACGGTTCAAATTGAGGGGCAAGGTATCCATCATGGGTTTGAACAGTCCGGCTACGTATTTCGTGGTGGCGAGCATGGTCGCGCCGGACAATGCCAGGGCACCCACCATGGAGCGCGCGGTGCGTTTGGCGGCCGGGCCGTGGGAATCGAGCACGATCAAGGTTTCGCCCGCCGCCACGCCGTCGGCATAGGTGAGTTTCTCGTCCACGATGAAGTGTCGTCGCATCGGCACGGCCAATAGAACGCCCAGGAATCCGGCGGTACTGAGCCAGAGAAAACTCTGCATCCGGCTCAGGTGAAACGTGAACCCCAGGGTGGGATCGCGCTCCAACAGGTCGAAGGCGGCCATGAGCACGCACAAAAACGCGGTCTGTCCCGCCGCCGTACCCGCCGTCTGCACGAGATTGTTCTGCCAGCGATTCGCGGGGGTTTTGCTACGTACGAACAGCGCGGTTATCGAGGTGACGACGCCGAGGAGGATATAGCCGAAGAACGCGGAAACGACGGAGATGTTGGGCCCGAACCCGAGCTTGAGAACCACGTAGGGGTAGGACGCCCCGATGATGGCCGCGACCAGAAGACCCACTCCCACTGCGGCGGGCGTGAATTCGGGGGCTCCGGCGGGTTTGGTAGCGACGTGGGGCTGGGGAATCGGCTCGGCGAGGCTCGTTTCGTTACGGGTGGCTCGGTTCATGGCGCGTACCCTAGCACTCCCGCCGGGTTCACCGAAACCCAAGAAGCAGGTCTGGGATAGGCACACCTGCTAGAATGCGGCCCGTTCGTCCCCCCTCATCATCCTCGAAAGGATCCCCGCATGGAACGAGCCATCGAGGCTCAGGTTCCCGTCCCCGATCGGGGCGGCGGCTTCTTCCTCCAGCTCGCCCAGTTCCCACGGGCCTTCTGGATGGTCAACCTCATGGAGATGCTGGAGCGGCTCGCCTATTACGGCGTGCGGGTCGTGATCCCCATCTACATCGCCCAGGCCGACGAGGTGAACGGCCTCCACTTCACCCAGACGCAAAAAGGGGAGATCTTCTTCTGGTGGGCGCTCGTGCAAGCGGGCATCCCCGTCTTTTCCGGTGGCTTTGCCGATCGTTACGGATACAAGCGCACGATTTTCGTGTCCATCCTCATCAAGGCGACCGGCTACTTGTTGATGGCGACCCAGCGGTCGTTCTATCCGTTCATGTTCGGATGCCTCGTCCTGGCCTTCGGGACGGCGATCTTCAAGCCGGGCCTCCAGGGAACGATGGCCCAGTCGCTCACCAAGAAGACGTCGGGAATCGGCTGGGGCATCTTCTACATGCTGGTCAATATCGGCGGATTCTTGGGGCCGCCGTTGGCGCACTACCTCTACGGCATCTCGTGGCCGACCGTGTTCTATGGGTGTGCGATCATCGTTTCGCTCAACCTGTTCATGCTCCTTACCTATCCGTCGGTGCCTTCGGGCGGGGATCTCAAGGGTGGGATCCTCAAGGTGGCCAAGACCACGCTCCGCAACATCGCTCGGCCCCGGCTCTTCCTCTTCATCCTCATCATGTCCGGGTTCTGGCTCATGTTCATGCAGCTCTTCGACATGTTGCCGAACTTCATCGTGGATTGGGTGGATTCGAGCGGGATGGTAAAGGCGCTTCATCTGGGATCGGCGTTTACCGCGGTCACCCCCCGCGGAACAATGGTCACCCAGGAATGGCTCATCAATGCCGATGCGGGTCTCATCATCTTGTGTGTGGTCTGGATCTCCTGGCTGGTGAAGCACATGCGTCGCGTGCACTCGATTTTTATCGGCATCCTCATCGCATCGGTGGGGCTCATGCTGTCCGGAGCGACCATGTCGGGGTGGATCTGCTTCATGGGCATCATCGTGTTTGCGGTCGGAGAGATGCTGGCTTCGCCCAAGCTCAACGAATATCTCGGGGTCATCGCTCCAGCGGGTGAAAAAGCGCTCTACATGGGTTACGCCAACATGCCGACCGCGGTCGGTTGGGCGTACGGTTCGAAGATTGCGGGAAAGATCTACGACAAGATGGGAGACAAGGCGAACCTCTCCCTACGATATTTGGCCGAGCACCAGGGCATCACATCCGGCGTTTCCCGGGAAGAAGCGACGGCGAAGCTGGGAGAAGTGTTGCACCTCGATGCCGCGCAAACCACGCATCTTCTGTGGACCACCTACGACCCGTACCGGCTTTGGTATCCCTTCGTCGGCATCGGCATCGCCTCGGCAATCAGCATCTTTTTCTACGCGCGCTGGGTGCGCAGGTACGAAGCGCCCGATATTTAAGGCAAACGGAATCTAGCGCACCCGCCACAACGTCGCGTGGCCTTGGGCTCCCGCCTTCCGGCGGTCGAAACGCGCGCTCTGGCCCACGATCATTCCCGAATCGTTGATGTCGTGGCCGAAGCTGCTCAAGGGCCGGGGCGCCAACCAGTGGAGGCTCGTCATGCCCGACGCCGGGGTCCAATAAAACGCGTAGGACCAGCCTTGGCTTCTGGAATCGGCGGTACCGATGATGTTGCCGAAGGAATCGATCGACGCCGGCATGCCGGGACCGACATCCACGAATCCCTCCGAGGGGCTCCATCGAAACGCCCGATACGATCTCGCGTAGTAAACGACGCCGGCGACCTGGCCGCTTGCATTGAGGTCGACGGGTTGCGTTGCCACCGCTTCCGGAATGCTAGGGAGAGCGGTGAGACCCGAGGCGGCGTCCCAGAGAAAGGGCCCGTGGAGAAGATCGGTGGCCGCGTACCCTGCCACCACCCCTCGATCGTTGACCGCGTACGCCGCGCTCCAGCCATGCCCCAGTCCGCTCGGAATCTCGGTGCCCGATGCCGCCGTCCAGATGAAGGCGCGGCCGTCTGGGGTTTGTCCCACCAAGACGTTTTGATTGTTCAGGTCGCTGACCGAGTAAGCGAGTCCCAGCCCGGTGGGGGTGGAACCACTCTCGGTCCAGAGATCGTAGCCGCCGGGCCTTCGTATGAGAACGACGCCCTGGTCGTTCACTTTGAGGGCGCGTCCGACGCCCAGGTCCCGCATCCCGGTTCGCTCGCTCCACAGGAATCCGTGAAGCTCCCCGTTGGCGAGAGGGGACCAGCCCACCACTTGTCCGGATTCATTCACGGCTTGGGCATTACTGCCCGGTCCGCCCAGCGTGCCGAGATCGAGAATGCGAGGCGCATGGCCTTCTGGCCCCAGAGGCACGTCCGGCGACAGCGGTTCGGTTTCGTTGCCGCTGCAGGAAACCAAGAGAAAAGCGGACACGAAAAGAGGGCCGAGGAGTCGCGAGCTCATGATGCGTCCTTGAGGTTAGATCCGGAAGAACAACAATAGTACCATGATTCACGCGCGATCCTTAGTGAAATCAGGCGGGTTCCGGTACCTCGGTTTCACCGCGCGATACCACAACCGCCGCAGCAAGGTCGCCGGTCACGTTCAACGTGGTCCGGCACATGTCGAGAAGGCGATCCACCCCCAAAATGATGCCGATGCCTTCCACCGGAACACCCACCATGCCGAGGATGAGCGCCACTACCGGCAATGACCCGGCGGGAATGCCGGCCGTCCCGATACCGCCCAGGATGCAAATGAGAATCACCATGGCTTGCTCACCCAGGCCGAGGGAGACCCCGTAGAACTGGGCGAGGAAAAGGACCGTAACCCCTTCGAAGAGAGCGGTCCCGTTCTGATTGGCGGTCGAGCCAATCGTGAGCACGAAGCGGCTCACATGACGAGGAAGCCGGAGTTCTTCTTCGGCCACCCGTATTGCTGTAGGCAGCGTGGCGTTGCTGGACGCGGTCGAGAACGCAGTGATCATGGCTTCGCTGGAGTTCCGGAAGAAGGCGATCGGATTCATCCCGCCCAGAAACTTCACCGATAACGAATACACGCCGAATTGGTGCAAGGCCAATCCCAAAAGCACCACGCCCACGTATTTCGCCAAATAACCCAGCACCTCATAGCCGAGTTGGGCGGTCAGGGTGAAGACCAAGGCCGCGACCGCGACGGGGGCCACGGAAATGATGATCTCGATGAGACGCATGGTCACATCGTAAAGCCCTTCGAGAGTACGTTCGAACTGGCGCGCGGCAGCGCTGCGAGTCAACGTTAGCCCCACGCCAAGAAAGAGCGAGAACACCATGAGAGCGAGGTAATCCCCATCTGCGGCGGCACGAACAGGGTTGGCGGGGACGAGCTGGATCAAAAAATCGATGCCGGTTTTTGGCGGCGAAGCGCTGACCAGGGCTTTGGCCCGTTCGCCCGCCCCCTGGATGAGGAGCGCTCGCGTCTCCGGAGGGACACCTCGCCCGGGTTGGAGTACGTTGACCAGCGCAATCCCGAGAAGGACGGCAATCGACGACACGAGCACCGTGTAGGCGAGGGTCTTGAGCCCAATCCGCCCCAGGCTTCGCAAATCTCCCAGCCCGGCCACCCCCAAACTGAGTCCGGAGACAATAAGCGGGACAACGAGCATGAACAAGAGTCGAAGAAAGATCTGCCCGATGGGCTGGGCGACGTAACGAATGATGATATTGAGAAACGAAGTATTGGCGGCCCATACATGGGCCACTACGCCGAGAGTCGCCCCGCCCAATAGCGCAATCGCCATCCAAACATGAAGTCGCCCGAATCGGCGCGATTTCGATGAGGAGGACGGGGAATTAGCGGTCACGCCGGCAGGTTAGAGAACCGTGCCGGGGCTGTCAAAGCGCGATGCTGCGGAAGAAGGAGGAACGGATGCCCCGTTCCTCCTCATCGCTCAAATTATTGTCCGCTCGAGCCGCCACCTTGTTCGTGCCCGCAGTTGTCCAAGCAGTTGCCTTTGTCGACTTGCAGTTCTCCAATCATGGATTCGTGGAGCTGTTCCTGTTGTTCTTGGCAAGCCGAATCGCCGTTGCATTCCTGGATGGCGGCCTTAAAGCGCGCTCTTTCGTCGCGCATGCCTTGCTGGAAGGCGTCGATACAGCCCTCCACACACGGATTACCATCGCCCATCGTACCGACGGTTGGACTCATGGCCGAATCTTGGGTCCGCGCGCACTGTGGACTCGAGGCGGCCAAAGCGAAGAAGGCCGCTCCGGCGATACACGAGGGAACTATGTATTTTGACAGCGTCATCGCACCGGTTCCTCTTGGGTTGGGTGAAATAACCCAACCGGTTGTTTTAAACGGGGTTGCCTGCGCCCGAGGTTCATCACCGGCTTGACCGAACGAGAGATCTTGCCGTCCGACTCCCTATGAGCTGCGCTCCCACAGACGCTCGATAAGCTTACCTCAATCTCCCGGCCCGAACAAAGCGCAACGTAGACACAGTGGATGGGTGATTAACCCATGCACTGCATATACCCGGTGGATGGGTTAATCACCCATCACTGCATGGGCGGAATACATACGTCATGGCGTCCACTTCTCAGGAAGCGTCGCTAGTGGCGTGAGCAGAAGTGGTTGCCCGGGATGGCGGCTCATCATTTGAAAATATGTCATTTCATAATCTTCGGTCGATACCGTTCTGGGTTGCGACGACCAAGGACTGGGTATCGCAATTTCCGGAAGCCCGGGAACCAGCCGCAGTCTGGGGAACCGGGGTGGTTTGGGATATTCGGTGATGCGGACTTCTTCTTCGGGCGCTATTCCCGCCAATCGCTTGGCTTGGGAAATGGCGTCCTCGAGGGTGCCCGTGCCGTCGGCCAGCCCACGATCAATGGCATCCTGCCCCATCCACACTCGGCCTTCCCCAATTTCCCGCACCCGAGCTTCCGGAAGATTCCGACCTTTGGCCACCTTGCCCACAAAATCGGTGTACGTTTCCAGGAGCAAGGTTTTCATCCGTTCCTTTTCCTGATCGTTCAAGTTGCGGCGGGGGAGCCGCTCATCGATCACCGGGAAGCGAATTCCGGAAAACAAATCGGCGTGCGATCCACGCTTGACGCCGTCCGCGGTGAACCCGGTTTTGTCGCTCACTCCATTGTCCCAGAGCCATCCGGCAATGACGCCGATCGATCCGGTGATGGTGAGGGGTGTGGTCAAGATCCGGCTACCGTCCATGCTTATCCAGTAACCGCCCGAGGCGGCAACGCCACCCTGGCTCACCACGACGGGTTTCTTTGCTTCCTTGAGTTTCTTGGTTCCTTCGGCCACGAGGTCGCTGGGAAGTGGATCGCCCCCGGGAGAATCTGCGCGGAGCACGACCGCCTTGACATCGTGATCGCGAGCCAGCCGTCGCATGTGTTTGCCGGTCGCGCGACCGCGAATGCCGCTGTCCATTTCGCAGGGTCCGAGCGCGTAGACGATCGCAACCTCGGGCGGACGTCCCCATCGCTCGTCCGGCAACACGCGTTTGACGTGGCTCGGGGGGAGTGCCCCTACCGTGATGCCTTTCTCCTTATCGAGCGATTTCGTGAGCTCGGGCCACCGCCCGATTTCGTCGATGAGCCCGCGGGCTTTCGCCTCTTCCGGGGTCAACATCACGTCTTGTTCGATTGGTGCATCCACCTGGCTCGGGGAAAGATGGCGGCCCTCGGCAATCCCGTCCCGCCACGTGGTATAGGCCACGTCCACCAAGCGTCCCAGCTGCTCTTTGTCCGCGTCGGACATGTCCTTGCGACTCAGGGTTTGAAACGCGGTTTTGTAGGTGAAGAACCGCCATTCTTCGACCCCGATCCCGAGCTTGTCCAAGAGTCCCCTCATATAGGTGCGTTCGACCGCCAGCCCGGGTAGGAGCACGCTGCCCTCGGGATCCAAACTCAACCGGTTGGCAACGGAGGCCAGATACATACCTCCCATATCGAGACGGTCCGCCTGGATCACCACGGTCTTGCCGGATTTCTGAAGCTCCGTGAGTTTTTGACGGAGTTCCCATTCCATCACCGGGCTGGCCCGGAAGCCGGACAAGTTGAGTGCGACGCCTTTGACAGAATCGTCACGGCGCAACGTTTCCAGGTGGGTCAAAAGCCCGAGCCACGTCACGCGCTCATCGTCGAACCATTGAGCCTTTTGATAGCTGAGGGTCTTGTTCTCGAGATCGATGGGCACGATGCGATTCTTGCCACCGGGCTCGGGGAGGGGCAGCCGCGCGAAGGGCGGAGACATTCGCAGCACGTAGTTGGTCGTCCCGGCATGGTTGTCTTGATCGAAGTTTCGTTTTCCAAAAAAAGCCAAGTCGTGAATATCGACACCGGCGTAGACCTGATAGCTGTAATCGTCCGGAGCATCCGCGTCGCGAAAACGCACGCCGGCGTGAAGACCGGCGAGGGGACGAACGTCCGCCCCCACCCCCCAGTTGCCGTTGTCCCAGGTTTGACCGTCGTGAACGGCATAATCGGCAAAAAGGGTGAGAAGCGGTTTCCCGAGGGGCCGAACGCCGAGGTCGAAGATTCCCTCCTTGGGGTTCACCGCGCTTTCGAAGAAGCCGCTCATTCCCATGCTCAGGTGGCGGCTCGGGCGAAGAATCGTCCCGAGAGACAGTCCGGATCCCCGCTCGAGCCGATCATTGTCGCCGGCCGACCAGCGCCAGGCGAGGCCGACGTAAGCCCGTCGATCCCCCCCGGCCAGACCGAGTTGGTAGTCCTGGACGCGGTCCGATTCCCCGAGTCCCCGATCGATCGTGCGCTGTTGCATCGAGAAGCCCACGTTCTTACCCATGGAGAAGCCCCAGTTGTCGAGGCTGTTTTCTCGAACGCTTTCGTCGTTCCACCAGAAATCGAACTCGCCTCGTCCGACGGTCGCCCACGATGCGGGGTTGAAGTAGGCGCCGAGCGCGCCACCGGTGACCGAGGGGGTAGAGGGGATGAAATCGGAGCCGCCCTGATACTGGAAGAACGAATCGAGGCTCTGGGCACGAGCGCCTCGATCCACAAACAGAAGCAACAACGAGAGCGCCACGAACAAGCATCGGGTAGGACGAGGCATGGTGGAGATCCTCAGGGCCCGTAATACCTTCGGAACCGCGTATGGTCGACCAACTCCCGAAGGTCGTCAACCGAACCCTTGTTCCACGCCGGCAGAAAAAGAAGGCGGGCCGTGGTAAAACGGCCCGCCTTTGGCGACGTTGTACGCGAACGGGTTTAGTGCTTTTCGAGCATCTTCCGCCGCTCGTACTCCTTCTTCAGCACTTCCGTGTTCAAGACCTTGAACTCCACGCGGCGATTGAGCGCCATGCCTTCCGCGGTGGTGTTGGGGGCCACCGGCAGACTCTCGCCGTAGCCCTTGGCGGTGTACTGCGCAGCGTTGATCTGCGGGAATTTGCCGAGCAGGTACTGGAGCACGGCGTTAGCGCGCTTCTCGGAGAGATCCAAGTTGTACTTGGCCGATCCGCGCGCGTCGGCATGCCCGCCTACCTCGATCTTGAGTTCGGGCCACTGAATGAGAATGTTGCCGATCTCATCCAGGACCGGATAGGACTCGGGAAGGATGGCCCACTTCGCGGTTTCGAAGTGGATGTTTCGGACGGTGATCTTGCCCGTATCCAGGAGCTCGATTTCTTTCTCGCTGACCTCGATCGGGCAGCCATCCTTGTCCACCCGCGCCGAAGCCGGTGTGTTGGGGCACTGGTCGATGCCGTCGAAGACCCCGTCCTTGTCGGAATCGGTAGGGCAACCCGACGCGTCGACGGTCGCACCCGCCGGCGTATTGGGACACTGGTCGGCGCCGTCCGGCACGCCGTCTTTGTCCTCGTCGAGCGGGCATCCGGCCACGTCGACCTTCACTCCCGAAGGTGTGTCCGCGCACTTGTCGATTCCGTCGTATACACCGTCTCCGTCCGCGTCCTGCGGGCAGCCGGCCGCATTGACCGTCGCTCCGGCCGGCGTGCCGGGGCACTGATCGATGCCGTCATAGACGCCGTCCTGATCGCCGTCGATCGGGCAGCCACGCGAATCGACGCGGGCGCCGGCGGGCGTTTCGGGGCAATCGTCCTTCTTGTCCGGGACGCCGTCTTTATCCGTGTCCTTCTCGTGTCCACCGATCGCGAACTCGATTCCGCCCGAAAGCAGAAAATTATTCGTGGAGGAGTTGTCGGGAGCGGGAGGTGAATCGAAGGAAAAGAGGATGTCCTTTCCCTCGGCGCGCAACGACACGCGCGGTGCAACCCGAATCGTGAATCCAGCTCCGAACTCCGGACCGGTAAAGGTTTCCTTCGGCTGAGTTGGTTCGTCGCTTTCGAACTTGAGCCAGTGATAGCCGCCGACCACGTAGGGGTTGAACACCGAGTTAGGGAGGATGTTGAAATGAACGTCCGCTCCGAGGTGGTGCAGCTTCGCATCCACCGAACCCAGGCCCGTGGCCCCCGTGGAATAGGGGGTCGGGCCTTCCTGGGTCTCGGCAAGGATGTAGGCGTAGTCGCCTTCCACGCCAATGTACTTGCTGAACATGAGTCCCAGACGGCCGCCGATCATCGGCTTGTCCCAGAAGTTTGTTTTACTGTCCCAAATGGTCCATCCGCCGTAGGGGGTGACGGTGACATGGAAGCCCTCGATCTGGGCCATGGCCACAGACGGCAATATCGAGGTCGCCACGAAGATCCACAGAAGGGCAAGGTTCTTCGTCCGCAGCATGGGGGAGATTCCTTTCCTGTAGAAGTCAGGCCGGGAAATTTGGACCGCCGGCTGGGCAGGAGTAAAGCATTGTCCGGCCGTTTCAGGAAAGCCCCCGCCGAGCGGCTCGGGGCGCGGTTTCCCCCCGACGTCCCCATTCCTTTGTTGTATCTGGTCCAACTCGCGGGCGGGGGGTAGAATTTCACAGATCATGAAAAAGGAAGCGACCGAAGCCCTCCGCCACATTCCCTGGGGTTACGGAATGACCCGGGTGACGGCGATGGCGGTGGATCCGGAACGGCTCTATGCCTACTGGGAAATCACCGATCCAGATCTCGAGCGAGCCCGCGCCGCGTTGCCTCCCGGCGCCGACATCCGGCTCGTCCTTCGCATCTTCGATATCACCGGCCGTATCTTCGACGGCACGAACGCGCATCACAGCTTCGACGTCGCCATTGGGCGTTCGGATCGCCAATGGTTTTTGAATTTGAATCGTCCCGACAGCACCGCCGTGGTCGAGGTTGCCCTGATCGGTCCGCAGGGGTCCTACATCCCCCTGGCTCGATCGAAACCGGTCGATTTTCCGCGCCGCCTTCCCGCGCCGCCCTCGGAGCCGGAATGGCGCGTCGCCCAGGAGACGGTCGCGTCGGGCCGCATACCGCGGGTGCGCCTTGTCACCCCTCCTCCAAGTGGCCAACCGCGGTTGCTCGAAACCCAGGGCAAAGGTAAGAGTGCGCCATCGCTCCGAGAGGGCCAGGTCGGAGGTTCCAGCCAAGAACGCCTGGGCGCTCAAGCGCCTTCCGGGGGCGGGAGCGAAGAGCGCCTTCGCGACAAACAAAACGGAAGCGCGGGCCGCGAGTCGTAATTAATGGCCAGCGGATATTTGTCCCTCGTTCTGCATGCGCACCTGCCGTTCGTGCGCCATCCCGAGGATGCCACGGTCATGGAAGAGCGCTGGCTCTACGATGCGATCGTCGGCACGTACTTGCCGCTGCTTCAGCTCTTCGAAGGGCTCGTGGCCGACCATGTGCCGAGTCGAGCCACTGTCTCCTTGTCCGCGCCGCTTCTCAATATGCTCACCGATCCGCTCTTGCAAGAGCGTTCGGCAGAGCATCTGGACAGCATGATCGAGCTGGCCGAAAAAGAGGTCGTACGTAATCGCAACGAGCCGCACTACCGCCGGCTGGCCGAAATGTACAAGTCTCGTTTCGAGAGTCTTCGTGGCACCTGGCGTGCCCATGACGGAAATCTCGTGCGGGCCTTTGGTCGTCTTCAAGAGGCTGGCTCACTCGAGCTCATCACCACGACCGCCACGCACGCCTTCTTCCCGCTCTTGGCCGGGAACCAGGCCGCCATCCGTGCACAAATCCATGTCGCGGCCGATCTCTACGAGAAACACTTCGACCGGCGGCCCCGCGGGATGTGGCTGGGCGAATGCGGATACGTCCCCGGAGTCGACGATTTTCTGGCCGAAGCGGGCGTGCGCTATTTCTTCGTCGACAACCACGCGATCTTGAAAGCCGACCGGCGTCCGGTCTACGGCGTGTATGCCCCTCTCTACTGTCCGAGCGGCGTGGCCGCGTTCGGTCGGGACATGGAATCGTCATCCCAAGTCTGGAGTGC
>Ga0114129_10005603_pt1 | contig 17774 bp, 14 predicted proteins | sample RhiMetdeltSRZDD1_FD_80071 | JGI IMG/M metagenome (GOLD analysis project Ga0114129, IMG submission 80071) | Populus rhizosphere microbial communities from Tennessee, USA - Rhizosphere MetaG P. deltoides SRZDD1 (version 2) (version 2) | ecosystem: Host-associated > Plants > Roots > Rhizosphere >...
GTGCTGCTGGTGGATCACCAGGACTCGTTCGTGCACACGCTGGCTGGTTACTTCCGTGAGCAGGGAGCGGACGTGCTGACACTGCGCGCCGGCCTGCCCCTGGCGTCCCTGGACGAGTTCGCCCCGCACCTGGTGGTGCTGTCGCCGGGGCCGGGCCGCCCCGCCGACTTCGCCTGCGCGCAGCTGCTGGCCCAGCTGGACCTGCGAGGGCTGCCCGTCTTCGGGGTATGCCTGGGCCTGCAGGCGATGGTGGAGCACGCGGGCGGCGAACTGGCGCTGCTCAGCGAGCCCGTTCACGGCAAGCCCGGCACCGTGCTGCGAACCCGGCCGGACGGGCCGGGTGGGCCGGGTGGGCCGGGTGAGCCGGACAGCCCCGGCGCCGGCCTGCTGGCGGGCCTGCCGGCCGAGTTCACGGCCGCGCGTTATCACTCGCTGTACGCGGTGCCCGAACAGGTCAAGGGCGGGTTCGAAGTGACGGCGGTTACGGCTGACCAGGTGGTGATGGCGATCGAGGACCCGGCGGCCAGCCGGTGGGCGGTGCAGTTCCACCCGGAGTCGATCCTGACCGCGGCCGGAAGCGTCGGCCATCAGGTTGTCGGCAACGTGCTACGCCTGTGCCGCGCCGGCACCGCACGGCAGCTGGTCACCTGATGCCGGGCCCGGGCGTCCCGTGCGTACTCCGCGCCCGTGGCGTCCGTAGGTGTTCCGCGCCGCGCCCGGGGGTCCGTATGTGCTCCGCGCCCGCGCCCGGGATGTCCCGGGCCGGACCCACGCCGAGCCGCAGCCGGATGTCCGCGGCTGCGGGTAGGGTGCCGTGCCAGGGAAGCATCCAGCCGAGGAGGACTGAGGGCATGCGGTACCTCCCCCCCGGGGCGCGCGAACCGGATTCGCAGTACCGGCAGATGCTCGAGCGCATCGTCGCCTCCGGCGTGGCCGTGCCCACCCGCCAGGGGCCAGCCGCTCTCACGCTGATGCAGCAGACGATGCGCTTCGACCTGCCCAACGGCTTCCCGGTGATCACCGAGCGGAGTGTGAAGTCGTTCTGGCGCAAGCCGATCGGCGAGCTGTGCGCCTTCATCAACGGCGCGACCACCCTCGACGAGCTCGCCGACTTCGGCTGTGACTGGTGGGGGGCGTGGGCCACCCCACAGAAGACCTCATCCCGCGGCCTGCCGCCTGGCCACCTCGGCCCCGGCTCCTACGGCGGGGCGTTCCGGCATTTCCCGGCCGCGGACGGCAGCGAGTTCGACCAGTTCGCCCATCTTGTGGAACAGATCACGGAACTGCCCAACGACCGCACGCATTTCGTATCCCCATGGATCCCGCAGTATCAGGTCCGGGGCCGGGGCAAGACCCCCCGGACCACGATCGCGCCCTGCCACGGCTGGGTGCATGTCCGGGTCATCGGCGGAAACCTGCACCTGCACATGTTCCAGCGGTCCGGCGACGTGCCGGTGGGCGTGCCCGCCAACATGATCCAGTACGCCGCGCTGCTGCTGATGCTCGAACAGCTCACCGGGATCACGGCGGCTGCCTACTACCACACGATCTCCGACGCCCACATCTACGAGAACCAGATGGACAGCGTCATGGTGATGCTCGGCCGCCAGGCCCGCAGGCTGCCCACCGTCGGCCTGACCGAGGAAGGCGCGAAGGTGAATGACATCCATGACTTCCGCGCCGAGCATTTCGAGCTGAGCGACTACGAACCGCACCCGGCGATTTCCTCGATCCCGGTTGCCCCATGACCGCTTCGCTCATCGTCGCGGCGGCGGCCAACGAGGTCATCGGGCGCGGTGGCGCGCTGCCCTGGCACCTGCCAGCGGACCTGCGCCACTTCCGCGCGCTGACGACCGGGCATGTGGTCGTGATGGGCAGGCTCACCCACGAGTCGATCGTCGACCGCCTGGGCCATCCCCTCGCCGGCCGCACCTCCATCGTGATCAGCCGGACGATGCGCGGCCCGGGCACAGAACTCGCTGGCGCGGCGCATCGCACCGGGACGGGGCTCGCCGGCACGGGGCGTTCCGCCGGGACTGGGCTCGCCGGCACGGGGCTCGCTGACCCGGGGCGTTCCGCCGGGACGGGGCTCACTGGCAGCCCGCATTCCACCGGGGAGGACCGGGTCCTGGTCGTGCACTCGCTGGAGTCAGCCCTCGCGGCGGCGGCGAGCATCGGCGCACCGGCGGGCAGCGACGAGTTCTTCATCATCGGCGGGGAATCGGTCTACCGGCAGGCGTTGCCGGCGGTGGACAAGATCTACCTCACCAGGGTCCATGCGGAGGTCAGCGGCGACTGCCGCATGCCCGATGACTGGCTGGCCGGCTTTGAGCTGGCCTCGCGTGAGGACGCGGCCGACCCCGGCAGCGGGACCAGATACTCGTTCCTCGGCTACCGGCGGATCCCGTCATGACCCTGTACTGCTTCGGTAACGCCCGGACGGCCGACCAGTTGGCGGAGATGCGCCGCCTCGACGACGCGGGCATCTGCCTGTTCTGCCCTGATGGGCTCGCCCACCACGCCCAGCAGCGGATCCTGCTCCGGACCCGGCACTGGGCCGTCACCCCGAACGAGTTTCCCTACCGTGGTACCAGCCTGCATCTGCTCATGGTCCCGGACCAGCACGCGGCCGACCTGCTGGATCTCAGCGAGGAAGTCCGGCAGGACTTCTGGGAGGCGCTGGCGGCGGTGGCGCGCGAGCACAAACTGAGCCACTACGGCCTGGGTGTCCGCAACGGCGACTGCCGGTACACCGGTGCCACCATCCGGCACGTGCATGCCCACGTCCTCGTGGGGGACGGCGATGACGCGGACGCCCCGCCGGTCCGGATGCGGTTCAGCTCCCGGCCGGGCGAGGAGGCCGCTGGCCAGCGGGCCGGGTAGCGGCGGGCAGGGTGTCGACCCAGACCAGGCTGATCCCGGCGGCCCGGAGTACCTGCTCGCCGTCCAGCACCGAGTACTGCCCGGCGAAGTAACATCGCCGGAACCCGGCCTCCGCCACCAGGCGCGCGCAGGCCGGGCAGGGGAACGTGGTGGTGTACAGGTCGGCGCCTGCGAGGCTGGTGCCGTCCCGCGCCGCCCGCGCGATCAGGGCCGCCTCCGCGTGGATCGCGGTGGACAGGTCGGCCCGCACGCCGCGCGCGAAACCGTCGCGGGGGTCGCCGTTGAAATACGGCGCGTACTCGGAGGGGCGGTGCTGGTTCCAGGCGCAGCCGATGAGCTGGCCGTCCCGGGCGGCGACCGCCCCCACCTGACGCCACCAGTCCGAGCTGCGCTGGGCGATCGCCTCGGCGGCACCGATGAGCTCGCGGGGGAGTTCCGCGGCGCTGATCTCACCGTCGAAGGTGACCGGGGCCTGGGCCGCGGCCCACTCCCGGTCCCAGCGCAGGAATGTGCGGTCGAAAGCCACGGCCCGGCCTTCGCCAAGGTCCAGCTGCCGGGCCAGGTCGCGGGTGATCTCCTCGTCGGGCATGACGATGGCGTCGCCGGTGAGCACGCCGGGCAGGTCCGGCGGCTCGATCACCCGGATCGTGGCCCGCGGCGCGACGAGCCGCAGGTAGTCCGCCGCCCGCTGTGGCGGCAGTGCCCGGATGTCCTTGGCCAGGCTGGGATAGGCCTGCTGGAAGCCACGGCCCAGGAGCAGGATCTCGTCGGCGTCACCGTGGCGGCTCAGGAATTCCTCATACCCGGCGTGGAGCACCGGGAGGTAGAGCAGGACCTGCTTCACCCGGGCGCCTGGCCCGTCCCCGGAGGGCCGGGCGGCTCGCCGGGCTCGGGCAGGCCGAGCTGGATCCGGCGGAGCCGCGCCGACGTGCTCACCGTCGCCATCCGCTCCAGCACCTCCACCCGCCCGCAGTAGTGCTCCTCAAGCTCGGCGATGTCGGCCGGGGTGTAGGTGTCCTCGGTCGCCACGAGCACGTCGGGGCGGGTCGTCTTGATGAGTGCCCAGCGTTCGTGGTGGAGGTCCTTGAGCGTAACCAGGCCCACCCCCCGCTGGTGGGTCACCATCCGGAGCCGCTCGATCTCGGGGACCGCGGGCCGGTGCGGCCCCTTGCGCGCCCGGATCTTCGCGTCGCTGTCGAGCCCCACGATGAGGAAGTCGCCGAACCGGCGGGCGGCCTCCAGGTACATGGAGTGGCCCTCGTGAATGATGTCGAACGAACCGCTGGTCAGGACCACCTTGAGCCCGAGCGTGCGCAGCGCCTGGACGATCGCGGTGATCCGCTGGTAGTCGGGCACGAACCGCAGCTCGAAGTTCGAGGCATCGGCAAACAGGCCGCTGTTGACCAGCGCCAGCGTTCCGGGCGGCACGTCGGCCCGGAACGCTCCCGGTGCGGCCGGCCGGCTGGCGTCCTGCCCGCGCAGGTCCAGCCCATCCCGCGGTAGCGGGTCACGCACCTTCGACATGGGCGTCTCCTCGCTCGCCGGTGCGCCCCGCGGCCACCTGACCACGGGCCCGATCATAGCGGCCGACCCCGCCCGGGCGGGCCAAGGCGCGCGGCCACATACGTCCGACCCGGCGGCCGGATCGCCCCCCGTCTCGTGATCATGGGATGGCTACTGTAAGAACGATAGTGATCCCATGATCACGCTCAGGGTTGCGCCCGTGCGGCCGCCCAGAACGGGCTCCGCCGACCGGCCGTCAGCGGCCCCGGAACGAGGGCGGGCTTCCCCGGGCAGGCCACTAGGATGTGGCGGTGACCTCGGCCGGATACCTGCGGTTTCCCCATCTGCACGGCGACCTGCTGACGTTCGCCGCCGACGATGACGTCTGGCTCGGGCCGCTCGCGGGAGGCCAGGCCTGGCGGGTGTCGTCGGACCGGTCGCCGGTTAGCCATCCACGGCTGTCGCGCGATGGTTCGCTGCTCGCCTGGACCAGTGCCCGCGACGGCGCGCCCGAGGTTCACGTGTGCGAGCTGGACGGCGGGCGGGCCAGGCGGCTCACCCACTGGGGCGACAGCGGCACCCGGCTGGCGGGGTGGACCCCTGGTGGGGAGATCATCGCGCTCACCGCCGCCTGGCAGCCGTTCGAGCGCTTCGCCCACGCCTATCTCCTGGGCGCGGACGGCGGCGCGCCACGCCGCCAGGCGTTCGGCCCGGTCGCTGATCTGGCGATCGAGCCGGCCGGGACCGCACTGCTCAACGGGACGGGGGGGCGCGACCCGGCGTACTGGAAGCGCTACCGGGGAGGAACAGCGGGGCGGCTCTGGGTCCGGCAGGAGGGGCCGGGCGGGCCGGCCGAGTTCCGCCGGATCCTCGCCGGCCTGGGCGGTCAGCTGGCCAGCCCGATGCTGGTGGGGGACAGGCTCGTGTTCCTGTCCGACCATGAGGGCACCGGCAACCTGTATTCGTGCCAGCTTGACGGCGCCGGGTTGCGGCGTCACACCGACCATGACGGCTTCTACGCCCGGAACGCGAGCACGGACGGCCGCCGCGTGATCTACCAGTGCGCCGGCGAGATCTGGCTGCTCGACGGCCTGGACAGCGAGGCCCGGCGGGTGGAGGTCTCGCTCGGCGCCGCCGCCTCCGCCCCCGCGCCGAGGTTCGTGTCGGCCGCGGATCAGCTCGACGGGCTGTCCTGCGACGAATCGGGCCGCGCCAGCGCGGTCGAGGTCGCAGGGACCGTGCACTGGCTGACCCACCGGGACGGCCCTGCCCGGGCGCTGAGCGTGGCGCCCGGCGCCAGGGCCCGGCTGCCCACGGTCCTCGGGACGACCGGTCACGTGCTTTGGGTGAGCGACGCCGGGGGCGAGGATGCGCTGGAGATCGCGCCAGCGGCGGGGCAGGATGGCGGGCCGTCAGCGCCGCGGCGGCTGGCGGCCGGGCAGCTGGGAATGGTGCAAGCCGTGACCGCCGCCCCGGACGGGGCAACGGTCGCGGTGGCGTCCAGGGACGGGCGGCTGTCCGTGGTCGACCTGGCCACCGGCGCCGTGACCGCGCTGGCGGCGTCGCAGGACGGCTCGGTGACCGGGCTGGCGTTCTCACCCGACTCGGCCTGGCTGGCGTGGTCGCACCCGGGCCGGCCGCCGCTGAGCCAGATCCGCCTGGCCCGGCTGGCGGACGCGGCGGTCGTGGAGATCACCGATGGCAGGTTCAGCGACACCGAGCCCGTCTTCAGCAAGGACGGCCTGTATCTGGCATTCCTGTCCCGGCGCAGTTTCGACCCCATCTACGACGCCCACTTCTTCGACATGTCCTTCCCGTATGGGTGCCGGCCGTACCTGGTGACCCTCGCCGCGCCGACCCCCTCACCGTTCGCCCCAGAGACGGGCGGAAGGCCGGTAGCCGAGGACGACGCGAAGCAGTCGGCGGGCGCCGGCGATGCGCGTGAGGAGGAGGCCGCGGGAGACCAGGCCACTGGGGAGCAGTCAAGCGGCGTGCGCGCCGCGGGGGACCAGACCGCCGGGGACCAGACCGCGGGGGAACGGGCCACGGAGGACCGGGCCGCCGGGGAGACCGCTACGGGAGAGCAGACCACGGGGGAGCAATCCACAGGGGAGCAGCCCAGCGGGGGGGAGCGAGCGGGCGCCGCCGGGCCGCACCGGGACCGTCCGGCGGTCAGGGTGGACGTCGAGGGCCTGCCCGGCCGGGTGGTGGGCGTGCCGGTGGAGGAATCGCTGTACTCCGGCATATCGGCGGTCGCCGGAGGGCTGGTGTGGCTGAAGAGCAAGGTGGCCGGGGTCCTCGGTGAGGGCGCCGTCGACCCTGACGACGATCCGCCCCGGCCGTCCCTGGAGCGGTTCGACTTCAGCCAGCGCACCTGTTCCGAGGTGGTGGCGGCCCTCGACTGGTTCGAGGTAAGCGGGGACGGGAACCGGCTCGTGGTGCGCGACGGCGACGAGCTGATGGTGGTCTGCGCCGAGCGCAAGGAGGGGGGCGACGGGCCGGACCCCGTGCAGGTGGATCTGTCCCGGGCCCGTTTCCTCGCCGACCCGCAGGCCCAGCGGGCGCACGCCTTCGACGAGGCGGGCCGCGTGATGCGGCACGACTTCTGGGTGCCCGACATGGCCGAGGTGGACTGGGACGGCGTGCTGGACACCTACCGGCCGCTGCGGGGGCGGATCCGCACCGCCGACGACTTCGCCGACCTGGTCTGGGAGGTGTTCGGCGAGCTTGGCACCTCGCACGCTTACGTGCGGGCCGCCGCCAGGCCGGCCGGGCCCGCCACACCGCAGGTGGGCTATCTCGGTGCCGACCTGGCCCAGGGCGCGGACGGCAGCTGGCAGGTGGCGCGGGTCCTGCCCGGCGAGTCCTCCGATCCGCGCGCCCGTTCACCCCTGTCCGGGCCGGGCGCGGCCGTGCCGGCCGGGACGACGTTGCTCGAGGTGGACGGGCAGCCCGTTGACCCGGCCGCCGGGCCGGGCCCGCTGCTGGTTGGCGCCGCGCGCAAGCCGGTGGAGCTCACCGTGTCCGAGGGGGGACGGCGCCGCCGGGTAGCCGTGGTCCCGCTCGCCAGCGAGCGGCGCCTGCGCTACCAGGACTGGGTCGCCAGCAACCGGCGGCTGGTGCGCGAACTGGCCGACGGGCGGGCGGGCTACCTCCATGTCCCGGACATGATGGGTGAGGGCTGGGCACACTTCCACCGCGATCTGCGGGCCGAGATGGCGCGGGACATGCTCATCCTTGACGTGCGCCAGAACCGCGGCGGCCACGTGTCCGAACTGGTGGTGGAGAAGCTCGCCCGGCGGATCATGGGCTGGGACCTGGGACGTGGGCGGCGGCCGGGCACGTACCCGCAGGATGTCCCGCGAGGCCCGGTCGTGGCGCTCACGGACGAGTTCGCGGGCTCCGACGGGGACATGATCACTGCCGCGCTGCGCATCCTCGGGCTCGGCCCGGTGGTGGGCGCCCGCACCTGGGGCGGGGTCATCGGCATCGACGAATGGTTCCGGCTGGTCGACGGGACCACGATGACGATTCCGAAGTACGCCATGTGGCTGGACACCTACGGCTGGGGGGTGGAGAACCATGGCGTCGATCCCGACGTCGAGGTCATCATCTCGCCACTGGACTGGGCGGAGGGACGCGATCCGCAGCTCGCGACGGCGGTACGGCTGGCGGTCGAGGCGCTGCGTACCAAGCCCGCCGCGCACCCGCCCGACACGTCGGCCCGGCCCTCCCGGCGCCGGCCGCCACTGCCGCCGCGCGCGAGCCAGCAGTAGCCGGGGCATGCGCCCGGATCACCCTCTTGCCGAGCTGATCATCTCCGCGGCCGGTGGCGAGTTCCCCGACGCCGACGGGGGCTGGCGGCGGGTGCCGCCGTGGCGCGCCGGGCTGGAGGCCATCGTCTCCTTCACGGGGCACGCCGTCTTTGCCGTGCGGCCGGACGTCCCCGACCGCCTGCTCGCCGCACTGGGGGCGGATGGCTTCGGCGGCGCCCATGACCCGCGGCTGATCACCGCTCTCGCCGGACCTGACGGCTGGATCGACAGCCTGGACATGCTGATGGCCAGCCGTGGCATGGGACGCGCTGGCGTCGCGCTCCGGCTGACCGAGCGGCCCGACCTCGCCACGCATCCGCGAGCGATGTTCGCGGCCGGAATCCGCGATCATCCCCGGCTGATGGGCTACCCCGACCCACGCCGCTCGGCCCTCGCCGTCGTCAGCCGGGGGATCGCCGGACTCACCGAGGTGAGCTTCGAGCTCGAGCCATCGCGCCGCCGGGCGGGTGGCGGTGCCGAACTTGTCCGCGATGCCCTGAGCGCCACCCCTTCCGGCCAGCTTGCTGTGGCGGCAGTCGCGCCTGGCAACGCGGCCAGCGTCCGGGCGCTGCTGGCGGCCGGGTTCGTTCCGCTGGGTTCGATCCAGCTGTTCCGCTGCGCCGGTCACCCTCCCGGCACCTCCCCGCTGAGGATCCTGCGTGAGCCAGAGCGCTCGTGCGGAAAGGACCGTGAGCCAGGTGAAGCCCGTCACGATGCTGGCACGCTGGAAGAGCCCGCCGAGGTTGACAAGCTGCGGCGCCTGGCCGAAGCCCTCTGCGGCCAGCGCCATGGTCGCCAGCATGGTGACGGCGGTGCCCGCGCTGTACAGCCCAAAGCCGGGCCGGCCTGCCCGGAACGACCGCAGGCTGTAGCCGAGCGCGGCTGCTGGCAGACCGAGGAACACGGGGATCGCCGCCAGAATGTGCACCGCGCCGGTGCGGCTGGGTGCACGCGGCGCGCCGGGCGTTCCCTGCGGGTACCCGCTGACCGGGTCGGTAGGGAAGACTCCCGCGCCGATGAGCCCGGCACCTGCCGCGCCGATCAGGGCCGGTCCTGCCCGGCTGTCCATCGCAGGATCGCCGGCGCGTGACAGCCCTGCCGCGCCGGCGAGAAACAAGGTCCCGGTCACGGCGAAGTTGGCGGCCTGGACCCAGCCGCGCGATCCGAGCGCGAGCGAGCTGACCGGATGACGCAGCGGCCGGTAGCCGTCCCGGACGGCGCCCTCGAGCAGGAATGCCGTGACGAACACGGGTCCCGCGGCCAGGCCGCAGCGCAGCAGCCTGCGGGTCCAAGCCGCCGACCCGCCGGGCCCGGTGGCAGGCTTCATGGCCGCAGCGTAGCGAGCCGGGATGTCGTGGGGGTCGTGGAGGATGGGACGGTGCCGCTGCAGAACCGGGTGATGCCGACCGGCGAGATCGTCGCGGACGGCGGCCGTGGCCTGATGATGGGCAATCGTGGCTGCCTGCACGGGCAGGGCCGCCAGCTGGGTGCCAGCCGCTGGCGGTCGCAGCGGTGGATCTGCTGCGTGCTGGACTGGAAGGGCGTGCGGCGCGATCCGATGCCGCCTGGCCGGTGGACGGCGCTGTTTTTCCTCGATGAGGCGACAGCGCTCGCCGCGGGGCACCGGCCGTGTGCGTACTGCCGCCACCAGGACTACACGGACTTCACCGGGGCGTGGTGTGCGGCACGCCAGCTGCCCCGCCCGCCGCGGGCGGGCGAGATGGACGCGGTGCTGCACCGTGAGCGCACCGGCCGCCTGCAGCGGGAGGTCACCCACCTCGCGCCCGCCGGGGAGCTGCCCGATGGGGTCATGGTCTGGGTGGGCGGGGGTGCCGCACTGCTGCTGGGAGGCCGGCTGCTGCCTTGGTCCTTTCACGGCTACGGCGCCCCAGCAGAGCCCGGGCCGCCGGGTGCGATGGAGGTGCTGACGCCGCCGTCGACCGTCGCCGCGATCGCGGCCGGTTACCGGCCGCTGGTACACCCGACCGCGCTGACGGGGCGCCCGCGGGCGGGCGGGGCACCACCCGGAGTGCGCGCCTACAGCGGTGACTGGTAGCCGCTGACCCAGTGGGTCTGGATCCAGGACAGGACGGCCGTCCAGGCGCCGGTCAGCTCGAGCACGCCGATGGCAACCAGCAGCGCCCCGCCGACCCGGGTGATGAGCCGGGCGTGCCGACGGGCGAAGCCGAAGGCCGTCATCCCGCGCTGGAACAGCAGCGCGACGACCAGGAACGGGATGCCAAGGCCCAGGCCGTAGACGAACATCAGCAGCGCCCCGCGCGCGGCCGTGCCCGAGGTCATGGCCAGGCCCAGGACCACCGTGAGGGTGGGGCCAATACAGGGTGTCCAGCTCACCCCGAAGAGCACCCCGAGCGCCGGTGCCCCGGCGAGCCCGGCCCGCGGGCGCACGGAAGGCTGGAGGATCCGCCCGGCGATGGGGAACCGGTCGAACACCCCAGCGAACATCAGCCCCAGGACGATCGTGACTGCGCCGAGGATCTGGGTCAGCCCAGTGGAGTGGGTGCGCAGGACTGCGCCGAGCCCGCCGAAGGCCACGCCTTCGCTGGCGAACACGGCCGAGAATCCGAGCACGAACAACGCGGTGCCAAGCACCGTCCGGGACCGGCCCGGGCGGGCCGTCGCCGCGGTGGCCGTCACCTTCACGGCCGTTCCGCCGCTGCCGTCCGTGCCCCCAGTCTCGGCCGGGCCTGCCGCGGCGGCCTGGCGGTCGCCCTCGCCGCCGGCCGCGGGCGGGCGGGCCTGCGCGTCCACCCCGGACATGCCGGCGACGTAGGAGAGATAACCGGGGACCAGGGGCAGCACGCACGGCGACAGGAAGGTGACCGCACCCGCGGCGGCCGCGACGGGGACAGCCAGGATCAGCGGCCCGGACAGGACCAGGTGCCCGACCCCACTGCCCACGGCTTGCCTTCCTGCTCGCTGACGTGGCACGCCCAACTTATCTCCAGTCACCGGCGGCGGCCCCCCGCGGAGCCGTTCATTCTCGGCAGCACGGGTGCCGGTCCGACCGCCGATCATGTTGGGGTTCACGTGGTTGACCGGTGGCGAGCGGACGCAGCTGATCAGCCTGCTGCGTCAGGTGGCCAGGGAGCAGGGCCTGAACGCGGAGGCGCTGCCCGGCATCCCACCGGGACGCAGGGCGGGCGTCCCGGCCAGGCCGGATTGACCAGCCGGGTGCGGAAACGCCACGATACTGCCCATGCGTACGACGCCGCCGTTCAGTGCCGACCATGTGGGTAGTTTGCTGCGCCCGGCCAGCCTGCTGGCGGCCCGGGACGACTTCGCGGCGGGGAAGATCGATGGCGCACGGCTGCGCGAGGTGGAGGACACGGCGATTGCCGATGTGGTGGCGATGCAGCGGGACGTGGGGCTGCGGTCGGTGACCGACGGGGAGTTCCGCCGCGCCACCTGGCACATGGACTTCATCTACCAGATCGGCGGGATCAGCAAGGCACCGGGCCATCTGGCGGTGAAGTTCCACAACCCCGCAGGCGACATCGAGTGGACTCCGGCCGCCCTGCACGTGGGCAGCAAGCTGCGGATGGACAAGACGATCTTCGGTGAGGATTTCGGCTACCTGCAGTCGGTGGCCCCCCCGGGGATGACCCCCAAGCTGACCATCCCCTCGCCCAACATGGTCCACTACCGCGGCGGCCCCGCCGCGATCGACCCGCAGGTCTATCCCGACATCGAGGGGTTCTGGGCCGACCTGGCCGCCGCCTATGCCGACGAGGTGGCCCGGCTCGCCGGCCAGGGCTGCACCTACCTGCAGTTCGACGACACGTCCCTGGCCTACCTCAACGACCCGGCCCAGCGGGCCGAGATCGCCGCCCGCGGCGAGGACGCCGACCACATGCACCTGCGCTACATCCGCCAGATCAACGCGGCGCTGGCCAATAAGCCGGCCGGGCTGACCGTCACCACGCATCTGTGCCGCGGCAACTTCCGCTCCTCCTGGGCCGCCTCGGGCAGCTACGACTTCGTCGCCGAGGCGCTGTTCGGCGGCCTGGCCGTGGACGGATTTTTCCTGGAATACGACGACGAGCGCTCCGGCGGTTTCGAGCCGCTGCGGTTCATCCCGCCCGGCAAGATGGTCGTGCTGGGGCTGGTCACGACCAAGCGTGGCGAGCTGGAAGACCCCGACGACCTCAAGCGCCGCATCGACGCCGCCGCCAAATACGTCCCACTCGACCAGCTGTGCCTGTCCGGCCAGTGCGGCTTTTCCTCCACCGTCGAGGGCAATGCCCTCAGCTACGACCAGCAGCGCGCCAAGCTCGAGCTCATCGTCCAGGTCGCCCAGGACGTCTGGGGCTGATCCCGGCGGGTGGGGGAGCCGCCACGGTGGCCGCCACTCTTACTTGAGCGCGGCCAGGGCGTCCTCGATCGCGCGGTGGAACGTGGGGTAGGCGTAGATCATCTGGCGCATGCACTGCACCGGGACCCGCGCGTGCACCGCGACCACGAGCGCGCCGAGCACCTCGCCGCCGACCGGGCCGGCCGACGTGGCGCCGACGAGAACCCCGGTTCCGGCGTCCTCGACCAGCTTGATGAACCCGTCGTTGCCCGCCTTGTGGATCCAGCCCCGCGTGGACTTCGGGACCGGGTACGTGCCCACGCGCACGCTCAGTCCCTGCTCCCGTGCCTGGGCCTCGGTCAGCCCGACCGCGCCGACCTCCGGGTCGGTGAACGTGACCCGCGGCACGGCGTGGTACTGCGCCGGGAAGCCCGCCTCACCCAGGATGTCGGCCACGACGATTCCCGCTTGGTACATCGACATGTGGGTGAACGCGCCCTTGCCGGTGATGTCTCCGAGCGCCCATACCGCGGGGGCCGCCCGCAGGTGATCGTCCACCGGGATGGCGCGCAGGGTCTCGTCGATGCCCAGCGCGCCGACGCCGATCCCCGCCAGGTCGGTCCGGCGGCCGGTGGCGACCAGCAGCGCCTCACCGGTGAGTTCCTCGCCGCCGTCGACGGTGACCGTGAAGCGGCCCCCGTTATGTCCGACCCCGGTGGCATGCTTGCCGACGTGCACGCCGATCCCCTCCCGGCCGAATACCTCCGCCAGCAGGTCCCCGGCCTCCGGCTCCTCCAGCGGCAGCAGCCGGCCCGTCCCCTCGATCACGGTGACCCGGCTGCCGAACCGCGCGAAGACCTGGCCGAGTTCCACCCCGACGGACCCGCCGCCGAGCACCACCATCGACGCGGGTACCCGCTCGGTCTCGATCGCCTCGCGGTTCGTCCAGAACGGCGTGCCAGCCAGGCCCGGGATCGGTGGCACGGCCGGCGCCGTGCCGGTGTTGATGACGATCCCGCGCCGTGCCCGCAGCACCTGCTTCTGGCTGTCCGGGCCGGAGGGAGTGACGGTGACCTCGCCCGGCCCGCTGATCCGCCCGTGCCCGCGCACCAGGATGCCTCCCTTGCCGGTGAACCGGTCCACGGCCGCCTTGTCGTTCCAGTCGTCGGTGGCGTCGTCACGGATCCGGCGGGCCACCGGGGCCCAGTCGGGGACGACCCGAGCCGTGCCCGACATCCCGTTGACCCGGTGCCCCTCCATGAGCAGGTCAGCGGCGCGGACCATCATCTTGGACGGGACGCAGCCCCAGTACGGGCATTCGCCGCCGACGAGCCGGGCCTCCACACCGGCCACCACCAGGCCGGTTTCGGCCAGCGTGTTCGCGGCCCATTCCCCACCGGGCCCCATGCCGATCACGACAACGTCAACGTCGCGATCACGTTCCGTCATGTTCCCTCCCGGCGCGTCGCATCCGGGTGCCAGGGTATGACAGGCGGAATGCGGGTGGCGGTAAGCCGGTTGATGCCGACAATGCGCCCGGCGATCTCATCGACACGGACGGGGCTGCCGCATGACGGGTAGCCACAGCGGTCCGGCACACTCGGCCACGGGACCCCCGGCGGGCGAACCCTCCTCAGTCACGGAGAGTGACGACCCAATTCTTCGCGGGCCTGGCTCGCACGCCGGGCCGGGAGTGCCGGGCGGACCGTTTGAGCCTCGCCGGCCGTCTAAGCCTGGCGGGCATTCGGAGCCTGGCACCGGCCCTGCGGCGGCCGCCGTGTGCCCGGAGAGCGAGGACGGCGCGGAGCCGCTCACCGAGCCGGACGCGGAAGCGCAGGTACACGGGATCTGCTTCAAGACCGGGCCACCCGGGCGGCTCGGGGTGGAACTGGAATGGCTGGTCTGCGACGGCCGCGACCCCGCCTTGCCGGTAGACCAGCGCCGCGCGGCCACCGCCGTGGCCCGGCTGGGCGCTGGAGGGCCGCTACCCGGCCGGGGCGTGCTCACCTCCGAGCCGGGCGGCCAGGTCGAGCTCAGTTCCGCCCCTGCGGCCGGTCTGGGCCACTGCATCGCCGTCACCAGCCTGGATCTCGCCGCACTCCGGCAAGCCATCCAACAGACGGGTCTCTGCCTCAATGGGCAGGGACTCGACCCGCTCCGCCCGCCGCGGCGCGTCCTGGAACTGCCCCGCTACGCGGCGATGGAGGAGTTCTTCGACCGGGCCGGCCCGTGGGGCCGGCTCATGATGTGCAGCACCGCCTCCGTCCAGGTCTGCGTCGACGCCGGCGGCGAGGAGCCGGGCTGGTCCGGATTCCGCTGGCGATGGCACCTCCTGCACGCGATCGGCCCCGTGCTCGTAGCCGCGTTCGCCAATTCGCCGTTGCGCGGCGGCCGCCCCACCGGCTGGAAATCGACCCGCCAGGCCATCTGGGCGCGGCTCGACCCCACCCGCACCCGCCCGCCGGCGCACGCCGAGCCAGTACCGGGACGCCGCCCGGGCCGGGCCTGGCCGCCGGCCACCGATCCCCGTTCCGCATGGGTGGACTATGCGCTCGCGGCCGAGGTCATGTGCGTGCGGCGGCCCGGCGCGCAGGACTGGTCCGCGCCGGCCGGGCTGACATTCCGCGACTGGCTGCGGGGTGCCGGTGAGCGGCCCCCGACCAGCAGTGACCTCAGCTACCACTTGTCCACGCTGTTCCCGCCGGTGCGGCCGCGCGGCCACCTGGAGGTCCGCGGCATCGACGCCCAGCCGGGCGATGGGTGGATGGTGCCGCTGGCGGTGACGGCGGCCCTGCTCGATGACCCGCTGGCCGCCGAGCAGGCGATGGCGGCGGCTGAGGCACTCTGGCACCGGCCCACACCGGGCGGGCCGGGCGCGCCAGCCCGCCCCGGCTCCGGCGCCGACCCTGCGGGCTGGAACCCCGCGAGCCCGTGGTGGCTGGCCGCCCGGCACGGTCCGGCGCACCCCGCGCTCGCCGCCGCGAGCCGCCGGTGCTTCGACGCCGCGGAGGCGGCGCTGGCGCGCGCCGGCGGGCCCGCGGACGTGCGGCAGGCGGTGACCGCCTTCGCGGAACGCTACGTGAACCGGGATCGATGTCCCGCCGATGACCTGCTTGATCAGGTACGCGCCGGGCGCGGGTGCTCCCCGCCGCCCGGCCCAGCGCACACCCTCGTGGAGGACTGCTATGGCCAAGAAGCCCAGGCATGAGCCCGGCGCTGCGGACGTGTCCACGGAGGCGCTGCGGGAGCAGATCGCAGGCTGCCTGGTCACGGCCCGGGAGCGGACCCAGCTGCTGACCGGCTGCCTGGACGATGACGACCTGGTCCGCCAGCACTCCCCGCTGATGTCCCCACTGGTGTGGGATCTGGCACACGTCGCCAACCAGGAAGAGCTGTGGCTGCTGCGGACCGTGGGCGGCAGGGACCCGATGCACCCGGAGATCGACCCGCTGTATGACGCGTTCGAGCATCCCCGCAGCGAGCGTCCAACCCTGCCGCTGCTGCCGCCCGGCGAGGCCCGGCACTACGCAGGCGAGGTCCGCGGCCGGGTGCTCGATCTCCTCGAATCGGCCACGTTCTCCGGGGCGCCGCTGGTCACAGCCGGGTTCGCCTTCGGGATGATCGCCCAGCACGAGCAGCAGCACGACGAGACGATGCTCATCACCCATCAGCTCCGGCGGGGTGCCCCGGTGCTGTCGGCGGCCGAGCCGCCGCCACCGCCGGACGCGCTCTGGCTCCCCGCCGAGGTGCTCGTCCCGGGCGGCCCCTTCACCATGGGCACCTCCAGCGAGCCGTGGGCGCTGGATAACGAACGGCCCGCCCATACCGTGCACGTGCCCGCCTTCTACCTCGACACCACGCCGGTGACCAATGGGGCGTATCAGCAGTTCATCGCCGACGGCGGCTATGACGACCGGCGGTGGTGGAGCCCGGGAGGGTGGGACCACCGGCAGCGGGCCGGCCTCACCGCGCCCCTGTTCTGGCGGCGTGACGGCCGTGGCTGGGTGCTGAGGCGGTTCGGCGTGACCGAGCCGGTGCCGCCCGCCGAGCCGGTGCTGCACGTCTCCTGGTACGAGGCGCAGGCCTACGCGGCCTGGGCGGGCCGGCGGCTGCCCACCGAGGCTGAATGGGAGAAAGCGGCCAGGTTCGACCCCGCTGCCGGGCGCTCGCGCCGGTACCCCTGGGGGGATAGCGACCCGACCGCGGAACTGGCCAACCTCGGCCAGCGTCACCTGCGCCCCGCCCCGGCCGGCAGCTACCCCGGCGGAGCCGCGCCGTGCGGGGCGCGCCAGCTGATCGGGGACGTCTGGGAGTGGACCGCCAGCGACTTCCTGCCGTACCCGGGCTTTTCGGCCTGGCCGTACCGGGAGTACTCGGAGGTCTTCTTCGGCGACGAGTACAAGGTGCTGCGCGGCGGGTCGTTCGCTGTCGGCCATGTCGCCTGCCGCGGCACCTTCCGTAACTGGGACTACCCGATCCGGCGGCAGATCTTCGCTGGCTTCCGCACCGCCCGGGACGCCACGCCCGCGGTCGCCGGCGGCGAGAGGGTGTGACTGCGGCCCGATGTGCCGTCATCTGGCCTATCTCGGTCCTCCCGTGACCGTGCGCGCGCTGGTGCTTGACCCGCCGTATGGCCTGGCCAGGCAGGCGTGGGCGCCCCGGCGCCAGCGGCACGGGACGATGAACGTGGACGGGTTCGGTATCGGCTGGTACGCGGACGGCGACCCGGTTCCCGCCCGCTACCGGCGCGCCGGCCCGATCTGGGCCGACCCCGGCCTCGCCGATCTGGCGCGGGTCACCCGCACCCGCGCCCTGCTGGCCGCCGTGCGCTCCGCCACGAAGGGGTGCGAGAGCGGCGCCGCCGCCGCCGCGCCGTACGCCAGCGGCCGCTGGCTGTTCAGCCACAACGGCGTGCTCAACGGATGGCCCGCCGCGACCGCCTGCCTCGGCGCGGGCCTGCCCGCGGCGGACCTGCTCGCGCTGGAGGCACGGTGTGACTCCGCCCTGGCGTGGGCGCTGGTGGCGGGGCGGCTGAGGACGGGCACGCCGCCCGGGCAGGCCCTGGCCAGCGTGATCGCCGACTTCGGCCACCACGGCATCACCGGCCGGTTCAACTTCCTGCTCACCGACGGCGAGGTGATCAGCGCGACGGCGGCCGGTGACACCCTCTGCTACCGCGCCGCCGGGCGCCACGCCCCCGCCGGGCCGGGTGTGGTGGTGGCGTCCGAGCCCGGTGACGACGAGCCCGGATGGACCGA
>Ga0114129_10005604_pt1 | contig 17771 bp, 10 predicted proteins | sample RhiMetdeltSRZDD1_FD_80071 | JGI IMG/M metagenome (GOLD analysis project Ga0114129, IMG submission 80071) | Populus rhizosphere microbial communities from Tennessee, USA - Rhizosphere MetaG P. deltoides SRZDD1 (version 2) (version 2) | ecosystem: Host-associated > Plants > Roots > Rhizosphere >...
CGCATCGCCGCGACGACCGAAAAGGCGGCGGCGAACCCGAGCAGGATCAGCGACGGCAGAATCGCGCCGGACGATCCAATGCCGCGCCACGTCATCGCATCGAGGCCGTCGACCGCCCAGCGCACTGGAACGATCACGGTCAATTGCTGGAGCCAGGCGGGAAAGATGAACGTCGGGACCCACGCGCCGCCGAGCATGACCATCATCAGGACCGCGAGCGTCGTGACGCCGCGCGCCGTCGCCGGCGTGTTGCCGAGCGCGGCGACGAGGATACCGAACGTGGACGCCATCATCGAGCAGGCGACCGCGACGCCGACGAAGCCGAGGAGGCCGCCCTGGATGCGCACGCCGAACACGATCATCGCGAAGGCGAAACAGACGCCGAGGATCAGCAGCGAGATGATCGCGCCGCTGATGCCCTTGCCGAGCAGCAGCGTCAGCCGCGACACCGGCGCGCTGCGCAGCCGCTTCCACAGGCCGCGCTGGCGCTCGAGCAGCATCTCGACGCCGAGGTTCGCCATCGCGAAGAGCAGGAACTGAATGCCCATGCCGCTGAACGAATGCGCGTAGCCGTTGTACGCAGTGCCGGCGGCGGTCATCGGCTCCTCGCGGACGGTGTAGGGCATCGTGATCCCGCCGCGGTTCTGCGCCTGCGCGTTCGCCTCCGGCCGATCGTAGTAACGGCGCACCGACTGGAGCATCTGCAGCAGCAGCTGCTTCTGCTGCGCGTCCATGCCCGATGCCTCGATCTTCGGCGCGATCTGCTCGATGTAGGTCCGGCCCTGGGCGCCGCCGAACATCTCGCGGCTGACCGCTTCCATCACGTGCTGTGTCATCACGCCTCGGACCATCGCGAGCTCGGTGTTTCGCGACGGGTCGTACGGCATATCGAGCGACGGCTTCTCGCCGTTCCCGAAGAACGCCGCGCCGGCCGCTTCACCGAACCCTTTCGGGATGATGACGGCGACAGCCGCCCGGCCGCGCCGAACGGCGGTCCGGGCCGCTTCCGGATCGGTCGCGGTCACCTTGAGATTTGGATCGCTCTGCGCGCTCGCGACGATCGCCTTGGAGATCGTGCTGTCGTCCTGGTCGACGAGCACGACCGCGATCCGCGCGCGCTCCCCGTTGCGCGACGGCCCGTTGAAGATCGATCCGAAGAACGACGCGATCGCAATCGGCACCGCGAAGCTGACGATGACGGACCGCCGATCGTTGAAGAACAGCAGCAGATCCTTCCGCACGAGCGCAAGCAGTGGCGTCATAGTTTCGTTCGTCGTGTCCGCCTTAGGCGGACCGTCACGTCTCAGTCTCGCAAGCTTCTACCTGTGAGCGTCAGAAACACCGTCTCGAGATTCGCACGGCCCCCGGCCACCGCGGCGACACGCATCTGCAAGCCGTCGAGCGTATCGTCGGCGATCACCTTCCCGTGATCGATCACGACGATCCGGTCGGCCAGCCGCTCGGCTTCCTCCATGTAGTGCGTCGTATACAGGAGCGCCTTGCCGGCGCGCTTCAGCGTCTCGAGGTTGCCGAAGATCGCGTTGCGGCTCTGCGGATCGACGCCGACCGTCGGCTCGTCGAGCAGCAGGATGTCCGGATCGTGCAGCAGGCCCGCGGCAAGATTCAACCGCCGCTTCATGCCGCCGCTGAACGTCTTGACGGCGTCGCGCGCGCGGTCCGCGAGCTCGACGAGCTCCAGCGCCCCGGCGATGGCCGTGTCGAGCGCCGCGCCGGACAGGCTGTAGAGCGCGCCGAAGAATCGCAGGTTGTCGCGCGCGGACAGCTCGTCGTACAACGCCAGATCCTGCGGTACGAGGCCGATGCGCCGCTTGCCGGCGTCGGTGTCGCCCTGCAGCGTTCGCCCCGCGATCAGCACCTCACCCTTGTCGGGCGTCACGAGGCCCGCAATCATCGACACCGTCGTCGTCTTGCCGGCGCCGTTCGGCCCGAGCAGACCCACGAGCCTGCCGGCCTCCAGCGAAAACGACACCTCGTCGACCGCGACGACGCGGCCGAACGACTTTCGAAGACTCCTGACGTCGAGAATCGCCATCGCGAGCGCATCTTCGCACGAACCGCTCGAGGCTGAGCGCGCGTCCGACGGAAGGTCAGTTTTCCGGGATGAAGAGCACCAGCGCGCCGCCGACCGCCAGAATCGCCGCGATCACATAGAGGGCCACGGCGAAGCTGTGGGTCGCGTCATTGACCGCCCCGAGCAGATACGGTCCGAGAAATCCGCCGGTGTTCCCGACTGAATTGATCAACGCGATAGAGGCGGCGGCTGCCGCGCCGGTCATCGAGGCCATTCGTTGCGCGCCGCGGCCGGTCGCCAGCGCCCAGAACGGACCGTACATCGACGACACGCCCGCCATGGCGATCGACAGCGTCGCGAGCGTCCACATCACGTTCGCGCTCACCGGCGCGAGAACGAGACCGGCTCCCGACACGAGCGCGGCGATGAGGACGTGCCAGCGTCGTTCGCCGGTTCGATCGGAGTGGCGCCCGACGACGAGCATCGCGGCCGCGCCGACGGCGTACGGAATCGCGCTCAGCAGGCCGACGACCCAGTCGCGCGCGCCCGACGCCGACTTGATCATCTGCGGCAGCCAGAACCCGACGCCGTACGAGGTGACCGGCGTCGTGAAGTAGATCATCGCGAGGAGCCACGTCCGGCCGTCGCGCAGCACGGACAGCGTCTTCCGTTCGACGCCGCCGGCCGCCTCGTCGAGGCGCGCGATCAGCGCGGCACGCTCGGCCGGCGTCAGCCACGCCGCCTCGTGCGGCCGCTCGGTGAGCACGCGCATCACGACGAAGCCAAGGACGATCGCGGGAAGCCCCTCGAGCAGGAACACCCACTGCCAGCCCGCGAGCCCGCCGAAGCCGTTTAGCGTCAGCAGCGCGCCCGAGATCGGCCCGCCGACGATGCCGGCGGCGACGACGGCCGTCATGAACGCCGCCACGGTGCGCGCGCGCTCCCGTGCGGGAAACCACTGCGTGAGGTAATAGATGATGCCCGGGAAGAATCCGGCTTCGGCGACGCCGAGCAGGAATCGCAGCGCATAGAACATCGGGGCGTTGCGGACGAACATCATCGCCGACGACGCGAGGCCCCACGTGATCATGATGCGCGCGATCCAGACGCGCGCGCCGACGCGGGCGAGGATCACGTTGCTCGGCACCTCGAACAGCGTGTAGCCGAGGAAGAAGATTCCCGCGCCGAATCCGTACACCGACGCCGAGAACCCGAGCGCCTCGTTCATCTGCAGCGACGCGAAGCCGACGTTGATGCGATCGACGTAGGCGACGATGTACAGCAGGAAGAGGAACGGAATCAGCCGGCGGCGGACCTTGGCGAGAACCGGCTCGACGTCGACGGAGGCCTCGTCGATCACTTAGCTGAACTTCTTGACGAAGCCGTCGAAGCCCTTCTTCGTGATCGCCGTCAGCTCCGCCACATGCGCGGGGTCAATCGCGGCGAAGTTGAAGCACGACTTGCCCTGCATGCGTTTGACGAGCGACGGCGACGCGTCTTTCAGCAGCCGCGGCGCCGCGTAGACGGGGATCAGGTGGAAGCTCACGTAGCTCTTCCTGATCTCGACGCCGCCGAACCAGATCGCGGCGCCCGAGCGGGTCTTGGCGGTCTTCGAGGCGAGATAGTAGCGGCCCGGCTCGTCGGCGACGACGTCGAACGATCTCTCGTACGGTTTCAGGACGTCGCGAAGCGTCCTGAACGTTTGCTCGAACTTCGACATGCGCGAATTATAGGCGTTGCAGGCGCTTCTCCAGCTGCCAGCTGTAGGCCGGCTCCTTCGGAGCCGGCAAAGCAGCCTGCTCCACGATCGCCGCGGTCCACTGGACCTGACGCGTCATGCCGGGTCCAAAGGACCCGGCCTGCATCAGGAGGACCCGGCTTCCGCCTACTCCGCAAGCGCGATGATCGGATCGATCCGCGTCGCCCGCCGCGCCGGCAATGCGCAGGCGAGGACCGCAATTGCGCACAGCAGGCCGGTCACCGACGCGAGCACCACGGGATCGCTGGCCGTGACGCCGAACAGCTGGCTCTCGAGCGTGCGGCGCAGCGCGAGCGCGCCGGCGGCGCCGACGGCAAACCCGCTGCTGATGAGCAGCAGCCCCTCGCGCAGCACCAGCTCGAAGATCGCGGCGGCGCTGCTGCCGAGCGCGATGCGGATGCCGATCTCGCGCGTCCGCTGCGTGACGAGATACGCGAGCACGCCGTAGATGCCAATCGCGGAAAGCAGCAGCGCGACCGCGCCGAACGCCAGCGACAGCAGCACCGGCGAGCGGCGGCTCATGAGCGCCTTCTGCATCCGCTGCTCCATCGTCTGCACGTCGAAGACCGGCAGCTCGCGATCGAGTTGCGCGACGACGCCGCGCACGCCGGTGGTCAGCCACGCGGGATCGGCGGCCGTCCTGAGCGCGAACGTGATGGCCCGCGAGCCGTCCTGATCCATCGGCGCGTAATACGCGCCGACGGCGCGGCTGCCCTCGGTGAGATCGTCCAGCTTCACGTCTCGGATGACGCCCACGACGGTCCAGAAGATGGTCTTGTCGTTGATGGCGATGAGGTTCTTGAGATCGTTCGGGAAGTAGAGGCGCCGGCCGATCGGATCCTGATTCGGCCAGAAATGCCGGGCGAGCTTCTCGTCCACGATCATGACCTTCGCCGCGGCCTCCGAATCCCGCGCGTCGAAGAAGCGGCCGCGCACGAGCGTGACGCCCATCGTTTCGAAATAGCCCGGCGTGACGTCGACTGCGGCCGGTGAGATGAGCGATTCGCCCGGCTTCAGCTGGTAGCCCTCCGCGAGGATCACGCTGTCGTTGTGGTTGCCGCTCAGCGGCACCCAGTCGGTCGCGCCCGCGCTCGTGATGCCCGGCAGCGCGCGCAGCGCTGCGAGCGCGCGGTTGTGGAACGCGACGAGCGACGGAGTCTCCGCATACCGCGTTCGCGGCAGACTGATGGACACCGTCAGAATGCCGTCGGATCGGAAACCCGGATCGATCGCGAGGATCCGGCGGAAGCTCGCGAACAACAGGCCGGCGCCGACGAGCAGCACGAACGCGAAGGCAACCTGCGCGACGACGAGCGCGCGGCGCAGGACGCGCGCGCCGCGTGCGCTCGTTCCGGTTCGCCCCTCTTCGCGAAGGACGGTCGTCAGATTCGCCGGCACGATGCTCGCGACCGGAATCAGCCCGAGGGCGATGCCGATCGCGCCGGCGAGGCCGAGCGCATACAGCACGACGATCCCGTCGACTCGAATTTCGTTCGCGCGCGGCAGGGCGGCGATGTTGATCGAGCCGAGCAGCTGAAGCGCCGCGTATCCGACGGCGAGACCGGCCGCCGCCGAGACCATCGTGAGCACGACGCTCTCGGTGACGAGCTGACGCGCGACGCGGCCGCGGCCGGCGCCGAGCGCGAGCCGCGTCGCCAGCTCCTTCAGGCGCGCCCGCGATCGCACGAGCACGAGGTTCGCGACGTTCACGGCGCCGATGAGCAGCACGAACAGCGCGCCGCCCCACATCAGGTACAGAATCGGCCTGACGTCACGGACGAGATAATCCTGCAGCCGCGTCACGACCGTCGTGAAGCCGGCGTTGATCAGGATGTCTTTCAGCTCCGGAAAGCGATCGAGGTTCGCCGCGTTGAGCGCATCCACCTGGGCCTTGGCCTGCGCGAGCGACGCGCCGGGCTTCAGGCGTCCGATGTTCATCCAGTTGTTGCTGTGCCGCTGCTGCTTCTGCTGGTCGGTGAACGCCAGCGGCGTCCACAGCATCGCCTTCGCGTTGACGAACAGGAAGTCGCGCGGCATCACGCCGACGATCGCGTACGGCTGGCCGTCGATGCGGATGTCCCTGCCGATGACCTGCGGGTCGCCGCCGAAGGCGGATTGCCACAGCGCGTAGCTGAGCACCGCTTTTTTCTCGTTGCCGAGCTCGCCTTCGGCGTCCACGAACGTGCGCCCGAGGCGCGGCGCGACGCGAACCAGCCGAAAGAAGGACGGCGTCACCTGCATCGCGTCGACGCGCGCCGGCGAACCGTTCTGATCGATCGTCTGGCTGCGGCTCCCGAACAGCGCCTGCTCCTCGAAGACGTTCACGTCGCGCAGCCGATCGAAGTAGTCGGGCACGCCCGAGAATCCGCTGAGCCCGGGGACCGCCTTCGGATACGCATTGCTCATCAGGAGAATGCGGTCCGACTGCGGCACCGGGAGCGGCCGCAGCAGCACGTTGTGAACGACCGAGAACAACGCCGTGTTCGCGCCGATGCACATCGCCAGCGTGGCGGCCGCCGTCAGCGTGAACGCCTTCTGTTTTCCACAGCAGGCGCAAAGCCATCCTGAAATCGGACATACGGCGTTAGACGGGAGGCCGATTGGCAGGGTTCAGAGGGTTCGTATTATTCAGTTCTTAACGCCTCTGAGGGATGGACGCGTGCGGCGCGGCGCGCGGGGATCAGATTGGCGAGCGCGGAAATCGCGAGCAGGACGCCCGCGGCGGTGAGCCACGACAGGAGGTCGCCGCTGCCGATGCCGTACAGCGCCCCGGACACGCGGCGCGCGGCGAACGCGGCCGCGATGCAGCCGACAACGAGCCCGGCGCCGGCGACGGCGAGGCCGTGGCGCATGACCGATCCGACGACCGTCGACGGCCGCGCGCCGAGCGCCATGCGGATCCCGATCTCGCGCGTCTTGCGCGCGACCGAGTAAGCGATCACGCCGTAAAGCCCCACGGCCGCGAGCAACATCGCGATCACGCCAACGCCAGTCACCAACCAGGCGCTCGCGCGCACCGGGAACAGCGTCATCCCGACCTCGTCCTCCATCGTCTGGTTCTCGATGAAGGCGAGCGTCGGTTCGACGCCGTGAATCTCCCGGCGCATGTCGCGCAGCAGCGCGCCGGCGTCGCCGCGCGTGCGCGCGATGACCGCGCTGTACGGGTTCGGCTGCTGCCGACGCGAGATATGGAGGAACGGCGTCGGCGCCTCGCCGACCGTCGTCACGTTGTGATCGGCCGCGATGCCGACGATCTGGAACACCGGCCCCTCGGAGTTGCGCGAGCGGAACGTCTGGCCGATCGCGCTCTGATTCGGCCAGAACCGTCGCGCCATCGTCTCGTTGACGATCGCCACGCGCGGCGTGTCGGGACGATCGGCCTCGGTGAAGGTGCGGCCGGCGACGATCGGCACGTCGATCGCGTGAAAGTAGTCGGCCGACACGTTCGTCACCTCGACGACCGCGCCGGGCTGCCCCGGCTCGTGCAGCCCGGGGACCCAGATCGACCAGCGATTCTGATTGATGCTGAACGGCGGCCGCGTCGCCAGGCCGGCGGCTTCGACGCCGGGAATCTCGCGAATACGGCCCAGCACCTGATCGTAGAACTGCTCGATCCGATCGCGCGTGTAGCGCAGCTGGCTGGCGTCGATGGAGATGAGCGCGATGTGATCGACCGGGAACCCGAGGTTCGCGCGCTGCGCGAGGATGAGGCTCCGCGTCAGCAGCGCCGCGACGACGAGCAGAATCGCGGTGATCGAGATCTGACCGCCGACGAGCGCATCGCCGAGCGTCCAGCGCCGGCCCGCGGCTGTGGCTGCTTTCTGCTCGCCGCGAAGCTCCGCGACGAGGTTCGGCTTCGACGCCAGCAGCGCGGGAACGACGCCGGCAAGGAGCGCCGCGATCACCGTGACGACCAGCGTGAACGCCAGCACACGCAGATCGATGCGCAGCGTGAAGACGAACGGGATCGGCGACGGCAGATTGATGCGGCCCAGCAGCGACGTCACCCACCACGCGAGGAGGACGCCGGCCGCGGCGCCGAGCGCGGCGAGGACGAGCGTCTCGGTGACGAGCTGGCGAACGAGCCGCGCACGGCCGGCGCCGATCGCGAGGCGAACGCCAATCTCGCGCTGCCGCCCGGACGTGCGCGCCAGCAGCATGCCGGCGACATTCAGGCACGCAATGAGCAGCACGAGACCCACCACCGCCATGAATCCGCCGGCGATCGGCAGCACCTGGCTGTCGGCCGCGGGGTGAAAGTGGACGTCGCTCGTCCGGCGGACGGCGATGTGACGCGACTTGTTCGTCGCGGGATATTCCTGTTCGAGCCGGGACCCGATCAGCGTGAGGTTCGCGCGCGCCTCGTCGACGGTGCGGCCAGGCTTCAGCCGTCCGCGCATGAACATCCAGCGATCGCCGCGACGCTCGAGACGGTTCGCGCCGGTCGGCGACGGCAGGACGTCGTGCATCCCCACCGGCTCGACGTCGAGCGATGCCGACACGGGCACCCACAGCTCGGGCGACAGGATCGGCACCATGCCGGTGAACGACGCAGGGAGCACGCCGACAATCTCGAACGGCGTCCCGCGGATGCGAAGGGTCTTCCCCGAGAGATCGCGCGTCGAGCCGAGCTCGCGCGTCCAGTAGCGATGCGAGACGACGACCACGCGCGGCGCGCCCGGCGCATCGTCCTCGGGCAGGAGCGTGCGGCCGATCAACGCGGACACGCCAAACACGCGGAAGTAATTGCCCGTCGCAATCTCGCCCATGGCGAGGCGCGCGCCGATGCCGGTGCTGAGCGCGCCGAACATCGGCGTGTAGCCGACGATGTCCTCGAACACGTCGTTGCGCGCGCGCAGATCGAGATAGTCGGGGTACGACGAGGTGCCGAATTCACCGGTGCGGCCGGCGGCGCTGCTCGTATAAACGTCGACGAGCCGGTCCGGCTCCGCGACCGGCAGCGGCTTGAACAGCAGCGCGTCGACGATCGTGAAGAGCGCCGTGTTGAAACCGATGCCGACCGCGAGCGACGCAACGGCCACGAGCGTGAACCCGGGACTCTTGCGAAGCCAGCGGAGAGCGAAGCGAACGTCCAGGAGCAGCGATTCGAGCAAGCGCTAATTGTAGGCCGTGTCCGGTCTAATAGACACCTTTCATACCGTTTATCGAGGGCTGTCAGCCCCTCTAATAACGCCGGTTCGTGTTATACCCGCAGCGTCGCGGATCGATACGAACCGCGCGGCAGGCAGGCACATACGACGCCGCCATGGCGACGGCAGGTCGGTTCAGAACGAGACGCGCAGGCCGAACTGCATCTCGCGCGGGTTCTTCGCGCTGAAGATGCGACCGAAGTTCGGCGTGCCGAAGATGCGGTTGGGTACGTCGAAGTTCGCGCGATTGAACAGGTTGAACGTCTCCCAGCGGAGCTCGACGCGCGTGCGGGCCGTCACCTCCCACGTCTTCGCGACCGCGAAATCGAGCGCGGCGAATCCCGGTCCAATCACGCTGTTGCGTGGGGCGGTCCCGAAGCGGAATGGCGGCGGCAGGGCGAACGCCGACGTATCGAACCATCGATCCGGCGAGCGATCGCCGCCGCGCAGGTTGGGATCGCGAAGCTGATCGGGCCGCTGGGCCGGCCCGGCGCCGACGTTCGCGCGATCGACGCCGAGGTTGACGGTGAACGGCGCGCCCGATTGCGCGGTGATGATCGCGTTGACGCGCCAGCCGCCGAGCGCGGCTTCGGTCAGGCCGCCGGCGCCGGCGAAGAACGGCAGCTCGTACATGCCGCTGGCCACGAACTGATGCCGGTGATCGAAGCTCGAGCGCGCCCACTCGCCGCTCTCAGCGAAAATGTTGTTCACGTTCTGCGGCACGTTCGCTTCCGACTCGGTCGGGCCGGGGCTCGAGGCATCGTCTTTCGACGACGAGAGCGTGTAATTGACGGCGTACGCAAACCGGCTTCGCGCCCGGCGCTCCGCCCTGAGCGTGAGCGCGTGATAGATCGACCGCCCATCGAACCGGATCGCGTTGATGCGGCTCAACTGCGGAATGGGCCTGCGGCTTTGAATCGGCCCGGGTCCGGGCTCGGGCACGTTGCGAACCGTCGCGTTGTCGGCGCCGCGCGTCCACGTGCCCATGTACGACACGTCGACGATCGTCGAGGGCAGGAGCTCGTACTGCACGCCGCCGCTCCACGTCTGGCTGTACTCGACGTTGTACTCGTGGTCCATGATGCTCGCGCCGATCGTGCCGGTCGCGTCGCTCGCGAGGATGTCGCGCGTGCGAAGCGCCGGCACAGCAGCGTCGGCCGGCACGTCGACCTGCCTGGTGAAGAAGAACGGCAGGTTCCTGGCGAACGCCGTCTGCACGCTGTAGGCCCACTGATTGAGAAACACGCCGTAGCCGCCGCGGACGACGCCCTTCGCGTTGTTGAACGTGAGTGCCAGGCCCGTGCGCGGCGCCAGGCGCACGGCGCTCGGCTCGAGCAGCCCGCGTCCCCAGCCGGCCGCCGCCGACGTGACGTACGGGATCGGCACGAGCGGAAGCAGCGCCCGCGCGGCAGGATCGATGGTGCCGTCCTCGTCGCTCGCGATCACGAACCGGCCGCCCGGGACCGAGAGATCGACGGACGACAGCCGATTCCGCGCATCGAACATGTGCTGGTTGTATTCGTAGCGCAGACCGACGTTGACGGTCAGGTCGTCGCGCACGCGCCAGTCATCCTGCGCGTAGAGGTGCAGCCAGTTCGTCCGGCCGTCCTCGTCGCCGCGGCCGGTGCCAGACGTCGCCGACGCGGGATAACCGAGGAGAAAATCGGCGAACGCGTTGCCCGTGAACTGACCGGTGAAGGCGAATGCGCCGCGCGCGTTGTCCGGCTGCTCGGGACGGAGGCGAAGATGAAAGTAGTACGCTCCGACCTTGACGCGATGCGCGCCGCGATCGAAGGTGACGTTGTCGTACAGCTCGAGGTGCCGGTTGCGGCGGAACACGAACGACGTCGGATCGCCCATCGTGCTGAAGAGGCCGGCCGTCGAGATCTGCGGGAATCCGGCGTCGCGCGGATCGCGTGACACGCCGGCGAGCCCCACGTCCGCCGCGAACGTTGCGCCGCGATTGACGCTCACCTGACCGCCTTCCACGTTCATCCATCCGACACGCAGCTCGTTGAGCAGAGACGCGCCGAACGTGTGCGTGTCGCTGATGGACAGATTCCACGTCTTCGTCCCGAGGGTCCGGCCGAAACCGGGCACGAGCGTCTCCTGCAGCGCGCTCGTGCCGAACGGCTGCAGCTCGTCAGCGTCGAACGTGCTCAGGCGCGCGAACATCTGATCGTCCACCGAGAGACGATCGTCGACGCGGACGGTGAACTGGTCGATCTCACGCGTCGAGCGCTCGACCGAGGTCAGGTTCTGGAACGGCCCGGCGGACGTCGCGCGCGGGACGTGCTCCAGGAATCGCGCCGCGATCGGATCGATTCGGCCGGCCGGAATCCGATTGTCCGGAAACGGCGCACAGCCGGCGGTCGCGGGCTGGATTGGCAACGGATCGCAAATCGGCGCGAACCCCGCGAAGTCTCCGCGGCGAATCGCCTCGGACGGCACGGAGAACGTCCGCGTGAGCGACCGGTCCATCCGCAGTCCTTCGTAGCTCGCGAAAAAGAAGCGCCGGTCCTTCGCGAGTGGCCCGCCGAGCACGCCGCCGAACTGGTTCTGCCGAAGCGGCGGCACGGGCGCGTCCTTCGCGTCGAAGTAGTTGCGCGCATCGAATGCGTCGTTGCGATGGAACTCGAAGAGGCTGCCTCGCACAACGTTGCCGCCCGACTTCGTCGCGACGTTGATCAGCGCCGACGCCTTCCCGCCGAACTCCGCCGGGTACATCGATTTCTGGATCCTGAACTCCTGAATCGAGTCGACCGACGGATTGATCACCAGGTTGTTGAACAGCTCGTCGGTGACCTTCGCGCCGTCCAGCAGATAGATGTTGTGCCCCGATCGCTGCCCGCCGACGTTCGGCAGCGGACCGGCCTGCTGCAGCGCATCGCCTCGCGTGCCGCCGGGCGGCAGCACCACCGCGTGCGTCAGCTGCGCGAGCGCGAGGAAGTTCCGGCCGTTCAGCGGCAGCTGCACGACCTGCCGGTTGTCGATGACGTCGCTGATCTCCGCGGTGTTCGTCTGCAGGAGTCCGGCGTCGACGACGACGTCGACGTGCTCGATCAGGGTTTCGACGCCAAGCTTGAACTCGATGCTGACCGTGCGGCCGAGCTCGACCGCGATGCCGAGGTGCGTTTGAGACGCGAAGCCGGCCAGCGCCGCCGTGACGTCCCACGCGCCGGTGCGCAGCGCCGGAAGAACAAAGCGCCCCGCGGGATCGGTCACGCGCTCGACGACGAGACCCGTCGCCGTGTGGCGCGCCGTCACCGTCGCACCGGGCAGCACGCCGCCCGAGATGTCGTGGACCACGCCCGCGATGTCGCCGGTGTTGGTCTGACCAAACGCCTCGTTCGCGCGCCCGGCAACGACGATAAGGAATGCGAGCAGCGAAACCACGTCGCAGCGGCTAGGGTATCGCCGCGGTGAGCAATACGCTTCAGCTTTCTTCTGCCGCCGAGCCTTGTTATCGTTTCTGCCAAAGTCGTATGGCTAAACCGTCGGTCCAGGTGAAACGTGTGTACGAACCGCCGTCCGGGGACGACGGCGTACGCGTCCTGGTCGATCGGTTGTGGCCGCGCGGCCTGTCGAAAACGCGTGCGGCGGTCGATCTCTGGCTCAAGGATCTCGCGCCGAGCGTCCGCCTGCGCCGCTGGTTCAACCACGACCCTTCGCGCTGGACCGAGTTCAAGCACCGCTACGCCGAAGAACTGGACGCGAAGAAAGCGGGAGTCTCCGCGCTCGTCGGCGCCGCCAGGTGCGGGCGCGTGACGCTCGTCTTCGGCGCGCGCGATCCCAATCACAACAACGCCGTCGCGCTGCATGCGTACCTGACGCGCCGGACCATCGAGCGCGTGTCGTAGGGATCAAATGAAACGCGCGTCGATCGGCCGTCGCGCTCCGTCAGGAATGACGGTGCGAAATCGTGTAAACCCCCGCCAAATCCGTGATCGGATTTTCGTTCGCGCATCGCTTTTCGCCGTAACTCACTGAGCGGCACCGCTGGATCGGTGGCACACCGGTTGCCCCTTGTGCTGTTCGAGGAGGAGTCATGCGCGTCCGCAACCTCTTGGTCAGCATCGTCGCAATGCTCTCGCTGAGCGCGGTTCCGGTGATCGCGAACGGACAGAAAGGGCCGGCGCCCAAGGCTCCGAAGAGTTCGAGCCCGAAGACCGCTTCGGCCACCCACGGTAGTCCCCAGAAGACGACGTCGGTGACGACGCACGGCAGCCCCAAGACGACCGGTACTCACGGCGGCCCGAAGACAACGACCGCCACGCACGGCAGCCCGGCGAAGACGACGACGACGAAAACGCACGGCAATACGCACAAGAAAACGTCGACGACGCCCAGCGGATCCCCGACGACCGGGACAACGACCGGCAACACCACCGGTTCGACTGCGGGCAACACGACGTCGAACACGACGGGCACCACGCCGGGTACGACGACCACCACGACGCCGCCGGCGCAGCTGAATCCGATCGCGCAGAAGATCGCGTCGAAGTCGTCGCTTACCAGGAAGGTGAACGGCCTGCTGCCGACCGGGATGACGCTGAACCAGGCGTCGATGGGCTTCAAGAACCAGGGCCAGTTCATCGCGGCTCTGCACGTCTCGCAGAACCTCCACATCCCGTTCGCCGATCTCAAACAGGCGATGACGGCCATCCGTCCGATCGTCGGGAATCCGACAACCGGCACGACGGCGGGCAACACAACCGGAACCACTCCGCCGACCACGCACTTCGGCGAGACGCCGGAGCTGCTGAGTCTGGGCCAGGCGATCAAGAAGCTGCGTCCGTCGGCGGATTCCGCGAACGCGGCCACGACCGCCGAACACCAGGCGTCGGCCGACCTCGGCTCCACGACGACAACGACGGGCACCACGTCAAGGACGACGACGACCAACACGTCGACGACTGCGACCACGGGCTCGCCGACGAACACGTCGACGACATCGACGGCGCCGAAGAAGAAGAACGGCAAGTGAGGCGCGCACCGACCGCGGCGAGCGTCATCGCGGCGCTCGCCGTTTCCGTTCCCGCGCTCGCGCAGGGCAAGAGCCAGCAGAACAAGAACAAGAATCAGGCGCCGGGCGCGCCGCCGAGCCGCAACGAGCTCGCAGCCGCCGCGCCCGCACCGGCGCCGACCGGCGCGACGCCGCTCGCGTGGATCGACGACGCGAGCCTGATCGCGCCCGGCACGATGACGTTCTCGGTGTCGGCAATGCGATGGTCCGGCGGCGGGACGAGCGAAGTCGACGTGCCGATCGTCGACGCCGCGTTCGGCCTCGCGCCGAGGCTGCAGCTCGCGGCCAGCGTGCCGCGCGTCGTCGGCAGCCCGGATCCGGCCGGAGCGGCCGGCGGCGTCGGAACGAGTTTTTTCTCCGCGAAGGTCGGCGTGTACGACAACCCGACGCGCGCGGTCAAAGCGGCAGTCGCGCCGACGCTGCAGGTGCTCGGCGAAGGGGTCGTCGCCTCGCTCCAGCCCGGTGAAGGCCGCGTGCGGTGGGGGCTGCCGGTCAGCGCGGAGATCTCGCGCGGCGCGGCGCGCGTGTACGGAGGCGGCGGCTACTTCTCCCCCGGACTCTGGTTCGCGGGCGCCGCGTTGAGCGGACAGGCGAGCGAACGCGTGTTCGTCAGCGCCGGGTTCAGCCGCGCGTGGCGATACTCGTCGAGTCCGGGCGTCCCGATGTCGGAGCGCGATCGCAAGGAGATTTCCGGCGGTGTCGCGTACCTGATGACGCCAGGCATCACGCTGTTCGGATCCGTCGGTCGCACCGTGGCGACGCTGATCGAAAACGGAGCCGGGACGTCGATCCTTGGAGGCGCGTCGTTCGCGGTAGCAGCCGCTGGTCGATAGAAGGCCCTAGATCTGTTTCGTGGTTTCGTGGTTTCGTGTTTTCGCGGCCCGCTGTTGGTCGAGCACACGCGCGTCCGACACGACGCTCTTCGTCGGATCGATCGCGAGCCACGCGACGGCGCCGAACGCATACACCGCGGCCGTGATGTAGAACGGGAACGACCACGATTGCCAGCGATCGACCGCGAAGCCGACGACCATCGGTCCGACGAGTCCGCCGAGATTGCCAAACGTGTTCATGCAGCCGGTGACCACGCCGGCGTGCTCCGGCGCGATGTCGAGCGGCACGGCCCAGCAGGCGGCCAGCGCCAGATCGGCGGACGCCAGCGCGCACGCGAGCAGCACCGCCTTGGCGACTGGCGGACCTGCGACCGTGGATAAGTACAAGAACGCCGCCCCACTCAGAAACGCGGCGAACCCGAGGTGGCATCGTCCGGTCCGGAGACCGCGCGACACGGTCAGGCGATCGGTCAGCCACCCGCCGGCAACATCGGCGATGCCGGCGAGCAGAAACGGCAGCGCCGCGAACAGGCCACCGCCGAATTGCGAGAAGCCGAGAACCTTCATCAGGTACGTCGGCAGCCAGGTGAAATAGAAATACAGACCGTAGCCGAACGCGAAGTACATCGCGCAGATCGCGTACAGGTTGCGGCCGCTCAGGAGCGCGCGCCACGGCGTCGGACGGTGCGTCTCGTCGACGCCGTCCTGCCGGATCCAGTCGATCTCGGCCGGCGTGATCGCGGGATGATCCGCGGGCCGATCGCGATACCACGCATACCACGCCGCCGCCCAGACCAGCCCGAGCAGGCCGAACATTGCGAAGCTGGTGCGCCAGCCCCACCGTGAGATCAGGAACAGCGCAATCGGCGCCGACAGCAGGCCGCCGACGCGCGACCCGAGGAACAGGACGCCATTGGCGCGCCCGCGCTCGCGGCGCGGAAACCAGCTCGAGAACGCGCGCGCCACGTTCGGAAACGCGCCCGCCTCGCCGGCGCCGAACAGAAATCTGATCGCCACGAGCGAGCGAAAGCCGCGCGCGGCGCCCGTCAGCATCGTGAATGCCGACCACCAGAGCACGATGCGCGTCAGGACGCGGCGCGGTCCGACGACGTCGCCGAGCCATCCGGACGGCACTTCGAAGAGCGAGTACGCGAGCGTGAACGCGCTGAAGACGACGCTCATCTGGAGAAACGACAGGTGGAGGTCGTCCATGATCGCGGGCGCCGCCGCGGAGATGCAGATCCGATCGAGGTAGGTGACGACCGCGAGGGCGAACGCGAAAGCCAGCATCCGCCCGCGAACATTAGCCATCAGCGGTCAGCGATCGGCGCACCCTGAGAACCCACCGAACTGGTGGTTACGGAAGAGGAGGCGGCACACGCTTCTTGGTCGCCTGCTCGAACGCGTACGCGAGCTCGAGCAGCCGCGGCTCGCTGCACGCCATGCCGGTGAAGCTGACGCCGAACGGTCCGCTCTTCGCGTCGAACCCCGCGGGAAACGGCGGCGTCGGGGCGTTCGGGACGAGCGCGAACGGCACGATGACCGTCGGATAGCCCGGCTTCGCCGCGATCGCGGCGCCCGCCGACCCCGGGAACAGGATCGCGTCGAGCCGTTCCGCCTTCATGATCTCGTCGATGCCGTGCGTCCCGCCGAGCCGGATGTCCTTCGCGCGATCGGCCTCGTAGCGCGCGCGATCCTTCTCGACGTCCATCTCGTCCGAGATCTCCAGATTCGACTGGCCGTACTTGATCGAGCCGGCTTTCTCGTGCGCCTTGTTCCACGCAATCAGGTCGCCGAGCGTCTTCAACGGCGCCGCCGGCCCGAGCGACTTCAGCCACGCGTTGAAATCGCGCTTCATGCCGTACTTGAGCACGACCGAGCAGTCTTCGTCCTTGCCCTTGACGTTCGTCACGCCCGAGCACTGGCCCCATCGATTGAAGTTGTTTTTCGGATCCGCGTCGACGACGCTCGGGATGTTCGCCGGATCGATGACGATCGCGCCCTGCCGTTTCAGGACCGCGATCGCGTCTTCCATCGCCTTCTTCTGATCCGCGTTCAGGCCGCCGCGATTCCCCGTGCCGCCCGGCGCCCCTCGACCCTGCTCGGGGCGCCCCTGAGGCTCTCGAGGGGGCGGCGGGAATTCGTCGTAGTAGAACGCGCGCGGGATCCCGATGCGCGCGCCCCGCAGGCCGTCGCGCTTCAGAAACGCGGTGTAATCGCGGCCCGGCGGCGGCGTGCACTTCTGCGTCGCAGGATCGTTCGGATCGGGTGACGCGCTTTCCATCGCGCCGAACATGATCGCGACGTCGCTGACGCTCTTCGCCATCGGCCCGGCGGTGTCCTGGTCCGCGGTGATCGGAATGACGCCGTAGCGGCTGATCCGGCCGACCGTCGGCTTGATCGCCGCCAGCATGTTCGAGTTCGACGGGCTCAGGATCGATCCCGACGTTTCAGTTCCGACGTTGCCCGCCCAGAAGTTCGCGGCCGTGCCGACGCCGGAGCTCGATCCGCCCGTGCCGAGCGCGGGCCGGCCGTCGAACGTCGCCTCGCGCGGGTCTTTGCGCGGATCGTACGGGTTATAGCCTTGCCCGCCGACCGCGTTGTAGTTGCCCGGCATCGGCGTCGGCGCGCCGGCGACCCAGTTCGCGAGCTCGGTCATGCCGGCCTTCGCGATGATGATCGCGCCGGCGTCGCGCAGGTTCTTCGTCAGCGTCGCCTCGTACGGCACCATCAGGCTCTCGAACGCGAGCGCGCCGCCGGTCGTGCGCAGGTCGGTCGTGTGGACGTTGTCTTTCAACGCGATCGGAATCCCGTGCAGCGGACCGCGGATCCTGCCTTGCGCGCGCTCCCGATCGCGCTCCTCGGCGATCTCCAGCGCCTTCGAGTTGACGGTGATCGCGGCGTGCAATCGATCCTCGTAGGTGGCGATGCGGATCAGATACTGGCGAACGATTTCCTTCGAGGTGACGCG
>Ga0114129_10005606_pt1 | contig 17768 bp, 15 predicted proteins | sample RhiMetdeltSRZDD1_FD_80071 | JGI IMG/M metagenome (GOLD analysis project Ga0114129, IMG submission 80071) | Populus rhizosphere microbial communities from Tennessee, USA - Rhizosphere MetaG P. deltoides SRZDD1 (version 2) (version 2) | ecosystem: Host-associated > Plants > Roots > Rhizosphere >...
GGGCTCGACGGCCGTCACGCGTTGCCCGAGGCGGCCTTGCCCCACCTCGAGGGCTACATGGGATCCCAACCGGTCCGGGTCGGCAACGCTGCCGTCGAGAACCTTCAGCTCGACATTTATGGCGAGCTGATGGACTCGGTGTACCTATACGACAAGTATGGCTCGCCAATGGGATACGACGCTTGGACAGACCTCGTGCGGCTGATGGACTGGCTCTCCGCGAACTGGCACCGGCCGGACGAGAGCATCTGGGAGGTGCGCGGCGGACGGCAGGAGTTCCTCTACTCCCGGGTGATGTGCTGGGTGGCCTTCGACCGCGCCATCCGGCTCGCCCTCAAGCGCTCGTTCCCCGCGCCCCTGGCGCGCTGGTACGAAACGCGCGACACGATCTACCACGACGTCTTCACCCGTTTCTGGGACCCGAAGCGGCGCGCGTTCATCCAGCACGTCGGCGCCACCACGCTCGACGCCGCGGCGTTGCTGATGCCGCTCGTCCGTTTCGTGTCCCCCACCGACCCGCGCTGGATATCGACGCTGCGGGCGATCGAGAACGAGCTGGTCAGCGATTCGCTCGTATATCGCTACCGCCTCACCGACGGATTCTCCGACGGGCTCACGGGGGAGGAAGGCACCTTCTCGATGTGCTCCTTCTGGTACGTCGAGTGCCTCTCCCGCATGGGGGACCTGCACAAGGCGCGGTTCTTCTTCGAGAAGATGCTCGGGTACGCCAATCATCTGGGGTTGTACGGCGAGGAGCTCGGGCCCCAGGCGCAGCACCTCGGCAACTTCCCCCAAGCGTTCACACACCTGGCGCTCATCAGCGCCGCCTTCGATCTCGACCGTCGGCTCTCGACTGCTGGCCACGCCGGGTGAGAACCACCCCGCGGCCCAAGCCGCCTGTCCGTCCTATGACCCCGCCGCTCGCGTGTCTGGGCGTGACTGGATCTCCGCCGCAATCTCCTGCGCGAGCCTCGCGAGCGTCCGGTTCAGCCCGCGGACGAGCGGCTGGTAGCCCGCTCCAGTGATCGGCTCGCGGATCGTGGAGCGTTTCAGCACGAGCTCCTGGCCGTTCCGCCCGAGGAGACGCCAGCGTGCGTCGAGGGTGACCTCACGGCCGGGCGAGCCTTCGAACCTCAGCACCATCACGGCCACCTGGTAGTCGAGCACCCGAGCGACGCCGCCGCGCCAGGGAAACACCGTGATCCGGTCGCTACCGAGCTCCGGGCCGAGGTTGTCGGCGAGCACCCGCGCAATGCCGTTCTCGAGCGGCTCGGCCCACCGATCGTCCGGCGCGATCTCGACGACGTCGTTCACGCCGCGCGTGACGATCGGCAGCCGGTCGAGATAACGCGGAACCTGGACTGGACCGACGCCGATGGCGGCGCTCGAGAGGGCGGCGGGCGCAAGGCCTCCCGGCGCCGCGGGAGTCGCTGAAAGCACGTAGTATCTGGTCCGGTCCGTGACCCCGGCGCAGGCGGTCAGCAGGAGCGGCCCGACGGCGAGCAGCAGCGCGGCGGTGCGGGCGTGGCCGCGGATCATCGCCCGTTCCCCACGCGATGCCGGCCGTACACCAGCGCGTCCGGGTTTCGTTCCAGATAGTCGGCCAGTGAGCCGAGCGCCCGTGCGGCCTCGCGAACCTCGACGAGCGCCCTGCCGAGCTCGGAGCCGAGTGCCGAGTCCTGGCTGAGCGTTCCGTCCACACCGGCCATGGTGACCTGCGCGCGCTCCAGCGTGGTGCCGGCCGTGTCCGACGTCTTCTGCAATGACGCGAGGAGCGGATCCACGTGCGCGTCGAGCTTCGCGACCACTCGGCGAACGTCCTGCACGAGGGCCGGCATCTGAGCGAGCGCGGCCTGGGCGGACACGAGGGCGGCCTGGGCGTCGGTGGAGAGCGGACCGACCTGGGTGTTCACGTTGGTGGTCAGCGTGTCGACCTTTCGGACGAGCCCGCGGGTCTCGGCGAGCACCACGTCGAGGCTCTTCAACGATCTGGCAATTTCCGGCGATTTCAGGAGTCGCCGCGCCTCGTCGATCGTCGCGATCGCAGAGTGTGCGAGCTGGTCGAGTGGCAGCGCCGTGAGCGTGTCGGCGATCTTCTCGATCTTGGCCGTCCACTTTTCGATGTCGGTCGGGACCGTGGGCAGCTCCAGCACCCCCGTATCCAGCTTTCGCAGGACGATCGGCGTGCCGGGAAATTCGTCGAGCGCGACGTAAAGGACGCCGGTTACGAAGCTTTGCATCCTGAGCTGCGCGCGCAGGTGGCGGTCGTCGATCGCCCGGTGAATCGCGTCTTGAAGGTCGCGGGGCCGAACGCCCTTGAGAGCGTCTGGCTCGAGGTTGGCGTACACGTTGACGAGCGAGGTGCCCCAGCGCATCTGAACATCGGTGACCTCGCCGACGCGAACACCCCGCATCAGAATCGGCGCTCCTTTCTGCAGGCCGGTCACGGCGGCGTCGAAGTACATCACGACGCGATACTTCGGCCTGAACATGGCGGTGCCGCCCCAGAGGACGAGGCCGCCCAGGAGGAGGACCAGGGCACCGAGGACGAACGCACCGATCAGGCTCGGACTGGCGCGCATGCTCATGACGTGACACCTCCTGCCGCGGAGTTTGTTTCACCGCGCCGCAGGAATGTCCGTACGACGGGGTTCGGGCACTCGTCGCGCAGCGTTTTGGGATTGCCGACGGCGATCATGGTCCGGGTCTCGCCGTCGAGGAACACGGCGTTGTCCGCGATGGCGAAGATGCTCGCCAGCTCGTGGGTGACGACGACCATGGTCGCCCCGAGGCTGTCTCGCAATTCCAAGATGAGGTCGTCGAGCCGCCGCGAGCTGATCGGATCGAGCCCGGCCGAGGGCTCGTCGAAGAACAGGATGTCCGGGTCGAGGGCCATGGCCCGCGCAACTCCGGCGCGCTTGAGCATCCCGCCGCTGATCTCCGACGGGTAAAACTCCTCGTAGCCGGCCAGGCCGACCAGCGCGAGCTTGAGCGACACGATCTCGCGGATCTGACGCGCCGGGAGCCGCGTGAACGTCTGCAGCGGCAGGCCGACATTCTCCGCGAGCGTCATGGAGCTCCAGAGCGCGCCCTGCTGAAACGACACGCCGAAGCGCCGGCGAAGGCCCTCTTGCACCTCGGACGTCGCGGCCCAGAAGCGCTCGCCGTCGTAGGCCACGTCGCCGCGCGCCGGCGTCTTGAGGCCGACCATGTGATTGAGCAGCGTGCTCTTGCCACTGCCGCTGCCGCCCATGATGACGAAGACCTCACCGCGCTGGACGACGAAGTCCAGGTCGCGCTGGATCACGAAGCTGCCATACGTCATCGTCAGGCCGCTCACCTGAATGCGGGGGGCGCGGCTAGAAGCCGAGGACATTGAGGATCACCGCAAAAATTCCGTCGAGGACGATCAGGCAGACGATCGACGTCACGACCGCAGACGTCGCGGCCAACCCGACTGCGGCCGCGCTGCGCCCGGACTGCATCCCCCGCAAGCAGCCGGCGAGCGCCACGACCACGCCGAACACCGAGCTCTTGGTGACGCCGATCAGGAAGTCGCTCACCTTCACGGCCGCGCGCGTCTGCTCGAAGTATTCGGTGGGACTCAGGCTCAGCATGCCGATGCCGACGACCGCGCCGCCGAGGATGCCGACCAGGTCCGAATACAGGGTCAGCAGCGGCATCATTGCGATGAGCGCGAGCATCCGCGGGAGCACCAGGAACTCCATCGGCGAGATGCCCATCGTCGCCAGCGCGTCGACCTCTTGATTGGTGTTCATCGTGCCGAGTTGGGCCGCGAAGGCGGCGCCGGTGCGGCCGGACATGACGATCGCGGTCATGATGCAGCCGATCTCGCGCGTCATCGCGATGGCGACCAGATTGGCGACGTAGATCGACGCCCCGAACTGCTGGAGCTGCACCGCCCCGACGAAGGCCAGAATCAGCCCGATCAGGAAGCTGATCAGGCTGACGATGCCGAGCGCGCGCGGTCCGCATTCCTGGATGATCAGGAGGAGGTCGGAGATACGAAACCGCGCGCGCCCGCGCACGAGCGCCCCGAGTGCGAGAAGGCTCGCGCCGAGGAACGCGAGGGCGACGGTCATCCCGGCGGCCGCCGCGATCGCGCGATTGCCGATCCGCGCCAGCCACGGCGGCAGCGCGCCGCTGCGCCCGGTCTGCCGCTCGGGGACGGCCTGCGCCATCGCGATGAGTCGGCGAACGCCCTCGGGCAGACCGGCGCGATCGGCCGCGACGCCCCGCGTGGTCGCGTCGCCGAGCACCGTGAGCACGAACGTCACGAGGCCGGAATCCCAGGCAGTGACCTGGCGGGCGTCGAATGCGAGATGCTGGATCCCAGCCTCGTGCAGGTCTCGCAGCGTGCTCGCCGGTTCCGGCAGCTCGTGCTGGCTCTGCCACGTCCCGGCGAACTCCAGCACCGCACCGTCCGGCTCCAGGTGCCGGACGGCGACCGTCGGATCAGCGAGGGCAACGGGCGCCACGTTCACGTCCATTCCCACCGTGCAATATCGCGTCCACATCTGTCGCGCGACACGGCCGCGCGCGCGGCGATTCACGTCACGATGATGCGACGCGCTCACGCGGCGATTCGCGCGGGCAGGGTGCCAAGCCGTTAGCACTTGCCAGGCCGCTGGCAGTTGGGCCTTGGCGGCGCGCACGCGAGTCGCCACGACGCTGCGAATATCGTCTTCGCGCTCAACCATTTGCCCGCCGCTGGCGACGGTGTCGCGTTCGGTACAGTGCTTGCTCGTCTCGACCGCAGCGACCAGCGCCAATGGGCACACCGACCGACGCGATTCTCGTTCTGAACGCCGGCTCGTCGAGCATCAAGCTCGCCGTCTTCGCGGAGCATGACGGTGAGATGTCGCTCCAGCTCCGCGGACACGTTGAAGGCCTCTACACGGAGCCGCGCTTCGAGGCGCACGATGCGACGGGCCGGGTCGTCGGGGAGAGGTCATGGGGCCGAACGGCCCTGGGCCACGACGGCGCCGTGGAGTATCTTGGCGACTTCCTTCAGCAGCAGCTCGCGAACCACCGGCTGGTGGGCGTCGGGCACCGGGTCGTTCACGGGGGACTCGAGTACACGGCTCCGGTGCGGGTGGAGGCGAAGACGCTCGAGGCGCTCCAACGGCTCATCCCGCTGGCGCCTCTGCACCAGTCGCACAACCTGGCGCCCATCGCACGGCTGTTGAAGCGCGCGCCCGAGCTGCCGCAAGTCGCCTGCTTCGACACGGCGTTTCATCGGACGAATCCCGACGTGGCTCAGCGATTCGCGCTTCCGGAAGAGCTGCACGAGGTCGGCGTGCAGCGGTACGGGTTCCACGGCTTGTCCTACGAGTACGTTGCGGCCGAGCTTCGGCGCGTGGACGCCGCGGCCGCCGCGGGGAAGACGATCGTCCTGCACCTCGGCAACGGCTCGAGCATGTGCGCGATGGCGGCGGGTCGCAGCGCCGCGACGACGATGGGATTCACCGCCACGGACGGGCTGCCGATGGGCACGCGCTGCGGTGCGCTCGATCCGGGCGTGATGTTGTACCTGATGGACGAGCGCCGGATGGACGCGCGCGCCATCGAGCGACTCCTCTACAACGAGTCGGGACTGCTCGGCGTCTCGGGCATCTCCAGCGACATGCGGACGCTGCTGGCGAGCCCCGCGCCGTCGGCGCGGCTCGCGATCGACATCTACGTGTACCGGATCCGGCGCGAGCTGGGCTCGCTCGCCGCGGCGCTCGGCGGACTGGACGCCATCGTCTTCACCGGCGGGATCGGCGAAAACGCGCACGCGATTCGGGAGCGGGTCTGTCGGGACGCCGCGTGGCTCGGAGTCGAGCTGGCCCCCGCCGCGAACGCGAGAGGCGGCCCGCGAATCAGCGCGGCCGACAGCCGGGTGAGCGCGTGGGTGGTCCCAACCAACGAAGAAGTGATGATCGCGCGGCACACGCAGCACGTGCTGGACCGCGCGTGAGGAGCACGATGGGCGTCGATCCGATCTCGCTCGTCTCCGCACTCGTCGACGTCGGCAACATCGACACCGTATATCGCGACCTGTATCTCGCGCGAGCGCAGGCGTTGTTCGCTCCGGTGATGTCGCGAGACGACTTCCACGGCATGGAGAAGGAGCAGTCGCTGGCGGCGGCGCTGCCCCTCGCCGTGGCGCGCGCGTTCGAGAAGGGGAACTGGCCCGAGGTCAAAGAGCTCAGCCTGCGCGTGGACGCACTCAAGCACGAGGTGACCGACGCCGCCAAGCGCTTCGAGACGGCACGCGGAGTCTACGCCGTCACCGATGTCAAGCTCGATCCCTTCTGCCACAGCCTGCGCACCTTCGCGCGGGTCTCGGCGAGCGAGCTGCCGGCGCTGCAAGCGCGGGTCGCCGAGCAGCTCACGATGCTCGAGCAGTCCGACGTGCCGTGGAGGGAGTTCTACGCGGGTCGGCGGACGGTGTTTCAAACGCGTGCGCCCATCACCCTCGCGCCTTCGGTCGGTGGCGGGTCCCGCGGCACTTCGCCCGACGGCATTCGCGAAGCCGCCGCACAGGCGCTGAAGGCCGGCGACATGAAACGACTGGCCGAGCTCGCCGACGTCCTGCCGACGGTGACCGCCGGCGCGGGTGGCGGGACGCCGTCGAAGGCGGCCGCGACGTCCGGCACGATCTCGGCGTCGCCGCAAGCCAGTCGAGACCTCGTCAGCTCGTGGTCATCGGACACCCTGGCGCGCGCGCGGCAGCTGGGGCTGGCCGCGCGTCACCTGGAATCTCGAGCGGAGCTTGCATCCCTTCGCGCGTATGCCTGGAGCCCTGCCTCAGACGAGTCGGGGCACGACACGATCAAGCCGGTGACGCTGCCGTCAGGCTCGCCGAAGGGCCTCCGGGATCTCGTGGAGGTCTTCATGATCCACCCGCTTGCGAACTCGGGTGGGGCGCGGCACCTGCCGGCGCTCGTCGCCGAGGATGTGCTGGTCGAGGACTTCCCTGATCTCAAGGACGGGGAACAGCCGCCGGCATCACCGTTACTCACGACGCTCGAGCTTCCCGGCCGGCGCGGGCTGACACGCGAGGCGATCGAGGAGGCCTTGCTCACGCACGGCCCGCGCGTGCTCGAAAAGGAGCTCGGCCTCGACCCGCGCGTGTTCCGTCTCGTCTGCATTCCGTCGGACGTTCATTTTCGCCTCGGCGAGACGGAAGGCTGGGGACGACAGCCCTGCTGGACACACTTCGATGGCTATCTCATCAGGACGGTGGAGGGCCGGCTGCGGCTCCAGGCGCTCGTGGGCGGCGACGCGCGGTACGGCGGTTTGTACGACCTCCTCGGGGTCAGCCGTGATTACGGCTCCGACCACCTGATCGGACGGTTCGCGGTGGTACGTCGGGAACGCATGGTCGCATGGTGATCGCGACCACGATGATCGTGGCGCGTGCAACGGAGGAGCATTCATGACGCAGGTGATCTCAAAGAAGAAGCCGACGGCAGCAGACACGAATACCGTCCTGACGGCCGAGCGGCTGTCGAGCGACGAGCTTCGGAAGATGGACGCGTACTGGCGAGCCTGCACCTACCTGGCCGCCGGCATGATTTACTTGCGTAGCAATCCGCTGCTGCGCCAGCCGTTGAAGCCCGAGCACATCAAGAAGCGCCTCCTGGGGCACTGGGGTACGAGCCCGGGCCTGAGCTTCATGTACGTGCACCTCAATCGCTTGATCAACAAGTACGACCTCGACGCCATCTTCCTCGCCGGTCCCGGCCACGGCGCGCCGGGTGTACTGGCGCCCACCTATCTCGAAGGCACGTATTCCGAGGTCTACCCGACGAAGGCCGAAGACGAAGACGGGATGCGCGAGTTCTTCAAGGAGTTCTCCTTCCCCGGCGGCGTCGGCAGCCACTGCACGCCCGAGACGCCCGGCTCCATCCACGAGGGCGGCGAGCTCGGCTACAGCATCTCGCACGCGTTCGGTGCCGCCTTCGACAATCCCGGCCTGCTGGTCGCGGTGGCGGTGGGGGATGGCGAATCGGAGACAGGACCGCTCGCGACGTCGTGGCACTCCAACAAATTCCTGAATCCCGTCCGCGACGGCGCCGTCCTGCCGATCCTGCATCTCAACGGCTACAAGATCAACAACCCCACGTTGCTCTCGCGGATTTCCCACGAAGAGCTGCGCGACCTGTTCAAGGGATACGGATGGACGCCCCATTTCGTCGAGGGCGACGATCCCAAGGCGATGCACCAGCGGATGGCCGCCGTGCTGGAGGACTGCGTGCTGGAAATTCGCCGGATCCAGCAGGAGGCGCGCGCCAACGGCGCGGCGCAGCGCGCCCACTGGCCCATGATCGTCTTCCGCAGCCCCAAGGGCTGGACGGGTCCGAAGGAGGTGGATGGTCACAAGGTGGAGGGCTTCTGGCGCGCCCACCAGGTGCCGCTCGCCAGCGTGCTCGAGAATCCCGCCCACCTGACGCAGCTCGAAGGCTGGCTGCGCAGCTATCGGCCCCAGGAGCTGTTCGACGAGAAGGGCGGCCTGATCCCGGAGCTCAAGGCCCTCGCGCCCAAGGGGACGCGGCGGATGAGCGCGAACCCCCGAGCCAATGGAGGGCTGTTACGCAAGCCGCTGCGCATGCCGGACTTCCGGAGCTACGCCGTCAAGGTCGACAAGCCCGGGCAGGCCTCAGAGGAGAACACGCGCCCCCTGGGTCGCTTCCTGCGCGACATCATGCGCCAGAATATGACGAACTTCCGCGTCTTCGGCCCCGACGAGACCACGTCCAACAAGCTGGATGCGGTGTACGAAGCGAGCAAGAAGCTGTGGCTCGCCGATTACCTGCCGGAGGATGCCGACGGCGGCGAGCTGACACCCGACGGCCGCGTGATGGAGATGCTGTCCGAGCACACGCTCGAGGGCTGGTACGAAGGCTATCTGCTCAGCGGTCGGCACGGCTTCTTCTCGACGTACGAGGCCTTCGCGCACGTCATCGACTCGATGTTCAACCAGCACGCCAAGTGGCTGGCCATCTCGCGCGAGCTATCGTGGCGTGCGCCCGTCTCGTCACTCAATCTACTGATCACCTCGACGGTGTGGCGGCAGGACCACAACGGCTTCACCCACCAGGATCCCGGGTTCATCGACGTCGTGTTGAACAAGAGCCCCGATGTGTGTCGCGTCTACATGCCGCCGGATGCGAATTGTCTGCTCAGCGTGGTGAATCACTGCCTGAACAGCACCAACTACATCAACGTGATCGTGTCGGACAAGCAGAAGCATCTCCAATACCTGACGATGGAGCAGGCCATCGAGCACTGCACCAAGGGTCTCAGCATCTGGTCTCAGGCGAGCAACGATCAGGGCTCGGAGCCGGACGTCGTAATGGCCAGCGCCGGCGACATTCCGACCAAGGAGGCGCTGGCGGCCGTCTGGATGCTGCGCCAGAGCTTCCCCGATCTCAAGATTCGCTTCATCAACGTCGTCGATCTGTTCAAGCTCACGCCGTCCAGTGAGCACCCGCACGGTCTGTCGGACCGGGACTTCGACAGCCTGTTCACCACGGACAAGCCGATCATCTTCAACTTCCATGGCTATCCGTGGCTGATCCATCGGCTGGCCTACCGCCGCACCAACCACGGGAACTTGCACGTGCGCGGCTACAAGGAGAAGGGCAACATCAACACGCCGCTCGATCTCGCCATTCGTAACCAGATCGACCGCTTCAGCATCGCCATCGACGTCATCGATCGGGTTCCGCGGCTGCGGGTCGCCGGCGCGCACGTCAAGGAGAAGCTGCGCAACATGCAGATCGACTGTCAGAGCTACGCCTACGAGTATGGCGTGGACAAGCCCGAAATCGATCAGTGGACGTGGTCATAAGTCGACGTCGCGTCAGTCGACGTCACATCGCTGTTGCAGTTTTAGTGTTCCTCGGCTGGGCGGCCGCCGCCCACGCCGAGGACACCGCGCGGCCTCCGCAGGCTCCTCCCGGCACACGCACTCTGGCCGAGACGCCCTTCCATCTCGTCCTCCCCCAGGGGCACGCGTTTGGCGATTGGGCCGGCAGCCGGACGTGGCTCGAGGAGCACGGCATCACGCCGACGTTGACGTTCGTCATGGACGCCCTCGGCAATCCGACCGGCGGCATGGAGCAGGGCTTCAGGCAAGCGAGCAATCTGGGCCTCGACCTGCGCTTTGATCTGCACAAGCTGTTCGGTCTTGCCGGCGGGTCATTCTTGATCTCATTTTCGGAGCGCTTCGGCTCGAGCCTTTCGAGGGAAGACATCGGCAACGTCTTCACCGTGCAGCAGGTCTTCGGAGGCCAGACGTATCGACTCGTCGACGTCGCGTATCAGCAGCAGCTGTTCGATGACCGTGTCGAGCTCCGCGTCGGGCGCATCGCGGCCGGTGACGATTTCCTGGTCTCTCCGTACAACTATGTCTTCGTGCAGAACGGCTTCGACGGCAACCCGGTCGGCATCTTCTTCAACGCTCCGGGCATGACCGCCTATCCCAACGCCACGTGGGGCGGTCTCGTCAAAGTGAAACCGACCGAACGGATGTATGTGATGGGCGGCCTGTACAACGGGGACGTCTCCATGCGCGCCAACAAGCATCACGGCGCGGACTGGTCGATGGACGGGCCGCTCCTCGCCATCGGCGAGGTGGGCTACCAGATCAACGGTCTCCCGGGCGACACGGGTCTGATCGGGAACTACAAGGCGGGCGTCTGGTACGACGACCACGAATACATCGACTTCACCACGGTGGCACGCGGCGGCGCTCTACAGGTCACCCGGGGAAACTGGGGCCTGTACGGTCTCTTCGACCAGGTGCTGGTGCGGTTCGGTGGGCCCGGCAGCAACCGTGGTCTCGGCGTCACCGGCTCGGTGCTCGTCTCGCCCGATCAATCCGTCAGTCTCATGCCGTTCTTCGCCAGCGCCGGTGTCGTCGTCCGCGGGATGTTCGCCTCACGGCCCACCGACGTCGGCGCATTCGGCATCGTGTACGGTCGGTTCAGCGAAGACCTGCAAGACTCCCAGCGGCGCGCGCGGGAGTCCGGTTCGGCTGTCGGAATTCAGCGATACGAGATGGCGCTCGAGCTGACGTATCGGTTTCGGTTCCATCAGGACGCGCTCTTCTTGCAGCCCGACCTGCAGTACATCATCCGTCCCGGTGGGACCGGCCGAATTGCCGACGCCTTCGTGGCGGGATTCCAGGTCGGCATCAACTTTTGAGCCGCACACCGTTGTCTCGAGAGAGGGGAGCCTGGTCGTGAGCGAACCGGTACGAAGCATCGAGGCTGACGTGAACGGGCGGGTCGTGCGGGCCCCGGGCGCGACGACGATGGTCGGGGACACGAGCGCGAGCTCGCGCTACGTCGTCGGGCTCAGCTCGGTCGCCGCCATCGGCGGCTTCCTCTTCGGCTTCGACAGCGGCGTCATCAACGGTGCCGTCGATGCGTTGGCGCAGGCGTTTGGCACTCGGGCGGCGACGACTGGTTTTGCCGTCGCGTCCGTGCTGCTCGGCTGCGCGGTTGGCGCCTTCGTCGCGGGGACCGTGGCCGACCGTTATGGTCGGCGGCCGACGATGCTGCTGAACGCCGTGCTATTCCTGATCAGCGCATTCGCCAGCGGCCTGGCGAGCTCGGCCGTCGTCTTCATCGTCGCCCGGCTCGTCGGCGGCCTCGCGATCGGTGCCGCGAGCGTGCTCGCTCCGATGTACATCTCGGAAGTGGCCCCGTCCCACGTGCGTGGGCGGCTCGGCTCGTTGCAGCAGATGGCCATCGTCCTGGGACTGTTCGGTGCCTTCCTGAGCAACGACATCCTCGCCAGGCTCGCGGGCGGGGCGGGCGCGAGCTTGTGGCTGGGGGCGCCGGCATGGCGGTGGATGTTCTGGATGGAGGCCGTGCCGTCGATCGCATTTCTAGCCGGCGTGCTGCTCATTCCCGAGTCGCCGCGCTTCCTGGTTGCCCACGGCAGGCGGAACGACGCCCGCGGGATTTTCGCTCGGATCGGTGGCGACGCGGAAGCATTGGTTCGGCAGGTCGAGGAAAGCCTGCGCGGCGAGCACCGCCCTCGCCTGTCGGACTTGTTCATACGCGACACGCATCAGTTTGCCCTGGTCGTCTGGGTCGGCATGGGGCTGGCCGCGTTCCAGCAGCTCGTCGGTATCAACATCATCTTCTATTACGGGGAGGTGCTCTGGAAGTCAGCCGGAGCGACCGAGCAGTGGGCCCTGCGGATCAATCTCCTCACCGGCCTGGTGAACATCCTGGCGACGATCCCGGCCATCGCGCTCATCGACCGCGCAGGGCGCAAACCCTTGCTGCTCGCGGGCTCGGCGGGCATGGCCGTGACCCTGGCGGTCATGGCCTTCGTGTTCGGCACGGCCGGAACGGGAGCGAACGGAGCGCCGCTGCTCGGTCACGCGGAGGCGGTGACGGGCCTGGCGGCGGCCAACCTTTACATCGTCGCGTTCGCCATGTCGTGGGGGCCGGTGATGTGGGTATTGCTCGGCGAAATGTTCCCCAACCGGATGCGCGGCGCGGCGCTGGCGGTGTCCGGCGCCACGAACTGGGTGGTCAACTTCGGCGTCACGGTCACGTTCCTGCCCTTGTTGAACGCGGTCGGTCTCGCCGGCGCCTATGCGCTCTATGCCGTGGCCGCTGCCGTCTCTGTGCCCTTCGTGTGGGGTCTGGTGCGCGAGACGCGAGGCAAGGCGCTGGAGCAGATGTAGGGCCTGGCCTCGTCGCGTCGTTTTCGTTCCCCGCGGTTCCGCGGCTCGTCGTTTTCGCGGCCCCTCGTAAGAAACTCGCGAACGGATGTCCTGTCCTTAATAAAACCACCGATTTAGGGCTGGCCGACCGCTTGCACTCACTACGGCCCCGGGAAACGAGCGTGTGTTACGTCGATACGTTGCTGCGGTACGGCACCCTCGGCGCCCTGAGGCACGCGGCGTGAACGGCGCAGCGGAGGTCTGGTCATGACGCTTGGTGCACTTCGGGCCGTAATGCCGAACAACGCCCTGAGCGACGAGGATCTGCGCGACGAGCACGATCGCCTGGCACGCCTGCTGGAGCTGACCAATGTGCTGGTGTCCAGGCTGGAGCTGCGGGATGTGCTGGCGGCGCTTACGCAGCACGCGCGGCGGCTCATGCGGTCCGACTCCGCGGTGGTCGCGTTGCCGGGCGCCGAAGGGAGCGATGCCTTTCGGACGGACGGCCTGCTCGACGGCGAGGACAGCGTCGCCGCGGACGTCTTTCGTACCGGCGACCCGTGGGTGGGTCGGTTTGGCGATGTCGCCGGCTGCGTCGTGCCGCTCGCAAGTCCCGACGGGACGCTCGGCACACTGTGCCTGCGTCGTCGCGGGGACCTGCGTTATACGGACGATGACGTCGACTTCCTGCTGAAGGCTGCCCGTCAAGTCACCATCGCCGTGGCGAACGCCCTGGCCTACGGCGAGGTTCACCGGCTAAAGGACAAGCTCGCCGAGGAGCGCGTCTATCTGCGGGACGAAGTTCGTACCGAGCGGAATTTCGAGGAGATCGTCGGCACGAGCGCGGTGCTGCGCCGCGCGCTGAGGGACGCCGAGACCGTGGCGCCCACGGACGCGACGGTGCTGATCTGCGGCGAGACGGGAACGGGGAAAGAGCTGATCGCGCGCGCGATTCACAACCTGAGCCCGCGGCGCTCGAAGGCCTTCGTCAAGCTGAACTGCGCCGCGATCCCAACGGGCCTGCTGGAAAGCGAATTGTTCGGTCACGAAAAGGGCGCGTTTACCGGTGCCATCGCGCAACGTATCGGTCGATTCGAGCTCGCGAACGGCGGCACGGTCTTTCTGGACGAAGTCAGTGAGATCCCTCTCGAGCTCCAGACGAAGCTCCTGCGCGTGCTGCAGGAGCGCGAGTTCGAGCGATTGGGCAGCGGCCACACCCTCCGCACGGACGCTCGCCTGATCGCGGCGACGAATCGTGACCTGAGCGCGCTCGTCAGCGAGCACAAGTTCCGCGCCGACCTGTTTTATCGCCTCAACGTCTTTCCCATTCAGCTTCCGTCGCTGCGCGAGCGATCCGAGGACATCCCCTTGCTGGTGCGGCATTTCGTCCAGCACTACGCGCGGCGGATGAAGCGGAGCATCGAGACGATCCCGTCGGCGACGATGGAGGCGTTGACGCGATACCGATGGCCGGGAAACATACGCGAGCTTCAGAACCTGATTGAACGCGGGGTCATCCTGTCGCCCGGACCGGTGCTCCGCGTGCCCGTCGACGAGCTCGACATGGGCGCATCCGGGCCGCCCCCGGGGAAGGCACAAACGCTGGCGGAGGCGGAGCGCAGTCACATCGTCGCGACGCTGACCGACACCAAATGGGTGGTGGCTGGCGTGCGCGGTGCCGCCGCCCGCTTGGGAATGAACCGGTCCACGCTACAGTTCCGAATGAAAAAGCTGGGGATCATCCGTCCGGGCAATTAGTCGGCTGCCAACCTCTTGGCAGCTGGTAGCCCATTGGCGCCGACGCGTTGGCGCCCGCGGGATGATGACAGGCGCCCGCGCCCGATTCTGTTCTCGGTGCGGATAGTTACGAGATGCCCAATCTACGCGACGTTCGGCATCGCCTTTGCCTTGTTCAAACCCGGCAGTGCGGACATGTTGAGGATCACCGTGCAGCCGGAACCGGACCGTATCCGCCTCAAGCTCGAGGGCGATCTCGCCGGAGTATGGGTCAGCGAGGTGGAGGATTCGTGGCGAGCGACCAACTCGATGAGAGGGGGTCGCCCGCTCTGCCTCGACCTGACCGGCGTCGAGCACATCGATCGTGCCGGGAGGTATCTCCTCGGCCTCATGCAGTGCAGCGGCGCTCAGTTGATTGCCTCGGGAACCTCGACGACGGAGCTGGTTCGAACGCTCAAGGATGACTGGCCAGGCCCGCAGCCGCCGTGTGGCGCCGCTCGGTGTCAACCTCTCACTTGAAGCGCCGCTTGTCGATCTTCAGCGCCTTGATCTTGGACTCCAGTGTCGACGGTGGGACGCCGAAGCGGGCCGCCGCGCCGAACGGCCCGGACACTCGCCCCCTGCTGTCCGCCGTCGTCCTGGTTGCGCCGCGAATGGCAGCTCCATCCGAACCGTCGGCGACACTGCGGATCAGCCGGCCCGTTTTGTAACCTCGCTCCCATAGCTCGTCATCCAAGCATCGTTGCCCGCCAGCGCTCTTCCTCTCGGTGACTTCCACCACTGGCTCCAACGGGCGCTCGGTCCGAGGACCGGGAGTGATGGCCGACGAAGTGTAACGTCCGCCGCCTCGATGCTCGTCTCAACGAGTGAAGAGGAAGGACGAAAAGCATGCAGCGTTTGTTCTCGGCCGTCGCGCCGGCTAAGCCTGGCGTCCGTAGAAGACGGTGACGGACAAATCGCCGGCTGCACCTGCCAATCAGAAAGTGGCACTCACGCAGAGCAGGCTGGCGTACAACCCGCGGAGGCGCCCGGCGACACGGCCGGCGCTCGTCGCGGCGATCATCCTGGTCCTCGGCGGCTCGGTGCCTGTGCTGCCGACCACCGCCGCCGCCGAGACCGACCCCGCGAGCGGTGTGGAGGTCATCGGCGCCGCGCGCACGGGCGGCATCGAACGCGTTGTGGAGATCCTCACGCGCGACCTCGGCCTGCCGCTCCCGCGGGCAACGCGCGTGCATGTCTACACCACACCCCAGGCATTTCGACGCGGGCTCGTGAAGGACGGGGCGATCCGCGAGGAAGCCGCCTTCAACGTGGCGAGCTTCGCGATCGGTATCGCGCGTCCGGCTCATGTGCTCGTCCACAGCAACCTCGCGGGCGGCGGCAGCGAGTGGCTGCGGCTGATCGCCCACGAGATGACGCACGTGTCACAGTTCGAGCTCGCGGGTGGCGAGGGTCGCGCCGAGCAGTGGCTGGCCGAGGGCACGGCGGAGCATGTCGCCTTCCAGGTGCTGGAGCGGCTCGACGTCGGCTCGCTCGCACTGCATCGCCGGGTGGCCCTCGCGCGCGTGCCACAACATCCTGCATTTGCGCACGGACGCCTCGAGCTCAACACGCTCGGTTCGCCACATGATTTCATGTTGCGACACCAGCGGGAGGGCTCGGTCGAGACATATCACCTGAGCTTTCTACTGGCGGACTATCTCATCGCGCAACACGGCTTCGACAAGATGATCGAGTACTTCAGCCGGCTGAAACGCCAGAGCTCGGAGGCCGCGTTCCAGGCGGCGTTCGGCTACTCGATCGCCACCTTCGAGACGCAGGCGCTGGCACACCTGCAGGTCCTCGCGGGCACCGCGAACTAGCGGGAGACCGTCGAACCCCTCATTCGCCGATCCCGTTCGCGGAATCCTTTGGCCGCGAGCCGCGTCCGAAGCGACGTCTCATGCGTCGCCTCCCCCTGCATGTCTCGGGCGATTTCGATCTTGGCGAAGTGCACGCGATCCGCTGTCGGGACAAACAGCATTGCGATGTCCTCGAGCTGGTCGGGGCACGTGCTGACGACGGCACGTGGCATCGTGCTGCGGAGCAACGGCGGACCGTGGCCATCGATCGTGCTGAGGCGTTACGGGGGCTGCACACGACCGCCGGCACCGACGGCAAGGAAGCGATGGACTCCTCACGGCGGTATTCCTCTCGAGAATTGATGACTTGACAGCTCGTCTGTCGAAGAAGACCCGGTGAGTTGCCCAAGCGGTTTGATGGCGCAAGCAAGCGGTGGCGGACTCGGCGAATCTCGACCGCTTGGTGGAGAACGCGCGAGTCGTCAGCGCGTCGCGGCTCCCGTCCGATGGACGGGATGCTAGATCTCACGAGTAAACTACTTCATCCCTAACCACATGCCACCAGAATGGTTGGTGCGTGTGGCGCTAAGGAAACAGGAAAATGAGCAACTCAACAGTGGGCGATGCGGCGATCGCCGTAGTTCGCCGGAACACCGAGGAAGTACAAGGCAAAGGGAATTGGGACCTGTTCGAGGAACTGTTCGCCGATGATTTTGTCGACCACACGCCGCAGCCGGGCACGACGGCCAACAAGGACGGGGTGCGGGTGCTGTACAAACGCCTGCGTGCGGCGTTTCCCGACTTTCGCTCCGAGCTCCACTGGCAGGTGGCCGCCGGTGACCTTGTGACCACTTACAAGACCTATCACGGCACCCACCAGGGAGAGTTTCTCGGTATCCCGGCCACCGGGAGGAAGGTCAGTTTCTACACCGTCGACGCCATGCGGGTCGTCGATGGCAAGATCACCGCGCACTGGGGCGTCGCAACGCTGCTCGACCTGATGCAGCAACTCGGTGTCGTCCCTCCGCTGGGAGGTCAGCGATGACGATACCGATCGCTGAACGGGCCGCTTGAGCGAGTGCGAAGCGGCTGAGTACGTCCCGAGATCGAATTCGTTTGTCTGGAAGCGAGAAGCACTAATTTGTGAGGCGTTGTTAGTGGCGCGTTGGCGTCACCCTTGATTTGGAAAGGGCTCATAACCAACGGTCGCTGTTCAAATCCAGCCGACGCAACGCCCTAAATTTGGAGGAAACTACGATGACCGATCAGAGCAAGCCCTATACCCCATTGACGCCGGACAATTCCGCGCTCGTTCTGGTCGACCATCAGGTCGGCCTGATGACCGGCGTCCGGGATTACGAGATCGGGGAACTCAAACATAACGTTGTCGCCCTGGCCAAGGCCGCCAAGGTGCTGCGGATCCCAACCGTTGTCACCACCACGGCCCGCGACAGCATGTGGGGGCCGACCTTCCCCGAACTCGTGGA
>Ga0114129_10005607_pt1 | contig 17764 bp, 23 predicted proteins | sample RhiMetdeltSRZDD1_FD_80071 | JGI IMG/M metagenome (GOLD analysis project Ga0114129, IMG submission 80071) | Populus rhizosphere microbial communities from Tennessee, USA - Rhizosphere MetaG P. deltoides SRZDD1 (version 2) (version 2) | ecosystem: Host-associated > Plants > Roots > Rhizosphere >...
ATATTGACAACTCTCTTCCCACTTCGAATTTTGGTTCGGCAACCACCCTGCAAGTGGACAATAGCCCGGTCAGACATTTCCTGCTCAAGTTCAGCGTCTCAGGAGTGAATGGCCAGCAAGTGACCAATGCCAAGATCCGTTTGTTCAATACAGACTCTGCCACTATTGGCGGGAACTTCTACCGCGTAGCGGATAACACTTGGCAGGAAGGAACTGTTACCTGGAATAATGCCCCCACGGCAGACACAACTCTCTTAGCTTCTCTAGGCGCCGTGAGTGCCAATACCTGGTACGAAGTAGATGTTTCCTCCCTTGTTACCGGCGACGGCACATACAGTGTGCGTGTTTCTTCCACTTCCTCCAATGGTGCTGACTACTCATCCAAAGAAGCAGCCACCAACCGACCACAATTGGTGATCACGTTAGGAGCGACACCGACTCCTACCCGGACCCCTACCCCCACGAGCACCCTTACGCCCTCTCCTACACCTGTCGCGACGAATACCCCCTCTCGCACTCCTACAGCTACTACTGTCGCGACGAATACGAACACTCCAACTGTCACCCTTACACCTGTTAATACGCCCACCTTTACTCCTATTGGGTCGCTGACGCCAACTCCGTCAGGACCCATCACAATCAATTACATTTATGATTCCCTCAATCGTCTCACGCAAGCAAATTACTCGAACAACGATCACCATCACTACACCTATGACGCCGTTGGAAACCGTAAGACGCAACAGAGTCTAGTTGGCGGAGTTCAGACGAACAATTCATATGGCTATGATCATGCCAATCGTCTTAGCAATCTGAATGGAGTGCTGTATGATTGGGATGACAATGGCAATTTGCTCAATGATGGGGTGAATTCCTATACCTACGATTCCGCTAATCAGTTGAAACTCATTACGCAAGGCACAAATACTCGCGCCTTTACATATAATGGACTCGGGGATCGCGTGCAGGAAACCATCAATGGGCAAACAACCACCTTTACGATGGACTTGAATGCTGGCTTGACTCAGGCCCTGAGCGATGGCACGAATAACTATATTTATGGCAATGGCCGGATCGCGCAAACGCAAGGCAGTACACCTGAATATTTCCTAGGTGATGCTTTGGGTAGTGTGCGTCAGATGACATCTGCCAGTGGCCCGATTACCTACTCAAGTTCTTATGACCCCTATGGCATAACCATACAAACCTCTGGTGCTTCACAGACGCCTTATGGTTATACAGGCGAATATACATCCAATAACTTGGTGTACCTGCGCGCAAGGTTTTACGCGCCTGGCACGGGGCGTTTCCTTACAAAGGATACGTGGCGTGGAGATTACCGAAGCCCGCTCACCCTAAACCAGTGGAATTACACGTCATCCAATCCGATTAATTATGTGGATCCAAGTGGAAAATTTGCGGCTCCTTGTAGTCTAGCCGCGCCGGTGGGATGGTGCTTTAAAGAAATAGTTATATTCTCAAATTTCGTTTTCTATTGGCCTATACCATGTGATGATCAAAATCAACTTCTATTTCCTGTAAATGCAACCCCGACAGCAACTCCTCAGCCATCTACAGCAACCCCTGGTCAGCTGCCGATAACTTCGACTCCGATCCAGACGCAGGTTAATGCAACACCCACGCCAACACAAACACCTAAGCCCAAATTTGTGAGGGTACGACACTATGATCAGCAAATTGATCTAATTCGTCTCTCGATGCTTATTAAATCGGAAGCCGGGCTCGCTATATGGGCTGAGTATCCTATTACGACACCCAATAATGAAGAGGCTATTCAAGTAACAACGGCAGCTTTTATGCGCCCGCTTAACGGTCGTGGCGGGTTCGTAGAATTTAATGTAGACTTAAACAAATGGCGTATGGAGAAGGATCCGAATTTGCCCTGGTTAAGCAATGCCAAAATCATCTGGCTTTGGAAACCAGACGACACAACATACATTGGAGTCGGCTTTCCACTTACTGATCCTGGTGTTGTTCCTATATTCTACGATTGGCAAGGTAATCTAACGTAGAGATTACGAGGCTAGCATGGAATGGTCAGAGTTTCTGAATGATCTTGAATTGAATTCTAGTGCGAATCCTCCAAACGGCAAACTATTATTCAAAAAAGTCGTTCATGACGTTCTTGAATGTTTGAGCGGCTTTAAGGAGTGCACAAAAATAATCATTACCCAAAAGGATGGCGTTCCCGCTCAAACACGAATGGGACTTGTGGCATGGGAGGATCCTGTTGACAAGTGGATTGGGCAGATAGTCTCATTAGACAAGCAGGTGGAAGGCCAATCGGCTACAGGTCCGGGTTGGCCGAGCGTACTAGCAGAAATCGGCACAGTCTTAAGGCAAGTGCCTGAACTCAGAAATGATGTGAAGGCGTTGGCCCTACCAGCTACAGGAAAAATGCAATTGGTTGTTCAAATGGCAATTAGGCTTACCAAACAGTTGCATTTGATTTGGGGTGATATTCAGACGAAAGACTATAAGAGGTTGTGGGTGATACAACGGTATGGTGAGGAATTGAACCAAGACTCATAACCTGCTGAGAACATCACACAGCATCGACCATTTGAGAGATGGCGCCACCGTTACGGCCGTAACGGTGGCGCCATCTCTCCGCTCTGCAAATAGGCGCGCCGTCAACGTCTTTTACTCGGGAGGAGTTTGTCTTGACAGGTTGACCGTCGAGATCTTCTCCGTACGCACGATCTCGACATTCCAGTCCTGGGCGCGCAATTCCTGCTTCTGCAGGGAGATCTCGTAATTCCCTGGCGGCAGCCGCTCGATCATGCGCGCAAGCTGGACCACGCGCGGAGACAGGTCGGACGGGGGCTGAGAAGTTGGGTTGGTTTTATCCATCGGTCACCTCATATAGTAAAAAGATGGCTCTGATCATCGACTAGCACATGTTGACATTTGTATCCCTTGCATTCGAAGTTTCGGTTGGGCGGGACCGCGTCGTGCGCGACCCACCAGGACGCGCGGTGGCGCTTGCCTTTGTGTTTGTAGCAGTCGATGCAGCTCTCGTCGCCATCTTCTCCGACAAAAGTCAACATCTTGTTGCCGGCACCCAGCACCTTAAAGAAGTTGTACGTCATGTCCAGCGTTTTGGCGTAACCGTCAGCACGCTGCTGAGCGACCACTTCCGGAATCGTATCTTCCGATTCCTTTAGCTTGATTAACCGCAAACTGACCATCAGGCTCTCGAAAAAGCTCAGCTCGGCTGCCTTATACGCTGCCAGAAAGGCCAACGCGTCTACGGTCAGGACTCGATCACCTGATCCGTCTGCCCAGGCGGCGGTCGCCGCTGCTACAAAAGCGATCTCCACCGCTGCGCGCATGGCATCACGGAAGTCCTGGTCCGTCTTCTTGCGGTCCGTTATGTAAGAATGGACAGCCTCGTAGACCTGGTCAGAGTAGACCTTGCGTATCGCCGAATACTCGGCCAGCGTGAACTGCAGAAGTGTGCGCGCCTGGACGATATTACGAATTTGCATGGGGTCTCCTGCCGGCAAAGTTCATCGATTCTCGCAGCGCCGCGGCTGTCTGCTGGGCACGCTGTTCAGGAGTCAGCTCCGGCTCTGACGGCTGCTCCTGTTTTGATCCAGGACCTGTGATTGGCTCCTCCGGACTGTTCTCTGGCAGGAAGCCGGAGCGCTTGCGAATGGCTTTGATGTCATCCTCGCCCAGTGGAACAATGTCCCGGATCCCAGAGAGGAAGCCGCTCAGCGTGTCGAGCGCGATATTGTTCTCCACGTGGGTGAACTTGATCTTTGGTCGCCTGGTCAATCCCGGGAACTGGCTGCGGTTCCAACCATACAGCCGGCGCCCGATCTGGGCGTCATACTGCTGGGCGAAGCCGTCCATCATGCTGTTGAAGGTAAAGACAGCCAGGTTGGTTGTATCCACCTGAGACGCGAGCGCTCCGGTGTTGGTCATGGTATTGAGTGCAATGGTTTGCATCATGTAGACCGACAGCGCCAGGATGCTGTAATGTTTGATCGCCTCCAGGATGGAAGATGCGGCCGCAAAGTCGATATCCATCACCTGGCCCTCATAGCCGAATGGCCAGACGGCATAGTTCCCCTCCTGGGCCGTAAGGATGGCGCGCGCAGCAGCCTTGATGTTGGTCCGGTCGTCATCCGAGATCGTTCCCTGTTCGGTCCGCTTAACCGACAAATGCCCAGCAGCGTGCTCGAAGCCAATGCCCTGGATCACTTCCAGCCCGTACTTGATCCGTTCGAGCCGCCAGACTGCCTGCAGGGGCGAGTTGCCTTCCGGGTTGTTCGGATCGCCGAAGGTCATGTGCAGTGCATGCGATATCGGTAGCCTAACAGCCGGGCTTGGAAAGTCCTGCTGCCACATGGCCGTCATGCGCTTCTTGCTGTTGAACTCCCATCGCTGGAAGGACGTTGGATCACGCGGGCTCAGACGGCGCAGGCCGAACAGGCCGTCATCCGCCTCCGACTGCCACTCGTCTTCCGGATCCGGCGGGCGCCAGTCCGGATCTCGAAGAGCCGGCACCGCGTCCCACCAGAACCAACCGTCGAACGGCACGCGCGAGACCATGGTCTCGATGAGCTCACCAAAGCCGCCTTCCATGTTCTCGAAGTCCGAGTAGATAAAATCCTGGTAGCGCTTATCGTCATCCGATGGATCTTCCGGCAGCTCTACGATTGGTGAGATGTTCCGTCCCCAGGCAGTGAAGGCGCGGGTAACCATCACAATCTCGGGCATGCTCGTGCGGATCCTGGAGTACAGCGAGCCAACGCCAGGCCAGAAGAGGGAGGAGTTGTAGGCCTCGTTGACGAACCCCGCGTAGACTTTCAGGCCCGTCGAGCCGATCTCCTCTGCCTGGTTGATCACGATGCGCACTTCCGGCCGCTCCGCGAACTCTGCCGGATGGGTGCCGTTGCTTTTGGTTTGTGTTTCGTCCATATATCACCTGCTCTTTAGGCTTTTTCGATCCAATGCCAAGTTCGGGGTTCTTTGTTCTCTGAGTAGAGAACAGATGTCACCCAAGCAATACCGCTTTCAAAACCATTCGGCAAATGCTCTTGATGATGCCTGTCATTTGTTCCATCGGTGAACACTTGCAGATTGCAAACGCCATTATCGGGCGGAGTTCCGTCAGCCTTGCGCCAAACCTTTACGACAATCGCGGGGCGGTGCTCCGTCTCATCTAAAACAAAATGCACCATTCGACCTTCAGTTAGACCAACCATATCTCACTCCTTTTCTAATTCCATTTGTATACGTTTGGCGACGGGCACTCGATCAGGTATTCAACCAGCCCCACCGAATATGCCGGATGTCGCCAGATCACCCGACCGGTTTCATCCACGAGCGCGATCAACTGGCCCCAGAAATACACGAGCATCAGTCCGGACGCCACCACGCGCACCTGCCCGAACGGGTTCCAGTTCATCGCCATGGGCTGGTGTACTCCTCGACATGTTCACCGCCCGCGCCGCTCCAGTCCGTTTCCATCGTTACGAGCTCGTTGAACGCGCCGCTAGAGGCATCCATAATGTCATCGTGCGGCAGATCTGGCTGCCCGTGCATATGGTTGAGCCACGTCTCATTCCAGGATCCGCGCAGGAGCTTGACGTTGCCAGCCAGTGCCTGGGCGGCCAAAGGCTTGGCGCGCGTGATCTTGTCCCCCTGGGGCGCAATACCCACGCCGTCGTAGCCGACCAGGTTGCTCACGATGTGCACGCTGTCCCGCTTGCCGCTGGCGCCGCCCTCCTGCTCCCACCGCTGAGGGATGTTCGGCCCATCCTGGGACGCCTGGTTCTTCATCGTGCGGTCCGTCTCCGCGGGATCGATCTGCTCAGCGGTGCAGTCCAGGATATAAAAGATTCCACCTCGTTTTCCCATTTTTACAGAAGCTGTAAAGTCGGGGTCATCCTTTTTGATCTTCTTGGTCGTGGCGGCCAGGTCCCAGAAGCGCACGATCGTCATGCCGGCCGGCGCCGCATCGACAATCTCGAACCAGGACTTATTGAAAATCTTGCCGGCAGCGGGCACGATCTTCCAGTTACCGCCTCTGTGTTTGTCGCCCAAGAGACGGGCGCGATCAACATAGGACAGAGCCTGCAGGTTGGCAAGGTAGGTAGGATCCCTCTGCAGCAGGATCTCGTTGTCGTAGACGGTCGAGACCACGAAGGTCACACTCTTCGGCGTGCTGCTGGGATGCTCGCGCGCCAGCTCCTCGCGCGTATTCGACCAGTAGGTGACATCGTTCTCGCGCACCATCCAGCGGATCTTCCCGCTGCGCTCCAGGATGGCGTATCCTTCCTCATCGATCCACCAGGCGAGGAAATCCGCCAGCCAGCCTGGCTCCGGATTGCATGAGGCACGGATGTAAGGCTGGACCCCGCAGGTCGAACGGTTACGGGATAGCATGTAGAAGAACTGCTTTTCACTGAACGTCTCGAGCTGGTCGAACTCGATCAGGGCGATCTGGGCGCCGCGCCATTCGCGCAGGGTGGTCTCATACTGCAAATGAGCAAAGGAAACCTTAGCACCGGAAGAGAAGAGGTAATAGTGATCGTTCTTGTTCGGCTTGCCGTTGAGAAGCGGATAGATGTTTCCGGCTTCATCCCACAACGCACCTTCCTTGGTGATCTCGGGAATGGTTCGGCGGAAGATCACGGCACCGAAATCCTGGTTCCCGATGTGCCGCAGCGGCTCGAGTAGCAGCGACCAGGTCTTGCCGCCACCGGCCGCGCCGCCATAGATGACGATATCCGCCGACGACGAGAGGAAGAGCTCCTGCCGTGGCTGGGGCCGGATATCGACGACTTCGGGTTCAATGGTTGTCGCCATACTACTTCCTGTTGTTTCCTGGAATGTAGACGGTCACCAGGGCCTGGATGGGATTGCCGTTGCTGGTCACATCGGATTTCTTGACCCGGTCGCCGACTTCCGCAGCGATGTCATCCAAGACGCCCCGCAGGGACTCCAGCTCTGCCTTGTTGAATTCAAAGTATTCCACACGCTCGTAGTTTTCTCGGCTGCCAATTCCCTTCACCTGGAGCAACCACCATTTTTCTGTGTCGGTCGGCAGCAGATCTGCCAGCATCTTGTCTGCCAGCAGTTTTAATTTAGCGACCCGGTTCTCTTTGAGCGCCAGGCCCGTTGTTAGGGCACTGTGCTCTCCCTGTTCCTGAATTTCCTCCAGTTTCACGCCGCGCGATTTGCGGTAGTAGTCCACTTGGGACCGTAAGACATGGAAAGGCGGCTTGAGACTGGAGGCGCGCCTATTGATCTCGTCCGTTCCTAGCCCCTCGGCGATCCATTGCAGCACTGCTTCTCGTTGGGATTTATTTAGCCTCATCGTCCAAAAACGTCCAAGTTTTCTCTACAAATACTTCTCCACCAGCGGCACAAAGTCGCACGGATGGAACGGCTGCCCGATCAGCCGGGCCCGCCAGTCGGCGATCTCGGCGTCCGAGTGGACCGCGCGCCCGAGCAGGGCAGGGGTATCGTCCTCTGCCAGGATGTCCAATGGGTACATCATCAGATGCTTATAGCGGTCAAAGTTCTGGACATACTTGAAGGTCCCGTACTCCTCGCAGCCGATGCGTGGGGGCACGTCTTCGCCCATCATGACAGTCGGCACGCCTCGAGCGATCGCAATGTGTGCGAACGTCTGGTGGGAAACAACTACCTCTGCCGCGTCGATCTGCTTATAGGATTGATCCGGCTGGCCTTCGATGTAGGTCACTCCCTCCGCCAGCCACAGTCCATTCTTTTCCAGCCCGCGCAGGAAGCGAACGGTCAGCTCGATCTCCCCAGATTCCACCAACGGCAGCAGCTTCTGGAATGTATCCGCGTTGATTTTCTTATCTGCCTTTGACAGGGTGCCGTTCGAGTTCGGGTGGATGGGAGCAAAGAGAACCTTGCGGGCCTGCACACGCGGCTGGAACGGCCGGATGGGGCACAGGTACCAGCCAGTCACCTCGAAGGGATGCCGCAGCCCGATCGTTCGCAGGATCTCGGCATGCCCGGCTGCCGGGATGAAGTGCGCGGCCGTGTGCGGGAAGGGAGGGTAGCCTTCGAAGTCGTTGAATAGGTTCGGACGTGCCGCATGGGGATACAGGAATATCTTCTTGCCGCGCTGGTGGAAGCTGGTCAGGCTCTTGGCGCGCGAGGGGACATCCGAATCAGAAAACACAATCTGGGCGTGACTGGACTGTGCGGTCCAGCGCCATCCAGAAGCTTCCATGGCCCGGACCAGGGGCATGCCTTTGTTCTGATGGTTGTAGAAGTAGAAGATCATGACTCACTCATTTCAGAGGTGAATTGGCAGCCAGCCAGATAATGATCTGCCAGAAGGCGATACCGGTCACACCCACGGCGATGGCCGTCACCACGGCCTGCAGCACACCGTTCCAGTTGACGCCCTTGGGTTTGGCGTCCTTCACATCCTTGGCGACGTTGCCGATCTCCACAATCATCTCGTTGCGCAGCTGAGTGATGTTGTCGTTGATCGTTTTGAAGGACTCTTTGTTCTTCTTGATCTCCTCCTCGGCAATGGCGATGCGTTCCTTCAATCCACCGGACTTCGATGTGCCGTTGATGATCTCATCGATCTTGCCAAGCGTGACGGAAAAGTGATCCAGCTGGGCACCCAGCTTTGCTACATTCTCAGACAAGCGTTCGGCTACAGATGTCATGAGCTAAACCTGTAGGGGCTGGGGACCGGCTGGCTGTCCGGGACCCGCCAGAGCTTATGCAATGGATAGGTCATGTCCCCATACGTGGGGTTGTAGATGTGCGGCACGAAAGTGCGCGGTGCACCATCGTTGGTCCAGGGATACACCGCCCCGCGCGGGAACTGGACCACCTCGCCCGCCCGGTTGACCAGGTTCGCCACTGCGAACATCCACGGATGCTCTCGAGGGTTGTACAGGTAATCGTCGATGCTGGCATCCTCCACGCGCGTGGGATATCGCCTGCCTGGCTTGAGCGGTGGTGGCTGCCGGCTGTCGAACATCGTGACTTTCAGCACGTTCTGCTCGGTCAGAAGAGTCCGGAACGACTGGCGAAATGCTAGGAAGGAGCTGCGGCGCGCGAGGGTGTTGCTCGCAGCAGCAAACGTCCGCTTCAGGGCCATCAGCAGGCTGTACGCCGGCGTGCCGGTGAGCACACTGCGGGAAGTGGTCCGCACCTTGTTCATCGCCGGGGGCTTGGCGGTGAGATTACGCCGAAAGAAGAAGTCTGCCCGATCGCCCGGATTATCCAGGCTTGAAAAGCCTGTGTCATTGGCGAATGCCAGATGATCATCCATGATCAGATAGACATTCTCGAGCGTCATGAGGTAATTAATCGCCCGGAGGCCATACTGCCATTGCTCATCGATGAGAGCGTGGGGATCATCCTTCAGGACCCAGACCGCGGGACATGGCGCGCAGGATCTGATGTAACCCTGGGCTGCCTTATCCTCCAGATGCATCCACAGCGGCGGACGGACTGGCGGCTGGACTGCTGGTGTCAGCTTCGGAACGATCGAGATCTGCAAATTCATTTTGGCTTCAGCGTGATATTGACCGTCTGCTTCAGATAGGTAACGTCGTCACCCAGGACGATCTGGACCGGCAGATCTGGCAGCGTGGATCCGCCTGGCGGCGTGTCGATCTGTGTGATCGTCGCATAGCGCTGACCCAGGTGGATCTCCGCGATGTAGCCAGGCTGCGGCAGAAGGGTGCCATTCACCTCGAGCACCTTGAGCCATACATCGCCGGCCCGGTTCACCTGGACTCCGCCTTCGAACTTGTCTTCGGAAATCGTCAGTTTCTGGTTACCGTAGGCGTACCTACCAAAGGGCAGCGTCAGATTGCTCGTGTTGCCAGTGTCCGGCTCGGTTCGGACCTTGCTGCCGGCAGATCCGGTGGGGGTGATCTTATAGATGTAATCGGGCATAGGTTCTCCTGTCGGGGGCTCACTCGAAATGAGCGGGAATCGTTTGTTGTAGGCGACCAGGTCACAGCAGTACCAGTTGAGATCGATCTCCAGGCTCGAGACACCATAGGCGGTGCCATTGCCCTCCGCCGTATACTGCCAGAACAGCAGATCGCCTGCGTCCCACGGCTCCGGGATCCGGGCACTGCTCTGCGCGCCATAGGATGCAAGCCACAGCTGGTAGCGCTTGAAGAAGAGATCGTTGCCGACGCGTGCCACCCACCAGAAGAAGCCGGTGTAGATGGCGATGCGATCGTTGGGCAGCCCGGACAGCAGCTGGAACGTCAGAAGGAATTCCTTGAAGTGCGCCTTGGTGCCATACGGCCCGCCATAGGACTCTTCGAAGTCGGCGACATGGACCAGCTCGCCGGGATCGTCCTTGATCAGTGACCACCATAGCTCTGCTTGCTTGCGGGGTGTTTCTTGGCTGTCGTACAAGAAGTAGCTACCGCGCGGTAGTCCAGCAGCCCGGGCGAGTGCCCAGTTGATCAGGAACTTAGTATCTGTCCAGTTGCGCTGGCCCGCGCGGATGATCACACCGGAGATGCCGGCAGCCTTCATCACCACGAAGTTGATCACACCCTGCCAGAAGGATACGTCTGCCAGGCGGACCAGAGTCTGAATCAGGATGGGGGAGGCCCAGATCAGGTCAGGGTAGAGAGTGAAGAGCAGCGCCTCTTCCTGGGGCGTGGGTGGTCGGAACTCGGATCCCATGCCGCGGCGCTCGCCCTGCAGGTAACGAATGGAAGAACGAAGGGAATCGATGAGGCGCATCAGGCTCTCCCCACCATGTCCACAAAGGCATCCACGGCTTTCGGGTCGAAGGATCGGTTTCGTTCGTCCAGGAGGTAGTCAATCACCTGCGGCTTGGGCCAGGAGGCGCGATACGGACGATCATGGCTGAGCGCGTCGTATACGTCGACGACACTGAATAACCGCGCCGCCAGCGGGATCTCATCTCCCACCAGCCTGCGTGGATAGCCCTGGCCATTCCATTTCTCGTGGTGGCAGTACGGGATCTCAATGGCATCCTGAAGGAACGTGATGGGGGACAGCAGCTCGAAGGCACGGACCGGATGTGTCTCCATGATCTTTCGCTCCTCGGGCGTCAGCTCGTCAGGTTTCATCAGGATCATATCCGGCACGTTCATCTTGCCAATATCATGTAAGAGCGAGCCGCGATATATGTTCTTGAACTGCTGCCCGGAGAACTCGAAGACTCGCGCCAGGCGCAGGGCCAGATCTGTCACGCGCAGCGTGTGCCCCTGCGTGTGCTGGTCGCGCAGCTCGAGCGCCTTGCCCCAGGCCATGATGGTCTGCTCATAGGCGATCTCCAAGTCCAGCCGGTGGAGCGCTTGCCGTTCCCGCTGCTGGAGCTCTCGGCGGATCGCGAGAAGGAGGCGGGGCATCCGGTCCTTCGTGATGAAGTCACTGGCACCCGCCTTCAGGAGCTCGATGGCCACATCCTCCTGGACGGCGCCGGAGAAGACGATCACGGGCATGTCACGGTTACTGGCTCTCAAGAGCTCGAGCGCGCGGTAGGGCGTGATCCGGGGCAGGCGGTAGTCACAGATAACCAGGTCCCACTCGCTTTCCATCAGGGCTACCTGAACAGCTGCTTCGCTTTCGACCCGCTGGTGTATGACCTTATAGTCTGCCTGCATGAGCGCGCGCAGGATGAGCTCCTCATCGTCCAGGGAATCTTCGATCAGGAGCAAGCGCAGGAGGGGTTTACCGTCTGGGGTCAGGGCGAGGGACATGGATCACGCATCCCGTTACGGCCGTAACGGCTTGCCTAGAGCAACCGCGCCGGCTGGTTGGCCCGCAGGCGCAGGACACCCAGCCCGCCGATGATGACGACGATGATCTGCAGGATGGTGCTGAGCAGAGGGTCATACTGGGCCGGTATCGTGTTGATCAGGCCCTGCAGCTGGGCAACCAGGAACGCAGAGACGGCCACGGAGAGCGGGACCGCAAAGCCGCGCAGATCCAGCCCGCTCTTTTCGAAGAGGAAGACAAAGCCTGCGGTGAGCAGGGCCAGGACCAGTGCGCCGATCGCCAGGCTGATTGCCTGGGGTACTTCGACCGCCTGGCTGGTGGGCGCCGGTGCGCAGCTGACAAGCAAGAACAGAACAGCAGTGATGATCATGGCGGTGCGAATTAAACGTTTGAGAAACATGGGGACTCCTTTTGAGTGGGGGAGGGAGCGCTTTAAACACAAAACGCCCAGCCGGCACACTCCTGCGAGCGTGGCGGCTGGGCGGTAAACTCCAGCGCTCCCTAATGGATGGACCGGTGTGGGTCCAATTGGTTAGACAATAAGATTATAGCACTGTCACAGCAGATTCTGAGCTACGGGCAATGGCAGAGATGTTACGGATATATCCTTGCCATCTTCATATTTCAGTGACTTTATTATGCTCCTTACATTTTGAGAGCCTATTCCGGGAGTTCAGACTCGATCAGACGAGGAAGGTTGGCAAACTGCTGGTCGATTTGAGAGCGCATCTGTCTACCGATTAACGGTTCGAACAACCTCGCAAAACCTGTCATCGTCAGTTGACCTGTCCAGCGCAGACGGGTTCCAGCGCCTTCGGGCTCAAAGCTCCAGATGCCCAGCCACCCGGGGCCTGTCTTGCTGCGAATGATGAAGGAGCGATTCGGTTCCAACTCTGCGATTTCGGATAGAACTTCCGTTTGCCGTCCTCCTAGATCGCGCACTTCGCGAAACTGCATGCCCTTTCGCCAGATACCCGGTGTGAGAGCTTCCATTTTGAGCGAACTCTTATCGAACTTGGCCTGGTTCTCGGCGGTTGTAAGCCACGCGAAAACCCGATCAACTGGGCGATTAACCGTTAAGTCCGCAGAAAATTTCAACATAAGCAACCTCCAATCCGGACCGATCCCGGGTTGATTGATTTTACTCCGCTTTATACCTCTTGATCACTGCAGTCAGTTCGCTGTAGGTCAGCGCCATCTGCTCCAACTTCTTATCTTTGACGCTCCAATGGAAGACATGGCCACAGTGCAGGCAAACCATCTCCAAATGCGATATCACCACGTCGCCACAACGCAGCTGTGACAGATCGTCGATCACCTCGATGATGAAGTGCTCGAACAGTTTTCCGCAGCGCTGGCATTTCACCTGGCTGCGCTCGAAGTACAAACTTTCTGGCGGGGGAGGTTTCTTTCCGTTGGGGTCGTCTTTCGGCATAAGGTCTCCTAATCGGCAAATGTTCTGTGATACGTTTCGAGTGCCTCTTCATCCTCCACGTGCATATAACCCTTCGTGGTGTCGATGCTTGAGTGTCCCAGCAGGATCCGGACGATCTCCAGATCGCCTGTAGCTTTCCGCAGCTCGTTGCCGGCAAAATGCCGGAGCACGTGCGGCGTGATCGGGCTCTTCGAAGAGCCGACCAGGAGGGTAACCATCCGGGCCAGATCCAGCCGCGCGGTATCGGTATCCAGCGGCTCAAGCTTGCTGTGACCGCGTTTGGAGTGCGAAACAAAAACGGGAACTGCACCCGCCGGCAGATCTTTGCCTCGATCGGGCTCGAGCTGCTTGCGCATGTTCAAATAGAACCGGATGGTATTCACGCTCTTTTTGGTGAATGGAAAGCGACGTTGTTTATCGCCTTTGCCGATCACTTTCCCCTGCAGCTTCTCAAAGTCCAGATCCCGCACGCGCAGCGCGCATAGCTCTGACACACGCAGCCCACTCTCCAGAACCAGGATGATCAGCGATTTCGCTCGAGCCGTCAGCAGGTCATCTGCTTTCACGGCCCAGCTGGACAAGCCTTCCTTCAATCGCTCGATCGCTGCCTGGTCGAATTCTCGTAGGCGCTGCCCTGGGCGACGTTGTTCATTCTCGCGCGCGTACTTCAGCTTGGCGATGTTGATCGGCTTGATATCCTTGGCACTCAGGTATTCGAACCAGCCGAAGATCAGGGTGGCATAGAGCTGTTCGGTTTTCGGCTGGTAGATCTTCAGCGCGCTCAGAAACTTGCTGTAGTGGTCCTCGGTCAGAGTGGGGAGGGGGATATCTCCGACCGCTTCCAGGAATGCCTTTGTCGCGCTCTTGGATGCCTGGTATGTGTGCAGTGACTTGGACTCTTTGCGGATCTCAAGCCAGGCATCGAGGTGCTGGCGGATGGTGGGGGAGCTGTCTGGCATGTCTTTTTCCTTCATTTATATTCGGGACAATCTATGTTATGCCGAATATGACTAAGTTTCCGCGTCGGAAGGCTTCGAAGCGCCCCCTGCTGGATTATTTGCACAGCGGCATCAAGATCTGTCAGGGCAAACAATAACCCTTCCATCTCTGTTCGATACGGAAGGATGATGAGTGCAACTTTAGAACCAAACTTTAGAACCTGTTCTGCGGCGTCGAGTAGCTCCCCCACCCCATCGGACGGACGCCTATTCCAGGCCGCAATTGCCCTGGACTTCTTTGCATAACCATTGGTGGCGATATTGCAACCGTCTACAAACTTGATCTTCCAATAGCCGCCCGCCTGGATAACCCGCGGGTTCCGCTTGACGGCCCGGAAGCTGGTGCCGACTTCCAGGGCGATCTGCTTCAACGTCAGACCTTCCATCAGCAGCTTGATAATCCGCAGTTCTGCCGGCGTCAGATGGATGATCATATCGCGCGCCCGCTGGCTAGCCATCCAGCGCAGGACGTTCTGCAGCGCCCGCCGCGCCGTGTAAGGTCTTCCGGTCTGCGGATCCGGCCGGCCGACCTCATGGAGGAATAGGAACCAGGCAGACCGCTTCACTGCTAAAGAGACACCCTCTTGTGCTAAGATGATTTGCTTAACTTCCTGTGTTGTTAATCTCATTAGATATACCCTTTAGTTGCTAAAGCTCTATACAGCTAGACGTGACTCGCATACAATCAAAAGACATCAACCTTAAAGAGAGGAAAAATGGAAAACATGGATGATGAAAATAGAAAATCACAATCGATGAGTGAAGGTGAGCAGGCACGGACGACCATCCCTCAAATTTCTGAATTGAACTACAAATGGATCCTGCCTCTCCTTGGCGCAATTGGATTCGGAATAGGATTTGCAACGAGCTGCGCCCTTTCAAGCACTGTTTTCAACCTCGCCAAGAATGCTTTCGCCAATATTCCTGGGCTTTCCTCTGTAAGCCCAGTGGTGGGCCTGCTCAAGGGATTGACGCTGGGCTCGATAGGAGGCGCTGCATTGGGACTTGGATTCAAGGACAAGATTCAAGTTGTTTATTTCTCTCTTGCTAGTGCGATTGGATTTGCAATCGCATTTGCACTGATCCTTGCCATCAACCCCCGAACTCCCAGTGTTGGTCTGATCATAGGGGCCCTCGGCGGTTTATCGTTGGGAATTGCAGCGCCAAAAGGGAGATTCGTAGCTGCTTTCCTGCTGGGACTGGCCGGCGCCATCTGGTTTGCTTTTGCGTTTAGCTACGAAGCTGATCACTATACTGGTTCGTGTTCAGCATGGAATGGTTGGGCAGGAGCACTGGGTGGCGCGATCTTTGGGTTAGTTCTTTCATGGCACAAATATACGTTCGATCGAATTGAGAATTGAGTTCAGAAAATTTCCGCTTTCGTAAATCATTCTTTACGCAAACAGTCTCCAAATAATGGTAATTAGTTAGAACGTCGCTAGTATTAGAGGGATTTCGTCTCCTCTATCGGCTCGATCCCCGTACCTCTGCAGCGCGAACACTCTAGCGGCTTTACCATGCCCATTCGAGCTGCGATAGCTGATTGCGCGGGCAACTCTTCCCAGTATTTCCAAGATACGCCCTCACCATCGTCAGCGCGGTTCCATTCCAGACACTGAGTGCATGGGTTTTCACCGTTGTAGATCGTAACAACATCCATAGTTTTACCTTTCATCTATATGCGTGACAATTCATGCCGAATATGCATTATTTTTCAGAGTTCGAAGGCCATTCAGACCTTCCTTCTCCATAAGTAACTCTGCGGTGAATTGCATACATTTGTCTATCCGGTGAAGACACTTGTCACTTGTGTTTTTACTTTCCTATGTGTCATACTATATTTGCTCCGTTTAGGGTGCCCCCCTCACCCTGATCGGAGCCTTATTGTAAGATGCGATAATTATCGACTTGAGAGGTACCGATGGAAACTTCAAAACTGTATCTCTTGCTGGAAAAAATGATTGAGCAGGGCCAGTACAGGAACCAAGTTTCAGAGCTTGAAAGGCTTCTTACTATGCATGAGAAGCAAAACTTTATTTCATCGATGGAGCGCCAATCCTTACTGGGGCTTGCAAAGTACCTATATAGTAATGACCCAGACAATGGGGGTCAAAGCGGCTGACGCTAGTTCAACTCGTCCCAATAGTCATTCCCAAAGGGGCAGCCCCATGCAGATCCTGTTCCGTATCGTCGAATGTGAACCACCCCTGCCGATCGGCAGGGGTTTCCCCCGTTCCACTGCCAATACTCATGTGTAGAATCTAGATGTCCGCTTTTGGCAGTCAGATGACCTCTCCTGCCAGAGGCGGACAAATTGTATATCTGGAGGCACGTAGAAATGTTTGGCCGCAGATCAAGAATTTGTTGTAGGTTCATCAGCTCCTCCTCCTGCCGGCCACTACTTTGTGGCCCATTAACTCCACGATCCCCCATTGTGCATTCTCATTTTCGTTCATGATCGTTCTCCTTCTGATAAATCTAATAGGCAATTGTCGTGTTGACTTGCCATGGTTCTAGGGGATAATCAACGCACCCCTAATTGCACTTACATGGAAGGGTGGGGTCAAAAGCTGTCCTGACCAAGCCTTCACAATTTTTTTTAAGAAAGGTTTTTCTTCCATGTCTCCATCTATAGAAACCAACTTGCAGCACCTGACATCATCGGCGCGGGACGTAACGTTGGAAACGCTGCAGGTACAGATCGATCTTCTCCAGGAGTTGATCCTTCATAATCGGCTCTGTGCAGACGCCGCAACCGATCCTGCTGTGGCGAGTGTGCATAGGGAAATCATTGTCTTCGCTGTACAAATGATTGCTCTCTATCAACGCGTTCTCCAAATTGACCATGCGAGCCGGGAACAAGATCATGCTCCTGTTTCCCGCAACGTCATCTGAATGTTCTTGTTCTCTGCCATGTGAAACACGATCCGGCGCGTGAGCTCCGCATCCGCCAGCGCGCGGTGAATGCCCGGAGGCAGGTCAACCCCGCACTGCAGTGCAGCATTGAATAATCGCTGCCAGCGATACGAATGGTGGTAATCATTCCAGTCGCCGTAGTACTGGGCATAGAGCTCCATGGCACAGTGCCAGCTGGTCTTGAATTCCTGAACGTGGTCTTCCGGCACACTTGGATCCGCAGGAAGCGCCCGCCACCAATGATCGACCTGACACCCATTTGCCGCTGCAGAGCGCGCAAGCTTCCCTATATCGAACTCCAGGTTATATACAAGCACGGTCCGCCCGCGCAGGACCTGGTCCAGCCGCGGCAGCAGGTCGCCGAATGTGGGAGCATTGGCAACCATCTCGTTCGTGATGCCGTGGATCTGCGACGTGCTTTCGCTAACCGGCCTGGTGGGCTTGACCAGCATATTGATCAACACATCGCCTTTGACATCGACAACAGCGATCTCGCAGATCTCGCCCATCTCAGAGAGCCCGGTGGTTTCTGTATCCAGGAAAAGCGGATCAGAACTGATATAGTTTTGCGCCAGCTCGATGGCTTTGGCGCGGTCTTCAGGGAACGGGTGATACATGTTTAGTTTGCTCCTTTACTGCTTGTTTGGTCAGA
>Ga0114129_10005608_pt1 | contig 17757 bp, 19 predicted proteins | sample RhiMetdeltSRZDD1_FD_80071 | JGI IMG/M metagenome (GOLD analysis project Ga0114129, IMG submission 80071) | Populus rhizosphere microbial communities from Tennessee, USA - Rhizosphere MetaG P. deltoides SRZDD1 (version 2) (version 2) | ecosystem: Host-associated > Plants > Roots > Rhizosphere >...
CGCCTCGACGAACACTCGATCGAGCTGATGCCAGCGGTCCGTACTCATTGCTGTCTCACTCTTTCGTGAGCTCCCGGTACAACCAGGCGCGTGCGAACGTCCAATCGTTCTGCGCGGTCCGCGGTGACACGCCGAGTGCCTGTGCGACCTCGTCCATCGACAATCCCCCGAAGAACCGCAGCTCGACGACGCGTGCCTTCCGCGGATCGTGCGCCGCCAACCGTTCGAGTGCGTCATCGACGGCGACGAGTTCGGCGTCGGGTTCGTTGCACGCGAGATCGATGCGATCGAGCGGCACGTAAACGACGGAGGCACCGCCGCGGCGCTCGGCCTGGCGCCGACGCGCAATGTCGACGAGCACTCTGCGCATCATCTGCGCCGTCACGCCAAAAAAGTGGCCGCGGTTCTGCCAACGCACCTGGTCCCACCCCAGTAGACGAAGACAGACCTCGTTCACGAGTCCCGTCGCCTGGAGCGACACGTTCGAACGCTCGCCGGCGAGGTAGCGGAGCGCCATCCGGTGCAGCTCGTCATAGACAAGCGGTATCAACCGTTCGAACGCGCGCTCATCGCCGTCGCTCCAGACACGGAGCAGGCTCGTGATGTCGCCAGGTGCCGGCCGATCGTGCGGCTCCATGACTGAAGGGCCCGTGAGGCCGTTCAGTCTAACAAGGCCGAGCCCGGATCCGGGTGATTTCCGTCGGACCGCACGCCCGGCCGCATCCAAGAAGGCGTCGCGCCGGGCGGAAATCTGCAACGCCCCATCTCGAGGCCGTGTCACCGAGGGATTGCAGCTTTCCGGGGCCGATTACGCCTTAGAAGCCAGAGCCGGAAACCTTGCGGAAAACAGGACGAAGCTCGTGCCAAATCCGGCGCACAGGAGAGAGAGCCAATGAAGAAAAAGTTCACGGTCCAGATACTGGTAGCCGGCGCCCTGGCGGCAGGCATGTGGGGCATCGCCTCCGCCGAGGACTCTGACATGCGTGCCGCCTTCCAGCAGCACGAAGGGAGAGCCTGCACGTTGGAGACGCTGCGCGGCTCGTACTTGCTCGCCGCGAGTGGATTCAACATCGTCGGAGGAGTCGCCCAACCGAAAGCGATCCATGAAGCGATCGAGTTCAATGGCGATGGTACGCTGACAGTGCCCGCAGTCACCCTCAGCGTGAATGGCAACGTCAGCCACCCGCCGGGCGCACCGGGGGACTACACGGTCGAAGCCGACTGCCACGGGACGCTCGTCTTCAGCAGCGGTCAGACTTACGATATCGTCGTGGCACTCGACGGTAAGACGGTATGGATGTTCCAGACTAATCTCAACACTGTCTTCCAGGGAACCGCGACAAGGCTCGAGCGGTAGAGTCAAGTTTTTCGGGGCAAGACTCTGCGCGCGTCCCAGGGTCACCGGCGCGCGTTCCCTGCGCGCTGGGGCGGGTCAGCGCGGCGTCAGGCAGGAACTGTGAGTGGGATTGTTGACAGGGCGGCCGCTTGAAGCGCGGCGCCGGCTGTGAGAGAAGGTGGCTGTGACGTCGAACGCCGAGCGCCATCGGGCAGCGGTCTGTTGTTGTCAGACCACAGAGCTTCCGATGGTCCCTCTGCGTACGCGTGCAACCTGACGCGCTGAGTCTCGCGCGCGGCGGCAACGATTTTCGTGAGGGGCCCGGAAGGCTGATGTTTTCCGGGCCCTTCGTGTTTTGCGGGTGTTTCGTAAAGGGAGGAGCATTTATGAAAATCAGGAGACGGCCAGCCTCGAATACGCGGCCGAGCACCTGCACGTGCCGCTGGTCGTCGTGATGGGGCACACGCACTGCGGCGCTGTCTCCGCGGCGTTCGAAGGCGGCACGCTCCCGGGCAAGCTGCCGAATCTGACGGCGGCGATCCGTCCCGCGGTGGATCAGTCGGCGCACGAGCCCGGCGATCGCCTCGACAATGCCGTCCGCGACAATGTCCTGCACGTCGTGGAACAGCTCGGTGCTGCGAAGCCGGTGCTCTCGGATCTCGTCGCGACTGGCAAGCTGCGCATCGTCGGCGCGGTATACTCGCTCGAGACGGGCAAGGTGGCGTGGCTCCCGGCTGCGGGCGGTCGGTAATCAGTCCTCCGGCCGCTCGTGCCCGGCGGCGCTGCGGTCCAAAACCGATCGGCTCCTCGGTGCGCGGCTTCGTGTGAGATCAACATAGTCGTTGTTGGCCGGCGCGTCGAACTGCGCGTCGAACTGATGACCCGCCAGAGGTGGTCGACGCGATCAAAAGGGTCCGTGACGGGGAGAACCCATCGACTGGGGCGTACCAAAGCTTCGGATCCGACGCGCAGGGCGAGTGCTCGGCGACATCGCTCGACCGAGCGCCTCGCAATGGAAGTCCATGATGGTCCCTCACTGGTCCCGCTCGAACCGCACCCTTACTGTCCTGGGCCTCGCACTTGTCCTCGCGGCGACGCTGACGTCGTGCGGCCGCGGCGCTGACCCACCCCCGGCCAGCAGCCGAGCGGCTGCCGACGTAGCCGCTCCGGCACCCGCACCGACGCCTCCACCGCCCGCGCCGCCGCGCGAGCTCACCTGGAGCAGGAAGGTCGACATGAAGCTGTGGTCGCCGGGCCGGGTGAAGGCCTACAAGGTCGCACTGCAGCGGGAAACGCCGTCCACGCTCGCCATCCTGCGCATCCCGCGGCTCAAGCTCGAGGTGCCGGTCTACGACGGCACCTCAGACGCGGTGCTCGACCTCGCGGCCGGTCGGATCGAGGAGACGGCCCTACCCGGTACGGCGGGCAACGTCGGCATCGCGGCCCACCGAGACGGCTTCTTCCGGGTGCTGAAGGACCTCAAGGAAGGCGACGCGCTGGTGCTGGATACGCCCGTCGCGACCGAGCAATACCGGGTCGAGTGGATCCGGCTCACCACCCCCGACGACGTCAGCGTGATCGAGCCGACGCCAGGTCCGGCGGTGACGCTCGTCGGCTGCTACCCGTTCTATCACGTGGGCCCGGCCCCGCAGCGGTTCATCGTGCGCGCGGTGCCCGCGGCGGGATCGCGCGCGGGCAGCTGACCTTCGGGCGGAAACTCATAGCCCCACAGGGAAGGCGAGTCCGAGCGCTCCATCGCAGAGTCGGGCGAGTTGTTCGCCGCGGCCGGCATGAACCTGGCGCAAGTGGGACTTCTCGCCGCCATCTATCCAGCGACGTGGGGCATGGTCCAACTGGCGACCGGCGCAATGTCCGATCGAAGTGGACGAAAACCGCTCATCGTTTGGGGCATAGCGCAACCGGAGGTAGCTATGGAGAAGGAATGCCCGAATCGTCTTCGCCTCGTTGACAACGTGACGCGTCGAAAGTTTCTCGGCACGACCGCTCTCGGGAGCGCGGCGTTGCTGAGCGGAGGGTTCGCCCCGCTTCTGCGCGCGGCTTCCGCAGATGAACCGTTCATTGAGGCCACGATTCCGCAGCTTCAAGCCATGATGGCTTCCGGGGAGCTGACCAGCCGCCAACTGACGTTGGGTTATATCGCTCGCATCCGGGCCCTCAATCCTCTCTTGCACTCGGTCATCGAAGTCAATCCGAATGCGGCGGCAATCGCTGCTGGTCTCGACAACGAACGGCGTCAGGGGCATGTGCGCGGACCGCTTCACGGCATTCCACTTCTCGTGAAGGACAACATTGCGACTGACGACCAGATGCAGACGACGGCAGGGTCGCTCGCGATTTACGGCAGCCATGTGCCGGCTGACGCGGTGATCATTCAGCGGTTGCGTAACGCCGGCGCCGTGATTCTCGGAAAAACGAATCTGGGCGAATGGGCAAACTTCCGCAGTTTTATTCCTATCTTTCCGCTCGCTATCGGATGGAGTGCGCGGGGAGGAAACACCGTCAACGCGTACGATGTGAGCTATACATCGTGGGGATCGAGCTCCGGGTCCGCGAACGGCGCGGCGGCGAATTTGTGCGCGGCGGCGATCGGGACCGAGACCGACGGCTCAATCACTGGACCGTCCGCCGTCGAGAACATCGTTGGCCTCAAACCGACTGTGGGCCTCGTCTCGCAGGACGGGATCATTCCAATCTCTCATCAGCAGGATACAGCCGGGCCAATGGCGCGCAGTGTGACCGATGTGGCCATCCTGCTGGGCGCGTTGCAATCGCCGTTTGGTGAGGTGATCGGACACCAGCTTCCAAGCAACTACACGCAGTTCCTCCGGCGCGGCGCGCTCAAGGGCGCGCGGATCGGGCGCGATGTTCGCTTTTTCGATTACAGCTACTTCGGCAGCGGCATCCCGGGCGATGCGCAGACGGTCGCGTTTGCGGAAGACGCGTTGGACGTCATGGCCAGTCTCGGTGCGACCATCGTGGACACTGATACAGGTGACGTGTTCGCCTACAGCGGCGACGAGTTCGCGGCGCTGCTGTATGAATTCAGGGCCCAAATCGCGGAGTACCTCGCGACGCTCACACATACCGACATGCAGACGTTGGCTGACCTCATCGCGTTCAACCAGGCCCAATGTCAGCAAGAGATGCCTTACTACGGTCAGGAGCTCTTCGAGTTAGCCGAACAGTTCGTCGGTTATCCCAACGATCCGAATTACGTGGCCGCGCGAACACACGCCAGGAACACCGCGCGCTCCGGAATCGACAATGCGCTCGCCGCCCAGAATCTCGACGCCATTGTTGCGCCACACTTGACGAACTCGACCGGTCCGGCAGTGTCCGGTTATCCGAACTTGTCGCTTCCGGTAGGCATTCGCGCTTCCGGAAGACCGGCGGGAATGCTCATGTACAGCACGTTCCTGCGCGAGCCGCAGCTAATCGGCTTCGGTTACGATCTGGAGCAGGAATTGAACGCGCGGAGGCAGCCGCAGTTCCTGGGTTCGGTTATTCCGCTTCCGAATGCCGACCTCTGCACGGGTCCTCAGCGTGGCAAAGCGCATCTACCGCACGGCCGCATCTTCTAGAATTGCGACTGCTGTGTGCTGATTGGCCTTCAGTTCTTTCGATAGACCGAGCGCGTCGTGGAAGCTGGCCCGCCGAGCACGCCCGCCCGCGTCACTTCCACGACCAGCGTCGTCGGTGATTCCAACCACAGCTTCCGTGTCAGCTCGGCGGTGAACGGCTTTCCCGCGTCGCGGTCGGTGACCTGGAAGGTCGTGGCGATGATCAGCGTCTGCCCACTCCACTGAGCTCGCGAGGTCTCGATCTGCTCGCCGCGTCCCATCATCACCGTGTTTCGGCCTTCGGAGCCGTCCAGCGGGTAGGTGAACTTCACCGGCGGCTGTAGATCGTACCGGCTGAAGACGGCGTACTCGACGCTCAGCTGCTTCGCGTCCTGCGCGATGGTGATCGTCGATCCCCACCCGCTGCCCATATCGCCAGGCGCGGCCGCCACTGACGGTGTGCCCGGTACGGCCGATGTCGACGCGATCGCCGGGGCATCGAGCGTCCATCGTCCCGAGAAGTCCGCTGGCGGCTGTGCGGAGAGGGCGGCGGGAAGAACGGCCGTGAGCCAGAGCGTAGCGAGCGAGGATCGCAGCATCGCTCCTCAGCCCTGTCGAGACTCGATGGTCGACACGCGAGCGTCGGCGAGCGTCAGCCGCATCAGGTCCTCGCCCCTGATGACTTTGCCCTCGAAGATGTTCTGAATCTCGTGGACGATCAGCTCTCTCACGCTGGGTTGATCGATCTGTCCGAGGAGATGCGTCAGGACGAGCGTCTTCACACCCGCGCGCTTCGCGATTACGGCGTTGTCGCGATGATTGCCGCAGGCCATGCGGTAGGCAGGCGATGGCTCGGTGCCGCTGAAGTAGTGATTCATGTGAATCAGGATGTCGCAACCCTTCGCCAATTCGACGATGGCGTCGCTCGAACCGCTATCGCCGGTGTAGCAAATCGATCCCTCGCTGGTATCGATGCGGAAGGCGAGGCACTCGAGATAGGGCTCGACGTGTTGCGCGTGGCCGACGGTGACCTTCCATCCGTCACCGCTGATCACCGAACCCGCGTGAATCTCCGAGACCTTCGGCGCTGGACGCCGGCGCGGCAGCTTGCCGCCGCGCGCTTCGAACTGATCCTGGCTGCTCTTGTGTCCGATCCGTGCGCGAATGTCCGGACCATAGATGCCGTCGACGCCAAACAACTGTTCGGTCATGCGAGCGATCGGCGGGGGGCCGTAGACATTGAGATCGGCAATGCGATCTGCACCCTGATCCCAGCGCTGCAGGACCAGGCGCCCGTAATCCATGTAGTGGTCGTAGTGAAGATGCGTGAAGAACGCGTGGGTGACGTCGACCGAACGATGGCCGCTCTGCAGCAGCCGGTGATGCGCACCGGGTCCGTGGTCCCAGACGATCAGATCGTGGCCGACTTCGATGAGATAGCCGGAGCTCTGACGGTCCAGCGACGGCGATGGTGTGCCCGTGCCGAGCAGCGTGATGCCGAGCGGTTTCGGCGCGGCCGCTGGCGTTGCCAACTGATTATCCGCGGCGGCGCTCGAGATCGAGACCGCCGGCGTCGAGGCCAGCATCGCGATGAACTCGCGTCGTTCCACGGCAACCCTCTCTATTTGTTGGATGGCAGATAGGGATCCGGCGCGTTGGGCGGCACGTGTGGATAGCGCTGGGTCGTAGCGTTGAACTCGTTCACGATCCGGTCCATAACGCTCTGCACCCACGGGTTCGCGTCCTTGATGTCAGTCTCCTCCTTGGGATCGGACAGCAGATTGAAGAGCCGCATCAACGGCGCGACCGGTGGGCCGCCGGCCTCAGGGGCATACACGTAGTGCAATTTCCAGTCGCGCCACTTGACCGCGCGCAGCTGCGCGTTGGCGTAGAGCAGCACCGACTCGCGGTTCGACAATGCTTGCTTGCCCTCGAAGAAGGGGAGCTGGTTGACGCCGTCGATGGCGCGATCGTGCGGAACGATATCAAGGCCGCTGGCGCCGTCCGCGCCGACCGCAGCCGCGATGGTCGGCAAGAAATCGATTTCGTGCACCAGCTCGTTCGTGACCCGGCCTGCGGGAATTCTCCCGGGCCAGCGAACCAGGCACGGTGTTCGAATGCCGCCCTCCATGACGCTGTTGTAGAAACCCGCCCAGGGTCCTGACGATCCGCGCCACGGCCGCCGGCCCTCGGCGCCGTTGTCGGCGCACCAGAAGACGATCGTAGTGCGCGAGATGCCGAGCCGATCGATGGCATCGAGCATGCGGCCGACGTTGTAGTCCACTTCTGCCATCGCGTCGGCGATATCGCCTGCGCCGGTCTTCCCGACGAAGTCGGGATGGGTCAGCGTCGGGAAGTGAATCTGCGTCATCGGGTAATAAAGGAAGAACGGCTTCTTGCCGCGGACGCTGCGCTCCATGAACGCGATGCCCTTCTCGGCCGACTCGCGATCGATGGTGCGGCGCGCCTCCAGATCGAACGGCTTGACGTTGCGCGGGGGCGAGCCGGTCCGGCCCTCCCAGATGAACGACGTCTTCCGCGCGGTCTGCCCCTGTGCGATCGTCGTCTGCGACTCGTTGCTGGTGCGCGGGATGCCGTAGTACTCGTCGAAGCCCTGCTGCGACGGGTTTCGATTCTCCGGCCGGTCACCGCCAAGATGCCACTTGCCGAACAGGCCCGTGACGTAGCCGATCGCCTGCAACGCTTCCGCGATCGTCACTTCCCATAACGTGATGCCGGCTCCCTGCGTCGCGCCGGTCCGGATGGCGTAACGTCCGGTCATCAGCGCCGCGCGCGAGACCGTGCAGGAGAACTCGACGTTGAAGTTGTTGAGCCGGAGTCCTTCAGCCGCCAGGCGATCCAGGCGCGGCGTGATCGCGCCGCGCACTCCGCCGTAGACGTTCACCTCGCCCCATCCGAGGTTGTCGGGAAACATCAGGACGATGTTGGGCCGCGAGGCGGGAGTCGCCTGTTCGCTCGCAACGCCGAGCAGACCAAGCCACAGCACGAGGCATGCACCGGCCACGAACGCGAACATCCGTTGCGATCGCCAAACGGTCAACGAGCCCGGAGGTCTGCTCATGATGGGGCGTGATCTTACATCCAAGCAGACGCGCTAACTCGAGCAATCATGCGGGCGCGATCGCCAGTAGTGACGCTTGTGAGCTCATAATCAGGGCCGATGCGGCAGACTGAGGACCCACTGAGAGACTGGCACGTCGGGAAAGACATGATCGACCAGGTGCGCCGCCCGCTCCGCCATCCGGCAGGCGCCGCAGCGTGGGCAGAACCCGCGGCCCTTGCACGAGAAGGCCACGAGGCGATCCAGTCCGCAGGCGGCGCACCGAAATCGGGCGAAGCCGCCGGTCAGACATCCGCACCGCAGGAAGTCGCGAAACTCCTGCTCCACGACGCGCGGAAGCCCCTCGCCATCCCGCAACGCCGCTGCGTGCGCACGGAAGGTCTCGAAATGTTCACGAACGATCCGGTACAAGAGCGTCGATGCGGGATCGCGCGGTGCGTATGCAGTCGACGGCTGCGCCACGCGCCGTCCACGGGCGCGCCACGTGCCAATTACTCAACCGCGTCAAAACAGGCCTGGATCGTCTCTGCCACGCAGCGACTCACAGCTGGAGTCTCTCCGCAGGTTTATGGCACACCACCACGCCCGGCCCACCGCGCGATATAGCCCTGCAGGAATGTTGTGAATTCTTCAGCCGACGGCGACAGTTTCCGGCCGCGATTTCGGATCTGGTAGAAGTCTACCGGCACGCTAGGGTTCATCAACCGGCTCATGGCGACGTGCCGACGCTGACACACAGGCAGCGCAAACGACGGGACGATCCCCGTGCCTTCCCCCGCTTCCACCATTGCAATTACTGTATCGAATCTATTGAGGACCATTACACGGGGAGACGTGACGCCAGCCTGCTCGAGATGCTGCTCAATCAGTGATCGCATGGGCGACGGCAGGATCAGCTTCTCACCTTTCAGGGCGGACCACGTCGTCGAGACGCGGCGCGGAGCCGTTTGGGTATCCGGGCGAATCACCATTAGAGAAAAGCGGAAGAACAGGGTCAGCTGGATACCGGGCGTCTTTTTGAAGGACCCGAGTCCCATATCGAGGGTGCCAGCCTTGACCTTCTGCAGGATCGTCGCGGGATCCGCGTCCAACAACTCAATGCGCAACTCCGGTCGCTGGCTGCGGAACTCCTTGATCGCCTGCGGCAGAATGTTCGCGGCGACGAGCTGCCCCGCGCCGATAGACAGCGAATCGTTGGCTTCCCTCGCGATCTGACCCATTCGCGACATCGCGCCATCGAGCTCCTCCAGACTTCGTCGTGCGACGGCCAGCAGTTGGCCGCCGTGTGGTGTGAGGGCAACGTGGCGAGTCGTGCGATCGAAGAGCCTGAATCCGAGCTGATTCTCGAGTTCCCGAATCAACAGACTCAACCCGGAGGGCGTGATGAAGAGCGCTTCCGCCGCCCGTGTGAAGCTCTGATGCTGCGCCACCAACAAGAAGGCACGCAGCTGCCGCGACGTGAAGTCTATCATTGAGATTTCATCAATAATTATTTGACTATTTTAACTTCCCCCGCAAGCGGCTCCAGGCGTAGGGTTGCACATGATTGCCGTGGAGGTCCCGGTGGATCCGTTGAGAAATGCCGCGACGCGGTTCGCCGCGCTGTCCGCGGTCTTCGACAGCGCGACCAGACGCTATTTACTGGATCGCTGCCTCACCGTGGGTTGGCAATGTCTGGAAGTTGGAGGCGGAGGGGGATCGATTGCGAGCTGGCTCAGCGAGCGCGTCGGCGCCGCTGGCCGGGTCCTCGTCACGGACATCGATACTCGGTTCCTCGAGGCTCTGAAATCGCCAAATCTCGATGTGCTTCGCCACGACATTACCCGCGACCCGTTGCCCGAGGGAGTGTTCGATTTGGTGCACACCCGGATGGTGCTGATCCATCTACCGTCGCGCAATGATGTTCTGCAACGGTTGGCAGCGGCGCTCAGGCCGGGAGGCTGGCTGGTATGCGAGGAATTCGACAGCGTTTCGATTCCGCCCGACCCGGCGGTCAGTCCAGGTGAAGTCGTGCTGAAGACGCATCATGCCATGGGGCGCTTGAACGACGTGCGTGGCGTCGATCGGCGATGTGGAAGGCTGCTCTTCGAACGATTCCGAGCTCTGGGCCTTGCCGACCTCGGCGCAGAAGGGCACATGTACATGGTGCAGCCTGATTCTCAAATCGCGACGTTGTTGCGGGCGAGCTATGAACGACGACGGAGCGCCATGATTGACGCGGGCTATATCACTGACGAAGAGTTCGATCGTGATCTGGCCCGGGCGGCGGCTGCCGACTTCATGATGCCCTCACCGATCATGTGGACGGTGTGGGGCCGTCGACCGTAGGAAGGCCGATGCGGCGAGTTCTCCTGCTCATCTCCACGATCGCGCTCCTCAGCTGCCATGGTCCACAGGCCGGCGCGAGTATCGCGAAGATCCGACTCGCGATCCATCGGGAGCCGATTGCCTTTCTTCCTGTGCATGTCGCCGAGGCGCTCGGGTATTACCAGGCAGAAGGGATCGCAGTCGACATTTCCGAGGTCGCCGGAGGAACCAAGGCCATCGAGGCCCTGCTCGGGGGCAGCGTGGATGTCGCCGCGGCATCCATGTCGGATGTGATGCTGGTTGCGGCCGAAGGGCGCGACGTACGCGGTTTCTTCGTCTTGTACACGCGGCCGTCGGCGGCGCTGGCGGTCGCGCCGGCGCGGAGCACAACGATTCGGACGGTTCGCGACCTGAAAGGGCGCACGGTCGGCGTGTCCGCACCCGGTTCATGGACCCATCAGTTCCTGAACTTCCTTCTCGTGACGAATGGGCTGTCGCCGCAGGATGTCAGCACTGTTTCCGTGGGCATGTCCGCGAGTTCTGTGGCGGCACTGGAGCATGGAACCGTCGACGCAGCGGTGCTGCTCGCGAGCGCGATTTCGACATTCGAGGAGCGGCACCCGGCCAGCACGTTTATGGCGGACACGCGTACACTCGCCGGCGTCCGCGAGGCCTTTGGGACGGACATCTTCCCGTCGCTGGGTCTGGTTGCGCAGGATAGCTGGCTCCGAGGCAACACCGAGACCGCACAGCGTCTCGTGCGAGCCGTGAAGCGCGGTATGCGTTGGGTCCGCGATCATCCTGCAGAACAGGTCCGTGCCATGATCCCTGAGGGCGCCCGGATGACCGACGGTGCTGATCTTCAATCGATTCGGCGAATTCAGCAGGGGCTGTCGACCGACGGACGGATGCCTCCGGACTCACCGGAATTGATTCAGAAGTTCGTCGCGGTTTCCAACGCGAAGGTCCGAGCGGCTCACATCGAGGCTGCCAAAATCTACACGAACGAATTTGCATCCGCGAAGTGACGCGAAACGAAACCGGCCATGCTGGGCACATTCACTCATCCCGCGTTGGCGCTGCACGACGTTGTCAAACGATTCGGAACGATTACTGCGGTCGAAGGCATCACCTTGGATGTGGCGGGGGGAACGTTCGTTTCGTTTGTGGGACCGAGCGGCTGCGGAAAATCCACGCTCCTGAACATGATCGCCGGCCTGTTGCCCCCAAGCGGCGGACATATCGACGTTTTTGGAGAACCGCTCGCCGGGATCAATCGGCGCGCTTCGTACATGTTCCAGCAGGATGCGCTCTTACCCTGGAAGACCGTGCTCGGAAATATTCAACTCGGCTTGATGTTGCGAGGACAGAACGGGCGCGACGCCCTCGAGGCGGCACAGGTTTGGCTCCAACGAGTCGGCCTGGGCGGCTTTGGGAGCCATTATCCGTATCAGTTGAGCGGCGGGATGCGGAAGCGCGTCGCGATGGCGCAATGTTGGATTGTTCAACCGGATCTGGTCCTCATGGATGAGCCATTCAGCGCGTTGGATGTGCACACACGGCTTCGGATGGAATCGGAGATTCTCAGACTGTGGGCGGGATCCGGCAAGACCGTCGTTTTCGTGACGCACGATCTGGAGGAGGCGATCTCCCTTTCCGATGACGTGTTCCTGCTGTCGGCGGGACCGTGCGCTCGACTGGTGGGCCGGTACGCCATCGACCTGTCGAGGCCGAGAGATCTCATCGACATCAAAGCAGAATCTCGCTTCCATCAGGTGTACCGCGACATCTGGAACGACCTGCGGCAGGAAGTGTTGAAGAGTTATGAACGGAATGGCTGAGAGCCGCCCTGGGCTCATCATCGGTCAATTCGCGTTCGCTTCTGTAGTGCTGGGAGCGTGGGAATGGGGCGCCGCATCCAAACTTCTCGATCCGTTCTTCGTCAGCCGACCCAGTGAAATCGTTCTTCGCATTGTGCAGTGGACGGGGACGGGAACAATTTGGGTGCACTTGTCGACGACGTTCACCGAAGCGATTCTATCGTTTGTGATTGGCGGTTCTCTCGGTGTGCTCCTCGGATTCGCGCTTGCCGGAGTGCCGATCGTCGCGGCGCTTCTGGAGCCGTACATTCGAATGGCGAATGCGCTGCCTCGCGTGGTTCTGGCCCCCATTTTTCTCTTGTGGTTCGGCCTCGGGATCTGGTCGAAGGTGGCGCTCGGCGTCACGGTGGTGTTCTTCGTCGTGTTCTTCAATACGTACCGCGGTGTTCGTGAAGTGGATCAGGCACTCATCGACAATGCGCGAATGCTCGGAGCCTCAGAGGCTCAGCTGGTGCGACATGTCCTCGTGCCGAGTGCGTTGACCTGGATTTTCTCCAGCCTGCATATCAGCATCGGGATGGCAATCATTGCCGTGGTCGTCGGGGAGTATCTTGGCGCTTCGAGAGGGATCGGCTACCTGATTGCTCAGGCCGAAGGGGTCTTCGATACGACCGGCGTATTCGCAGGTACGGCGGTCCTGGCTGCGGGAGTCCTGCTCATTGGTCGCATCGTCGCACGAGTCGAGCGGCGACTGCTCCGCTGGAAACCCGAACACGCGGAAGCTCGAAACACCTCGCCGGGAACACTGAAGCGGACGCAATAAGGGCCGTTGACTGGGGGGAGACGCGCGGCACGCGTGTGCCGCGTGCGGCTTCTCCCCGTGCGTCAAGACGCTGTGGTGAATCGACGTTTCTCGATTCCCAGCTGCTCGATTTTCGACTCCAGCGTCGAGGCCGGAATTCCAAGCTTGGCAGCAGCCCCACGGGGTCCCGCTACCTTTCCTCGACTCTTTGCGAGAGCGGCTTCGATCATTTCCCATTCCTGATCCTGCAGCGTCTCCGGGAGTGGGCCCGACCCGTGCGCGCGAAGAGGCGCTTCAGACGACAACCACGCGTCGTCTATTGAAAAGGTGTCCCCACTGCACGGGATGACCGAACGCTCGACGATATTCTGCAACTCACGTATATTCCCCGGCCACGGATATCTGTTGCAGATCGCCAAGGCCAGCTTTTCGTCCTGCAGTCGGTTCTTCAGGCGTTTGATTTCTTCGAAGGCATTCTCCAGCGCGGCTTGCGCCTGCCGCTGCTCGGTCACATCCATGCCAGTGCCGACGTACTCCACGAGGTCGCCGGCCTCGTTCAACACGGGATGACCGATCGTATGAAGGTGCTTGATCGTGCCGTCGCGTAGCACGATATCGAGGACCTGGCGGTTGACGTGCTCGACCTCGCCTTCCTGCGTCATGACCGCGATGAGACCGGGAATCGTTTCGACGATCAGCCGAAAGCTCTCTTCGCTGGGCCCGGGGGCTTCCTCACTGGACGTCGACACTTCAGGGTCGCGTTTAGATGGATCGGGTGAGTCAGTCACGTCAAACCGCCTGGTCGGCAATCCGTCGGGTCGCCACCGTGGCATTTTAGGCCTTAGCGGTCGATCTGGCCGCTGCCGGCCTGTCCGCGCCTGCGGGCGGCATCAACGAAACCTCTCGGCCACCAGCCTCGCGAGACTCCGCGAACCGCTCTCACGAAGATTCGTGCGAGCCGCCGGGTTCGCCGATAGCGTTCAACGACTTACGGACGGCGTCCGGTTTGCCTTCGTCATGCCGTCGTTCGTCATCAATCCCGATGCTCAAGATCACGCGCGTGACCAACACAGGAACGACAACCCTGATCGTGAGCGGACGAATTTGCGTAGCGCAGCTGCCTGACCTGCGCCGATCCGTTGAGGCGGAGCAGGCGCGCGAGCTTGTACTCGACCTGAATGAACTGAGCCTCGTGGACGGGGAGATCGTGCGGTTCTTCCTGCGCTGTGAGATGCAGGGCATCCGCATCGCGCTTTGCCCGGCCTACGTTCGTGAATGGATGGCCCGTGAGAAAAGGCCGCCGTGATTGAAGACGGTCTAGCGCCGTCTTCAGCACAGGAAGGAGAGGAGGAATCGGGTGTCGACAGGGCGAGTCCGTCTCCGCATTGATCAAGAACCCGCCGTCCGGCGCGCCTGTGCCCCCGATCCTGCCGCCGCAGGACGGCTATCTGTTTCTCGATCGAACGAAGTTTCGAGCATCGTTTGCCGCAGATGTGAGCGCTGACGCGGCGGCGTTCATGGCGGACTCGCAGGTGCCATGGGGTCTCGAGGCGCTCAACGGCGCCGTCAGCGAGCCGGCGTGGAAGACGAAGCCGAGCTGGTACCTCGTGTCCACTGAGGATCGGATGATTCCGCCCGACGCGCAGCGCGCGATGTCGAAGCGTGCCGGTTCAACAGTTGCCGAGGTCAAGGGCAGCCATGCCGTCTATGTGTCCCAGCCAAGGGCCGTTGCCGCCATCATTGTGAACGCAGCGACAGGCGCAGCGTTGGCGACGAAGTAGCCGTCAAATCTTACCGATAGAATGGCTGCTCCTTCAGCCATCTCGGTCCGTACACCGGCGCCGGCTGTCCCACTTCGTATGCACCGAGATCGGGAGCGCGGCCGCTGAACCCATCGTTGACGTTGGGCAGCCTGACGCCGGCATCAACCGCTTTGCTGCCCGGCTTCAGGCGGAAGTTGACGCTCGTCGCCTCGTAGGGATGCCCCGGCTTCGATGAGTCGGGCGGCGAGGGCGCGCGCAGATCTTCGAAGATGTCGTAATCCACTTCGATGCCGTGCGTTTCCTGGCCGGTGGCGCCAGCCAGTTCCGCAAGCGTCGCGAAGCGCGGCGCCTGCTTCGGTTCGATGTCGTAATCGACGCGGACGCCGGGTCTCGGTCCCAGCCAGGTGTACTGCGCATCGGCGCCGCGATTCGGCCGGTAGCCGTTGTAGTCGTAGGTCGAGTAGGCGGTGGGACCGCCGAGCACCGCGATGCCCGTCTGCGCGTCGGTGCCGAGGAACAGGTTGTTCCTGAAATCGGCATTCGACACGCGCTGCGCGGTGCGGTTCTCCGCGATGAACGTGTTGTGCAGCACGACGACGCCGGCAGGATTGGCGAATTTCAGCGCGACCGGGGTGTGGTACACGACGTTGCGGATGTAGTAGGCGGGTCCGCCGAAGATTGGTTGTGCGCTGAGCGCCGTGTGCGCCGCGTTGATACCGCGGTTGCGCATCACGCGGATGTTGTGCACGCCGCCGTCCGCTTCGATGAAATCGTCGCCGGTGAGGTGAATGTCGTTGTTGTAGATATCGATCGCGACCGCCTTCAGATCCTGCTGCGGCTCGGGCACGCCATGCGTGCAGACGCTGATGCCGTCATGGAAAAACGCAACCGCGTTGTGCGCGATTACGTGCCCGGAACCGTAGACCTTCACCGCGAAATAGCTGTTGATCGGATGTGCGCCGTAGAGGCCCGGGTTGGCCCACCCGAGCATCCGATGGCGATCGTCGCGGCCAAGAAAGATGTTGTCCGCAATGTAGAAATCTTTCGATCCCGCAAACTGCGTGACAACGCCGACGCCGACATTCTCGATCCGGCAGTTGCGGACGACCAGCCCTTTTGCGCCGGCGACGTCCCTCACGCCGGCCCAGAACGCGACCTCAGTATTCCGGATCGTGAGACCGTCGAAGATGTTGTAGTCAGCGGCCATCACGTCGAAGAGGCGAAAGGCGCCATCGCCGTCGAAGATCACCTCACCGTCGCCAGCCGCTTTGATCACGATCGGCCGCTCCGGCGTGCCTTTCGCCGTCAACAGGTATGCCCCATCGAACGTCGTGCTGAGCGAGTCCACGTAGTTGTGGCGATCCCCCTTGTAGAGGCCGGCATGCACGAGAATCACGTCGCCGGGACCGACCTTGTTCTGAAACACGACGTTCCAGTCACCCGTGCCGGCGCCGGCATATGCGGCCATCAAGCCGGTAAAGCTTGGCTCCTCCTTCGCGCCGCGCCAGGTCGGCGGGTACACGTGCAGCATTCGTCCGCCAGTGGCCGTTTTTGGCTCGCCGCGGGTCCGCACCTTCACCAGCTGCTCCGCCTGACCGCTCACCCCGTCCGGATCCTTCATCGTCAGGCGGACTTCATACGCAGTGTCGGGATCGAGATCGAGGATGCTGCCGGCAAATCGATCCGGCACCGTGTAGGGCGCGCGGAAGATCTTCTCGCCGCCCATGCGCAGCAGCGGCAACGCGTCGCGCCACTGGCTGTCGCCGGCGCGGCGGTAGTTGACGTCCACGGTGGCGTTGCGGTTGTCGTCGCCGCTGATCGCCCATTCAAATCCCAGACAGATCAGCGTCGGCGGCTCGATAATGAATTCGCCGGGATGGACACCGTTCTCGGCGCGAAGCGCAGGAGCGGTCAACGCGACGACAGCGATCGTGCAGAAGAGGCGTTTCATGGCTACTCCGGAATCAGCCGGTGGTATCGGCCCATCCGTACGGCAGGAGGAATCAGGGCCGTCTCGCGGGTTAGAGCATAACGCCCGTTCTCAGCCTCTCGTCAGCCCTCCCCTTCACGACAGCTCACCAGTTCACCGGTTCACCAGTTCACCGGCTCTCCCGGCCACCGCCCACCGGCGAACGGATGTACACTCACCGAATCTCAATACCGGAGAACGTTGACCATGCAGGTGATGATGCAAGTCAGCTTTTACGGGCACGTACGGCAATACAAGAACATTCAGTCGGAGATAGACGCAAACCTGAAGCGCGTGCTCGAGAGCGGCGAGTACGTGCAGGGGCCCATGCTCAAGCAGTTCGAACAGGAGCTGGCCGGGTTTCACGGGATGACGCACGCCGTCGGCACGGGGAACGGCACCGACGCGATCTGGCTGGCACTGATGGCGATGGGCATCGGGCCGGGCGACGAGGTCATCACGCACCCGAACACGTTCTTCGCGACAGCCGAAGCGATCTGGATCGCCGGCGCGACAGCCGTGTTCGTTGACTGCGATCCGCAGACCAAGTGCATCGACCCGTCGAAGATCGAAGCGGCGATCACGCCGAAGACGAAAGCGGTCATTCCCGTGCACCTCTACGGCCAGTGCGCCGACATGCCGGCGATCAAAAGCATCGCCGATCGGCACAAGCTCCGCGTCATCGAGGACAACGCGCAGGCGATCGATGCGGCCGGCGCCGGCTTCAAAATCGGCGAGTTGAGCGATGCGACGTCGACGAGCTTCATCATCCAGAAGAACCTCGGCACGTTCGGCGACGGCGGCGCGCTGATCACGAACGACTCCGACATCGACACGAAGGTCCGGAAGCTTCGCAATCACGGATCGAGCAAGCGGAACGTCCACAGCTTCGGGTTCAACAGCCGTCTCGACGATCTGCACGCCGGCGTGCTTAGCGCCAAGCTGAAACACATTCACACCTGGAACGATCAGCGCATCACGTGGGCGGCGCGCTACACAGTGGGGCTGTCAGGCGCGACGCACATCGACCTGCCGTACGCCCGTCCCGGGTACCGTCACGTCTTCCACCTCTACGTGATCGAGACGAAGAACCCGGC
>Ga0114129_10005609_pt1 | contig 17755 bp, 18 predicted proteins | sample RhiMetdeltSRZDD1_FD_80071 | JGI IMG/M metagenome (GOLD analysis project Ga0114129, IMG submission 80071) | Populus rhizosphere microbial communities from Tennessee, USA - Rhizosphere MetaG P. deltoides SRZDD1 (version 2) (version 2) | ecosystem: Host-associated > Plants > Roots > Rhizosphere >...
ACAATTGTTTTTAGCAGCAAACAATAGTGGGTACTCGGAACTTGATTACACAGCAATATTGGCTTTTCTGCAAGACCTGAATAGGAAGGCAAAGTAATTGGACTTGTCTAACATTTATGAGACTAGAAGTAGCATAAACCTAGAAAATGGAGTAAAATAAGCAATAGCGCAGACTAAAGCCGGCGGATATTTAAAGAACCATATTAAATTGTAGAATCCCTACAGAATATTGGAACCTATAGGAGCCTCGTCATCAATTGTTAAAAAAATTGGTTTACCATTTGCATTCTCTACTGCTAATAGCATACCATTCGAAGTAACGTTACCAATTGTTCTTGGTTCAAGATTTGTACACACAATCACAATTTTACCAATCAGCTCATTCGGACTATAAAACTCGGCGGCTCCGACAACGACTACTCTTGACTCAGATCCTATGTCTACATCTACTTTGAGAACCTTTTGTTTGTTAGGTATGTTCTCCGCCGAAACAATTCTACCAACACGCAAGTCTATCTTGAAAAATTCGTCTATTGTAACCATATTTTACGGCGCGCCGGAATAGTTTTGGTGGAGGTCGCTTATATAGGCATTTCTGAAATCATATTACAGTCATTTACTAGATCTCTCGGTTAATAATAAGCGCAAGATAATATAGTAAAGGTCTTTCAACAATCAGGTTTCAAATTCTAGCTCGACAAATTCGTTTATTTAATTGTCTCTATGGGTCGACAATTTCAATTCATTTACTTATCTGGATTAATTGACCCATCTTTTTATTTTAATACTTTAACAGCAGATGTAATTGTCAAATGTCCCAGAGCTCGGACTCGCAGCAATGTACAGAATTATGAAGAAATCTGGAGCAGAGAGAGTTAGCGACGAAGCTGCAGAAGAACTGCGGAAGGTTATAGAAGACCTGGCTGTGAGAATAGCTCACCAGGCCGTTGATTTGAGTAACCATGCCGGGAGAAGGACAATAAAGTCTGGCGACATACAATTGGCTGCAAAAAATCTATTGAACGCAAAGTTTTAGATTACATAACCACAACAAAATTAGCCTGTTAGTTTTGCCCTTCATTACCTGTTCGATACTCACTAAATGGAATTGCATCGTTTTATATCTAGTATGACTATAATTAATTTCCATTTCGTTAGTAGCTCTCAGATTGTGCAAAATTCCTCGAACTTAGTGCTAGTATTGTCCATGCGGTGGATTTGGCAAGAAATCAATTGAGTTATGCCTCTTTCACCCCGTGCTTCTAATTTGGTTGTTGCGCATTTTTACTGGGCTTGTTTCCTGGGAAAACTATTCATTAAATTCCATTTCAAAAATTTTTATGTTCCTATAATGACTACATGATTCATCTGCCAAAAAATGTCATATAGCATACTGATAGTAGGCCTGACCGGAATGCCTGGAGCTGGTAAAACCACTTTAGCAAATTCATTGGCTGATGTTGGATTACCTGTAATAGTTATGGGAGATGCTATCCGTGAATTAGCCAAAAAAGCAAATTTGGAACTAAATGATTTTAATCTCGGGTCCATAATGATCAATCTCAGAAAAGAGAGGGGATCCGGAGCAATTGCGCATCTCATACTTGATAACATAAAAAAGATTGCAACCTGCAAGAGCCCGCCTAAAGCTTTGGTAGTTGATGGCATCAGAAATATTGAAGAAGTGAAAGTATTAGAATCAGTAGGACGGGTAAAACTGCTTGCAGTTCACGGATCCACTTCAACCAGATTCAATCATATTAAGTTGAGAGGTAGGATTGACGCTCCTGTCACTCTTACTGACTTCTCTGAACGGGACAAAAGAGAACTTCTCGTGGGACTAAGTCATGCAATAGCGCTAGCTGACGAAACGATATCAAACAACTGTATAAGTATCGCCCAGTTTTGTTCCCAGGGCTTACAGATTATTGAAAGATGGATAATGGAAACTGATGAATATAATAAAAAAGTGAGCAGCGTGTGAGTTTGACTCAGGTAGACAAGTCTTTTCCAAAATGGGATGTAGGTGTAACTGCAGAAACATCGGTAAATCCGTCAGAAGACCCAGACAAAGTGATCAAATGTCTTGTGAACACATTAAATGGAGGAACCCCAAGAATTCTGAATAATAATGCATTAGTTACAGGTAGAGGCATTCATTCTTTACACCACATTCGAGTTGGTGTAAAATCTCGTCTTTCTGAAGGAGTGTTACGGAGGCTGCTGGAACTAAATCGGAGGGGTAATACTACATGGTTTCTCATAAATAAACAGGCAGCTTACTCTGGCTCTATTACCCTGGTGGAAGATTGGGATGAGTCCTCTCTTGGTCCTATTAAAGTAACGATAGAAAGCAAAGATTTAGATAAAGTAATAGATTGGCTCGTCCCAAGCATGGTGAGACCTAATAGTGAAGCGGAATAACAAAAAATTTAACATGAATATGTTTTGATAATTGCAAATAAACAATTATTATCTTTAAAGATATCTCAAAAGTGGTATTGGCAAGGATTGATTCAAATATTCAAACTATCCGTTTATCATAGGTTCCAAAATATTCAGTCTCTAGTTGCATAATTTCTTCTTTGTCTTTTGCTTTACAATAGTCTTCTAAAGGATTTAAATTAAGCTCTAAAAATGTATGACCCCATTTAAATTTGTTCAGTAACTCCGCGGCGAATTGTTTTAATCCTATAATGTAGTAACAACCTGCTAACGCTTCCACCGTCGACAGCCTTCCTATTTTTGAATAGTTAATTGGATTCCCAGCAAGCAAAGCAGGTATTCTTCTCACACACCCGGTTTGCAGGTATTCAGGCAAACGCAGCAATTTGTCTGCCTTATTCCAGGAACAATCTATTACACAAATCGATCTGACAGAATCGGTAAAACCAATATCATCTTTATGGAGAACGTAGTTAGAAAATGGATTTAATACCATCATATTATTTCTTAAAGCCCTTACTTGTCTTGCCATACCTAATCTCACCAGCTTGTCAGCAGTGCATTTTTTAGGATCATCTTGATGTAACATAAGTATATGCGCGTCCACAAATTTTAGTTGTATTTGGCGGAATAATAGTGCTCGGATAGAATTATCAATTCTCTTGGTTATTGTCATTGGCTACCTGCATCAAATCTTATAGTGTTTGGTAAATGTAGAATAGTCATATTAGGGCTCGCTTAATGGTTAGATACCATTTTTTATGAGTTATCATCCATATGATCTCAAGTTAGCGGATATCCACTTTGACTGATTTAGCAACGTTAAAAATCTCCGTTTATACCAATAGTCATTAAATGGCTAATATTCAAAAAATTACGGTGCTTGGATCTGGAATAATGGGACATGGAATCGCCCAAATTTCAGCAATGGCTGGATTTGACGTAATTTTGCGTGATATCGATAAGAAATTCTTAGACAGTGCTATGAACAAAATAAAATGGTCTCTTGACAAGCTCGTTGAAAAACAAAAAATTACACAGGTGGATTCTGAATCAATATTTAATAGAATAAAACCCATAGTGGAAATAAAAGAGGCATTAGTAGGAGCTGATCTGATAATTGAAGCAGTACCTGAAGACCTTGTCCTAAAGAAAAAGGTTTACCAGGAAATTGACGAAAACTCTGATACCAGGTCTATTTATGCTTCCAACACTAGCACCTTGCCAATCACTGAAATTTCGTCTTTGACCTCTAGGCCCAATAAGTTTATTGGCCTTCATTTTTTCAACCCTCCACAATTAATGAAACTGGTTGAAGTCATTCCGGGAAAGTCTACTGACGAATTAACAAAGAATGTCGGATTAGATTTTGTAAAGAGAGTTGGAAAGGTACCCATATTATGTGGTAAGGATGTTCCCGGATTCATTGTGAATAGAATTTTCATACCGTTAGTGCATGAAGCAGCTTTTTGCTTGGACAGAGATGGGCCTACTAAGACACAGATTGATTCGTCTGTAAAATTTAGAATGTCATTCCCTATGGGAATCTTTGAACTTGCTGATTACACAGGGCTAGATGTTATTCATAAGGCAACATTGGAAATGTATTCTAGGGATAAGAAGGTTATCTTTCCTCACCATTTAATTAAGGATCTTTATGTCGAAGGAAAATTTGGAAAGAAAACTGGATCAGGGTTTTATTCATATACCGCGGATCAATATGAAAGAGTCTCCCTTTCGGAAGAGGACTCAAGAATATATGATCCAATAAAAATATTATCAGTCGCTTTAAACAATGCTAGTTGGCTCATCACGAATAAGGTATGCTCTGTTGAGGACCTTGAGACTGCATTGAGATTAGGCATGGGATTGAAAAGGCCATTATTTAGCACGGGTGCAGAATTTGGTATAAATACGGTGGTCGAAACCCTAAAAGATCTCGAGAAACAGTTTGGTGATTTCTACAAACCAGATGAATATTTGATGTTAATACAGAACTAGCAATTCAGACCATTTCTGGCCCTTAAGTGGAAAATTAAATACCCTATTTGGAAACCTGCTTGAGAATCATGCGGATAGCACTATCTGCGTCTTTAGCGGTCAGAATAAGGATGCGTCTCCTTTCGTCAAGATACTTGCCACCATAAATTTCCGCGGTCCCTCCGCTTTCAGGGATTGCGACTATAGTTTTCTTTAGCATATATCCCACGCAAAGCTCTACTAATGTTCCAACTCCTCCACCTACAACCACGATGGCATCAGCTGAAGTTGCAACTAGAAAATCTCTAGCATACCCAATGCCTGAGGCTATTACGATATCGCAATATTCGTTAGCGCACGAGAAATCTTCTTGTGGTATGATACCAACTGTTACGCCTCCTTCGGCCTTTGCACCTTTACATGCATTTTCCATTACTCCGCCCAGTCCTCCACAGATCAGAACTCCATCGGCTCTAGCTATCGACCTTCCAACGTCGTAGGCTATTTTATTTGTCAAGGGATTAGATTTATCACTGTTATACCCAATAACTGCAATTTGGAGTTTTTTCATGACTACAATCCACGGGTACTTTTCTTATACTTTCTTATTGCGCTAAAATTGTATTAGTGCGCAAATTTTGCCAATTCTTATTGTTATCTAGATTTTAGCATCAACAAAATTCATTAATTCCGTTTGCACTTATCTTGAAGTTTCCTGCTTGAGTGTAATAAACTAGGTTGAACATGTACTCTTGGCAGTAAAAGGTTAATCCTTTTGTCTCGAGAATGTTTATTGAGACAAATGATATCCTAAATAATGATAAACCAATATATTGTGTCCAACTCTACGAAGTGGAATGAAGTTTAGAATAAACAATCTGGCGCTTGCAGAGGAAGGCAAGAGAAAAGTAGATTGGGCGGAGATTCATATGCCTGTTTTGACAAGTCTTAAGAAGAAATTTCAGGAAACTCTACCTCTGAAAGATATCAAAGTGGCTGGCTGTTTGCATGTGACTAAAGAAACGGGGGTTCTCATTCGTACAATCAATGCACTTGGTGCTACAGTTGCGTGGTGTGGTTGTAATCCGCTCAGCACACAAGATGATGTTGCAGCTTCTATTGCGGATGAAGGAGTCTCAATATTTGCAAGCAGAGGTGTTTCTAACGAACAGTATTACGATGATATACATTCCACAATGAAAATCAAACCCAATATCACCATAGACGATGGCGCAGATTTAACTGTAGAAATGCATAAGACCGCAGATAGCCAAATGAAAGAAGTTTACGGCGGGACCGAAGAAACTACAACAGGGGTCATCAGATTGCGTGCAATGGAAAGAGCTGCAAAATTAAAGTATCCAATTGTTGCGGTAAATGATGCAGAAACAAAACACGATTTTGATAACATCTACGGTACTGGGCAGTCTGCCCTTGACGGGATCATAAGGGCTACAAATGTTCTAGTGGCAGGGAAGAATGTAGTAGTCGCCGGGTACGGACATGTTGGAAAAGGTATCGCAAGGCGAGCGATGGGTCTGGGTGCGAATGTAATAGTTACTGAAATTGACCCCATTGCTGGTTTGAAGGCGAAATTAGATGGATATAGTGTAATGCCCATGATCGACGCATCTTGCACTGGGGATATATTCATTACAACTACAGGATGCAAAGAGGTGATTACAGAGGAACATATTCTCAAAATGAAGAATGGATCTCTTTTAGCTAATGCCGGTCATTTCAATGTCGAAATATCTATTAATTCGCTTGAGGCTAATTCAGTTTCTAATAAGAAAATAAATGAAAATAATCATGAATATTTACTAAAGAATGGAAACAAGTTATTTCTGATCGGGGAAGGTAGACTGGTTAATCTTGCAGCGGCGGAGGGACATCCTTCAGAAGTTATGGACATGAGCTTTGCAAACCAGCTCCTTTCTGTTATTAGGCTTGTTGAATCACGAGGAAAACTCGCGCCGAAAGTATATGACATTGATAAATCCCAAGATCAAGAAATAGCAAAAGCAAAATTAGAGTCAATGGGCGTACAAATAGATGCGCTCTCACCTGAACAAAAAAGTTATCTTGAAGGCTTCAGCGAAGGAACATAGTATTTTTTTTGTCCTGATTTATTTGCTTTTATTGAAACTGAAAATGTTGATATCAATATTTTAATATGGATCATAAACGCAAAAAAAGTACCTTCGACATGCTTTAAGGAAGGATGGGTAGTCTAGCCTGGTTAGGATATCTGCTTCACACGCAGGTGGTCGAGAGTTCAAATCTCTCCCCATCCAAAGCTTCTTAAAGTTAAATAAAGTAAATTATCTGATTTAGATTTGGATAGACGAAACCTAAATGCTGTAAACGCCCTGATTAAACCGCAATTAGGGGAACCTTGTGGAATTAAGGAGATAAGGGTAGTGATAATCTACATGAGGTGTTAAGCTGAATATTCCACATAACCGATATGTGGGTACAAAAATGGCCTATATCCACAAAAAATATATGGTTTTTAGGTAGATTGAAGTAGAGATATCGTTGAAGAACGTTCTACGTAATTCTGATAGGGATGAATCTTTGCCTCTTCCTAAGGCTAATCCTCAATGGGGTAGGGAAGAAGAAACAGAAATTTTTCGTCAAAAGGTTAAGCAATTTAGACGGGGAAAGATTTCGGAAGATGATTTTAGACGATTTCGTTTACAGAATGGGGCTTATGGTTCCCGCTTGCAACAGAACTATAGTATGGTAAGAATAAAAGTACCGACCGGGGAGATTTTGCCTGATCAATTAGAGAAGATAGCAACCTTAGCCGAGGCTTTTTCAATAGGTTCAGCCCATGTTTCGACACGCCAAAACATTCAGTTACATTGGGTTCAACTTGAAGATGTCAGTGAAGTTATGAGAGGACTCGTAGATGTAGGCTTGACAACGAGGGAGGCTTGCGGCAATACAGTACGAAACGTAATGTGTAGTCATCTTGCGGGTGTTTGCTCAAACGAAGTTTTTGACTCCACGCCATATGCAAGGGCTATTGCAAGGTTCCTTCTCCGTAATCCGATCTGTCAAAATTTGCCCCGCAAGTTTAAGATCAACTTTGGTTGCTGCACTGAACATGGATTAGTAAGAATAGCGGATATAGGTCTGGTCCCCATGAAGTCGGGAGAAACGAGGGGCTTCAAATTCTATTTAGGAGGTGGTCTGGGAGCTGCTTCGTTTATCGGACATGAATTAGAAGATTTTACTCCGGAAGAAAGGGTTCTCGCAACTTGCATGGCTGTAATAAGACTCTTTGATAGGCTGGGGAATCGCGAGAATTTAGCTCGAAATAGGATGAGGTATCTGGTTCACGAGATGGGCTGGGAGAAGTTTAGGCAATTGGTATTGAAGGAAAGAACTAACGTTGAAATGACCATATCCTTCTCGACTGCTAAAGCTTTTGATCCCACCTCTGAGTATACTTCAGTATCTACTGTAAATCACAAGAACAAGTATTTACCTGTCATTAACAACCCACAGGATTTTGACATGTCAGCATATCAAAGGTGGGCTCACACCAACGTCATATCTCAAAGACAGGATGGATTTAACGTAGTAACGGTAACTTTGGGTGCTGGTGACATTACATCAAACCAACTTAGGGGCCTTGCAAGAATAATTCGTAATCTTTCAGACGAAGGATCAGCGCGTAACACTCCTAATCAAAATTTCGCAGTTAGATTTGTTCATACTGAAAATCTGCCAGCATTCTACAAGGGACTTCTCGAAATTGGCCTTGCGAATCCCGGTGCGTTAACTATTGCTTCTGCAGTAGGTTGTTCTGGAACAACCTCTTGCAATTTGGCCATAACAAATTCCCACAGACTCGCAAAAGAAGTTCAACTGAAACTACTCCAATTAAATATGGATATGGACGATTCCCTTAAGGACAGCACAATCAAGATTAGCGGTTGTCCAAATTCATGCGGACAACATGAGATTGCTACCATTGGTTTTTATGGCGGTGCATCGAGAATAGGCGGTTCGATGGCACCGACTTATACAATGTTACTAGGCGGAAGAGGTGGAGAAAAAGGAGAACTAGCAAAATCAATGATGCGTATACCAGCTAAGAAGGTCATTCCCACAATATTGAGGATAATTGAAATTTATAGGGAAGAACGCAAAGAGAATGAATCATTAAACTCGTGGGTCAGAAGAATAGTAGATGCTAACGGCGATGGCAAGATCAGGAATTTGAATGATTTGAAATTAGCATTAGTTGAATTAACAAATCTAGCTTCCATTACTGAAGACCCTGAAGCGTACAGAGATTATGGTAATGAATCCAAATTTAGTGCGAAAACTGCTAAAGGCGAGTGCGCGGCGTGATTTTTACAGAAGTTGCAGATTCATCTTTACTATGAATATGCTCGATAACAGAGGGTGTATAGGGATTTATGCAGTCAGACCAAGACGGTAATCATGGTGCCCCAAGCCCAAAGCATGAGCAGAAGGCAGATCAAATTCCAAGACTTTCCTATGTGACCGATGTTGATACCTTGCGAACTTTGATAAGAAAAAAAGAAGTTCGGGTGATAGACGTACGAAAAGCTGACGAATATCAAAAGGAGCACATTAAGAGCGCTGTTTCTGTTCCTTTATCTTCGATAATTGACTCTGAATCTCCCGAAAAAACAGTCGAAATAATTGAAAAAGCGGGCATAGCCGACAGCACACCTGTCGTTGTTTACGATAACACATTCGGTGCACTCGCTGCTAGAGTCGCTTGGACTCTTCAATACGTTGGACATGAGAACACCTCGTTACTGGAGGTAACATTCGATCAGTGGAAGAAACGAGGGTTGGAAACTGAGACAAAAATAAACCAGTATCCATCAGTTTCCCATTCCATTCGTATTAATCAGGATATTTTCGCAGATGCGGGATATGTGGAACTGGCAAGAAAGAAAAAAAATAAAATTATAATAGATTCTAGAGAGCGGCTGAATTTTTTGACTGAACATATACCAGGTGCGACGAATATCCCATATACTATGCTAGGATCTGAACAGAGTATCCTTCGTGCTCCTATCGATATAAGGAGATTCATAGAAAACAGGGACATTCAATCAGATTCTGAAGTGATAGCCTATTGCGGAAGTGTTGGCACGTTGTCAGGATTAGCTTTTTATGCTTTGAAGATAGCCGGTGTCAAGAACGTAAAATTATATTCAAAGTCATTTAAGGATTGGAAAAAGCTCGGGAAACCGGTTGAAGAAGTTAGCGATGCCAACTATTGGGATTTATCAGCTGAATAGCGGTATCTGGCATTCGGCATCAAAAAATAGTGTTTGTCATTTAACATTATCTAGGCCTCACAACGTTTTGAAGTATTCAAGTAATTTTATTGCATCACGCGCTTTTATGCTTTCTCTGTTTTCATTTACATACAATCTAAATTTTTCGAGCTGTTCACGTAACAACGGATTTTCCTTCTGGCATATATTTATGATTGTTTCATAGCTTCTATGTGGAAAATAAAGCCCTTTCGCTTGCCTAGTTAATAGCTTTCTGCACTCTTCGTCAATAATTCGCTTTTTCTTGCCAAGAAAAAGATTAAATCTGATGTCAATCATTGCCTCTGACTGAAGTCTGTTTTCATCTTGCGAGTACGTCACTGCCACTTCATCATCTGCGTATAAAATCCCCTTCTTAAAAAGTTCAAATACTCTTCCTATGCCCCTCATTCCGAATTTCTCTAGCTCCACGGCTCTTAAGGCTCCTAGACTGGACGAACCGGCTAAGACAATATTGGCCCTTTGTGCTACTTGATAAACTTCTATTGGGGAAGGAGGGTAATCATGGAGGAAAACTCCATCAATCAAACCTACTTGATGTTTTCCTTCAGACAATGTGGCCAACCTAAGAAAGTCTCCCTTTTTTGCAGGAGGTCTGTATTCAGCTTCTAAAATTTCCTGTGCTCTTTCTAGTTTCAGGGTAGGTCCCAAAAAAATAATCTTACTCATAAGTGGAAACACCGAAGTCCTCTCTTACCCACGACAGATTTCGTGATCTTGTACATTTCAAGCCCTGGGATAATGGTTCTAACTACGGGAATTCCTAAGTTAGGGTTAGTAAGATTGATTACTATCACTTGATTCAAATTCTGACCTTTAAGTTTGGCCAGGATCAAATTGATATCATCCAGTATATCATCGTTAACATATGATTCAATGTCAGTAAAATTTATGCTCCTACTTGACTTCATAAATTGCCAGGACCTCTGGTCATCTGTATTGTTCTCCCCATAAGGTATCTTTCTTAGATCGTCCCTGGCGCCTTGTATGTTTGCCGCCCTCGTTTGTGCAACTTCTGTAATCGCCCGCATTAGGGCTATTCTCGCATCAGGGTGTGCTCCGTGGCCCTCTGCTAAATAGCCGTAGTCATGGGTGATCCATTCGATACTCGCAGCGTTGAACGTTGGTATTCCAATTTCTGAAGTAACATTTTTTATAATGAGCGGGATGCCGTGCTTATTGAACTTACTGACCAAAATTGAAATAGGCTCAAAATTAAGTCCAGAAATATCAACGTCTGGGAAAATAGAATTATCGTCAACATATTCATTTGCTAAAGTGGGAGATACTGCAAATCCATTCGAACCAAGATAGTTCCCTAGGCTTTTGAGAACATGATACTGAGCAGCACTCGCTTTTAGCTGGGCCAAGCTAATTGCATCTCGTTCGATAACTTCACATAAAGAATGACATATGGCTTCTTCAATTACGTTGCCTGAGGCAAGTCCATTTGTATGATGAAATGCGAATGGATTTACTGCGGGATATTTAGCAGAATATCTGAAGAGAGCAATGGGGGCAGGAACAAGCAAAGCTTCGTTGGTCGACAATTCCGACCCCACAAGATAATCCATTATCATTTCCTCGTTATAGTCGTAAAGCATTGGTTCTACGACCGATCGTGGATGGAGAATCTTGTATTTATTGGAAAGTACTTTGTAACTACCCTGAATCATGTTCGCTGGGGAACCAGATGGTAAAGCGCAATACCTTTCTATGCTTTCCATCAGAGCACTGGCTCTAGCATGATCTCTGGTAGGGCCTTTCCCACTATACACCCAAATGTAATCTTCAGTACCAGGCAACACGGCCGAATAATTTGGAACCTTCAAGACATCCATTTCTGTGATGTCGGCGAGCCTAGTTACACCTATTTTAGTAACAATTGGATAAATTTCCTTTAGCGTTTGTTGAACTGGTTTAATCCTTGTAGTTCCAGAAGTAGTCCACTTCTTTCTGCTCTGCAATTCAAGAGAGAGATCATTCAAGGCACGTAATGATTTACAGCATGTTCACATAAATTTTGCTAGTTAAAGTTATATTTCAAAGAATAAGGTTAAGATTTCAAACTAATGGCAAGAAGAGACGAAAAAGGCTTACAAGTTTTAGAAATTTTACTAAGGCGCGCCGCCATGGATCCTAGTTTTAGGAAGAAGCTTTTTTCAGATAGTCAGAGTACTCTAAAGGATTGGGATTTGCCAATTGATATTCGGACATTGATAGTTCGATTCCTGACAAATCCTGCCAATTTGTTAGATAGCGATACGTAGTTTATTTTAGCATTTGAATTCACGTTGGATTCGACTCTTTTTCCGATTAGCAAGATTATTTTGGCAACTAGTCAAGGTTGTGCCCCGTCTCTGACCCACACGTAGTCATTGGTAGCCGTACACCATGTGTACCCTCCTAGTGCACTCTCTATTACGGGGCACCATAGCCATTTTTTAAAATGACTAATGATACCCCTGAAATAGATTCCGACCATTATAAGCATAACGTACTTGTTATTAGTGTCACAAAATTTTTGACAAATTGATTTCGAATGCGGCTATAGGAACTCTGATTTTAAAGTTCCCGATGATCGATGGATGGATTTCGCCGAGGTTGCCAAGTTTGATATCTTCCGAAAACGAGTCTGCGCCTCTACCATCTATATATATCCTGTGAGGTGAAGGTACAGTCCTAAAATTTCTACCCAATCCAATGGTTATTAACGTCTGTAAAATCGACTTGATCTCTGTATAACCTGCATCTTCGTGTGCTACCATCCCCCCGAGACTCCATCTTTCGTACGGATATTCCAATGACGAAAAAACTTTACCTATTTCAAATATCCTTTGAGGATATCCTTCGTGTATGTTATGAGATAGGGACTCTAACAACGATGGAAGAAGAGAGGTTCTCAAGATCTGACGATCTAAGCTCTTTGATCCTTGAACTTCCATAACATTGGTCTCATTATAATCAAGATTCATTAAATCATACTGTACTTTTTTGCTGGTAAGATCAAAGTTTAGATTTTCAATCAGTCCCATACCAATCAAGGTCTGTCTAATCTTATCAAAGAAGACAGAATTATGGCTCCGTGTTCCAGGTTCTCTAAATAGAGGAACAGTTGGACCCAAGTTAAAAATCCCATAGCCAATTCCGATATCTTCAATTATGTCTATATCACGAAAGATATCTGTTCTATATCGGGGAACAAAGCAATCAATGACAGTACTGACTGATTTGCCGTCTAACCTGCTCTTCTTTAAATAATTAATAATCTCTTTGCCAGTTAATTTTAGCCCTAATATCTTGTTTATATGGCTGACTCGAATTCCTTTAATTTGTTTATTTTTCATATTTGGACATGAAAATGTTTCCACAGGAGTATTGACATCTACAGTTTCGATACTAAAGTTCATGTCCGATAAAGTAATTACAATAACGGCAAGTATGTCGAAGAGTGTCTGTAGGTTGGTCCCAGTAACTTCTACGAAAAGATCTTTTGATTGAGAATCAAACTTGGTGTTCTCGCTGCCAATTATTGGGCCAAGTGAAATAATCTCTTCAGAGGAATCAATGAGGACTGGAAATTTTTCAGTAGATGACGGCAAATTATTTTCCTTCTTGACTTCATTTTTCTCTAAAAACTGTCCTAAGCTCGTATGACCAAATCGTTCGTTCCCATTTACACTTAAGTACTTTAGTGGAAATTTCACTTTGGAAAGGTCATGGTATATTACTGAAGCTTTGTTTTTTCTTCTGCCTAATCCATTGTTCAAGTCTTCCTGCATTCCTAAAAGCTGAGTTATCGCCTCGCGATCTAGATTACATCCTTTTGCCACAACCGCCACAACAAATGGTCTTATATCTGATACCGAATCATCAACTTCAATTAGGTTTTTATTATTTTTAGCAATGGTAACAGCTGGAAGACCGACCTCCATATCCAAAATGCCTTTAAGACTTCTGGTAATTCCGTAGTAAGACGAGTAGTCTGGTCTATTTGGACTATATTCTACCTTTATCTCCTCCTCGTCTACGTACTCGATATCAAGTCCGACGTATGGTAACATATCTTGGACTTCAGTTACCTTATACCCTGGAAAAAATTCCTTAATCTTTTTCTTTGGAATACTTACTACAGGCAAGCCGGAACGCTCCGCAACCAAGATAATTTATTTTCATAGATTTCTCTTACGTCTGTCAACCCATATCGGATCATGGCCAGCCTTTCTAGACCGCCTCCCCAAGCCAAGGTGAGTCCTTTTATTCCAATAGATTTCGTAACCTCTGGTCTAAATATTCCCATACCAAACAATTCAATCCATTTTGCTGTACTTTCTATGTACACCATAGACTGTAATGATGGCTCAGTGTAAGGGAAGAAAGTTGGCCAGAATTTTACTTTTTTGATTCCTAACCTATTATAGAATATTGTTTGGAGGCCCATCAAATCTCTCAGGCTAAGACTTTTCCCAGTGACAACCCCTTCGACTTGGTGAAATTCCATCAAGTGCTTATATGTCATTTTTTCATTTCTGAAAACACGTCCGAGTGAAAATATTCTTGCCGAAGACGGCTTATTGTCAGAAAGGTATTTCAGCGTAACCGGCGTGGTGTGAGTTCTTAGAACATGTTTAGCACTTTCGCTGATCTTCCAGTCATAAAGCCAACCCAATTTATGAAAGTTAGATACTTTCCCTACTATTTTTTTGTTGAATTGTTCAGTTTCTATATTACTATCTATGTAGAACGTATCTTGCATTTCTCTGGCTGGATGGTCTTGTGGAGTAAAAAGAACATCAAAATTCCAAAAGGCCGATTGAATCAGCGAACCTTCTATTTCTGAAAATCCCATTGAAACTAGGATTTCCTTTATCTCATTGATTAGATCAGTTAAGGGATGGATTCTTCCAAAATCATTGCTCCGTACTGGTGCTGTAACATCTAAGGCGCTAAATTTCAATTGCTTCCATCGGTCAGACCCCAACAACTCGGAAGTTAATTTACTAACTTCATTAGTATGATCGACATCTGCTCCCAAAGCTATTGCAAGGCCACCTTCAGTTAGTCTTATTATTTGACTAGACTCTTTTTTTTCTTCAATAAATCCCGGTCGCCTTTTCAATAACTGGTAAGCTTCCAGTTCCTTTCGGTCTAAACTGGAAATGTTTATTTTTTTCTCAATTACTAATCTTTCCAATAATTTTTCTTCGATGGAAATCTGATCAGATGATTTGTTTAAAGTAATGGATTTTTCAATAAAGGATATCCATCCGTTTTTTAGTGCTTTTGCCACACCCGCATTATAATCAGTCCGTGAAAGTTGAATTACCTTGCCAAGCTCCACAATTTCTATGGAATCCTTTCCTGCATCTCGGATATAGTTTGCAATAACTCTTTCAGGTAAAATTGGATGCGATTTTTCTTTACCGTATGAGGGTGTGAAGCAGGTAACGGTTTCGACGACTATTTCTACTAAATTCTTAAATTTCATCCACTCAATCCCTCGCCGGATTTGATCTATCGAAAGACCAGTTCCTTTTACAACTGCATCAATATTTGCATTCTTAGATTCTTTACTGGCAAGGAACAGTAAAATTTTCTTCTCAATAGGGTGCAAAGTAGAATCGGACATCAGGATAGTAAAGAATCAGCAGAGGTAGACTTTTTAAACGTTTAAACCACAATTGAATTTAAAGACAACTACATGAGGCCAAATTCTGATGCAGGTAACCCTCTGGAGGGAATCGACAATAGGGAATCGGGCGTAGATTCGGATGTTACTCCTTGGTCTGTAAGTGGCTTGGTAGACTATGCCAAACTAATTGAAAAGTTTGGAACACAGAAAATTAGTCTGAATTTACTTAACAGATTGAAGACAATCATTGGAGAAATTCATCCTTTATTCGAATCGGGTTTCTTTTTTTCCCATCGTGACTTTGACTGGATATTAGATCAATACCAGAAGGGGGAAAGATTCTATCTTTATACCGGTAGGGGTCCTTCAGGCATGGTCCACCTGGGCCATTTGATGCCTTGGTTTCTCACAAAATATCTGCAAGATAAATTTGATTCGCCACTACTATTTCAGATGACAGATGATGAAAAATTCTTTTTTGGCCAAGATAATACAATGGAAAAAATATCGCGATATACCGAAGAAAACATCTTAGATGTTATCGCAATGGGATTTAAGCCTGAAAAAACAAAAATAATAGTTGATACTAAACATATAAAATCCCTTTATCCGATTGCAACTGAAATAGCGAAAAGGATTACCTTTTCTACCGCGAAGGCTGTCTTTGGCTTTACAAATTCTACAAATATTGGAATGATTGCTTTTCCCGCAATTCAGGCAGTACCTTGCTTCTTACCATCACTTATTGAAGGTAGACCAACACCTGTCTTAATACCAGCCGCAATAGACCAAGATCCGTACTGGAGAGTAACACGGGACGTAGCAGAAAAAATGGGATATTATAAGCCGGCGCAGATTCACAGTAAATTTTTGCCTTCTCTGGAACAGTCGGGAAAAATGTCTTCCTCGAAACTAGAGGCAGCGGTTTTGACAACTGATGATTCAAAGACAATTGAGAATAAAATATCGTCGGCTTACACAGGTGGACAGCCTACGGTTTCTCTGCAGAGAAAACTCGGAGGAAATCCGGATAATTGCCCGGTTTATTCCTATCTTAGATATCTTTTTGATAGTCCAAAAGAATCAAGTGAAAGGGCACTAAAATGTCGCAGCGGAAATCTACTATGCGGTGAATGTAAACATGACCTCTCGAATCAGAGCGTAAAATTCCTATCTGACTTTCAGAAGAGAAGAGAAAATGCTAAGGACAGAGTTTCTGAGTTTCTTTATAAGGGATAGTATAATATCGCAAGAAGAATGTCAAATGGTTTGAAGGATTTGGCTAAATTCGAGTGTCTAGATTCTTACGAATCAGAAAAGCTTGAGAGTATGCTATCTCATACACTTGAGGAATTGACTTTCGTAGTAGGAGTTGTAAAGGTTATAGATAACGAAATTGTAATTATGCTCAAGGATAAATCGTGTCATTCTGTAGTAATGAAGGACTTAGAAAACGCTTTAAATTTAAAAAAGTTCGTGAACGATTTGATATTTAAAAAGAAATCTATAACGTCTGTTGTTCGGCAGCACAATTTTCTAATGGCTAGATATATCAATAATCTTTCTAAAAAGTGAAGTACAACATCACTATTTGGCTATGGTAACCTTTCCTTTCTTATCTATCAGGCCGGCTCGAATCCTACTTGAAGAAATTTTGAGGCCATCTTCGGATTTTACAGTTGGGACAATAAATATTTTTAAAGGTTCAAGTCCATTTCTAGTTCGAAGTTTGTTTATCTCTTCTGCGTTTGGTTTTGATTCTTCGCTGGTAACTATAGCCTCAGTTAGACTAGACAACACAGTCGGTCCATAAATATCATTTAGCTTTTTGACAACATAGTTTACATGACCAAATTTTTGAGAAATTGTCTTTTCCAGATGTTTTACTCTTGCGCGATATGAATGAAGTATTTTTCGTCTTGGCTTTTTCTTTGCAACAAATTCGTCACTGGTGACTCCTATAATTACACATTTCCCTATTTGAAAAGATTTTGTCAGCAGCGCTAGATGACCATCATGTAGTATATCAAAGGTGCCGCCAGTTGCAACTAACTTGAAGGATTTCATCTATAACTCAATAAATCAGAAGTTCACTTTTGACAATCACAAAGTGAAATCTGTAATATTTGTTCAGTCACGCGGTGGAAATCTATTACTATCCTTTTTGGAAAATCTTTACGCACTGAGGAGGACAAACATTCTCACACGCCATGCAAAAGATACAATCCTTCTCTCGGGCCATAAATGGTTTCTTTTCAGATGCTGGATGTCCTGGAGTATCTAGCCATTCGAAAACATTGACTGGACAAGCTTCAACGCATGCACCGTCGGCCACACAAATATCAAAATCGACTGTCAC
>Ga0114129_10005611_pt1 | contig 17751 bp, 10 predicted proteins | sample RhiMetdeltSRZDD1_FD_80071 | JGI IMG/M metagenome (GOLD analysis project Ga0114129, IMG submission 80071) | Populus rhizosphere microbial communities from Tennessee, USA - Rhizosphere MetaG P. deltoides SRZDD1 (version 2) (version 2) | ecosystem: Host-associated > Plants > Roots > Rhizosphere >...
CCCGCTGGATCGCCAGGCCGCCGTCTTCGAGCCGTTCACGCAAGCCGACGGATCGACGACCCGCCGCTTCGGCGGCACCGGGCTGGGATTGACGATCTCACGGACGCTCGCCGCGATGATGGGAGGCCGCCTCTGGCTCGAGAGTGAGCCGGGCAAGGGTACGACGTTCCACTTCACGGCATCGGTCGGATTGGCGGAAGTCGAACAGCCAGGCGTGACGCTTGCCGCGACGCCGGACCTGCCCGCCCGCGCGCCATCGTCGCTGCGTGTGCTGGTGATCGATGATGTGCCGTTGAATCGGCTCGTGGCGGCACGGATTCTCGAGAAGCAGGGACACGTCGCCACCGTCGCGTCGAGCGGAGTCGAAGCCCTCGCCACCGTCGAGCGGCAGCCGTTCGACGTCGTCCTGATGGACATCGAGATGCCCGGGATGGACGGCTTCGAAACCGCCGCGCGGCTGCGCGCCGGCGAGAAAAACGGACGACACCTGCCGATCGTCGCGACAACCGCTCACGCCTCGGCCGAGGATCGGCAACGGTGTCTCCAGGCCGGCATGGACGGCTATCTCGCGAAGCCGATCGATGCCGCGCGCATGACGCAGGAGATTCAGCGAGTCCTCGCGGCTGTGGTCAGGCAGGCCTGAAGGCCTGCACTACAGCTGTAGTGCGGACCTTCAGGTCCGCCGATTAGGTCCGCCCGGCGGTCAATTTACGCTCAATGCGTTGTTGCATTCAGTACTCGGCTCGACGCCGGACGGCCACGATCGCGCGGCGGCCGCATCAGTGGCGGCAATCGTCAGCATCGGACGGAGCGCGTTCGGCTCGAACGGCGCGGCGCCCGCATGTTCGGGAAACAGCGGCGAGAGCTGAAGCCGGAATCGCTCGAAACTCGGCGAGTCGAACAGAGCGATGAACCGCGCCGCTGACCCCGTCTGCCGCTCGATGATGCAGACCGGCTCGAAGCGGGCCGTCTCGACGCCGGCGTCGCGCGCGAGATCCAGGATGTCGTCAGTGCTCAGCACGCCCTGAAGGCTGTCCGAGTACTCATCGCGGAGCACGAGCGGCACGAGCACTTGCGGCGGCGCCACCAGCGCCGGCTTGGAGTGCTCAACCGCCTGCCGGAACAGCTCGCTCGCCAGTTTTTTCGGCGGCTGAAGCCCAACGAGCGCCGGGCCGTCCGGCTCTCCCGTCACGAGTTTCCATCCGGAAAGATCCGCCGCTTCTATCCGGTAAGGCGCGGAGAAGGGGATCCTGCTCACGAGTAACGCGCAGACGACCGCGACGAGAGCGGTGATCGCGCCAGTCTTGACCAGTTCTCGCCGTTCTTTCACCACTCGGTCCCTCTCCTGGCTCTAATCCACTGACAGGCGAATCCCCCGTATGCCGGTGTCATTCCGACGGACCGCCACCGGCAATCGACCGATAAGTGTAGCGGAATGGTTCATCTGCGGTCGCTCCGGGTACGTCTGCCGTTGATGATGACGACGCTTGTCGCCGCGGTCCTGGGCGTTTTTCTGTGGTCGGCGAGCCGCGCGCTCGACGCCACCTCCCTCCGCGCGGGATCCGAGCGCGCGCTCGTCGCGGCGACGCAACTCGCGAACGTGCTTGCGCAGACCGGCACGCGCGGCATGACCGAGATGCAGCGTCTGGCGGCCGACGACGACGTTCAACGCTTCGTTCGATCGCCAACGAGCGAACGAGCCGCCGCGCTCGAGCGGAAGCTCAGGCCGTTGGGGGTTGCCGGACAGCCGCCCGTCGTTCTGCTGAACGCGCAAGGCGAGAGGATCCTCGACATCGAGCCTGCGTCCCAGCTTGATGGAGCCGCGGCGCGTCTCACTGTGCCATCGGGCGTTCCCGCACTCGTCGGCATCGGACCGTTTCAGCAATCCGAAGGCGCCGTGTTTTCCGATGTCGTCGCCGAGGTGAGGGTTTCTTCGCCGCAAACAGATGACGACGCCGTGCCTGCCAGCACGCTCAGCGGCTTTCTCGTCGTCCGTCGGCTTCTGATCCCCGGACAGAACGCCGACATCATCGGCCGCCTGGTTGGCACAGGTGCGATGGTCGCGATCGGGAATCGCGCCGGCGATCTCTGGACCGATTTCGCGGGCGCAATCCAGCACGTGCCCGTCGACGGGTCGCGGTCGAAAACCGATGCCTATCGCGACAAGGACGGCGGCGCATTCGTCGGTGGCCTGTCCGTCGTCGAAGGGACGCCCTGGGCGATCTGGGTGGGATTTCCGGAGGCCGTGATCCTTACGCCGGCACGCTCGGCGATCGTGCGCCTCGGCTTCATCGCGATCGGGTTCGTCCTGGTTGCGGCGGTTCTGGTCACGATGGTCAGCGCACGGATCACGAAGCCGCTCGTCGATCTGACACACGCGTCCGAGGCGATCGCAGCCGGCGAATACTCGACGCAGGTGGCCACGGATCGCCGGGACGAGATTGGCCGTCTTGGTGCGGCGTTCATGACCATGAGCGAGCAGGTAGCGAAGGCACGGCAGACGCTCGAGGAACGCGTTCGCAAACGAACCGCCAGCCTGGAGGAAGCGCGGGGGCTGCTCGAACAGCAGGTCGACGAGCTCGAGAAAGCGCACGCGGACATCGATCATTTCTTCGCGCTCTCGCCCGAGATGTTATGCATCGCCGACATGGAGGGCCGGTTCCTCCGGGTCAATGACGCGTGGCGCCAGGTCCTCGGGTGGACCGCTGAGGAGCTCACGACCCGGCCGTACGCGGAGTTCATTCACCCCGACGATCTGAAGGCGACGACAGCCGAATCTTCCCAACTGTCGGATGGGCGCGTCACGCACCAGTTCGAGAACCGTTATCGCTGCAAGGACGGATCGTACCGGCTGCTCAGCTGGAAGGCGGCGCCGATCGTCGCCCGCGGATTGATCTACGCGGCGGCGCGTGACGTCACCGAACGGCGGCGGCTTGTGCGTGAGCTCGAGGATCGCGCCACGGAGCTCGCGATCGTCAACAAGGAGCTGGAAGCGTTCAGCTACTCGGTGTCGCACGACTTGCGGGCGCCGCTGCGCCACGTCACCGGGTTCGTCGCGCTGCTGGACCGCTCGGCCGGCTCGAAATTGGACGCCGAGGAACGACGGAAACTGCAGACGATCAGCGACGCCGGACAGCGGATGGGGCGTCTCATCGACGACCTCCTCACGTTTTCCCGCATGGGCCGCGCCACTCTGGTCAGGCGGCAAGTCAGCCTTGATGCGATCGTTCGCGACGCACGGACGGAATTGTCGCCCGATCCCGTCAGCACCAGGACGAACTGGATCGTGCACCCACTCGGGGACGTCGAGGGCGACCCGGCGATGCTGCGGCTGGTGTTCGTCAATCTGCTTGGCAACGCTCTCAAGTACTCGCAGCATCAGAGCGAGCCGCGCATCGAGGTCGGCGTCAACGGCAACGAGGACGGTCAGATCGTCGTGTTCGTCAGGGACAACGGCGTTGGCTTCGACATGAAGTACGTCGACAAGCTTTTCGGTGTGTTTCAGCGGCTCCACGGCGCCAATGAATTCGAGGGCACCGGCATCGGTCTCGCCAACGTCCGCCGTATCGTGAATCGCCACGGCGGCCGGACCTGGGCGGAGGGCGCCGTCAACGGCGGCGCGACGTTTTTCGTCTCGCTGCCTCGCTAGTGTCCTAGACGATATGCGGCGTGTCGGCTTCCTGATTGATCAGGAACGCCGGGAACGCCGGCAGCTCCTTCCCGAAATACGTGCGATAGCGCTGCGCGAACAACGGCGGCACGGCAATCGCCGGATCGACGCCGGCGATCAGCGCCGGCTGAATGCCGGTGACGAAATACGTCTCGATCTCCTTCTTCTCCTTCGTGAGAATCTTGCCGCGGCTTTCGAAGGTGAAGAAGTCCTTGATGCGGCGGTACACCGGTTCCGAGACGTTGATTCGGTTCGGCGCGCCGCCCGATTCCATCCGCGAGCCGATGTTGACCGTATCTCCCCAGACGTCGAAGGCGAACTTGCGGATCCCGACGACGCCGGCGACGACCGGGCCGGTGTTGAGCCCGATGCGAACCTGCCACTGCACGCCGCCCGGCACGACCCGGTGCCGCACCTCTTGAATCAGCGCGAACGCGGCGAGCGTCGCGTCGACCGGATGCGTCGGCGAGCGAACCGGCAGCCCTCCGGCGCAGAAATAGGCGTCGCCAATCGTCTTCATTTTTTCAAGGCCATAGCGGGCGACGACGCGATCGAACGCGGTGAAGTAGTCGTGGAGCACGGTCACGAGCTCGTCGGCCGCGAGCTTCTCGGTGGACAGCGTGAAGCCGACGAAGTCGGTGAACAGCACCGTCACGTCCTCGTAGTAGCGTGGGGCGAAGCGTCCGCCGGTCGCCAGCTCCTCGGCGACCTGCTGCGGCAGGATGTTCAGCAGCAGCGACTGCGAGACCTGCTTTTCTTTTTCAATCTCGACGTTCCGCGCGGTGAGCTGGCTGTTCGCGTGCGTCAGCTCCTCCTGCGCCCGGGACAGGTTGGTCGCCATGTTGTTGAACGCGGCGGCCACGGTGCCAATCTCGTCGCTCGACTGGATGTTGATGCGGTGCTCGAGATTCATCGCGCCGATCAGGCTGGCGCCGGTCTGCAGTTCGGACAGCGAATTGGTGAGGTACCGGCCGAGGAAGAAGGCCACCGCGACCGAGAACAGCATCGAGACGATGAAGATCCCGATGCTCACCTGATCGGTCCGTCTCGTCACATCGTCGAAACTCTGCCGGGCCTGTTTGACGCTTTCGTCCTGCTGGGACTGCATCTTCGGCAGAATCTGGTCGAGCACCCGCTTGCCGATCGGCTCGGCCTCGAGCTGCGCGGCCACATACTTGGCGTCGTCGACGCCGAGGTTGTCGAAGAACCCGCGCCAGGCCGCTGACAGCTTCACGTAGGTCTGTTCGAGCTCGGAAAACGCCGAGTGCTCGCGTTCGTCGCTCAATCCGACGAGCTCGTGGATCTCGGTGGCGGCATGCCCGATGTCCTTGTTGAAGGCGCCGTGTTCGAGCGGCGCCGGATCTTCGAGCTGCGACATCTGCGACATGAGGTTCTGCAGGTTGCCGATCTGCTGGCGCACCGATGCCATCAGCACCTGGCGTTTCAGCGCGCCGCCGAGCGCCTCCATCGTCCGCGCGCGCAGCCGCGCGCTCCACAGCTGGATCCCCTCGTTCGCCGCGAACAGCGACAGGATGATCAGGAATCCCAGCGTCAGCCGGCGGCGGATGGTCACTTGGTTTTCGTGAGGTGCAGCTTGTAGCCGGCTTCGCCGGGGAGGTGGCCGTCGATCTTCAAAACCTTCACGCCAGACTTCACATCAGCCGCAGCCATGAATCCGATCGCGCCGGCCGTCGAGGCGACGAACTGCTGCGTGAGCTCGTTGGAGCGCATGTTCTTCGGCGACGTCGCGGACTCGGCGCGGAACTGCTTGGCGATCCAGTACTGTTTGAACTGCGGCTCGGACATCTGATAGATGACGTCGAGCACCGCCGACCGCTCGGCCGACGTGGGCGCGCGCACGAACAGCACCACCGGCAGATCCGGCGACCAATACTGCTTGTCGCCCTTCAACACCTGTCTGAGCTCGGTGAACGTCAGCTGCGTCACCGGTGTGCCCGGGTGGGTGACGATCGCGAGATCCCCGGCGCCTTGAGCGGATACGGAGCTGGTCGAGAGCGCGCTCCCGCATAGCAGCGCCAGCAGAATGCTTGATCTGAACCGTCTCATGAGATTCCTCAACGTAGGGCGGGTCTTGCTTTTTAGACCCGCCTCCGCGCCCTGAGCCGGGTCCACAGGACCCGGCCTACTCTAAAACGTAAACGCCGTCTGCGCGAACACGCCGTTCTGATGCGGGGCGCCCGGATGTCGACGTTGCCCGTACTCGACTTTCACTGTCGCGAAGTCGGTGAGCTCGAATCGGATCCCAGCGCTCGCCTTTGAGTTCGACAAATCGCCGGTCACCGGCTCGTCGCCGGGCGCGTCCGCCTTTTCGTAGCGGGTGTAGGGCTTGAGGCGCGGTTGCGCCGGAAACCGGAAGCCCAGCTGCACGTAAAACGCCTGGCTGTTGTAATCGACGCCGTAGTAGGTGTGCCGCAAGTTGCTGAACTCGGCGATGATTTCCGGCGCCTCGCGCGTGATCGCCACGTACGCGGACGTGATGAGCTCCGGCACACCGTTCGTGCCGGTCGAGGCAAGTTTGTCGTGATAGACCGCGCCGCCGAACTCGACGCCGGTCACTTGCGGCGGGCGGGCGAAGAGTCGCAGCACGCCGGCGCGGTGATGCCCGACGTTTTCGGTGTCGCCGAAGAGGTCGGCTGCCTGAAGCCCCTGGTCACGAAGATCCAGCTCGCGCCCGTTGCCGTAGCCGGTGATGTAGCCGAGTCCCACCTGCGGCAGCAGTGTACCCTCGGCGACGATGCCGACGAAGTGATCGGGCTGAAACCATTCCTCCTTGACGAGGTCCGGCCGGAAAATCGTGGTCTGCAGCCACAGGCCGCGATGAAACGCGGTGTTCCAGTAGCCGATCGGCGCGTGGTACCGGCCGACGGAGACCTTGAAGCGATCGTTGTAGTCGTACCGCAGAATCGCGCGGGCGACGTCAACGATGAACTTGTTGTCCTTGTTGTTGACGGTGACTTCCGAGTAGAAGCTGAACTTGCCGCCGAGTGACGCCGACACGTGGCCAACGACGTTGCCGAGCGAGAAACCGTCGGCGCTGCGGCCGTCGTCGGACTGATGGTTGTCGGTCGCGGCGAAATTGATGTCGGCAAACCCGCGGAATTGCACGGACGGGCCTTGTCGCGCCTCCGCGGCATCGTCGGGTTGCGTCACTGAACTCTGAGCCGACGCCGGCGCCGCCGCCAACAGGCACATACCCACGAGCAAACCGCGCATTGATCCTCCAGCGACGCTCATCGACGTTCGGCCATTATTGCAGACATTCCCGAGGGTACGTAGACCTTGGCTCGCGGCCGAGCCTCGATGCGTTGTGCGTTGGTGTGCAGTCTCGCACGTGCGCAGGCCGATCTTCAGGGCGGTGATCGCGCGCGGACGTCACAGAACGCCCGACCTGTCCGCCTTCGGCAAGGCTACGGCGGATCCCCGTAGCTCGCTCGATCTTTCGCGAGCGGAGGCGGAAAAGTCGGGCCTACGTACCCGATCGCATCAACTCGCGGCACGTTCGACCGATGGCTCCGATTCCGCGCTCGATGGCCGGAGACCATTCCATCCCGCATCCGATGCGCACGAAGCCGCGGTGCTTGGCGCCGGCGGAAAAGATCTCGCCGGGAAAAATGCCGATGCCCTGCTCGAGGAGACGCTGGTAGAGCCGCGTGCCGTCGACGCCGCGCGGCAGCTGCACCCACAGCAGGTTGCCGCCGGCGGGCCGTGTCATGCGCGTTCCCGCCGGCATCGAGTCGGTGAGCCCCTGAATGTACCGGCCGATCTGATCGGCACACGTCAAGCGCACCCGTTTGATGTAGCGATCGTAGAAGCCGCTCTCGAGAAGCTCGGTCACGGCGAGCTGCGGCAGCGCCGAGGTCATCAGCGACGTGATGCCTTTGAGTCCCTCGACGCGGTCGCGGAAGCGGCCTGTTTCCATCCAGCCGACGCGCAGTCCGGGGCCGAGCACTTTTGAGAACGATCCGCAGAACAGGACCAGTCCCTTTCTGTCGAACGCTTTTGCGGGGCGGCGCAGCGTCTCGTCGAACACCAGCTCGGAGTAGACGCCATCTTCCACGAGCGCGACGTCGTGACGCGCTGTCAGATCGACGAGCTCGGCCTTCGCCGCGTCGCTCATCACCGTACCTTGCGGGTTCTGGCAGGTCGTCATGGTGACGACGGCCTTGACGGCGTGGCGGCGGATCGCGCGTTCGAGAAGAACGAGGTCGAAACCGGTTCGCGGATCGGCCGGTACTTCAACCGCGCGCAAGTGCACCGACTCGATCGCTTGCAGGACGCCGAAGTAGGTCGGGCTCTCGACGGCGACGACGTCGCCGGGCTCGGCGACGGCGCGCAGGGCGAGGTTCAATCCGTCCATGCCGCCGCTGGTGATCACGATGTCGTCCGGATCGCAGGCCGTTCCCGCGGCGAGCGTGCGGCGCGCAATCTGACGGCGGAGCGGAAGGAGGCCGCGCATGCCGCTGTAGCGCGCGCTGTGGAGCGGGTTTCTGGCGAGTGCGCGGCGGAACGCGCGATTCAGCCGCGCGATCGGCAGAATCGTCGGTCCGAGCGTCGTCGCGCCGAGCGGCAGCAGTTTGCGATCGCCGGTCTGCCGAAGCACGTCGGCGACGAGCTCGCTGATGCCGACCGGCGCCGGCGGAACCACCGCGGCTGCGACGTGCGGCGGCGGCAGCGCGCTCGAGAGCGGCTGCGCGACGTAGAAGCCGGAGCGATCGCGCGCGCGAACGTAGCCGTCGCGCTCGAGCAACAGGTACGCTTCGATGACGGTCGCCGCACTGAGGCGCCGGCCGCGCTTCAGCGATCGGATCGACGGCAGCTTGTCGCCGACACGCAGCACGCCACCGTCGATCTGCCGCCGGAAGTCCGACGCCAGCTGTGCGTACAACGGATCGACGCGGCGAACTGTACTGGTAACAGTTCCAGCTTTCTGCATCTGTTCCGATCATAGCAGACGCGGTAGTGTGGTCCTTAAGCGCGCCCTCGGCGCCCGAGGTGTGGGGCGGAGCCCCACGATAACAATGCAGCTGGAAGTCCGGCACCTGCGTCTCGTTCGCGCCGTCGCGTCGCTCGGCGGATTGACGTCCGCCGGGCGCGAACTGCACCTCACACAGTCGGCGCTCAGCCACCAACTGCGCGACATCGAAACGCGCCTGGGCACTCCGCTCTTTCTGCGCATCGGCAAACGGATGGTCCTGACCAGTGCCGGCGAATGCCTGTTGCGTTCGGCCGACGAGATCCTCAGCACGCTGGAACAGACCGAAAACGCCATCAAACAGCTGGCGAAGAGCGCCTAACCCACAGCTTGTGAAGCGACTTAGCGGTGGTTCACAGACCTGCACGCGGCCTTCATCATCTTGATGAACGTATTTAATAGGACATTAGACGACAATATGAGGCATAATAAGGGCTCCTGAAAGGAGTCGACCTTGATTGTTTGGAAGAAGGCCGTGTGGGGCCCGGTCGTCGCTCTCTCCGTTGCGACGATGGCCTACGCACAGAGCACGTCCGGCACGATCGGCGGGCGCGTCACCGATCCACAGGATTTGGTGGCCGCCGGCACGCTCGTGACGGTCGCATCACCGAACCTCCAGGGCGTCCGTACCGCCGTAACTTCGGTGACGGGCGACTACATCCTTACGAATCTGCCATCGGGTTCTTACACCGTGACCTTCGAGCTCGACGGCTTCCGCCGGCAGGCGCGCCACGTGGATCTCGCGCCGACTGAGATGTTGCACGTCGACGCGAAGCTCTCCGTGGACACGTTGGTCAACACGGTCGACGTGATCGGCAGCGAGAACCTGCTGATGCAGACGACACAGGTGGCGACGAACCTCCGTCAGAACGTGATTGCGGCGCTGCCAACCACACGAGACATCAACGCGGCGGTGCTGATGGCGCCGTCGGTTCATGCGACCGGACCGGGCGGCGCGTACTCGATCGCCGGGTCGATGTCGTACGAGAACCTGTTCCTGGTGAACGGCGTCACGGTCAGCGAGAACCTCCGCGGCCAGCCGTACGACCTGTATATAGAGGACGCCATCCAGGAGACCACCGTGGCAACCGCCGGCATTTCGGCGGAGTACGGCCGCTTCGGCGGCGGCGTGGTCAACGTGATCACGAAATCAGGCGGTAATCAGTTCTCCGGTTCGCTGCGCAGCACGCTCAACAACGACAACTGGCGCGCGCTGACGCCGTTCACCGGCGACTCCAAGGTCGACAAGCTGTTGCCGACGTACGAATACACATTCGGCGGACCGGTCCGGAAGGATCGTCTCTGGTTTTTCACAGCCGGACGTCTCCAGAACACCGACGAGCGCCGGACGCTCGTGACGACGAACGTTCCGTACGATTTTTCCAACGCCCTGCGCCGGTACGAAGCCAAGGCGACGTACTCGCTCAAGCCGGGCCATCGTCTCGAAGGCGCGTTCACGAGCTCTACCGAAGCGCAGACCAACGCGACGTTCAATCCGGCGACGTCAATGGATACGCGCAGCCTGTACGACGCGAACCGCCGCATGAACCTCACGACGTTCAACTACAGCGGCGTCGTCACGCCGCGGCTGTTCGTCGAGGCGCGCGTCTCGGTGCGCAACGAGACGCTGGAGAACATCGGCGCCACGTCCACCGATCTCATCAACGGCACGCTGCTCGTGGATCAGTCGCGCAGCGCGCGGCGCTACTGGGCGCCGACCTTCTGCGGCGTCTGCGATCCTGAGGAGCGCGACAACCAGGATGTGTTCGTGAAGGGTTCGTACTTCCTGTCGAAGCCGGGCCTCGGCACCCACACGATGGTGTTCGGCTACGACGGCTTCAACGACAGCCGGTTCGCGAACAACCATCAGTCGGGCAGCGACTACCGCATCCTCGGCAGCTCTGCAATCGTCGACGGCGGGAACGTGACGCCTGTGTTTCTGGGGACCGGCACGACGATCATTCAGTGGAATCCCATCTTTGTGTCGAGCCAGGGCGCCGACTTCCGCGTGCATTCCGGCTTCGTGAGCGACAGCTGGCGCGTTTCACCGCACCTGACGGCGAACATCGGCCTGCGGTACGACCGGAACGCCGGCAGAAACAGCGCCGGCACGACCGTCGCCGATGACAGCGCTTTCAGCCCGCGCGCGGGTCTGATCTGGGATCCGGCGGGTGACGGCCGCTGGGCGATCACCGGCAGCGTGGCGCGCTACACGGCGGCGCTGTCGACGTCGGTTGCCAACGCCACGTCGACAGGCGGCAACTCGGATACGTACCAGTTCGTGTATCGCGGACCGTCGATCAACGGCAGCGGCGCGGTCGACGTGCAGACGCCGGCGGCCGTTCAGCGGGTGTTCGACTGGTTCTTCGCCAACGGCGGCCCCAACCTGCCGCTGACCGGCACACCGAACATTCCCGGCGTGACGCCGCAGATCCGCGGATCGCTGACGTCGCCGAACGTGATGGAGTATGCGAGCGGCTTCAGCCGGAACTTCTCGAACCGCGCGGCGCTGCGCGCGGACGTGATCTACCGCGACTATCACGATTTCTACGCCGCGCGTACGGATTCGACCACCGGCAAGGTGACCGACAAGCTGGGCCGGACGTTCGATCTGACGCTCGTCGAGAACAGCGATCACCTGGAGCGCCGTTACCTGGGGCTCAGCACGCAAGCGACGTTCAGACTCGGAGGGCACGCCGAGGCCGGCGCGACCTACACGCTGTCGCACGCGTGGGGCAATGTGGACGGCGAGAATGCAGGCTCGGGTCCGACCTCCGACAGCACACTGCAGTATCCGGAGTACAAACAGGCGTCGTGGAACTACCCCGTGGGCGATCTGTCGATCGATCAGCGGCACCGCGCGCGGCTCTGGATGAACTACGGCCTGCCGTGGGTGAAGAACCTGACGATCGGTGTGCTCGAAACGGTCGAGAGCGGCGTGCCGTATGGCGCGGTCTCGACGAGCGGCGTCAACGCGCAGCTGTACGTGGCGAATCCCGGATACACGACGCCACTGCCCGCGAACCAGACGGTGTACTTCTTCACCTCACGCGACGCGTTCCGAACCGAAGGCCAGGTGCGGACCGATCTCGCGGCGAACTACGCGTACAACGTGCACAGCCGGCTGCAGCTCTTCGGGCAGCTGCAGGTCATCAACCTGTTCAATCAATTCCAGCTGTGCGGCTGCGGCGGGTCGGTGACGGCCAACGGCGGCGCCGTGTCGGTCGGCCGGATCGATCAAACGGTCCGGACGCCGGTGACGACGCCGGCCAATTACGTGACGTTCAATCCGTTTACGACGACGCCGGTGCGTGGCATGAACTGGGATTACGCGCCGACGTTCGGGACCGCGCTGAATCGGATGGCGTATACGTCGCCGCGCGCGTTGCGGCTGTCGTTTGGAGTTCGGTTCTAAAGAGGCCAGGTAGGCCTGGTGGGCCTGGTAGGTCAGGTAGGCAAGTTTCGATACCTACCTGACCCACCACCTACCTGATCCACCGGACTTACCCGACCGATGCGACCTGTAAGGCCCAATCCGACTGACGCGGCCTCGCGATAAACTCGCCTGCAAATGGCTGTCGATCTCGCTCGCTGGAGCGTGTGGCGCGTCCTGCTGGTTGCGTTCGCGTGGCTCGTCGGCGTACCCGCGGCTTTCGTGCTGTACATCCAGTGGAAGCTGTATTCATCCGCGGACCGGGCATTGGGGCCGTCGTTGTAAGCGTTGGCTTCAACGACCTGGAATTTCTGGCCTGGCTGCTCGCGCCCGTTCTCTTCGTCGTGACGAGGGCTGTTCTGCGATCCCGGCGCTCACATCGTCCGGCCTCATAGGTAGGATGCTCGAGGATCTCGAATTGAAGCACGCCGCGAATTTCAATCTTGTAGTACTAACGTCGGTTGCGGTTTTCTAGCGGACCTGAAGGTCCGCACTACACCTGAATTGTAGGGGCGGAGCTTGCTCCGCCTTGTTTAGGCCTGCCATCAGGCAGCCAGCCGTTCGAGGTGCGCGCGGACTGCGCGCTGCAGGCCGTCCAGCGAGTAGCCGCCCTCGAGCACCGCGACGAGCTTTCCGCCGGCGTGCTGGCGCGCGATCTCGATCGCCACGCTGGTCAGCTCGGCGAAGTCGGCGTCGGTCAGCGTGAACTGCCCGAGCGGATCGCCGGCGCGCGAGTCGAAGCCGGCAGACACCATCACGAGCTGGGGCTTGAACTTCTCGGCCGCCGGTACGAGCGCTTCACGAAACACGCCGAGGATTTCCTTGCGGCCCGAGCCGGCAGGAAACGGGTTGTTCATGATCAGCCCGCGGCCCTTGCCCTCGCCTTGCTCGTTCGGCAAACCGGTCCCCGGATACCAGGGATGCTGGTGCGTGTCGAAAAACAAGATCGTCCCGTCGCTCCAGAAGATCTCCTGTGTGCCGTTGCCGTGGTGCACGTCGAAGTCGGCGATGAGAATCCGCTCGACGCCGTAGCGCCGCTGCGCGTGCCGCGCGCCGATCGCGATGTTGTTGAAAATGCAGAAGCCCATGCCGCGGCTCTGCGACGCGTGATGTCCCGGCGGTCGAAGGGCGCAGAACGCGTGACGCGTGCGGCCCGTCATCACCGCCTCCACACCGGTTACGACCGTTCCCGCTGCGGCAAGCGCCGCCGTCCACGATCCGGCCGAGAGCTCCGTGTCGCCGGTGCTGAGGGACCGTCGGCCACCAGCGATCTCAGTGCGAACTTTGTTGAGATAGGGCAGCGCGTGCACGAGAAGAATCTCGTCCTCGGTTGCCGGCCGCGGCATCGCCACGGAGACGCGTCCGGCTTTTTCCAGCGCGCGCACGCTCTCGAGGACGGCTGCCATCCGTTGCGGCCGCTCTGGATGACCATCGCTCGGTTCGTGCTTGAGCGTCGCCGGATCGTAGAACACCTGCGTCACGGGAGTCTGCGCGGAAAGCGTGGTGAGGCCGCCGGCAGTCAGCCAGGCGCTCGCGCCCAGCACGGAATCGATCAAGAAATCTCGACGAGACCGCTGGAGATTGTCGTTCATGACGTTGCCATCGTGCGAGCAACGTTGATTATGCGCGCGTTCACTGCCAGATGTAGTCGGGCGCGACCATCGCCAGGCATGGCTGCACGCCCGAGCTAAAGCTCGGGCCTACGTACTCGATGAAATAGGCGTCGTGTAGTCGCGGGTCCATCAGGCCAGTGTGACGCCCGAGCTGAAGCTCGGGCCTACGTACGATGTTACGGCGAGACCGTGACGGTGGGACTCGTGGCGGCTCGCGTGTAAGCGTTGTTCAGGAACAGGCGGAACTCGTAAGTACCCGCCGTCGCAGGCATGTTGACGGTCCACGTCCTCGACGTCACGCCTGCCCCGACGTAGACCCACTGCAGATAGGTCGTGTTGGGTGCGCTCGTCGCGGCGAGCGCCAGCCAGTCGGTCGATCCGCCGAGACCGTTGGTGAGCGTGACGGTGACCGGCGATCCGCCCGGAACGCTCGTCGCGCTGACACTCAGCGCCGGCGGAGGAGGCGTCGTGACCGTGACCGCCGGACTCGTCGCCGCGCGCGTGTAGCTGTTGTTCAGGAACAGCCGGAATTCGTAGGTTCCCGCCGTTGTCGGCGTGTTGATCGTCCACGTTCTGGTCGTGACGCCGGCGCCGACGTAAATCCACTGGACGTAGCTGCTGTTCGAGGCGCTCGTCGCGGCAAACGAGATCCAGTCCTGCGCGCCGCCGGCGCCGTTGGTCAGCGTCACCGTCACCGGCGTGCCGCCGACGACGCTCGTTGCGCTCACCGAAAGCGACGGCGTCAGGCCAATCGAGAAGGGCAGCGATCCCGACGTCCCGCCGCCGGGCGCCGGATTGAACACGGTCACTTGCGCCGTGCCGCTCGCCGCGATGTCGGTGGCCGGAATCGCAGCCTGCACCTGCGTCGCGCTGACGAAGGTCGTCGTCCGGTTCGCGCCATTCCAGCGAACTACAGACGCCGCGAGGAATCCGCTGCCGTTCACGGTCAGCGTGAATGCGGGCCCGCCGACGCCCGCCGATGCCGGCGACAGCGAGGTGAGCGCCGGCGGTCCTGGGACAACCGTGATGGTCGGGCTCGTCGTGACGCGCGTGTACCCGTTCTTGTACAACCGGAACTCGTAGGTGCCGGCCGTTGCCGGCATGTTGGTCGTCCAGGTGCGCGTCGTCACGCCCGCGCCGACGTACGTCCACGACAAAAAGCTCGTGTCGCCCGCGCCCGTCGCGTACAGGCCGAGCCAGTCCGTCGATCCGCCCAGACCGTTGACGAGCGTCACCGTGGCCGGTGTTCCAGTGCCGGTGGTCGTGACGTTGACGGAAAGCGACGGCGGCGGATCGATCGTGAACGTCAGCGATCCGGATGTGCCGCCGCCCGGCGTCGGCGTGAACACCGACACGGACGCGGTGCCCTGCGAGGCGATGTCCGCCGCGGCGATCGACGCCGTCAGCTGCGTCGCGCTGTTGTACGTCGTCGTGCGGTTCACGCCGTTCCACCGTACGACCGACGAGTTCTTGAAGTCGCTTCCGGTGACGACGAGCGAGAACGCCGCGACGCCGGTCGACGCGTGCGTCGGCGACATCGACGTCAGCACCGGCGCCGGATTGGGCGGCACTGCGACGGTCACCGTCGGGCTCTTCACCGAGAAGAAGTACCCGTTGTCGAGGAACAACCGGAATTCGTACTGCCCCTCGGTCTGCGGCATGATCTTCGTCCACGTCGCGGTTTCCTGTCCCGAGCCGACGTACACCCACCCGAGGTTGCTGGTGTAGGGCGCGCCGACGGCCGCGAGCGCGAACCAGTCGTACTGGCCGCCGAAACCGTTCGTCAGCGTCAACGTCACGGGTGCGCCGGGCGCGGCCGTGGTCGTGCTCACGCTGAGCACCGGCGGTGGATCGATCACGAACGAGAGCGTCGACGACGTGCCGCCTCCCGGCGACGGATTGACGACGCTGACCGCCGCTGTTCCGGCTGCGGTCAGCTGCAGATCGCTCGCAGGAACCGAGACCTCGATCGTCGTAATGCTGACGACTTTGGTCGGCCGGTTCGAGCCGTTCCACTGCGCGACAGAAAACGCATTGAAGCCGGTGCCGGTGATCGTCAGCGTGAACGCCGGTCCGGTGGCGCGCGCGTGTGTCGGCGCGAGCGCGGTGATCTGGGGCGACGGATTACTGACCGGGATCAGGCTCGCCAGCGCCTCGAACACGGCCACGCGCGGAAACGTCGCGGTGCCGCCTTCGCGGTTGTCGACAATCGGCTTGCCGGTGTTGCGAAACGCATCGAGGATCGTGGTCACCGAGGCGCCGGGAATGGCCTGCTTCACGACCGCCCACGCGCCTGCGACGTGCGGCGCCGCCATCGACGTTCCGCTCACAGCTTCGAATCCGCCGCCGGGCACCGACGACACGATCACATCTCCCGGCGCAAACAGATGCAGAAACGGCGCGACGTTCGAAAACCAGGTGACGTGATCGCTTTTGTCGACGGCGCCGACGCTCACAGCCGTGGAGACGCACGCCGGGCTCATCGTGGAATCGGTGTAGCCCTCGTTGCCTGCCGCGACGACCGACGCCACGCCAATCGATCGCAGCGCGTCGATCGCGGGCTTGTACGGTTCGTGGTCGCAGTTGGTGAAATGCTGTCCCTCGCCGAGGCTCATGTTCGCGGCCGCGACGTGGTAGGTGGGCGCGACCGTGTATACCCACTCGAGGCCGGCGATGATGTCGGAGGTGAATCCGCCCAGACACGGTGCGACACCGCCACACGCCAGAGAATTGGTGACCTGCGAGAAGACCTGGATCGCGACCAGGTTCGCGCCCTTGGCGACACCCGAGAAGGGCTGCGCCGCGCCGCCGCCGTAGCCGGCAGCAATGCCGGCCACGTGGGTGCCGTGCATGCAGCCATCGAGCGTGCACGGCGCGGCCGATCCTGGCCCGATTTGCGTCGAGTTTCCATTCGGACAGAACGAGCTGCTCAACCCGGGCTGATTGCTCGAGAAGCACGCCTCGGCGACGACCTTGCCTGCGAGGAACGGATGCGACGACTCGACGCCCGTGTCGAGGACGGCGACCGACGTGCCGGTGCCGTCGTAACCAACGGCCCAGGCCTGATCGCCCTGGATGAGCGGCACGCTCTCGGCCAGCAGCGGCCGGACGATCGCGTCTTCGACCACCTGCACGACGTCCGGAGTGTCGAGCGCGCTCAGTCCGGCGGCGTTCATATCGAGCGCGACGAACGGCAACGTGGCAAATCGACGCACGATGCGCGAGCTTGCCGGAAGCCTCGACATCACGCGCGCCTGCGCGGCGTTGAGGCGCTGGCGCTGATTCTGTCGCGCTGCGTTGCTCTGGAGATTCCCTTCGGGAACATGTCCCGCGACATTCAGTTCGACGATCACACGGACGCGGCCGCCGCTCGCGGCACGATCGCTGACGGCCTGTGGGATCTTTGATCCGCCTGCGTTCGAGCCGCCGCCAGCCGCCTGCGGAATGAGCGTCTGGTTTGAAAGCAGGACGAACACCGCCACTGCGAACGAGGCGATGGCGAAACGAAGCCGTCTCGAAGGTCGGTCGGTCATTTGTCGAATCCTAGACCTCATCGATTATGCGAATCGCGGGCCACCGTGTGTTTTGCACGCAACCCCGGAATCGCGGGCAAAACGCCACTGGCTACACACTTCTGCACAGCCGATTACATCTTCGTCGCTGAAAATCTGGTTCGGTTTGAGACAGATTCGTTCGTTGGGAGACTAAATGTCTACGGACGGTCTGTGTGGTTCGTAGGCCCGACCTTCAGGTCGGGCGCGGCCAACACGATCAATCGCGCGCCTCGAGTTCGATTTCTGGAAGCAGTCTCGAGCAGGTCAAGGCGAGATCGCGCATCGCGGCATCGATGTCGCTCGGCGACGACTTTCTGTCGAAGATGGTCTCGCACGACACGGTCACCTGCCGCGTTCCCGCCGTTGTCGTGAACACCCATCCACGCGCGTCGTTTGTCGACGATCGGAGCGATCTCTCGAACCAAATCCACAGGCGGGTTCCGAGCCGCACTTGCCCGCGGGCGCCAACAGCCGTCTCGGCGGTCCGA